>Ga0268386_10004273_pt1 | contig 10488 bp, 9 predicted proteins | sample RVTome_15_FD_200260 | JGI IMG/M metagenome (GOLD analysis project Ga0268386, IMG submission 200260) | Soil microbial communities from uranium-contaminated site in the Upper Colorado River Basin, Wyoming, United States - RVT150D86... ... | reverse complement strand
AATCGATAGGCGGCAACCGGCGCCGCCCGCCCCTTGACGAGGGCGGGCTCCAGCGCATCGACAAGCGGCGGCTCCGACAAAGCTGCGTAGGTGCCCTGACTCAGCACCGTCTCTCCCGGTTCGGCCCATTGTTGAAGTCGCTGGGAGAGGTTGACGGTGTCGCCAACGACTGAGTACTCCAGTCGTTCCTCCGAGCCCAGGAATGCCGCCGCCACTGCACCGGTCGAGACACCTATCCCAAGGCCGAAGGGTTCGCGGCCCTCGATCGCCCAGGCCTCGTTGACGATGGCCTGAGCCTTATGCATCGCGGCAGCCGTCTCCATCGCCCCCTGAGCGTGGTCGGTCATTGGATCGGGCGCCCCAAATACAGCCATCACCGCGTCACCTATGAACTGCATCACAGTGCCGCCATGATCAAGGATCGCGCGGTTCATCTCGGCTCGATGCGTATTGAGTTGACCGGCCAGGATCGAGGGGTCAGTGCGCTCGGCAATCGTGGAATATCCGCGGATATCGGACATGAGCACGGTGACGACCATCTCCTCGGTCTCTCCAATCCGGCGCCCTTCCCGCCGAAGCTTTGCGGCTAGGCCACCGGGAAGAAGCCGAGACAAAGACTCTCCCTGTTCCTCGCGTTCGACAATCGCCCGGTGCAGGAACTTGAGACGATCCACTGCCGCCCCGCTTCCCGCCGACACTCCGTCAGCTAGATGCTTGAACAACCGATCGATCCGACCGTCGACATCGGTAGGCGTTGTCTTCAGGGCCACGGCAATTGCTTTGATCGGCGTTCCCTGTGCAATCCTCTTCAGCAGGTCTTCTTCCTCCGGAGCGAGGCTGCCGACCTGGTCGATGGGTCGGGTCAGGGCCGCGACTATTGCCGGGTCGAGCATCGAGCCGCCGGTCGCCACCTCCCGGATTGCGCGGGCCAATTGGTCGCCTTCGGCCACACGGTCCTTCAGCATGTAGGCATAGCCGGCTGCCCCATCAGAGAGAAGCGACACTGCGTATTCGGGATCGTCGTATTGGGACAGGATCACGATGCCGGTACCGGGATGGCGCTTGCGGACGAGCTTGGCCGCTTCGATGCCCTCCCGTTGGAACTTTGGTGGCATCCGGATATCGGTCACCACTACTTGTGGCGCCGTCGCTTCGGCACCTGCCACCAGTTCGTCGAAGTCGGCGGCAACACCGACGAGCTCGAGATCGCCAGCTAGCTCGATGAGGGCTTTGACCCCCTCACGGATCAGAAGGTTGTCGTCCGCCAGAAACACTGTGATGGCCATGAGACCAGCATGGCGCCTGCGAGAGTCTCCGGGCACCGTGGAAGCCACAAATGGCGGGTGTGGATTTCCCCACCCCCTTTTTCTGGCCACCACCATCGATTGCGCGTCCGCGTTCCGGCATGCTTCCGATGAACGCGAGGCAAGGAGCAGAAGGTGCGCATCGAGTCTTCGGTCACATCGATTTCATGGATCCCTTCGGAAGCGATGACCGGTCCCCTCCGACTGCCGGTGGATATGGGGATCGGCCACTATGACGTCCCCCCTCCCGACCGGTGTGATGACCTGGTTGAACTGCGCGACGGTGACCGATTTCGTTTCGCCAACCATCTCAAAGCATTTGTCGAGGTGGTGGATGGGAAGGTGATTCAGGCCGGCTACTTGGGGGGAGGACTGATCGGTTCCACCGTCATCAAAATGGGCACGCGGAGCGTCACGATTCCTGCCGTTTCGTATACAGACATCCGCCGCGATCCCGAGATCACCGAGAGTGGAGTCCGTTTCGTCCAGACCGCCGGTGGCAGAACCGGAGCGCCGCTCCCCCGTCGTATTTCCCGCCCACCTTTTGTCCAGATAACCGCTCCCACCGCCTGGACCACGCTCTCGCTGACGATCGGCGTCGACGGCTCGTCCAGCTTTGAACTCCTTGGCGCTTCGCCTTTTCCCCGGCACTGGATCTACGGGGAGGATGGAGCGCTGGCGCTCAAGAGTGGTGTAATCGATTTCGCCGAGTGGGCAGCCAAGAACACCCATGACCGATCCCCCTGGTTCGATCACGACCAAACGTCTCCCGTGAGCGAAGTCGAAAGCCCGGCAGAACGTGCCATGTCCGTCGAAATCATGGGAGGAGAGACGCCTGCCCTGAGGCGCTATCAGACGGGTGACCCGCTGATGACCCAGGGCACCCCGGGTCGTGAAGTGTTATTGATCCTGGACGGCATGACCGAGATCTCGATTGATGGCGAGGCCGTCGCTGAAGCCGGCCCCGGGTCGATTCTCGGTGAGCGGGCTGCCCTGGAAGGTGGTCTCCGCACTGCCACCGTCACCGCGACAACCCCGGTGCGGGTGGCCGTGACCGAGGCTCATGAGCTCGATCTCAACGACCTGGCCGAGGTGGCCCGACTTCACCGTCGAGAAGAGGGCTGAGGCCGATCCAACGAAAACCGCTCCACCTCTGAATAGACCGGACCGGATCGGCTCTCGTAAAGGATCAGTTCGTTGACGGTCCAGCGGAACGGCTGCGACTCGTAAGAGTCGATCAGGGCGGTCACATTCACAGGCGGGCGCAACCGGCTCAATGTGAGGTGGGCCGAGAAGGGTCGCTCCTCTGGCACCAGACCTGCACTCCTCGCCGCCTCCTCGACGGTTGCGTTGAGGCGAGCCAGGCCCCCGTCTTCGTCCTCAACCCCCAGCCACAACACGTTGGCCCGGCTGCCGCCCGGAAACGCACCCATCTCCGTCAGAACCAGGTCAAACGGTCGACCAAGATCGGCTTGATCGACCAGACCGACGAGAATCTCGCTCCGGGTCTCGTCGATTTGTCCGAGGAATCGCACGGTCAGATGCCAGTTTTCGGGCGGCACCAGCTTGCCGGGTGGATCCCACCTCGACAGGTGCTGCGCCAACATCGATCGCGCGCTCGCAGCGAGCGGCACCGCCAGAAAGAGTCGCCTCAGCTCGGCCACCACTCCCCTGCCACCGCCAGGCGGATCAGATGCAGGGCAGCGGTGGTGGCGTAGGTGCGCACCCTCTCCCGGTCTCCCGGCATCCGCATGGTCCGAACTCCCGACCCTTCCGGCGTGACGACAGCCACGATCATGGTCCCCACAGGCTTTTCCTGCGGCTCGGGTCCAGCCGAACCGACCACCCCCACCCCCACATCGACGCCGAGACGCTCTCGCACGCTGGCCGCCATTGCCATCGCGGTTTTCTCGCTGACGACCCCCGACTCAAAACTGGCGATCCCCAGGAGCCTGGTTTTGAGATCGGTGGCATAGGTGACAACCGCGCCCCGGAAGTAGTCGGATGACGCGGGGTGACCGGTGAGACGGGCGGCCAACAGGCCTCCCGTGGCGGACTCGGCGGTGGCGATCGTCCAACCCCTTGCGCTTAGCAAGGCTCCTAGAACCTGTTCGATGGTCTCGGCGTCGGCGGCAAACACCCCCGGTGCTAACCGCCGCCGAATCTCGGCTTCTACCGGGGCGATCAGCGCCTCTGTCTCGGCCCCGGTCGTGCCCTTGGCGGTAATACGCACTTTGATCTCGCCGCCCGAGGCCAGGAATGCGATCGAAGGGTTGGTCGATTGATAGAGGTCATCGAGCATCTCTCCGACCTGTGACTCCGACCGCCCCCATGTACGCAGCAACCGGCTGGTCAAGACGGTCTTTGCCGCGGACTTTGCCCGTAAGCGCGGCAAGACCTCTTTCTCCAACAGGTATTCCATCTCTTCGGGTACACCCGGGATCGCAAATACCACGACGTCCTCGTGTTCGAGGACCAATCCGGGGGCACTCCCCTTGGGGTTGGCGAGCAAATGGGCGCCTTCGGGATACTCGGCCTGGCGCAGGTTGGAGAGCGGCATCTCTCGGCCGCTGACGGCCCAACGCTCGGTCAACTCGGCGGCGTATTGCTCGGATGACTTCATCTCGCGGGAGAAGGCCAGGCACATGCCCTCCCGGGTGAGGTCGTCTCGGGTCGGGCCAATCCCTCCGGTGATCACCACGGCATCGGCTCGTTCGATCGCGGTCCGCAACACGGTGCCGATCCTGGCGATGTTGTCGCCCACGACCGACTGATGATGGGCATCGAATCCGTTCTCGGCCAGAGCCGCTCCGATGACGGCGGCGTTGCCGTTCACGATTTGTCCCAGCAACAGTTCGGTTCCGACCGCCACGACCTCGACGATCACGCCGATTCCACCACCGTTGCCGACAACTCGGCTCCATAGGCGCCGGTGATTTCGGCAATCAACCACTCCCCTGGTTGACCGGCATCAAGATTGATAACCCCATCGATCTCGGGCGCCTCTCGATAAGACCGAGCTACCGGTACGCCCTCCTCGACCTGATCAACCAGCACCACGACCTTCTCTCCCACCATGGCCGCGTTGGTCCCAGCAGTGATGTCTTCCTGGATTCCCTGCAAGTACCGGAGCCGCTCCTGCACCGCCTCGGGATCAACCCGGCTGTCGAGGGCAGCCGCTGGAGTGCCGTCTTCGGCCGAGTAGGGGAAGAAACCGGCCCAGTCGAGACGCACCTCATCGAGAAACGACGCCAGCTCTTCGACCTCGTCGTCGGTCTCTCCAGGAAATCCAACGATGAAGGACGATCGCAGCGCCGCCTGGGGGGAGGCCGCGCGAATCGACTCGATCAGTTCCCGGTAACTGTCGCCGCCACCGGATCGTTTCATCAGACGTAGCAAGCGGGTCGAGGAGTGTTGTAGCGATAGGTCGAAGTAGGGGGCTATCACCGGGTTGGCGCTCATCTGCTCGATCAGGGCCGGGCGGATTTCCTTTGGATACAGATAGAGAAGGCGAAGCCTGCGCAGACCCTCGATCCCATCGACCAGTTCGAGCAGCTCAACGATGCCGCCCGGAGCTTCGATGTCACGTCCGTAGGCGGCCAGGTCCTGGGCAACCAGCACGACCTCGCTGACCCCATCAGCCACCAGGCCGCTGATCTCTTCGGCGATGTTGACGGGCCGGCGGGAGCGCTGCGGGCCCCTGATCAGTGGAATTGCGCAGAACGTGCAGGGTTTGTCACAACCTTCGGCAACCTTGACGTAGGCGTATGGAAGGGTAGGACGGGATCGGTTGACGGCATGAAGGATGTCCATCACCGGGCGGCGGAAGGTGACAGGCCGCCAGCCGGTCAGACGATCGAGGGTGGACACCAACTCGCCGTACCGGTCGAGACCGAGTACTGCATCGACTTCCGGCAACGCCTGTTCGACCTCGACCCCGAAACGTTGTGCCATGCATCCCAGCACGATCGTTTTGGCATCGGGCCGTTTGTAGTCCTGCATCTCAAGGATGGTCTCGACCGACTCGCGCCGGGCATCCTCGATAAAGGCACAGGTGTTCACCATGACCACGTCTGCCGCCCCGGGCGAAGCGGCAGACTCGTAACCAGCCTCGGCCAGCATCGCCTCGAGTTTCTCCGAATCGACCTGGTTTTTGGCGCAGCCGAGCGTGGTCAGCCAGACAGTGGGAGCAGCCATGGATAGATCGGAGTCTACGGAGTTCCCGCAACCATTCTTGTGACGGTTGGCACGTATATGCCGTGCCAACCGTCACAAGAATGGTCGGTCGGTCAGGCCAGACGGCGGTAGCGGCCCCGGAAGTAGATCAGGGGGTCGTCTACCTCCCCGAGGTGGAGGTCTTCGATCTGTCCGATGATCAGGATCTGGGTCCCGATAGCCAGGGTGGTCTCCAAGCGGCAGCCCGCCCAGGTGTCAAAACCACCCAGCCGAGGCCCCCAGGCGGTTTCGACCACGTCCAAACCGGCAAACAGCCCTCCCGGGGATGGAGCAATCTCGGCAAAGCGGTCGGAGAGAGCGCGGTGTTCGTTCTCGCCAACGTGCATCACGAATCGTCTGGTCTCGTCGACCGCGTGGCGAAAGTCGGCGCTGTCGCTGATCGCCATCACCACCCGCGGTGGCTCGCCTTCCACCACCAGCACCGCCGAGGCGGTCATCCCGTCGCTGCCGGCGGTGACAATCGTCACCGGGCCGACCAGACGACCTCGCAACCGACGGGCCGGGTCCCGGTCCGCCGGCGGAGTTTGGAAGGGGTGTTCGCTGTGAATGGTCATGACCGCTCGATCGAGGTGGACAATGGCACTTCGAACGGCCGCCGTGACTCGAAGCGAAGATGGTCCGTGTAGCCGGCGGCGCGGGCAGCCTCCACCACCTCATCATGGGCATGGCCGGCGTCTTCTGGGTGATGGGCGTCGCTGGCCAGGGTGACCTTGACTCCGGCCCCGTGGAACATCTTGAGGAACGTCGGTGAGGGGTAGACCTCGCCAACCGGTCGCCGTAGACCCTGGCTCGACACCTCCACCGAGGTGCCGGTGCGAGCGGCCGCATTGACCACGCGTTCGTACAGGTGGGTAGGTTCGGTAGCGGGCCGGTAGCCGTATTTCTTGCAGACATCGACATGGGCAAGGACATCCACCGCCCCTCGTTCGGCCAGGTCGACGACCAGGGCGAAGTAGTCCTCCCACGACTGATCGACACCGCGCCGGTCGAATTCGTAGGTGACATCGCCAGAGTCGATGGACCAGGCGCCGACCCAATGAACCGAGCCGATCAGATAGTCAAACGGATAAGGCGCGAGAAAGTCGAGAACTGCGTCGATGCTCTGGGGGAAGAAGTCGACCTCGAGCCCGAGTTTGACCGGGAGCCCTCGCTCCTTGGCTGCCTGCACGGCCGCGACGTAGCTCTCGATCGACAGGGTGCGGTCGTCTGCGACCATCTGGGCAGCCTGGGCGGAGAGGTCCGAACGCCAGTCCCACTCCCAAAACGGCCCGAGCACGTCATTGGCTTCGACACACCGATAGAGATGCTCGGTGAATCCCAGCTCGGTCACTCCCCTTTCAGCTGCGAACTCAACATATGACTCGATCAGGCCTGGTGGGTACTGCCCGGTCGGCGGCGCCGCCCGATGGGTGTCGCCAGCATGAGGATGAAGGTGCAGGTGGTAGTCGGACACGCTCAGACACCCCGGGCAGCTTCGACCAGACCTTGCAGCGGACCGGGGCCTACGGCGTCTGCCAGCGTGTTCCAGGTGGCGTCGGTCAGTTCACCAGTGCTTTCCAACTGGGCGGCTGCGAGATGGACCGCATCGGCGAGAGCGCCGAACAGGCCCACCTGGTCCCGTTCCACCGCGGTGGAAATCGCCATCCGGGCCGCAGCTGGATCCTTGCGTCCGAGGGCTTCAATGGCCCGCTCGGCGGCATTCAGGGCCTGGCGCTGGAGATGTCCGTCCATTCCGGAAGGATAAGGCGGGTAAACGACCCCTCGGTCACACCTCGGCGAACAGGTAGGGACGGATGATGTCGATGCGGTCGTCGACCTCGGCGGGATGGAGGTACCAGAGAGTGGCGGTCAGGCTGGAAAGCAGCGGATTGCCGTCCTGGGGCGTGAAGCAGAATCCCACCAGGGTGTTGCCGTTGCGAACCGTCAGAGTATCGACCGCTACGACGGTCTGGGAGAGGATCCGACCGAAATAACCGTGGTCGCGTCCGAAGGAAAACACCGAGTTGGTCGACTTCTTGTAGGTGATCGCCACCCGCTTGTTGGCGGCCAACCGATCCTGGACCTCGTCAAGGGTGATGTCGCGGTCGAGAGTCAGGGAGAAGTGCATGGCATGCATGTACTGGCTGTTCATCTTGAGGGCCGACGAGAACAGATTGAGGTCGTAGCCGATGGTCTCAAAGAGTTCGTGGGCGTCGCGGGCGTGGTGGGTCCCAAACCGGTTGTCTTTATGCTTTTCGACCGTGGGCGATGGGGCAAATCCAGAATCCTGGCTGATGTCGTTGGAGCGGCGGATACAGATAAACCGCCCATCGGTCAGATGGTTGGTTCCGTCCTCGTCCATAGCCAGCGTTTTGACCAACACGGCGATGGTGTGGGTGTTGCAGGAGACGATATGGAGGAAACGATCCTCTCCGTGGACCAGTGCCTCGTCGTTGATGCCGCGGGCATACATCTTGCCAAACCCATATTCGCTGCCCTGGGCCAGGAACCCCAAGGGGTAGGGCGCAGATTCGTAGAACTCGGTCTTGTTGTCGTTGCCGACAGGAGTGCAGTCGATCACCACCTTGGCGCGTTCGATGGCCTCGCGGGTTTCGAACTTGGGAGCGTGGCCGAGTTCCTCGAAGGTGGTCCGTTTGTCCTCGTCCACAACCAGGACCGCTCCTCGCCGTACGAGGTCGTTGACCTTGCCCCGCTCGGTGATGAGGGGAGAGCGCTTGTGAAACGTCACCTCATCGATGCCGAAGTCGCGTTTGTGATCGGCCAGCAACCCAATGAGAGGCTCACCGATGGTCCCGGTTCCGACTACGTGAACGATATTCATGGGTGCTCCCAGTTTAGAACTGTTCAGCCTCCGTGCTTCCTCGCAAAGCCAGCGTGGAGGCATCGCCGCCTCCGATCACCGTCGACACCCGATCGAAATACCCGGCGCCAACCTCACGTTGGTGCCTGGTGGCGGAGTACCCCTCCTGTTCGAGACCGAACTCCCGCTCCTGGAGCTCCACGTATGCGGGCATGCCAAAAGCGGCGTACTTCTTGGCCAGCTCGAACATCGAGGCATTGAGCGCGTGGAAACCGGCCAGGGTGATGAACTGGAACTTGTAGCCCATCGCCCCCAACTCCTTCTGGAACGAGGCGATGGTCGGCTCGTCGAGGTTCTGGCGCCAGTTGAACGACGGCGAGCAGTTGTAGGCCAGCATCTTTCCGGGGAACTCGTCGTGAATTGCCGCGGCGAAGCTACGGGCCTCGGCCAGGTCGGGGCGGGCGGATTCACACCACAACAGGTCGGCGTAGGGCGCGTATGACAGCGCCCGGGAGATCGCCTGGTCGAGACCATCCCTCACCCTGAAGAACCCTTCGGCTGTCCTTTCCCCTGTACAGAACTCCTGGTCGCGAGGGTCGATATCAGAGGTCAGGAGATTGGCGCTGTTGGCGTCGGTGCGGGCCACGATGATGGTGGGGACGTCGAGCACGTCGGAGGCAAGACGGGCGGCGTTGAGAGTCCGGATGTGCTGGGTGGTGGGAACCAGAACCTTGCCTCCCATGTGCCCGCATTTCTTCTCCGAGGCAAGCTGGTCTTCGAAATGGACTCCGGCCGCCCCCGCTTCGATGAAAGCCTTGGTCAACTCGTAGACGTTGAGCGCACCACCGAATCCCGCCTCACCGTCGGCGATGATCGGGGCGAACCAATCGATGGATTCATCCCCCTCCGACCAGTGAATCTGATCTGCGCGGCGGAGTGCGTTGTTGATCCGGCGCACCAGGGCAGGCGCCGAGTTGGCCGGGTAGAGCGACTGGTCGGGATAGACCTGTTCGGCCAGGTTGGCATCGCCTGCCACCTGCCAGCCCGAGAGGTAAATGGCTCGCAAACCGGCCTTGACCATCTGTACCGCCTGGCCACCAGAGATGGCGCCCAGGGCATTGACGTATTCGTTGCTTTCCAGCAGGTCCCACAACTTCTCGGACGTGACCCGGGCCAGGGTGTACTGCTCGCGCAACGACCCCCGGAGACCCACCACGTCTGCCGGTTCGTAGTCGCGCTTGACTCCTTCCCACCTACGGTTGTTGACCCATTCCTTGCTGAGCTGTTCAACCTCGGCGTTGTCTTCTACGGCCATTTCTTGTCTCCTCAGTCGATCAACTCGTAGGCGGGCAATGTCAGGAACTCTACGAAGTCGTCGGCGAGGGCGACCTCTTCGAAGACCTTCCAGGCAGCTGACGTGTCGAGAGGGATTCGAGCCATCTCCTCCCGGGCCAAGCTTCTCACCAGGGCGCGGTCGACCGGTCGACCGTCCTCCAGGCGCGCTCCCCCGTGCACCCACTGCCAGATCTGGCTGCGGGAGATCTCGGCGGTGGCGACGTCCTCCATGAGGTTGTCGATGGCGGCCGCCCCCGTCCCCCCCAGCCAGGAGGCGAGGTAGTGGATGCCAGCCCGCAAATTGGTTCTCACCCCGGCTTCGGTGATCTTGCCGTCGGGAATGGTGAAGTCGAGGAGGTCTGCGGCACCTACTACGACATCCTCGTGCAGCCGATCTATTTGGTCGGGCCGATCGCCGAGCACGGCGTCGAAACAGGCCTGCGCAACCGGCACCAGGTCAGGGTGCGCAACCCAGGTCCCGTCAAAGCCCTGACCGGCTTCCCGGGTTTTGTCGGCCTCGACTCTCGCCAGGGCGGTTTCGGTCACCGCCGGATCTCGCCGGTTGGGGATGAAGGCGGCCATGCCACCGATAGCCTGGGCGTGGTGGCGGTGACAGGTCGCCACGAGTAGCTCCGAATAGCTCCGCATGAACGGCACGGTCATGGTGATCTGGCTGCGATCCGGCAGCAGAAACCCTGGGCGATCTCGCAGCACCTTGATAGTGGAGAAGATGTAGTCCCACCTACCGGCGTTGAGACCAGCCGAGTGCTCCCTCAACTCAAAGAGGATCTCGTCCATCTCGAACGCCGCTGG
>Ga0268386_10004272_pt1 | contig 10488 bp, 5 predicted proteins | sample RVTome_15_FD_200260 | JGI IMG/M metagenome (GOLD analysis project Ga0268386, IMG submission 200260) | Soil microbial communities from uranium-contaminated site in the Upper Colorado River Basin, Wyoming, United States - RVT150D86... ... | reverse complement strand
TACAACAACGCGGCCCGATTTCTTCGCCTTGACGGGGGACGTAAGTAGCGGACGAGGATGCCCCACGTGTTGACGGCTTCGGGTGTCGCTTCGTAACAAGCGCTTGCTGCTGACACGGCGTCGGGTTGCGGGCGCGCTTCGCGCGAGGTACTGATCAGGTCGCGACATCTATTACATCAGCGCTCATGACGTCGCGACCGTCTGGGACGCGGTGTTCGGCGTGGCCACTCTGTGCCTCGGCTCAGACAGAAGCGACGAACGTGGACGTTGAAGACTTCCGGTTGCTCCCTGTTACTGAGTGTCCAGCCTCACGGATGATCGCAAGCTCGGCGCCGGGAATGGCGGCGTGCAGTTGCTCTGCGACGTGCACCGGACTGCGACGATCCATGGCGCCCCGCAGCAACAGCGTGGGCACCTGAATCCTCGGGAGGAGATCTCGGGTACCCCCCGACACCCCGGGGCAACACCGTCATTTACGGGGACACGCTGAAGCAGATCATTGTTGCGGGAAGTCGTTGATCGGAAGTGCGTTGGTAAGTTTCGGTGTGCGTCAGCACGCGCGAGCGGAATCTATTTCCAAGCGTGCTCCTTCAACCACTCGGACCGTCTTTGGAATCAATGATTTAAGGGCGATCGGTTGGGCCCGAGACCCAAATTGTGTAGTGAATTGTGTAAGACCTCCCATGCGCCACGGATCATTTACGGGCACACGCCGACTCGTTTCAAGGCGCAGTCCACGGGCGCTTCAAGTATGACCACGACGGGATCTGGCGCGGCAACGACCTCTTCGCGCGCCGTGTCCGGCCGGGCGAAGTCGGCCGGCCTGAACACCCACCGCCGCGTCACTTCAATCGATGCCGAAGTCGCCCAATGGCTGTAAGATTCGGCCACCCGCATCACGCCCGAGACGGATGCGCCGCCACGCCGCGAGAGTGAGGCCGTGGTGACGCCGACCCAGCCCTCGCTCACGTCGTCACAGACACACCATGACGCTGGGGCCAGGCGCACGTCTGGGCATCTATGATATCGCCGCCAAACTGGGCGAAGGCGGCATGGGCGCCGTCTATCGCGCGCGCGACACGAGACTCAAACGCGATGTCGCGCTGAAAATCCTGCCAGACACGTTTGCCGGCGATCCGGACCGTCTCGCGCGCTTCGAGCGCGAGGCGCAGGTGCTGGCGTCGCTCAACCACCCGCACATCGCCCAGATCTATGGACTCGAGGAGTCGGCCGGTCTGCACGCGCTCGTGATGGAGCTGGTCGATGGCGAGGATCTGTCGGCCGTCATTGCGCGCGGGCCGATCACCGTCGCCGACGCGCTCGGCATCGCGCGTCAGATGGCGGATGCGCTCCAAGCCGCGCACCAGGCCGGCATCGTCCACCGGGACTTGAAACCGGCGAACATCAAGGTCACGGCCGCGGGGACCGTGAAGGTCCTCGATTTCGGGCTGGCCAAGGCACTCACGGGAGGAACGGAGGTTGCCGCAGACCGCGGAGCGCACGCCACGGAAACGCCGACACTCACCTCTCCGGCGATGACGGCGATGGGCATGATCCTCGGCACGGCGGCGTACATGGCGCCCGAGCAGGCGAAGGGACGCGCGGTCGACAAGCGCGCCGACATCTGGGCGTTCGGCGTCGTGCTCGTCGAGATGCTCACGGGTCGCCCGGTCTTTGCGGGCGACTCAGTGGCCGAAACGATTGGGTTCGTCGCCACCCGCGAACCCGACTGGGCCAGGCTGCCGCCGGACGTTCCAGCGGTGGTCATCGCATTTCTCCGCCGCTGTCTCGCGAAGTCTCCACGGGATCGCGTGCAGGACATCGGTGACGTGCGGCTTGCGCTCGAGGGCGGCTTCGACGTGCCGGCAGGGTCGGTCGAGCGTGGCGCGACGGGCCCTTGGTCACGGTCGCGTCTGCTCCACACCTTCGCGTCGGCGCTGGTGCTCATCGCTGTGGCCGCGGTCGCCGCGTGGCAGCTGAAACCTTCGCCCGCGGTCAGCGTCCCACCGATGCGTCAATTCGTGATCATCCCGGCGCCCGAGCCGTTGTCCATCGCGAACATCAACCGCGACATCGCGATCACGCCCGACGGCACTCAACTGGTGTACTTGGCCGGCAGGGCCTCCGAACGCACGCTGTATGTACGGTCGCTGAACGCGCTGACGCCCCTCGCGCTGCGCCGCGGCGACAGATTTTTCGATCCATTCACTTCGCCCGACGGCAAGTGGGTGGCCTTCAACGACGAGAGCGACTTCACGCTTCGGAAAGTGCCGATATCGGGCGGCCCTCCGGTGCAAATCGCGACGGTCGGGAGAGAGATCGCGGGCGCGTCGTGGGGCCCGGACGGCACAATCGTCTTCGCGTTCAGCGGGCTGGGATCGGGACTCATGCGTCTTCCCGACGGGGCGACCTCTGCCACCGTCCTGACAACGCCGGACAAGGCAGAAGGCCAGGTCGGCCATTACTGGCCCGAGTTCCTGCCGGGCGGTCGCGCGCTGATCTACACCGCACGAGCGGGCGAACGGGGCGGGCAATACCAAGTCTGGGCGCTCGATCTTCAGAGTGGCGCATCGCACCGTCTTGTCGAAACCGGCACCGGCGCGCGCTACTCGGCGTCGGGACATTTGATCTACGGCGCCGACAACGCTCTGTGGGCGATCCGTTTTGACGCGGCGACCGTGCAGACCCGCGGCGATCCCGTGCGGATCGTCGATGGCGTCGATGCGAAGGACTCCGGCGCCGTTGACGTGGCGGTGTCCACCGACGGCTCGTTGGCCTACGTCACCAGCGCCGGGACGTCTGCGCCGAGACGCCTCGTCTGGATCGACCGTGCCTCGGGCGTCCGCGAGCCCGTCACGACGCTTCCGCCGCGCAGGTACACGACCGCCCGCATCTCACCCGACGGGTCGCGGGTGGCGCTCGACATTCGTGACGAGGGTGGGGACCTCTGGATCTGGAACCTGGCCACCAACGTCCACACGAAGATCACCTACGATCCGGCATCGGATGCCAATCCGTCGTGGACACCGGACAGCGCCCGCCTCGTGTTCCAGTCCCAGCGATTCGGCCCCGCCAACATCTTCGCCGTGGCCGCCGACGGCACGGGAGCGGTCGATCGACTGACGGAGAGCCCGAACACGCAGTATCCGAGCTCGATCGGCCGCGATGGATCGGTGCTGTATTGGGAAGTCGGTCCGCGAGTTCCCTGGGACGTGATGTTGCTGCCGCCGGCCGGGGCGGGCAGGACACCGGTGCCGCTGCTGCGGTCCGCGGCCGTCGAACGCAATCCGGAGCTGTCGCCCGACGGGAAATGGCTCGCGTACGTCTCGAGCGAGAATCAGGCCGGGCAGCAGGAAGTGTACGTCCGCCCGTTTCCCAACGTCGGCGCAGGCCGGGTACAGGTGTCGGCCGGCGGCGGCCTGTATCCGATGTGGCTGGCGCAGACAGGAAGCGCGCTGTTCTACGTTCGCCCGGACGGCCGGCTGTTCGCCGTGCCGATGCGGGACGGCGCGCCTGCGGGTCCGGCGAAACTCACGGTGGATGGCGGATTCCACACGGCGCCAAACCCTCGGACGTTCGACATTTCGCCGGACGGCCGGCGATTGCTCATGATCGAAGACGTGCCCGGCACCGGTTGGGCCGCGCCTGCCGGCATCGTGATCGTGCTGAACTGGATCGGCGACAAGGTCAGATGACGCCGCACCCAGGATTACTCGGCGCCGCCGCTATCGCAACTTCGGTCATCCGCCGATCGCCGCGCCTTCGGCCGCCCCTTGACCTCTCGCGCACCGCGGGCGGACAATCCTGCCACCGCCGTATGTCACCCCCACAGCCCCTCGGAGCAGGCGCACGCCGTCGCAGTTCGCGAGCGTGCCTGTGGGCCTGAGTCAACGCGCGCGTCTCGGTCTCTGCGAAATAGTTCCGACCATCGGCGTCCCCCGAAGCCACAAAGGGACCGCGCTGTGATCGGTCAACAGATCGGCCCTTACGCGATCCTTTCGAAGCTTGGCGAAGGCGGTATGGGCGAGGTTTATCGCGCGCACGACACGAAGCTCAATCGCGATGTCGCGCTGACGATTCTGCCGGAGTCATTCTCCAGTGATCCCGACCGCCTTGCGAGATTCACGCGCGAAGCCCAGGCGCTCGCGGCCCTCAATCACCCGAACATCGCGCACATTCACGGACTCGAAGAGTCGGCGGGCGTGCGCGCCCTGGTCAGGGAACTCGTCGACGGCGAGGACCTCTCCGACGTCATCGCGCGCGGACCGATTGCCGTGCCGGAGGCGCTGGCGACTGCAGCGCAGATGGCTCAAGCACTCGAAGCCGCCCACGAAGCCGGCATCATTCATCGCGATCTGAAGCCCGCGAACATCAAGCTGAAGGCCGACGGCACGGTCAAGGTCCTGGACTTCGGTTTGGCGAAGGCGCTCACGAGGGGAACGCCGATCTCCGGAGGACGCGGCGCGGGGGGCGCGGAGGCGCAAACACTCACCTCGCCTGCGATGACCGCGTTGGGCACGATCATCGGTACGGCGGCGTACATGGCGCCCGAGCAGGCGAAGGGGCGCGCGGTCGACAAGCGCGTGGATATTTGGGCATTCGGCGTGGTGTTCTTCGAAATGCTGACCGGCCGTCCGCTGTTTCCGGGCGAGACCGTCACCGACGTGCTCGCGTCGGTGGTGACGCGCGAACCGGACTGGACGGCATTGCCCGTCGAGACGCCACCGGCGATCCGGCGGCTGCTCCGCCGGTGTCTCGAGAAGGACCCGAACCGGCGAGTACGGGACGCCGCCGATGCCAGGCTCGAGATCGAGGATGCGCCGCTCAAGGTCCTGGATCTCACGATTCCCGAGGCGGCGGCGCCCACCGCCGCGATCTCACCCGACGGCCGATGGGTCGCTGCCGTGTCCGACCGGAAGATCCTGGTCAAGGGCATGGATGGATCCGCGTGGCAAGAGCTCGCCGGCACGGCCGGCGCCACGCAGCCATTGATTTTTTCTCACGACAGCCGCCTGATCGCGTTCGCCTCGGGGAACTCGATCAAGAAAGTGGACCTCGTCGGGTCGCGGCCCCAGAGCCTCTGCGATCGATGCATCCAACCCGGCTCGCTGGTGATGCTGAACTGGACGAAGGCGCTCGGCCGTGATGGCCGCTGAGCATCCCCATGTGCGGAGCCGCCCCTCGAGGAGAGATGAGATGAGCGCGTGAGCCTGGGCGCGGCACGAAGCTTGGAGCGTACGAGATCGTCGCCCCGCTGTTGTTCCTGCGCAAGACGACGCTCGTGGTGCAGCGATTCGATGCGCGGACACAGACTCTCGAAGGCGAGCCTGTGCCGCTCGCCGACCGTGCCGGGTTACGTGGGAGCCATTTTCACCGGCGGCCGAGCCCTCAGCGTCTCGGCCACTGGAGACGCGCTCTGTCTCACGGATTCGTTTCCCAACACGACGCTGGAGTGGCGGGACCTCACCGGTAACAGGCTCGAATCACGCGGCGTAGAATGACCGGCATGGGACCGTCCGTGCAGGAAATTGCATCCGCCGTTCGGGAGGCGCTGGCCACCAGGGCCGGCATCGTGTCTGCCTACCTCTTTGGCAGCATGGCCGAGGGTCGCGGACACCGCGAGAGCGATGTGGACCTGGGCGTTCTTCTGGACCGCGCGTCGCACCCCACGGCGGCGGCGCGTTTCGACGAGCGCCTGCGCCTCGCGGGAGGACTTCGCGGGGCCCTCCGCCGCGACGTGGACGTGGTCATTCTGAACGAGGCGCCGCCGCAGCTGGCGCGCCGGATCCTGACAGAAGGCCGGCGCATCGTCCTGTGCGATCGCGATGCGGATCATGCGTTCTTGCGGACGACGCTGTCGCGGGCGGCCGACCTCGAGCCCTTCTTGCGGCGTGCCCGCCGCGTCAAGCTCGCGGCCATCGGACGATGACGTACCTCGTCGAGCGGCTGGTGGAGCTGCGCCGCCATCTTGATCATCTGTCCGACGTCGCTCCGCGCGTGCCGAACCGGTTCGCTCTCGAACGCGACCTTTCGCTGCGCAACGATGTGCTGTTCTCGCTGCTCATGGTCGCGCAGCTCGTGATCGACATTGCGGGCGAGCTGTCCGCCCTGCGCGGCGACCGCTTCGAGGACTACACCGAGGCGGTCAGGAACCTGGCCAGGGATCCCAGGTTTCCGGCGGAGCTCGTCACTGAACTCGAGCGCATTCCCGGTTTTCGGAACGTCGTGATTCACGAGTACGTGGCCCTCGATCTCGACCGCGTGGTCGAGGCGCTGGGCCGTCTCGAGCCGATTCGGCAGTTCCTCGAAATCGTACGGACCACGGCCTGACGGCGCTCGCCGGAATGGGTCGGGCGGCCGACGGCTGTCCCTTTCGCGTTCGGCCGTGACCCACGATTCCTGCACCAGTCCGGCAAACGAAGTCAACAAGAGGGCCAACGACCGCCTTGACCTCTGAGGCACGCCGGGCGGACAATCCAGTCACCTTTCAATGCTGTCCCCACAGCCGCTCGGAGCAGCCGCACGCCGTCGCAGTTCGCGAGCGTGCCTGTGTCCCTGAATCCAGGTACCCGTCTCGGCCCCTATGAAGTCGTCGGTGTCATCGGCGCCGGTGGCCCGCCCCCGCTCACGCAAGCAACTGACGTGAGCTGTGGCGAGGCTCGCCGAAGCCCCGACAGGATTTGGCTGTGCTAGGCCAACTTCTCGGTCCATACCGAATCCTGTCGAAGGTGGGCGAAGGCGGCATGGGCGAGGTCTACAGGGCCACCGATACCCGCCTGAATCGCACCGTGGCGATCAAGGTGATGCCGCCGCATTTCGCAGACAACGCCGACATGAAACAGCGCTTCGATCGCGAGGCGCAGACGATCGCCGGACTCACCCATCCGAACATCTGCACGCTGCACGACGTCGGTACCGAGGCCGGCGTTTCCTACCTCGTCATGGAGTTTCTCGAAGGCGAGACGCTGGCGGATCGGATCGCGCGCGGCGCCAGGCCCGCGTCGGGCGGTTCGAGTGCGAGCGGAATCCGGGCTCCGGGAGCGCTCACGCTCGACGACGCCCTCAGGATCGCGCTGGCCGTGGCCGATGCGCTCGACAAGGCGCATCGTCAGGGCATCGTCCATCGCGATCTGAAACCAGCCAACGTGATGCTGGTAAAGGGCGCGGGATCGTCGACGCCGCTGGTCAAACTCCTCGACTTCGGCCTGGCGAAGTGGACGACGTCTGCGTCGGACACGCTCGCAGCCGCGCCTACACGCGCGGATCTTTCCACGCCGGGCATGCTGCTCGGGACGTTGCAGTACATGGCGCCCGAGCAGGTGGAAGGCAAGGAGGCCGACGCGCGCACCGACATCTTCGCGTTCGGCGCCGTGCTCTACGAGATGCTCACGGGCCGACGCGCGTTCCAGGGCAAGAGCCAGGCGACGCTCATCTCCGCGATCATGACCGCCGAGCCGCCGCCGGTTTCCGCCCTGCAGCCGCTGACACCGTCCGCACTCGATCACCTGGTCCAGCGGTGTCTCGCGAAGGATCCCGACGACCGCTGGCAGGACGCGCACAGCGTCCTTCTGCAGCTCCGGTGGATCGCCCAGGGCCGTTCGGAAAGCGAAGTGCCCGCCGCCGTCGCGGCTGCCGATCGCCAGCGCGCAAAGTTGACTCGCATCGCAGTCGTCGTCGCGGGCCCGGTCATCGCGGCGCTGGCGGTGCCAACGGGCTTGTACCTCCGTGGTCCGGCACCGCCCGAGGCGTTTCCGCTCCGCGTGCCCGTCGTGGCCCTCAGTCGATCCAACTTCGCGGTCTCGCCGAGCGGTCGCGAGATCGCGCTCGTCGCTCAGCCGGATCCAGAGGAACCAGCCGCGCTCTACATTCGGCCGGTGACCGCCGCGACCTTCCGTCGCCTGGCCGGGACAGACGATGCGGTGCTGCCGTTCTGGTCGCCGGACAGCCGGTCGATCGCCTTCGTCAGCGGCGGGAAGTTGCGGCGCGTGGACACGAGCGGCAGCGCGCCGAAGGACATCGCGCCGGCGATGGACTTTTCCGGCGGCGCGTGGAACGAGGCGAACGTCATCGTGTTTGGAACGCCACGCGGACTCTTGCGTGTGTCGGCCGAAGGCGGGACGCCCGAAGCGCTCACCACCATCGACACGTCCGAGACAGGTCATTTCTGGCCGGCGTTTCTCCCGGACGGCAACCACTTCCTGTTCACGGTGTGGTCGAACGAGACCGCTAACCGCGCGGTGTACGTCGGCGCTCTCGACTCGCAGGACCGGACGAAGGTGATGCCGGCTGAGTCGAACGCCATGTATGCCTCTGGTCACTTGGTGTTTCATCGCGCGGCGTCGCTGTTCGCGCAGCCATTCGATGCGGCGTCGCGGACGCTGTCGGGCGAAGCGAGCCAGATCGCCGGCACGCTGGCGTTTTCGGCCGGCGACGGACGAGGCCTCTTCGCGGCGTCCACGACAGGTGTGCTGGTCTTCTATCAAGGTGAGAACGGCGCGAGTGGACGAGGACAGACCGGCAACAGCCAGTTCTCGTGGATCGGGCGGACCGGTTCCTGGATCGGTGCGGCGATCGAAAGTGGGCTGCATGGCGACATGGATTTATCTCCCGACCAGAAGTTCATTGCCATCACCAAACAGCAGGTTGGCGCGCCTGCGTCCGATATCGTGGTCGTCGAGTGGGCGAAGGGCCTCGAAACGCGATTGACGCTCGATCCCGCGGATGACATCAACCCCGTCTGGTCACACGACGGCAGCCGGATCGCGTTCACGTCGTACCGCGCGGGCAACGCGGACATCTTCGTCAAGAACGCCAATGGCGTGGGGCCGGACACGCCGCTCGTGCAGACCTCGAGCGATGAGTTCGTCGAGGCCTGGTCGAGCGACGGGCGCTACATCGCGTATCTGGTCGCGCAAGACAGATTCCAGGACATCTACGCGCTTCCGCTCGCGCAGGGCGGCAAGCCGTTCCCTGTTGTGCAGGGAGCGTTTCGCAAGGATGAACCGCAGTTTTCCTACGACGGCAAGTGGCTCGCCTATACGTCGGACGAATCGTCACCAGGCAAGTTCGAGGTGTACGTGATTTCGTTTCCCCAACTCGACCAGAAGCGCAAAGTGTCGATCGATGGGGGCGGCCAGCCGCGCTGGAGGAAAGACAGCAGGGAGCTGTACTACCGGACCGTGGAGAACTACATGGCGGTGGACTTCATGCCCGGCCCGAAGATCGACTCCGGCGTGCCGCACGCCATGTTCCCGACGCGAACGCCGGGCAATGGAAACATCAGCTCCAGCGATCCGGTCCGCCACCAGTGGGCGGCGGCGTCTGACGGTCAACGATTCCTGGTGCGCGTAGCCGGAGGAGGCAGGGGCAGGCGGTCGAACGCGGCCAACACTTTTGTCCCGCCGGGAACCGCGCCGACCGCAGCGCGAGGGCGAGGGCCAAGGGGATCGGCGCGCGGACAGACGGCGCCGGCGCTGACGGTGATCCTGCATTGGCCCGCCGGCGTGGGGAAGGCGGGCCAGTGAAACGTTTGACCGCCGGCGCTCGCCTTGGGCCGTACGAGATCGTCGCTCCGATTGGCGCCGGCGGCATGGGAGACGTCTACAAGGCGCGCGACACGCGGCTCGATCGCGCGGTTGCGATCAAAGTGCTGCCCCCCGAGTGGGCCGACTCGCCTGTCATGAAACAGCGCTTCGATCGCGAAGCGCAGATCATCGCCTCGCTGAACCATCCGAATATCTGCAAGCTGCACGACATCGGGAAAGCGACCTCGGGAGTCGTTTCCGGAGTTTCCGGGGAACCCACTCCCGAGGTCGTTTTTCTCGTCATGGAACATCTCGAGGGCGAGACGCTCGCCGAGCGCCTGACCCGTGGGCCCGTGCCGGTCGACGAGGCGCTTCGAATCGGAATCGCCACTGGCGACGCGCTGGACAAAGCGCATCGCCAGGGCGTCGTTCACCGCGATCTCAAACCGGCGAACGTCATGCTCACCGAGAGCGGGCCGAAGCTGCTCGACTTCGGTCTGGCGAAGATCACCCCCGGGGCTGAAGCCCCGGGGCTACATCCGGCCGCACGCACCCTCAACACGCCCATCACGCAGGCCGGCGTGACTCTCGGCACGTTGCAGTACATGGCGCCGGAACAGTTGGACGGCATTGAGGCCGACGCGCGCACGGACATCTTCGCGCTCGGCGTCGTTCTCTACGAAATGATGACCGGCCGCCGGGCATTCGAAGGAAAGAGCCAGGTCCTGCTCATTTCCGCGATCGCGACGACCAATCCGCCACCGCTCTCGGCTGTCGTGGACTACGCCGCCGGTGAGCGCCTGCGGCCCGCGCGAGGCGCGACGTCGCCGAGCGCGAGCGAGTGGGGGTGGGGCCCCACGAGCATCAGATATTTAGACCATGTCGTGAAGACGTGTCTGGCGAAGGACCCGGACGATCGATGGCAGACGGCGCGCGATGTCGTCGCCGAACTGCAATGGATCGC
>Ga0268386_10004271_pt1 | contig 10488 bp, 9 predicted proteins | sample RVTome_15_FD_200260 | JGI IMG/M metagenome (GOLD analysis project Ga0268386, IMG submission 200260) | Soil microbial communities from uranium-contaminated site in the Upper Colorado River Basin, Wyoming, United States - RVT150D86... ... | reverse complement strand
CCGGAGGAAGCGCGGCGCGAGCGTGGCCGACACGAGGATCGAGACGACCTCGCGCTCCCAAAGAGCCTCCCGGAGGCGGCCCGAGACGTCCACGGGCGCCCACGCGAGCGCGCCCTGCTCGGCCCAGGAGACCGAGTCGTCGCCGCCCACGGCCAGGCACTCGTCGAGATCGTCCACGCTCCCGAGCGCGCGCCGCCCGAGCCGGTCGAGGTCCTCGCCCCCGCCCCTGAGCGCCTCGGCGAGCTGGACGAGCGCGCCCGCGAGCGAGGCGGCGGGCGCGGTGGCGGCCTCGGCGTCGGCTTCGGTGAGACGGCGGCGCCCGCGGCCGGGGTCGAGCCCGGCGAGGAGCTCCTCGCCGCGGCGGTCGATCTGCTCGAGCGCGCGGGCCGGGACCGCGCTGCCGGCCTCGCGGCACGCCCGTTCCACGTCCCGCAGGAGCTGGCGCAGGCTGCCGAGCGAGACGCGCCCGCCGAACCAGGCGGAGGCCGACTCCTCGAGCCGGTGCGCCTCGTCGAACACCACCGCGTCGTGGTCGGGCAGCACGCCCATGCCGTCACCCGTCTTCCCGCGCAGCGCCAGGTCGGCGAAGTAGAGCGCGTGGTTGGCGACGACGAGCTCGGCTTCCTGCGCCCGCTCGCGCGCCTGCTCGGAGAAGCACGCGCCGTGGAAGGGGCAGCGCCGGCCGGCGCAGCGGTCGGGCCCGACTGCGAGCTCGGCCCAGAGCGTGTGCCGCGGCTCGAAAGCCAGCTCGGCGCGGTCGCCCGTCTCCGTGGTCTCCGTCCAGTCGCGCAGGCGCTCGAACTCCCTCGCGTCCTCGGCGCTCGTGAAGAGCGCACCGGCCGCGCCACCGAGGAGCTGTAGGCCCTGGAGGCTGCGCCGGCAGAGGTAGTTCTGGCGGCCCTTGAGCACGGCGACGTCGACCTCGCGGCCGAGCGCCCCGGCCGCCGTGGGCACGTCCTTGGTGAGGAGCTGCTCCTGGAGTGCCTTCGTCGCGGTGGCGACGACGACGCGCTTCCCGGAGTCGAGCGCGGGAATCAGATAGGCGAGCGTCTTCCCGACGCCGGTCCCCGCCTCGGCGAGCAGGTGCTCGCCGCGCTCGAGGGCGTCCGCCACCTCCTGGGCGAGCGCAGCCTGCTCGGCCCGCGGCTCGAAGCCGGGGAGCGCGGCAGCGAGCCGCCCGCCGTGACCGAAGAAGGCGCGCATGGGGGACGCTGAGAGTAGAAGGCCCACCGGTCAGCATAGCGAACGTCTGTTCGCTCGGCTAGGCTGGCCGCATGGAACAGCGCCTGAGCCTCGTCACCCTCGGGGTCGCGGACCTCTCGCGGGCACGGGCCTTCTACGAGGCGCTCGGCTGGACGACCGGCGCGCAGCCGGCCGACGACGTCGTCTTCTTCCAGGCCGGCGGGATGATCGTGGCCCTCTGGAGCCGCGAGCAGCTCGCCGAGGACAGCGTCGTCGAGGACTCCGGCGGCTGGAGCGGTGTCACGCTCGCGCACAACGTCCGCTCGCCGGAGGAGGTCGACGCGGTGATCGCCGAGGCCGAGCGGGCCGGCGCGACGATCGGACGCGCGGGCGCCCCGACGTTCTGGGGCGGCTACTCGGGCGTCTTCCTCGACCCGGACGGCCACCCGTGGGAGGTGGCGCACAACCCGCGCTGGACGATCGCCGAGGACGGCTCGACCCGCTTGGGCTGATCGCCTTGCGGTGGCGCTCAGATCTCCGGAGGCGGAGCCCGCCGCGAGCGGGCGCTCGCGCCCGCCGAGGCGACCGTCACGAAGACGACCGCGAGCGCCTCGAGCGCGCCGGGCACCTGGGCGAGCGCGAGCGCGCCCACCAGCGCCGCGACCGCGGGCTCGAGGCTCTGGAGGATGCCGAACGTGCCCGTCGGCACCCGCCGGAGCGCGAGGAGCCCGAGCACGAACGGGAGCACCGAGCCGAGCACGGCGACCGCCAGGCCGGTGACGAGCACGCGGCCGCCCACGAGCGCCGTGCCGCCCTGGGCCAACCCGAGCGGCGCGAGCAGAACGGCTGCCACGAGGAGCGTCGCCGTCAGGCCGCTCACGACAGACGACTGCGCGAGCAGCCGCTTCGCGAGCACGATGTACGCGGCCCAGCCCACCGCGGCGGCGAGCGCGAAGCCGAGGCCGACCGGATCGAGGTCGACGCTGGGGCTCCCGAGCAGGGCCACGCCGCCGCCGGCGAGCGCGATCCAGAGGAAGTCGAGCGCGCGCCGCGAGCCCGCGACCGCGACCGCGAGGGGGCCCAGAAACTCGACGGTGACCGCCGAGCCGAGCGGGATCCGGTCGATCGCCTGGTAGAAGCACGCGTTCATGAGCGCGACGGACGCGCCGGTCGCCAGGACGAGCCCGAGCGGCAGGGAGCGGAGGCGGTGGAAGGAGCGCGCGCTCAGCGCCGTGAGGAGGAGCGCCGCGAACGCGACCCGGAGCCAGACGAAGCCGAGCGGCCCGGCGGCGTCGAACGCGCTCGTGGCGAGCGCCGCTCCGCCCTGGACGGAGAAGGCGGCGCCGACGACGAGGAGCGGGGCGGGCGCGTCGGCGAGCCGGCGCGGGCTCACCCGGCGGGCGGGGCGGTGACTTCGAGCTTGAGGACGTCCGGCCGGTGGTAGTGGCCGGCCGGGTCGAAGCGCTGGCGCTCCTCGTGGAGCCGGGCGGGGTCGAGCTCCGCGTAGAGGATCCCCTCCTCGTCGTAGAGCGGCCCGGCGAGGTACGACCCGTCCGGCCCCAGGATCGCGCTGCCGCCGCGGCCGATCACCTCGATCCCCGCGAGCTCGTCGAGCAGCGGGAAATCGGCCGGGTAGGCGGCCGCCCGCTGGAAGTGGCACGGCGCGACGACGAACGCCCGCGATTCGCGCGCGATGTGCACGAGCGTCGCCTGCCAGGCCTCCGAGTCGTCCGCGGTCGAGGCGACGTAGATCTCCACGCCCGACTCGTAGAGCGAGAAGCGCGCGAGCGGCATGTAGTTCTCCCAGCAGATGAGGCCGCCGAGTCGCCCGAGCCCAGTCTCGATCGCGCGGAGCCCGCGCCCGTCGCCCTGGCCCCAGACGAGCCGCTCGTGGTTCGTGGGAACGAGCTTGCGGTGGTGAAGCGCGAGCGCGCCCTCGGGATCGTGGTAGAGGAGCGTGTTGTAGAGCGTCCCGGGCCGCTCGGGGTCGATCTCCGTGACGCCGGTCACGAGCCAGACGCCGTGCGCGCGCGCGACCTCGCCGAGCCGGTCGGCCGCGGGGCCGGGCACCTCGACGGATTCCTCGGCAAGCCGGGCGAACGCGGCCTTGGCGCGCGGGTCGGCCCAGCCGGCGAGGAACTTCGCCCAGACAGACGACGGGTAGGCCGGGACGAAGGCCTCGGGAAAGACGACGAGCTCGGCACCGGCGCCCGCCGCCTCCGCGGTGCGCTCGGCGAGCCGCTCGAGCGTGGCCTCGCGGTCGAGCACGACCGGCTCGATCTGGGCGCAGGCGACGGTGACCGGGCGGCGCACGAGCGGGGTTCTACAGGAAAAATCCGCTCTTTGCGGAGACTTCCGCCCGGGGCCGCTTGACCGGACGTGCCGTCCGCTTGTAGGCTCGCGCATGCCAGATCCGGTAAACCTTCGGGTTCGCCGGATTTGGCGTTTAAGGAGCCGGTTTCCCTCGCGGCTCGAGCGGCTCCGTCCGACCCGGTCTCTAGCGTTTGTCGGTCCATGCTGGAGATCGTCCTTCTCACGGTTTTCCTCGCCGCTGCGCTGGCCGCCGGCGCGGTGTGGCTGGCCCGCGTCCTCCGCGCCGAGCTCGGGGGCCTGCGTGCCGAGAGCGCCGAGCAGCTCGCCGGGCGCAACGGCGACATCGACCGGCGGCTGGCCGGGATGACGGAGACGATGGACCGGCGCTTCGGCGAGCTCGACACGAAGGTCGACCGGCGCCTCGGGGAGCTGGACGTCAAGGTCGACCGCCGGCTGGCCGGGATGACGGAGACGTCGTCGAGGATCCACGAGCGTCTCGGGAAGGTCGACGAGGCAACGGCACAGATGAACGAGCGCGCGAAGGACTTCCAGCGCTTCGAGCAGCTGCTGCGGCCGCCGAAGGCCCGCGGCGGCGTCGGGGAGCTCCTGCTGGCGAATCTCCTCGCCGACATCCTCCCTCCGGCCCGGTACACGCTCCAGCACGGCTTCCGGACCGGCGAGCGGGTGGACGCCGTCATCCGGCTCGACGACGCGCTCATCCCGATCGACGCGAAGTTCCCGCTCGACAACTTCCAGCGCTTCGTGGAGGCCGACGGAGACGCGGCGCGCGAGCTCCACGCGAAGGCCCTCGCCCGGGACGTGAAGGGCCATGTCGACGCGATCGCGCAGAAGTACATCCGGCCGGACGAGGGCACGTACGAGTTCGCGCTCATGTACCTGCCGGCCGAGGCGGTCTACTACGAGCTCGTCTGCAACCGGATCGGCGGGGATGCCAACCCGCTCGCCTATGCGCAGGAGCAGAAGGTCATCCCCGTCTCGCCGGCCACCTTCTACGCCTACCTGCTCGTCCTCGTCCAGGGCCTCAAGGGCCTGCAGATCGAGGAGCACGCGCGCGAGGTGATGGCCTACGTCGCCGACCTGGGCCGGGACTTCGCGAGGTTCAAGACCGATTTCGACCTCGTCGGCCGACACCTGGGGAACGCGCAGACGAAGTACGGCGAGTCGGAGAAGCGCCTTTCGCGCTTCGAGACGAAGCTCGAGCGCGCGGCCGAGTCGGAGCTCCCGGAGACTGTCTCCGTCGAGCTGGCCGAGCTCCCGCGCGCCGTCGACGCAGCCTGACGGCGGCGCCGCGGGCGCGGACGAGGCTTTTCGGGGTGCCCGCCCGCTTCTTATACTCGGTTGGGGTCAGCCATGGACGTCGTCGCCTGGTTCTTCTTCTGGCTCGGAATCGCGCTGCTCGGCCTCGGCGTGCTCCTGCTGGCGAGGTCGTGGGGAGAGCGGCGCTTCGGTGGAGCCGTCGCGCTGCCGCTCGCGGCCGGGCTTCTGCTCGTCGGCACGGCCGTGCAGCAGTTCATCCTCTTCGGGCTGCGGTTCGGCGAGGACCGAGCAGTCGAGTCGCCCGCGTTCCTCACGGTCTCGGTGATCACGGGCGCGCTTGCCACGGCTGTGTGGATCGCGCTCGGTACGCGCCGCGGCCGACAGAGCCTGCGGCGGGGCGCCGAGCGCCCCCAGCGGATCCGCGAGCTCGAGGTGCTCGGGGCGATCGCGCGGCTGAGCTCCCAGCCGGGCTCGATCGAGCAGGTGGGCGGCGCCGTCCTCTCCGCGGCCGCGCCGGCAGTCGGCGTCGAGGCCGCCGTGCTCCTCCTCTACGACGCGGACACCCGGATGCTCACCGCCCAGGCCGCGAGCGGCATCGACGACGACGCCTGGCGTAGATTCCAGATCGAGGCCTCCGACGCGTTCAACCAGCAGCTCCTGAGCCGCGGCGGGCCCTTCATCGTGAAGGACGTCCAGCGAGAGCGGCGCCTGAAGATGCAGCTCGCCCACTCGATCGGCGCCCGCAGCGCCCTCGTCGTCCCGATCCGTCACGAGGGGAAGCCGATCGGCACGCTGACCTTCTACGCTGTGAGCGCGCCGCGCCGCTTCGACGCCGTCACGGTCGCCGTCGCCGAGCTGATCGCGAACGAGGCCGGCGACGTGCTCGAGCGCACGCGGCTCCAGGAGGAGGTGGTCGAGGAGCGGGAGCGAGCCGCCCAGGTGCTGGCCCACGTGGGCGACGGCATCATCCTGGTGGACGAGCACGGGATCGTCCGCCTCTGGAACCCGGCCGTCGCGGAAATCACGGGGCTCGACGCCCGCCAGGTCCTCGGCCGGCGGCCCGAGGACGTCCTCCCCGGCTGGGCGGCGATCGCACCGCTGGTGCCGCTCACCAGCGCGCCCGCCTACGCCGCCAAGCACGCGGAGACGCTGCCGCTCGACGTTGCAGGCCGCGAGCTGTGGATATCCATCTCGGCGGTCGAGTTCCCGAACGGAACCGTCTACGCGCTCCGCGACCTGACCGAGGAGCGCGGGATCGAGAAGCTGAAGAGCGAGTTCGTGGCGACCGTCTCCCACGAGCTCCGGACGCCCCTGGCGGCGGTCTACGGCGCGGCCATGACGCTGCGCCGCCGCGACGTGGAGCTCGACGACGAGCGCCGAGCACGGCTCCTGGCCGTGATCGCGAGCGAGTCCGACCGTCTGGCGCGCATCATCGAGCAAGTCCTCGCGGCGAGCCGGCTGGATTCCGGAACCTTCGCGCTCTCGGTGGAGCGCTGCAACGCGGGCCGGCTCGCGCTGGAGGTGGTCGAAGCGGCGCGGATCAACCTCCCCGACGGCATCGCCATCGGGATCGCGGCCGGCGACGGCCTTCCGCCGGTGGCGGCCGACCCCGACATGCTCCGCCAAGTGCTCGCCAACCTCGTCGAGAACGCCGTCAAGTACTCCCCGCGGGGCGGCGCCGTGCACGTCTCGCTCGAGCCCCGGGAGGGCCGCGTCCTCTTCGCCGTGCGGGACGAAGGCCTCGGAATCCCACTCCGCGAGCAGGAGCGCATCTTCGAGAAGTTTTTCCGGCTCGACCCCAACCTCGCCCGCGGCGTCGGGGGCACGGGGCTCGGCCTCTACATCTCGCGGGAGCTCGTCCGCCGGATGAGCGGGCGGATCTGGGTCGCCTCGCGCGAGGGCGAGGGCTCCACGTTCTTCTTCGAGCTTCCGGTCGCCGGCGCGGAGGAGCAGCCGCCCGAGGAGCGTGCGGTCGAGGCGCCTGCCGAGCGGGCCGGCGCCGCCGGAGGCTAGGAACCCCGGTTCTAGAAGCGCAGGAGCGCGCCGATTCCCTCGACCGGGTCGAGATCGCGGCGGCCCCGGAGCGCCCAGACCGTGCCGCCCTGCGCGAGCGTCCGCTGGACTGCGAGGTTGAGCCCGTCCTGCGAGTCCTCGAACGTCGTCCCATCGAGCGGGCACGTCTCGCCTTCGGCGGCGAGCCGTCCACACGCCGGGCAGCGCTTGGCCGGCCGGGTGGCTCCGTCCCCGTAGAGGAGGAGCTCGACGCGGCCGTCCGAGGCCGCCTCGAGCGTCGCGGCCCACCCGGAGGACGCGCGGCCGTCGCGGCCGGCCTCCTCGCGCCAGCGCTCCACGAGCTCCGCCTCCCGCTCGGCGCGCCGGCCCTCGAGCACGGGCTCCGCGGCGGCCAGGAGCTCGGACGGCTGAGCGTGGGCCTCGGCGTGGGCGACTCCCGCGACCGCGGTGCGCGTCTCCTGGGACAGGAGGCCTTCGAACTCCGACCACGTGTCCTCGGACGCGACGACGACAACCTGCGAACCGTTGAGGCGACGGACGCTCCGTTCGAGCGCCTCGGCCACGCGGCGCAGGTGCTCCTGTGTCAGCTCGTCGTTGTGCCGCTGCCAATTCGCCTGCGACCAGCCACCCTGGTCGTGGCGGCGCGGCTGTCGCTCCGAGAGGTCGGCGAGCTCCTCGAGCCGTCCGGCCCGCAGGCGGTAGATTCGCCCCTGCTCGCGGCCTGCGACGACGATGAGGGCACCCTCGCCGCGCCCGACGAGCGGCACGAGCGGAGCCAGGTAGAGCTCGTGGCCGAGCCTGATCCCGTCGGGCACCGTCTCCGTCAGCGAGAGCGAGCGCCACACGCCGTCGAGGCCGGCGCAGAAGACGGCCACGCCCTGGGCGCCGTCGCGCCGGAACTCGACCTCGAAGTAGCGGCGGATGCGCTCGAAGTCCTCTTTGAGCCCGACCCTCTGGCCGTGCGTGAGGTCGTTCTTGCCGACGCCGTTCGCCTTGGCGCCCTGGTCGAGCAGCGAGTTGAGGCGCGTCTGCGCGTCACCAGCCGTCGGCGCCGCGCTCGGGTCGAGATCGAGGTAGAGGCTGATCGCGAGACCCTGTTCCGCCTGGACACCGGCCAGGTCGCGAAGCTCTTCCCATGTCACGGTTCGTGCCATCGGTCGCCCCCTGTAGGTTTCCCGCTCGAGCTGAGAAGCTACACACTGGAACACGACCTCGTCGCCGGTCGTTAACGAATATAGAAGTCCGAGGACCGAATGGAGAGTGGTAACGCAGTGAACGCAAGCGACGTGCGCGAAGTCATCGTGATCGGCGGCGCCGCGGCCGGCTACACGGCCGCCCTCTACGCCGCCCGGGCCAACATGGACCCACTCGTGATCGAGGGCGTCAGCTGGGGCGGCCAGCTCATGATCACGAGCGACGTGGAGAACTATCCGGGCTACCCCGAGGGCGTGCTCGGGCCCGAGATGATGCAGGACTTCCGCAAGCAGGCCGAGCGGTTCGGCACCGAGTTCCTCACCGACGACGTGACGAAGGTCGACTTCTCCGAGCGCCCGTTCCGCGTCTGGGTCGGGGACGACGAGTACCGCGCCGAGACGGTCATCGTGGCAACGGGCGCCAACGCGCGCCAGCTCGGCCTCGAGTCGGAGCGCAAGCTCCAGGGCCGCGGCGTCTCCTACTGCGCGGTCTGCGACGCGGCGTTCTTCCGCGAGAAGGAGGTCGTCGTCGTAGGCGGCGGCGACTCCGCGATGGAGGAGGCGACCTTCCTCGCCAAGTTCGCCTCGAAGGTGACCGTCGTCCACCGCCGGGATGCCTTCCGCGCCTCGCAGATCATGACCGACCGCGCCCAGGCGACCGACAGGATCGAGTTCGTCCTCGACTCGGTCGTCGAGGAGGTGCTGGGCGACGGCCTCGTCACCGGAGTCGTCGTCAGGAACCTGAAGACCGACGAGCGGACGGAGATCCCGGCCGAGGGCTTCTTCGTCGCCATCGGCCACGACCCCACGACCGAGCTCTACAAGGGGCAGCTCGACATGGACGAGTCCGGCTACCTCGTCACGAAGGGCAAGACGACGGAGACGAACGTGCCGGGCGTCTTCGCCGCGGGCGACGTGCAGGATCACGTCTACCGCCAGGCCGTAACGGCCGCCGGCTCGGGCTGCATGGCCGCGCTGGACGCGGAGCGCTGGCTCGCGACCGAGCGAGGCCGGCTGGCGGACGCGCTTGCCGCTCCGCGCGTCTAGGCCCGCACGCTAGCTTTTCCGGGTGCCCTACTACATCTGCCCGAACTGCAGGCGGCGGTCGCTGGACGACGACGGCCGCCAGGGTCTCACGCACCAGCCGGTCGCCTGCGCGAGCTGCGGCTTCGGGTTCCTGTTCGAGATCATGGACGACTACTACCCCGCTCCCGGGACCGGATTCCTCGTCTGCGACGGGAAGGGCCGCGTCATCGCCGCGGGCCAGGGCGTCTTCGAGCTCACGGGCTACAAGGAGGCCGACCTCCTCGGCCACGACGTCATGGAGGCGCTCTTCGTGCTCGACGAGAACGGCCCGACGCCGGCGGCGCTGGCGCTCGAGTGGGGCGTGCGTCGCTTCGACCAGAAGCTGACGCTCCGCACGCGCGCGGGCGTGGAGAAGGTCGTGCGCGCGGACTTCTTCCCGGCGTACGACGAGGACGGCGGCCTCCTCGTCGCCGTCGCGCCTAGGTAGCCTGCGCGCCCGCCTACTCCCACCGCCAGCGCCACGAGACGCTGTGCGAGCGGGCGGCAGCGAGCGCCCGCTGTAGGTCTTCGTCACCGTCGATCGGCTCGCCCCCGAGGCTGCACCAGCCGCAGAGCTCGACCGGATTGCTGCCGAGGTACCAATCCGGATCCGGAGGCCCCTCGTCGAACTCGGGTTGCCACCCGACGACGAGCCAGGCGGCTCGGCGGCCGCACGCCCGGCACAGGCCGCCAGTAGGGCACGGAGCCTCGGGCCCGGTCCAGAACCCGGTCGCCCAGCGATCGTCGAGCCGCATGGAGAGGCGACCGAGCTCGCAGCGCCACCACCGAGGCAACGCACGCGTGAGCAAGACGACCGCCGGTCGGTAGGCAACGTTGTCGACGATGCAGCAGGCGCCGTTCAAGCCGCTGACGATGGAGTACCGAAGCCTCATCACCTCATAGTGCTCGAGGCCGCAGCGGACGCAAATCTCCCGTTGCCTCCGGCCTTGCTTGCCGTCCCATCCGGCCATGACGGGGTCAGGCACCGACGTGTCGCCGACGGCCGCGTCTCGAGCAGAGAGGACGGGCGTGCTCCTCCAGGAGAGCGGTTCCCATCGCCATGCTTCGCGCAATTGTCGGCGCCCTCCGACGAGCGATGTCCCCTCCGGACGCGTCGGGGTCAGGCCCCGACGTGGCCTCTCGCGCCCGCCGTCGCGGCCATGCCAGGGTCAGGCACCGACGTGGCCTTCTGAGGCCCGACGGCCACGGTCGGCACGGCCTGTGCGCTCGCGGAGCAGGGTGGCGACAATGGCGGCTTGATTCGTCAGCCGACGCCGGGGACGTTCCTTTCCTCGAGGCCATGCTCTTCGAGGCCGTCCATTGGCGGGCAGGCGTCCCCCGCCCGACGATCGAGGAGACGCTCGCGCATCCGGAGATCGCCCGCTACGTCGAGGGCTGGGGTCGCGCCGGCGATGCCGGCGTCGCCCTGGACGGCGAACGGGCC
>Ga0268386_10004270_pt1 | contig 10489 bp, 8 predicted proteins | sample RVTome_15_FD_200260 | JGI IMG/M metagenome (GOLD analysis project Ga0268386, IMG submission 200260) | Soil microbial communities from uranium-contaminated site in the Upper Colorado River Basin, Wyoming, United States - RVT150D86... ... | reverse complement strand
TACGTGCTGATCAAGGACCTGGCCTGGAGTGAGCGGCTGGCGCGCTTCGCGCAGTTCCTGCCCGAACTGCAGACCGGCCTGCCGGTGCCGGAGGCCTACAAGGCGGAAACGCCGGGCGCCGACGCCGACCTGAACGCCTACGATGTCGTCTACTACGCCGGCCACTGCAATGCCGGCTCCAAGACCATCGCCATCAACCTGCCGAACGACGAGGAAGTGCAGCTCGAGAAGGGCACCCGCCGCCTGCAGCTGAAGAACGCGATGCTGGCCAAGTACAACCAGATCCTGGTGCCGATCTCCGAGGTGCTGATCGCCGAGGACCAGCGGCAGCACATCACCTTCGACGCGTTCTTCGGCGAGACCATGTTCCACGAGGTGGCCCACGGCCTCGGCATCAAGAACACGCTCGACGGCAGCGGCACCGTGCGCGCCGCGCTGAAGGAACACGCCTCGGCGCTGGAGGAAGGCAAGGCCGACATCCTCGGGCTGTACATGATCCAGAAGCTGCGCGCGAAGGGCGAGATCACCGAGGGTGAGCTGATGGACGATTACGTGACCTTCATGGCCGGCATTTTCCGCTCGGTGCGCTTCGGCGCCAGCAGCGCGCACGGCATCGCCAACATGATCCGCTTCAACTTCTTCGAGCGGGCCGGCGCCTTCAGCCGCGACGACGCCACCGGCACCTACCGGGTGATCGTGCCGGCCTTCGAGCAGGCCGTGCGCGACCTCAGCGAACGCATCCTGACCCTGCAGGGCGACGGCGACTACGCCGGCGTGGCCGCCCTGGTCGCCGAGATGGGCCAGGTCGGGACGCAGCTGCAGGCCGACCTCGACCGCCTGGCCGCGCAGTCGATCCCGGTCGACATCGTGTTCGAGCAGGGCGCCGAGGTGCTGGGCCTATAGGACGCGCCATGGGCGAGCGCATCGTCGTCAAGATCGGCAGCCAGGTGTTGTGCGGCGCCGACGGCGCGCTGAACCGCGAGGTTATGGCCCGCCTGGTCACCCAGGTCGGCGATCTGGTGAACAGCGGCCGGCAGCTGCTGCTGGTCTCGTCCGGCGCGGTCGCCGCCGGCACGGCGGTCGCCGGCGAACGCCTGCTGCGGATCGGCGACCCGGTGGCGCGCAAACAGGTGCTGGCCGCGACCGGGCAGGTGCGACTGATGGAAACCTACCGGGCCCTGTTCGAGGAACAGGGGCTGCCGGTGGCGCAGGTGCTGACCAGCAAGAGCGATTTCCAGAGCCGCCGCCACTATCTGAACATGCGCGGCTGCATCGAGGCGCTGCTAGAGGCGGGCATCGTGCCGATCGTCAACGAGAACGACGTGGTGTCGATCACCGAGCTGATGTTCACCGACAACGACGAACTGGCAGGCCTGCTGGCGGCCATGGTTAACGCCGACCGGCTGTGCCTGCTGAGTACCGTGCCGGGTGTCTACGACGGCGACCCCGCCGAGCCGGGCACCGCCTGCATCGAGACCTGGGACTCCGCCCGGCACCAACTGGAAGACATCGTGCAGCGCGGCACCTCGGCGCTGGGGCGCGGCGGCATGCACAGCAAGCTCGCGATTGCCTTGAAGACCGCCCGCCTGGGCATCGAAGTAGTCATCGCCGACGGCGCCGACCCGGACGTAATGCGCAAGGTCGCCGAAGGCCAGAGCGTGGGCACCCGCTTCCCGGCCGAGGGCGAGGCTTCCTCGACCAAGCGCTGGCTGGCCAGCGCCGACGGCCACGCTACCGGGTCGGTAACCGTCAATGCCGGGGCCGAGGCGGCCCTGCGCGACCGCTCGCGTCTGGCCAGCCTGCTGCCGGTCGGCATCGAGGCGGTCGAAGGCCGTTTCGACAGCGGCGACGTAATCCGCATCCGCGGCGCCGACGGCCGCGTGTTGGGCTGCGGGCGGGCCCGTTACGACCACGAGGAGGCCCGCCGGGTGATGGGCCAGCGTGGACAAAAGCCCCTGATTCATTACGATTACCTGTACTTGTTGAGCTGACGGCCCATGAACCAGGACGCAAGCGACCGCTTCGAACAGGGCCTGGCCGGCGCGCGCCGCGCCGCCCGGGATCTCGCGCGCCGCGACGACGCGGCCGTGCGGCAGCTATTGCACGCGCTGGCCGACCGCGCCCAGGAACGCAGCGGGGCAATCCTGGCCGCCAACGGCAGCGACCTCGCGCGCATGCCGGAAAGCGACCCCAGATATGACCGGCTGCTGCTGAACCCTGACCGGCTACGGGCGATCTGCGACGATCTGCGCGCGGTGGCCGACCTGCCTTCCCCCATTGGCGAGGTGCTGGAGCAGCGGACCCTCGACAACGGCCTGCAGCTGAGCAAGCTGCGGGTGCCGATGGGCGTGATCGCGGTGATCTTCGAATCGCGGCCGAACGTGACCTTCGACGTGTTCGCGCTGTGCCTGAAAACCCTGAACGCCTGCGTGCTGAAGGGCAGCAGCGACGCGCACGACACCAACACCGTGGTGGTTGGGCTGATGCACGAGGTGCTGGCCGAACAGGGTTTCGACCCCGCCGTCGTGTACCTGGCGCCGCCCGGGCGCGAGTGGCTGCCGCGCATCCTGCAGGCGGTCGGCCGGATTGACCTGGCGATCCCGCGCGGCTCGAAAGGCCTGATCGACTTCGTGCGCGACAACGCGCGGATTCCGGTCATCGAGACCGGCGCCGGCATCGTGCACACCTATGTCGACGCCAGCGCGGATCTCGACCGGGCCCGGGCCATCGTCACCAACGCCAAGACCCGCCGGGTCAGCGTCTGCAACGCGCTCGACACGCTGGTGATCCACCGCGCGCTGCTGCCGGAACTGCCCGGCCTGCTGCAGGAGATGGGTGAGCGGCACGGCGTGGAAGTGTTCGCCGACCCGGAGGCTCACGCGGCCCTGCAGGGGCGCTACCCCGGCCCGCTGCAGCCGGCTGCCGAGGAGCATTTCGGCCGGGAGTTCCTGTCGCTGAAAATGTCGGTAAAGACCGTCGCCGGCCTGGACGAAGCGCTGGATCATATCGACCGCTATGGCTCGAAGCACTCCGAAGCGGTGGTCGCCGAGGACGCCGCCATCGTCGAGACCTTCCTGCGCGAGGTGGATGCAGCCGCCGTCTACGCGAACGCCTCGACGGCCTTCACCGACGGCGGCCAGTTCGGCATGGGCGCCGAGATCGGCATCAGCACCCAGAAACTGCATGCCCGCGGCCCGATGGCCCTGCCCGAGCTGACCAGCTACAAGTGGGTGGTGCGGGGCACGGGGCAGGTGCGCCCGGCGAACTGATGGCGAAGGTTCTCGTCTTCCAACACGTGCCGGCGGAACCGCTGGGCACGCTGGACCCGATGCTGCGCCACCGCGGCCATCGCATCCGCTACGTCAACTTTCACCGGCACCCCGACGCCCAGCCGCAGGTCGACCGCTACGACGCCCTGATCGTGCTGGGGGGACCGCAGATGCCGGACCAGGGGCACCGCCATCCCCACCTGGACGTGGAGATGCGCTGCATCGAGCAAGCGCTGAAGCGTGACTTGCCGGTGCTCGGCATTTGCCTGGGCGCGCAGCTGCTGGCCTACACGCTGGGCGGCGGCGTGCGGCCGCTGGAGCAGTGGGAGATCGGCTGGTACGACCTCCAGCCGACGCACCAATCCGCCGCCGACCCTCTGTTCTGTGCACTGACCGAGCCGCACCCCGTATTCCAGTGGCACGGCTACACCTTCGACCTGCCGCCGGGCGCCGTGCACCTGGCGCGCTCGGACGGTTGCGAGAACCAGGCCTTCCGCTACGATCGCCACGCCTACGGCCTGCAATGCCACCTGGAGCTGGACAAACGCCTGATCCATCGCTGGCTGAATTACCCGGAATACCAGCACGACCTCGAACAGCAGGGCCGCGGCCAGGACGCCGATACGATCCGCCACCTGACCGAGCGCCTGATCGGGCGGTCGGTGAGCCTGAGCCAGGAGATTTTCGGCGCGTTCCTGGCGCCGCTGGGCGAGGCCAGGCGCCGGCACGTGCTGCCGTCGCGGTAACGCTGTTGCCGAAGAAATTCGGTCCAATCGATATTGCCGTGTAGGAGCGGCTTCAGCCGCGATGGGTGTCACGAATTTGCGGGGTTGACGGAACGGGCTTAGACAGGCCACCCGGTTTGTAGCATCATTCAGACCTCGATGGGCACACACCTGAACTCCCTCAACCTGATCGGGCGCCTCTGCGGCAGCGTGGTCCTGCTACTGGCCCTTGCCGCACCCGTCCACGCCGGCGGCGGACTGGTGCTGCAAAACGACACCTGCATCCTGCAGATCGACTTCTACTCGGCCCACTTCACCGCCTATCAGCCTGAGACCAGCGGCAACCGGCAGTTCTGCCGGGAATTGCCGGCGACCGGCGACACGCTGTTCGTGCTGGACTACCTGCACCAGACGCTGAAGGAGGTTCCGGTCTCGGTCCGCGTCGTGCGGGACTACACCGGGCAGGGGCGTTTCGTGAAGCTCAAGCACCTCGGCGATGCGGCGACGATCGAGCTCAACACGGTCTTCTACCAGCCCCCGATCGTGAGACCCGACGCGTCGCTGACCGTGGAATTCGACTTCAGCGAAAAGGGCGACTACATCGGCATCGTGACCGCCGGCCACCCCAGCAACGGGCGCACCTACACCACCGTATTCCCGTTCCGGGTCGGCGCCTCCTCCGGCGGCTTCCTGCTGCCGCTGATCGCGGCCGTGGCGGCGGCCATCGCAGCGGCGGCGCTGTGGCGGCGGCGGACGACGGCGGCCGCGGCTCTGCGGGACGCGATCGCGTGAGAGCCCGCTGGCTGCTGGTGGCGGCCGTGCTGCTGGCGCTGGCCGCCTGGCCGCCGCAGTGGTACCCGCTGCCGCTGCGCCTGAAGCTTACCGAATGGTTCGGCGCGACCGGTTATCGCGCGCTGCCGGAATCCCTGCCCGCCGGCGCGGCCGAACCGGAGCCGTACTGTCCGCCCGACCCGGAGAACTGGCGCGGGCGCCATTCGATCGAGGGTGTCGAGATCGGCGAGTCGGCGGCCTGCGTCGCGGACAATCCCTGGGCGGTGGCCGCGTTCGTGCGGGGCACCAACAACGTCTCGCCCGACACGCTGGCGCGCAGCGGGCTGACCGCGGACGCGGTCGAGAAGGGCCGCGACCTCGACGGCGACGGCGACCCGGACGAAATCCATATCCGCCTGGAAGTGGCCGAGCTGAACGGCGGCACCACGTTGCCCGGCGGGCCGGTCACGCGCTACGAGATCGCGCCCGGCGTGCGCCCCGGCCTGTGGGTGTTCGCACCCAAGCTGGTCGGCATGGCGGTCGAGAATTTCGAGTCCAACCGGGCGCGCCCGGACCTGCGCCTGCCGTCCCCGGCGCTGCGCGTCGAGCAGGGCGATCGGATCCGGATCACGCTCGAGAACGCGCACTACATGCCGCACACGATTCACCTGCATGGCGCCGACCACGGCTTCGTCAGCGCCTCGGGCGAGGGCAACGACGGCGTGCCGTTCACCAGCGAGATTCCCGTGATGCCGGGCCACGCCCGCACCTACACGCTGACGCCGCGGCAGGCCGGCACGATGTTCTACCACTGCCACGTACAACCCCACGTGCACGTCATGATGGGGCTGCAGGGCCTGTTCGTGATCGAGGAGAATCGGCCCGACAACTGGCTGCAGACCATGAACATCGGCGCCGGGCTGGTGCGCGTGCCCTCACGGGCGCAGCGGGAAGTCTACGACCGCGCCTACGACCTGCACTACCTGGACCTCGACAAGCAGCTGGGCGAGCGTATCCAGACGGATAACGACCCGCGCCTGATCGCCCGCTCGATGCACCGCGAGTACGACGTCACCGACGCCACGCAGGACTACTTCACGCTGAACGGGCGCTCGTTTCCGTACACCTTCCGGGAATCGCTGGTCACCGGCGGCGAGAACGAGCGCATCCTGCTGCGGGTGGTGAACGGCGGCGCCAAGGGGCTGGCGCTGCACACCCACGGCCACAAGTTCACTGCTACCCATCGCAACGGCGGCGAGGTGCCGGAGTCGGCGCGGTCGCCGGAGGACGTCATCTGGCTCGCCACTTCGGAACGCGCCGACCTCGCCCTCGACCTCACCAACGACGGCACGCACGCCTACGGACCGGGCATCTGGCCGTTCCACGACCACCAGAACGCCGGCGTCACGACCGACGGCATCGGCCCCGGCGGCAACATCAGCGCCATCGTCTACGCGCAGTACCTGGACGAGGCGGGCTGGCCGCAGACGCGCGGCGTGTCCTGGGACAACTACTTCACCGAGGCCTACTACCGCAAGCAGATCCCGGTCTGGCAGAGCTACGCGCCGGGGCTGTTCTCCGATCCCGGCTTCGACGGCCGGCTGCTGCTGCGGCTGGTCGGCCTGGCCGTGGCCGCGGGCGTCCTGCTAACGCTGGCGCTGGCCGCGCTGCTGCGGCGCAGGCGGCCGCGCGCCGAATGAGTTCATCGTGGCGCACGGCCCTGACGCTCCTGGCGCTCGCGCTGCTGCCGCTGTGGGCCGGCGCACAAGACGAGGTGCCTGCCGACGATCACGCGCACCACCACGTAACCGGCCCGTCCGGCAGCGTGGTCATGAACGAGAACCGCGACCGCCTGCCGCGCGACTGCAGCGCGATCAGCCGCGACTATGCCTTCACCATCGAGGCGGGCCGGGCCTATGCCGCCGACCGCCCCGGCAGCCTGTTCGGCTACAGCCTGAACGAACTCGCCGTGGAGCCCTGCAGCCGCATCGAGATCACCTTCGTCAACGAGGATGAGGTGCGCCACCAATGGATGGTGCACGGCCTGCCCGCCTACCTGTACCCGGCCGGGATGTTCCACCTCGAAACGCCCGGCAAGACCCGCGCCCGGGGCAGCTTCATCGTCCCCGGCGACGACCGCACCTACCTGATCCACTGCGATATGGCGCAGCACATGGAAAAGGGCATGCGGGGTCAGCTGGTGGTCGGCCGCGGCAGCGGCGATCTGTGGGGCGTCGCCGGGGTGAGCGACGATTTCCGCCGCTCGGACTACCTGCCGGGTTTTGCCCCCGCGCTGGTGGCGGGGGCGGTCGCTCTGGCCGCCTTGCTGGCCTGGCTGGCCCTCCGGGGCTCCCCTTTCAAAGAGTAGGCAGATGTGAGAAACTCGGGCGAGCGGAGTGATAATCATTTGCGCCAACCCGTTTGGACAAAGAGGTAGAAAGTTTTAGTTAGAAATCAAAAGAATCCGACATTCAGCCCGGGGCATACCATGAAATGCATGTACTATCTCGCACCCTCTCTGGTTTCCACGCACCAGATCTCCGACGATCTCCGCGACACCGGGATCGACGAATGGCATGTGCATGTCATTTCCAGGGACGAAGCCGGGTTGAAGAAAGAAAAACTCCACTCCAGTAACTGGCTGGAAACCCGCGATCTGCTTCGCGACGGGTTCATCGGCGCCAACTTCGGCCTGATTGCCGGCGTCATCGCCGCCGGCGCCATGATGCTGTTCCAGCCGTTCGGTCCGAACGTTCCCCACGTCGCCTATTTCTTCCTGGTGGCGGTCGCCACGCTGTTCGGCGCCTGGGTCGGCGGCCTGGTCGGCATCGACAGCGAGAACAACAAGCTCAAGCGCTTCCACGACGACATCGAAACCGGCCAGTACCTCGTTCTGATCTACGCCCGTAAAGGCATGGGCGAACGCGTCAAGGCCATGATGAGCGAACGTCATCCCGAAGCGCGGCACGTCGCCACCGACCGCAACCTGTTCAATCCCTTTGCCGGTGTCGAGCGCCGCAGCCGCGGTCCAGAGGCAGGACAAGTCCAAGAATAGTCAGCATCAGGTCGGGGGATAGCGGAAATGGCGGTTGCGCTTTTCATTCTCTTTCTCGTTGTCATCACGGTACTGTTCCATTTTCTCAGTCCCTGGTGGTTCACGCCGCTGGCCGCGGACTGGGGTTCCATGGACAACACCGTGGTACTCACGTTCTGGGTCACCGGGATCGTGTTCATCGCGATCAACGGCTTCCTGGTCTGGGTCGTCATGCGCTACCGCCACCGCAAGGGGCAGAAAGCGCACTACGAACCGGAAAGCAAGAAACTGGAGTGGTGGCTCACCATCGTCACCTCCGTCGGGGTCATCGCGATGCTGGCGCCGGGCCTGTGGGTCTGGGCGCGCATCGTGGAAGTGCCGGACGACGCGGCCGTCGTCGAGGTGGTCGGCCAACAGTGGTCCTGGAGCTTCCGTTTCCCCGGCCAGGACGGCGTGCTCGGCCAGGTCGACATCGCGCTGATGGACGTGGACAACCCCTTCGGCATGAAACCGGACGACCCGGCCGGCCGGGACGATATCCTGGTCCACTCACCGGAGCTGCACCTGCCGGTCGACCGGTCCTGGAAATTCGTGCTGCGCTCCAAGGACGTACTGCACAATTTCACCGTGCCGCAGTTCCGCGTGAAGATGGACCTGGTGCCCGGCATGGCGCCCTACATCTGGCTCACGACCACACGCACCGGCCGCTTCGACATCATGTGCGAAGAGCTGTGCGGGGTCGGTCACTTTGCGATGCGGGGCGCCGTCGTCGTGGACGAGGCGGCCGCATTCGACGACTGGCTGGACGACTGGCCGACCTGGCAGCAGGTGATGGGGCGTGCGGCGCCGGACGTTGCCGCCGGCCAGGGCGCTTTCGCCGTCTGCGCCGCCTGCCACGGCGCCAACGGCGAGGGCAACCCGATACTCAACGCGCCGAACCTCACCGGCTTGCCCGCCTGGTACCTGGAACGGCAGTTGATGAATTTCAAGCACGGCCTGCGCGGCGCCGGCAGCGACGATACCTACGGCGCCCAGATGGCGCCGATGGCGGCCACGCTGCCCGACGCCGCCGCCGTGCGCAACGTCGCGGCCTACGTCGACTCGCTGCCCGACGTGGAGCCGGCGGCGACTGTCGCCGGCGACGCCGCCCGCGGCCAGAACCTGTTTTCGACCTGCAGCTCCTGCCACGGCCACAACGCGCAGGGCATCTGGTCGATCAACGCGCCGGGGCTGCGCGGCACCGACGACTGGTACCTGGTGCGGCAGCTGGAAAACTACCGGCAGGGTATTCGCGGCGCCCACCCGAGCGACCTGTACGGCAAGCAGATGAACCTGGTCAGCGGCATGCTGCGCAACGAGCAGGCGGTGCGCGACGTAGTGGCCTACATCAATACATTAGAGTGACGACAGGAGAGTAATCGATGGCATACGTTGCGCTGGCGGACCGGGACCATGAACACCACCTTCATGATCCGCAGTCGTTCGTCACCAAGTACATCTGGAGCCAGGACCACAAGGTCATCGCGGTCCAGTACGCCGTGACCGCCATCGCCATCGGCCTGGTCGCGCTGGCGCTGAGCCTGCTGATGCGGCTGCAGCTGGGCTTCCCGGACACCTTCTCGTTCATCACGCCCGACGCGTACTACCAGGCCATCACCATGCACGGCATGATCATGGTGATCTACCTGCTGACAGCCCTGCTGCTGGGCGGCTTCGGCAATTACCTGATCCCGCTGATGTGCGGTGCGCGGGACATGGTGTTCCCGTACATGAACATGCTCAGCTATTGGGTGTACCTGTTGTCGGTGCTGGTGCTGGTCTCCAGCTTCTTCGTCAGCGGCGGGCCCACCGGCGGCGGCTGGACGCTGTACCCGCCGCAGGTCATCCTGCCCGGCACGCCGGGCGTCGACGGCGGCATCGTGCTGATGCTGGTGTCGCTGGCGCTGTTCATCGTGGCCTTCACGATGGGCGGCCTGAACTATGTAACTACCGTGCTGCAGGCCCGTTGCCGCGGCATGACGCTGATGCGGATGCCGCTTTCCGTCTGGGGCATTTTCACGGCGACGATCCTGGGCCTGCTGGCCTTCCCGGCGCTGCTGGTCAGCGCGATCATGCTGCTGCTGGACAGCGTGGTGGGCACCAGTTTCTTCATGCCGAACCTGCTGTCGATGGGCGAGGTCTCCGACCACAACGGCGGCAGCCCGATCCTGTTTCAGCACCTGTTCTGGTTCTTCGGCCACCCCGAGGTCTACATCGTCGCCCTGCCCGCTTTCGGCATCGTCTCCGACCTGGCCTCGGTGCATTCGCGCAAGAACATATTCGGCTACCGCATGATGGTATGGGCGATCCTGGCCATCGGCATCATCTCGTTCATCGTCTGGGCGCACCACATGTACGTCAGCGGCATGAACCCCTACTTCGGCTTTTTCTTCGCGACCACCACGCTGATCATCGCGATCCCGACGGCGCTGAAGGTCTACAACTGGATTCTGACGCTGTGGCGCGGCGACATCCACCTGACGGTGCCGATGCTGTTCGTGATCGGCTTCATTTTCACCTTCATCAACGGCGGCATCACCGGCCTGTTCCTCGGCAACGTGGCGGTCGACATGCCGCTGTCGGACACCTATTTCGTGATTGGCCACTTCCACATGGTCATGGGCGTGTCGCCGATCCTGGTGATCTTCGGC
>Ga0268386_10004269_pt1 | contig 10490 bp, 10 predicted proteins | sample RVTome_15_FD_200260 | JGI IMG/M metagenome (GOLD analysis project Ga0268386, IMG submission 200260) | Soil microbial communities from uranium-contaminated site in the Upper Colorado River Basin, Wyoming, United States - RVT150D86... ... | reverse complement strand
TTGCGCGGAGGTTGCCAGAGCTCCGGCCACGATCAAGATTCCAGCGAACTTTCGCAATCTTCCTCCCAAAGGTCGTCCTGTGACTGCCAACTCGACAGGAACTTCCACTGCGAGTCGACCCACCGAAAAATCACCACCCCTGAAGATGATCCGGGCCGGAACCCTGCCGAAATCTCGGACCAAATGGCGAGACATTCCGAATCAGATCGAAGGAGTTCGGTGCCGAGGAATTCGATTGCGTCGACTTTGGGCTGCGCCGTGAACTCCATCTGTCCGAACTGGGCCTCGGCCGCTTCAACCTGGCTATCGAGGATCACGATCTGCCGAATACGATCCAAGTCCTCTCTGTAGATGCCGTCGAACCAAATGAAGTAGTGGGTCGCGAGGATCGCCTCGGCCTGCTCAACGGTCTCGACGACGTCGACCTCGGTGGGGCTCGAAGTGGTGGTGGCCGCCAGGGTGGTCGTTTCCGCCGGGAGAGTCGTCGTGGTGGGCTGCGACGTGGTCGAGGTGGCCTGGGCGTCGGTCCCTGGGGTGGTGTCCCCACCCCGATTGGCCCACAGCAGCACGACTGCCAGGGCGAGCCCGACGACGACCAGGACGGAGATGACCCTCCTCATCCCTACCCAACCTACGTCAACCACACAGCGTGATGAAGCCCTTCATCATGGAGCGCGAAAACTCGTAGTCTCAGCCGTCGGTAGAGTCCGGAGAAAGGAGGGCCCCATGGCCAGAGAATTCGAAGAAGTCGAAGACGACGAGAGTCACCCGTTCCGCTTCCTCATCAAGTTCGCCCTTGTCGTCGGCTTGCTCTACGGGGCGGGGCGTTTCCTCGCCCAGAAGAAGGACGAGTTCGCCGGCCTGACCGAGTCACAAGCCCGCTCCAAACTCATGGAGAAGATGGGGCCACGGGTTGGCGAGGACACTGCCGCCGAGATCGCGGACCAGGTCATCCCCAAGCTCAAGGAGCGGGGTCTGATCAAGGCCGACCCCATGGATGCAGTCACCGACGACATCGAGAAGGCTGCCGACGAGCTGGCCGACGCTGTCGAAGAGAAGATGGACGAGACCTCTGACAAGGTGGCCGAGGCGGTCGACTCCGTCGTCAAAGACTGACTCACCCCTCCCGAGGGTCGTTGTCGCCGGTCACTCTCCGTGTAGTCTGCGCGGCGTCGCTTCAGGGAGAGAACTTGACGTACACAGGGAATACGTCGCGATCGACGAATCGCGTCCTCACCGTCCTGGTGGTCATCACCATCGTCATCGTGGCTATGTGGGCTATGAGCGGTGGCCTCGACGAGATCCAGGCGGGGCAGCCCGAGCCAGCCGTCGTGGCGGATTAATCGTCGACAACCGATCCCAGCCGATCCTTACGCTCTTCCGGCATGGGATCGAAGATCACCGAGATCGACCCGCGAACCGCGCCTGAGTCGCTCCTCGCCGAGCTCGCCGACTACTACGTGGTGATCGACGACGAGGAGATCCCCGGCGACCCACCGATGCCGACGGCGGCGAGGATCGCCAACTGGCGAAAGGTGACCAGTCACTACCCGGTGATTCGCTGGGTCCTCCATGACGACGAGGGCATCGCGGGGGCGGCGGTTGTCGCCTACAGCGCAGAGCAGAACCTGGACAACGGGTACGGAAGAGTGCACATCCATCCTGCCAAGAGGGGCCGGGGCCATGGACGCGCCCTGTCGACGGCCATGTTCGACCACCTGGAGGCCGCCGGGCGTCGTCGCTTCGACACCATGATCAAGAAGTCCGCTCCGGCCGAAGACCTGGCCCGGCGTCTCGAGCTCAAGCCTGTATACGAGGAGAAGCGGAGCCGTCTCCTCATCTCAGACCTCGACCGGGCCCTCATGCGTGAATGGATCGACCGAGCCACCGAACGCGCCGCCGACTACGGGCTCGTCTATCTCCCGTCGCCAATCCCCGAGGACATGGTCGAGGCGTTCTGTGCACTCGCGTACGTGATGAACACCGCACCTCGTGAGGACTTCGAGGAGGACGACGAGGTGCTGACACCTGAGAGTTGGCGGGAGACGGAGGCCACCGCCCTCGAAGGAGGCGGCCAACTCCACAATCTGGTGGCACTGCACCGACCCAGCGGGGACCTGGTCGGCTACACCCAAATCAACACACTCGAGCTGGAGCCCGACCTCGCCTGGCAGTGGGACACCGCGGTCGACCCGGCACATCGCAACCTCGGGCTGGGCCGATGGTTGAAGGCGGCCATGATCGAGAATGTGGTGGAGGAGTTTCCTCGGGTGGGCCGCGTTGACACCTTCAACGCAGGATCGAACGAGCCGATGCTCGCTATCAACGTCGAGATGGGCTTCCGCCCGATCCACATCGCCCGGGCCTGGCAGGGCAGCCTCGCCACAGCCAGGGAGCGTCTCGGCGCCTGACCCCGTCCTCCGGTACCGTCGCACGATGATCAGTGAGAGACCCGGCGGGGACCCGATCGATCCGGTCGAGCTGCAGATGGCCTACCCACGCGGTCGATCCGACCGGCCTTGGGTCATGGCGAACTTCGTGACCACCCTCGATGGGGCAGCGGTCGTCGACGGAGGGTCGAGTGCCATCAACGACGAAGACGACACCGACATGTTCGCGGCGATTCGGACCGTTCCCGACTTCATCCTCGTTGGAGCAGAGACGGTCAGGGCCGAGAACTACAGACCGATCGAGCTCGATGTGAGACGGAGGCAAATGCGTCTGGAGGCGGGGCTCGACGAGACCCCCCATCTCGTGGTTGCCACCCGCTCACTCGACCTCGACCCGGAGATGCGTGTGTTCTCCGACCCGGAACGCCGGGTCACGATCCTCACGACGGAAGGAGCACCGGCTGAGCGATTTGCCGCGCTGTCCGAGGTCGCCGACGTGGTGCGCCTGCCGGCGACCGGCCCCGAAGACATCCTCTACTACCTGCGTCTGGCCAAGCTGGTGCTGGTCGAAGGGGGGCCGAGCATCATGGGCCAGTTCGTGGCGGCGGGCCTCGTCGACGAGTTGTCATTGACGCTGTCCCCGATGTTGGCAGCGGGTGTGTCCGTGCGGCTCGCCCACGGCCCGGCTGCCGAACCGCCACTGGAGATGAGGCTCGACAAGCTCCTCCACGGGGAACGGTCCCTCTTCCTCAGGTATCTCCGCGCCGAACCCGCCAGCCGATGAACCCTTTACGCGCGCTCTCAGGCGCGGTCAGACGAGATCTTTGAGGTCGATCTCGCAAGAGGGATGACGCAGCTTGGCCAGACCCCTCGCCTCGATCTGGCGGACACGCTCACGGGTTGCGTTGACCACCTTTCCCACGTCGGAGAGGGTCCAAGGCTCATCGCCGTCGAGGCCGAATCTGAGCCAGAGCACCTGTTGCTCTTCATGATCCAGATAGCGGAGAGCCTCGATCAGACGATCCCGGCGCCATGCGGAGGCAGCGCGATCCTCGGGGTTGATCGCCTCTTCGTCCTGGACAAAGTCCTGCAGAGAAGCATCGCCGTCCTCACCAACGGGGCGGTCGAGAGATACGGTCTCCGCGGGCGCCTCGAGGGCGGCCAGAACCCGTTCCGGGTCGAGTCCGGAGACTTCGGAGATCTCCTCGAGCGTGGGGGCGCGGTGGTATTGGTCGTGCAGGCTCTGTCTGGTGTCGTGGACGGTGCGCACCACGTCGACCATGTGCACCGGCAGTCGGATGGTCCGGCCGTTGTTGCCGAGGCCGCGGGTGATCGCCTGGCGAATCCACCACGTGGCGTACGTCGAGAACTTGAAGCCTTTTCGCCAATCGAACTTCTCCACCGCACGGATCAGCCCGAGGTTGCCTTCCTGAATGAGATCGAGGAGGTCGAGGCCCCGTCCCGTGTATCTCTTGGCGATAGAGATGACCAGACGGAGGTTGGAGCGAATGAAGCTCATCTTGGCCTCTTCGCCGGCGGCGATCGCCCGCATCAGCTGAGGTCTGTCGGACGGCTTGAAATCGCCAGAGTCGAAGACGGCCTGTGCCTTCTTGCCGAGCTCCATGGCGCGAGCCAGATGGACCTCGTCCTCGGCGGTGAGCAGTTCGTGTCCCGAGACCTCGTCTAGATACAAACCAACCGTGTCAGAGGGGCTGGCGCCTCGATCGAGCCTCGGTTGTCGGGCCTTCATGGCCTTCCCCAAAATCGGCCTCCAATCAACCCCCTGTGGAAAACCTAACCAGCCTGGGGGAATCTGGCAACCCCCACCTTCGGCTAGGCGGATTCGCCCGGTATCGTGGGCAAAACCGTGACACGCCGAACTCAGTTTCGACTGTTGGTGGCGTTCACCATCGTTTGGATCGCATGGGCAGCTTGGTCGCTCATGGGTCGCACCCACCCCTATCAACTTCGTGTCCTCGACGATCTCGGGGCACCCATCGCCTCGGCGGTGGTGGACGTCGGCGGCTCGCAGGTCGGCACGACCGGTGGCGACGGGAGGGTCGACATGGTTTGGCGACGCTCCACCGTGGTCCTCGAGGTGGGCGCTCCCGGTCATGTCTCCCAGCGGATGACCATCTCCGACGCCCCTCAATCGACGGTCGACGTCGTTCTCAAGGCCCGGGTGCTCCGGGGAAGGGTCGTCGATGCCGACGGAGATGGGGTCGGGGGAGCCGCCGTGCAGACCGGGGCCGGTGGGTCGACGACCGACGCCGAGGGCTACTTCCAGATCCGGGGTGCCGCCGAGGGCCCCGTCGAGGTGACCCGACCCGCATGGATGCCCACGAGCTTCGACTGGGACGGCGGCACCGGAGACACCCAGGTCGAGATCGAGCCGATGACAGCGCGCGCTGTCCACATCGATGGTCCAAGCATGCGTGACGACTTCGATCGCTTCGTCGACATGGCCATGGACACCGAGTTGAACGCTCTCATGATCGATCTCAAGGACGAGACCGGCGAGGTCTGGTACGACAGCGAGAACCAGACCGCCGCCGAGATCGGAGCCACCAACGCCTCTTTCGACCTCGAAGCCACAGTTGATCGTGCTCACGAGCTCGGTCTCTACGTCATCGGCCGAATCGTTCTCTTCAACGACCCGATCGCGGCCGTCGCTCGACCCGAAATGGCGGTGTGGGACAGCGCTGCCAATGCCCCGTACGAGGCGAACGGCCAGTACTTCCTCGATCCCACCGACCCGGCGGCGCGCCAATACGGGTTGGAGCTCGCCGAAGAGGCCTGTTCGTCCGGCCTCGACGAGATCCAGTTCGACTACGTCCGCTTCCCAGATGCACGGCGTGACTCAGCCATCTTCGACGGTGGCGTGAGCCCCGAAGTGCGCGTCTCCACGATCACGGCGTTGCTCGGTGAGGCGGTTGCGACTTTGCGCCCAATGGGCTGCGCGGTTGGCGCCGACATCTTTGGGTATCTCACCACGGCGGAAGATGACGGAGGCATCGGCCAGCGTTGGGAGGACGTCGCGTCGGTCGTCGACGTCGTGTCCCCGATGCTCTACCCGTCTCACTTCCACGAGACCTTCTACGGGTTCCCGTCCAACGAGCGTCCCGGTGATGTGATCTCCAAGGCCCTCACCGACGGGATGGCGCGTCTTCCCGGACAGGTGGTGGTCCGACCCTGGCTGCAGGATTTCGGTTACGACTCGAGCCTGGTCAGGGAGCAGATCGCAGCAGCAGAGGAGTTCGGGCTGGGCTGGATGCTGTGGAACGCCGAGTCGGTGGTCAGTGTGGACGCGCTGCAGGCCGCCGAGTAATTCGCACTAGCCACATAGGTGAAATACGATCGGAGACCCCGAATCGGAGCGCTACTTGACCGCGTTTGACGCTGATCACCTCAAGAGAGCCCAGGCTTCGGTACCCGGGTGGCGGGCCACGCAGATGGAGGCCGCCTTCGCGGTCTTCGAGTCCCTCGAGGAGCCCACGGGTGCCGAAGAGGACTGGCGATACGTCGACTACGACATGCCTTTCTCATCACTCATGCCTGCCGCAGGTCCGGGCGACCCACTGGCGTCGGGCCCATTCATCAGCGCGCTCGACTCCATGTCCGGCCACGTCGTAGTCGTCGATGGCCATGTGGTGAGCGTCGAGTCCGAAGGTGCTGATGTCAGCCGCACGGCCGAGGCCGCCGAGCAGACATCCATGGTCCCAGTGGACCACAACAAGTTGGCGGCCGCTCACACTGCCTTCGCCGCCGACGGAGTTCATATCGATGTCCCCGACGGCCGCGCCGTCGAAGCGCCCTTGGTCGTCGAGATCCAAGGGGTCACCGAGGATGTGGCGTCATTTCCCCACATCTCGATTTCCGTGGGCACCAACGCCGAGGCCGGGGTGCTCGTCGTTTATCGCAGCGCAGAGGGCAAGCGCCTCCTCATGGTGCCCGAGGTCGATCTCCGCGTCGCCGACGGCGGGAACCTCAGGTTCGTCTCGGTCCAGTCGCTAGATCACGCGGCGACGAATGTCGTCCACCAGCGAGTCGAAATCGGCCGCGATGCGACCTCGCGGGTCGGTGAGGTGGGTCTCGGCGCCGATCTGGGCCGTCTCGACCTGGGTGTCAACCTCGCAGGGAATGGGGCGTCCTCAGAGGTCATTGGGCTCTTCTTCGGAGAGGGCTCTCAGACTCTCGACTATCGGATGGTCATCAACCACGTCGGAAAGAACACCACCTCCGATGTCTTCTTGAAGGGGGCACTCGAGGACTCGGCGCAGAGTGTCTTCACTGGGTTGCTTCGTATCGAGAAAGACGCCCAGAAGACGTCCACTTTCGAGACGAACCGCAACCTCGTCCTCTCCGAGAACGCAAAAGCGCACTCGGTCCCCAACCTGGAGATCCTGTGTGATGACGTGGTCTGCGGCCACGGGTCGTCGGTGGGCCCATTGGAGCGGGAGCATCTCTACTACTTGCAGAGTCGCGGACTGCGCCGTGAACGGGCCGAGCGTCTCCTCATACGTGGCTTCTTCACCGAGGTCATCGACCGTCTGCCCATCGGAGGGATCGCCGGGCCGGTCTCAGACGAGGTGTTCAGCCGATTCCTCCATGCTCAGGCCCAGGGGAGTGCGGCGTGAAAGTGGAGATCACCCGTCTCGACCAGTTGCCCCGCGACCGTGGAGTCCGGGTGAAAGTCGGGGACCACCGCATCGCCATGTTTCGCATCGATGATGAGGTCTTTGCCGTTGGCGACCGCTGCTCCCATGCCGAGGCGTCCCTGGCCGAAGGCGAGGTTTGGGACCACACCGTCGAGTGCCCCCGGCATGGCTCGGAGTTCGATCTCCGAACCGGAGAGCCCGGTGCCCTCCCCGCCACCCAGCCAGTCCCGGTCTATCCGGTCACTGTCGAAGACGGCACCGTCTATCTCGAAGTGGAGAACGTATGAGCACCGCCCTCCAAGTCCGCGGCCTCGATGCCTCGATCGGCGGCAAGCAGATACTCAACAGCCTCGACATCGAGGTGCCGTTCGGAGAGATCCATGCTGTCATGGGCCCCAACGGGTCGGGCAAGTCGACCCTCTGTCACGTCTTGACCGGCAAGGCCGAATATGAGGTGCTCGGCGGTTCTGCATCGATCGACGGAGACGATCTCCTCTCGCTCGAGGTCGACGAGCGGTCACGACTTGGACTTTTGCAGAGCTTCCAATACCCGACCGAGGTTGCCGGTGTCCGGCTTCGGGAGTTTCTCATGGAGGCGGCCGACGAGCGGGGCATCTCCGCCGACGAGGCTGCCGCCCGCATCGAGTCCGAGAGCGAGCGATTCGGGCTGGGCCCGTTCCTCGACCGGTCGCTCAACCAGGATCTCTCGGGGGGTGAGAAGAAGCGCTCAGAGATCTTCCAGATGGCTGTCCTCCGACCGCGGATGGCCCTCCTCGACGAGGTCGACTCCGGTCTCGACATCGACGCCGTCCGTCAGGTGTCCGAGGCAGTCGAGGGCATGCGCTCTCCTGACCTCGGCGTGTTGATCATCACCCATTACAGCCGCATCCTGCGCTATCTGACGCCGGACAAGATCCACGTCATGATCGACGGCAGGATCGTGGACAGCGGGGGCAAGGAGCTCGCCGACGAGTTGGAGTCCGGCGGCTACGAGGCCGTCCGTGAGCGTCTCGGCATCGAACGCGTGTCCGACGACTCCGAGCTGCCCAAGCCCGCTGACTTCTTCACAGACACCCCCTTCGACGTCTAGAACGCCCCGAGGAACCGTTCTGTGTCGATTAGCTGGTCTCTGAGACGGATAGACAGACACCGAACGGTCTGGCGTGGCTGATCGCGCCGTCGCCGAGACCTGGCTGGCGGAGATGACACACCTCCCCACGGCATCCGGGATCGAGGATTCCGTTGTCGATTGGGTGACCAGGTGGGTCTCCGAGAGGCCCAACATGGAGATCAGCCGGGACAGTGGCGGAAACCTGTTCATCACCCAGAAGGAGCACGGGAATCGCGACCCGGTGCTCGCCGTGGCCCACATGGATCACCCGGCGTTCGTAGTAACCGACGAAACCGGGGCTTTCGAGTTCCGCGGCGGTGTCGACGCCGTCTACTTCACAGACGCTCGCATCGAGATCGTCTCCAGAGCCGATGGACCCACTGGCCGGGTAACCGACTACGACGCGGAGACGTCGATGGGACAGGCCGAGTTCTTGGGAGAGGTCGCCCCCGGAGAGATCGCCCTCTGGTCTTTCGACGACGTCACCGAAACCAAGGATCGGTTCCGGGCCCCAGCCTGTGACGACCTCGCCGGAGCCGCCGCCGCGTTGGCTGCTCTCGACCGGGCGATAGACGTAGGCGACCTCGGCCATTTCGGGGTGATGCTCACCCGCGCCGAGGAAGTAGGTCTCATCGGGGCGATCCACGCCTCCAAGCACCGAACGATCCCGGAAGGAGCACGTCTGCTCTCGATCGAGACCTCCCGGGAGTTGCCCAATGCCCGCATCGGGGACGGTCCCATCATCCGCATCGGTGATCGGGCGACTGTCTTCGACCGGGATCTGTCCAACCTGATCTCCCATGCAGTCGAGCAGGCCGGAATCAAGCACCAGCGCCGCCTGATGGACGGCGGGGGATGCGAGGCGACCGCCTTCGGGACATACGGCTACCGGGCTACGGGGCTCTGTCTCGCTCTCGGGAACTGGCACAATCGCGGCAACCTCGACGAGGTCGAGGCAGGCAACAACGACGCGGCCACGCCCATGCGCGAAGAGATCTCGATCGACGACTTCCATGGTCTCGTCGACCTGCTCCTGGTGGGCGCCCGAGCCGTCGACGGTGAGGACCCCACCGAGGCGTCGCTCGACCGGCTCTACGAATCCAACCGTCGGTACCTCGGTTAGCGTTCATCCCCATGGAACATCGCATCGAGAAAGACTCGATGGGTGAGGTGAAAGTCCCCGTAGACGCCTTGTATGGCGCGTCGACCCAGCGGGCCGTGGACAACTTCCCCATCTCTAGCCTCCGCTTCGGCCGAAGATTCATCTGGGCCCTGGGTCTGCAGAAGGGCTCATCGGCGACCGTGGCGGCACAGATGGGACATCTCGACCAGGCCATAGCCGATGCCATCCGGGGTGCTGCCGACGAGGTGATGGATGGCGAGCTGGATGATCAGTTCGTCCTCGACATCTTTCAAACCGGCTCGGGCACGTCGACCAACACCAACGCCAATGAGGTGATCGCCGCTCGAGCCAACCAGATCCTGGGCGACGGCAACGTCCATCCCAACGACGACGTCAACTTCGGGCAGTCGTCAAACGACGTCATCCCCACGGCCATCTACGTAGCCGCGGTGGCGGCCCTGCGCGAGGATCTGCTGCCGGCGCTCGACAAGTTGGCAACATCCCTCGAGGCCAAGGCTGCCGAGTTCGCCGACGTGGTGAAGTCGGGTCGCACCCATCTCATGGACGCCACACCCGTGACCCTCGGCCAGGAGTTCGGGGGTTATGCCATCCAAGTGCGCAAGGGGGCGGAACGTGTCGAAAAGGTCCTCCCTGAACTGGAAGAGCTGGCCCTCGGCGGCACTGCGGTCGGAACGGGAATCAACGCTCCCGAGGGTTATGCCTCATCTGTGATCGCCCTCATGTCGGAGCGGACCGGGTTCCCCTATCGCGAGGCCGACGACCACTTCGAGGCCCAGGGGTCGAAGGATGCGGCGGTCATGGCGTCGGGTGCCTTGAAGACTGTGGCCACGTCGTTGTTCAAGATGGCCAACGACATCCGGTTCCTCGGGTCAGGCCCGACTTCCGGTCTGGCGGAGATCAGGATCCGCGCCCTCCAACCCGGGTCCTCGATCATGCCGGGCAAGGTCAACCCGGTGATGTCCGAGATGGTGATGATGGTGGCCGCCCACGTCACAGGGAACGACACGGCGATCACGTGGGGCGGGGCCAATGGCAACTTCGAGCTCAACGTCATGATGCCGCTCATCGCCCACAACCTGTTGGAGTCGATCGAGCTCCTGGCCAACGCAGCAGACACGTTTGCGACGAGAGGCGTGGACGGCATCGAGGCCAACGAGCGGCGGGCCCGTGAGCTCGTGGAGAGAAAC
>Ga0268386_10004267_pt1 | contig 10493 bp, 7 predicted proteins | sample RVTome_15_FD_200260 | JGI IMG/M metagenome (GOLD analysis project Ga0268386, IMG submission 200260) | Soil microbial communities from uranium-contaminated site in the Upper Colorado River Basin, Wyoming, United States - RVT150D86... ... | reverse complement strand
GCGGCCTCCCGGACTCAACGCAGAGACCGCAGAGAGCGCAGAGAACGCAGAGGTTTGCCCTCTGACAATCCTCCCACGGGGAGCGCGACCTCCTCGGCGTCCTCGGCGTCCTCTGCGTCCTCTGCGTTGAAATCCGTTGGGCCGGTCAGCCGGGCCGGGTCGGGGGGTCGGGGGGTCGGGGGGTCGGGAGGGTCGGGACCGGCTCATTGACCCCTTCTCGGCGGGGGTGCTAAACTCTCGCGTTTTGAACGGACGGGCGCAGGCTCCCCAGGGCCGCGCCCTCCCGCGGAGGACAAGGCGGCAATGGCCAAGAACGGACGCCATCTCTTCACGTCGGAGTCGGTCACCGAGGGTCACCCCGACAAGATCGCCGACCAGATCTCCGACGCGGTCCTGGACGCCCTCCTCGCCCTGGACCCCTACAGCCGGGTGGCCTGCGAGACCCTCGTGACCACCGGGCTCGCCTTCGTCGCCGGCGAGATCACGACGAAGGCCTACGCCGACCTCCCGACCATCGTCCGGGAGACGATCAAGGAGGTCGGCTACACCCGGGCGAAGTACGGCTTCGACTACGAGACCTGCGCGGTCATCTCCTCGATCCACGAGCAGTCCCCCGACATCGCCCAGGGGGTGGACCCCGGGGGGGCGGGGGACCAGGGCCTGATGTTCGGCTACGCCTGCAACGAGACCGAAGAGCTGATGCCCCTGCCGATCATGCTCGCCCACAAGCTGACCCGGCGGCTGACCCAGGTGCGCAAGGAGGAGATCCTCGACTACCTCCGGCCCGACGGCAAGAGCCAGGTGACCGTCGAGTACGACGGCGAGAAGCCGGTCCGCGTGGAGGCGGTGATCATCTCCGCCCAGCACAGCAACCTGGTCAAGATCGAGACCATCCGCGAGGACATCCTCGAGAAGGTGATCCACGCGGTCGTCCCCTCGAACCTCCTCGACTCGAAGACCAAGTACTTCATCAACCCCACCGGCCGGTTCGTGGTGGGAGGCCCCCAGGGGGACTGCGGCCTCACCGGCCGCAAGATCATCGTGGACACCTACGGCGGCGTGGGGAGCCACGGGGGGGGCGCCTTCTCGGGCAAGGACCCCACGAAGGTCGACCGCTCCGCCTCCTACATGGCCCGGCACATCGCGAAGAACATCGTGGCCGCCGGCCTCTCGGACCGGATCGAGCTGCAGATCGCCTACGCGATCGGGGTGGCGGAGCCGGTGTCGGTGATGGCCGACACCATGGGGACCGGCAAGGTCGAGGAGGCCCGGATCGTGGAGGCCATCCGCGAGATCTTCCCCCTCACCCCCAAGGGGATCATCGAGTACCTGAACCTCCGGCGTCCCATCTTCAAGCAGACCGCCGCCTACGGACACTTCGGCCGCACCGAGCCGGACTTCACCTGGGAGCGCGCCGACAAGGCGGACGCCCTGCGCGCCTTCGTCAAGCGGTAGGAACCCTCGTCCCCCCGGAGGGGGCGCGGACGCGGCGGGGCGACGTGCCCCGGGCCCGCGCCGGCTTCCCGGGGGACCCACCTCGGGAGAACGAATGAAGCACGACGTGAAGGACCTCGGCCTGGCCAGGGCCGGACAGCAGCGGATCGAGTGGGCGGGGAACCAGATGCCGGTCCTCGCCCAGATCCGCCGGCGCTTCCTCAAGGAGAAGCCCCTCGCCGGGCACCGGCTCTCGGCCTGCCTCCACGTGACCAGCGAGACCGCGAACCTCGCGATCACCCTGCGGGACGGGGGAGCGGAGGTGGCGCTGTGCGCGAGCAACCCCCTCTCGACCCAGGACGACGTGGCGGCCGCCCTCGCCAAGGTCCACCGGATCCCCGTCTTCGCCATCAAGGGCGAGGACAACCAGACGTACTACCGGCACCTCGGGCAGGCCCTCGCCCACAAGCCCACCATGACCATGGACGACGGGGCCGACCTGGTGACCCTCGTCCTCAAGGAGCGGCGGGACCTCCTGCCGGGGATCGTGGCCGGCACCGAGGAGACGACCACCGGGGTCATCCGCCTCAAGGCGATGGAGAAGGACGGCGTCCTCGACTACCCGATCGTCGCCGTGAACGACGCCGACACCAAGCACCTCTTCGACAACCGCTACGGCACCGGCCAGTCCACCCTCGACGGGATCCTGCGCGCGACCAACGTCCTCCTCGCGGGGAGCCGGTTCGTGGTGTCGGGCTACGGCTGGGTGGGCCGGGGGGTGGCCTCCCGGGCTCGGGGGGCGGGGGCCCGGGTCATCGTCACCGAGGTCGACCCCACCCGCGCCCTCGAGGCGCTGATGGACGGCTTCGAGGTGATGAGCATGGCGGAGGCGGCGCGGATCGGCCAGATCTTCGTCACCGTGACCGGCAACAAGGGGATCATCCGCCGGGAGCACTTCCAGGCGATGGCCGACGGGGCGATCGTCTGCAACAGCGGCCACTTCAACGTGGAGCTGGACATCCCCGCCCTCCGCGCGATCTCCAAGGGCAAGCCCCGCGAGGTGAAGCCCTTCGTCCAGGAGTACGTCCGGAAGAACGGCCGGCGGACCTACCTCCTCGGGGAGGGCCGGCTCATCAACCTGACCTCGGCGGAGGGGCACCCCGCCTCGGTGATGGACATGAGCTTCGCCAACCAGGCCCTATCCGCCGAGTTCATCGCCCGGCGGCACCGGAAGCTCGAGAAGAAGGTATACCGGGTCCCCCTCGAGATCGACCGGGAGATCGCCCGGCTCAAGCTCCTCTCGATGGGCATCCAGATCGACAAGCTCACCCCGGAGCAGAAGCGCTACCTGGCCTCCTGGCAGGAAGGGACGTAGCGCGGGGCCGGGCCCCGGGTCGGCGGTTCTCGGGAGAGACGGGCGGGGGAGCTCGCGGGCGGGTGGGGCGCGAGGCCCGGTGGAACGGGAGAGACAATGCCTCCGGAGATCCCGCAGGGGTGGCGCTCACCGCGCGGCTCCTCCTGGCTTCTGCCTCTCGCCCTCTGGGCCGTGGTGTGCGTGGTCGGCCACGCGTTCTGGCTGACCCGCCCCTTCGTCAACCAGGAGCAGGTCTTCTGGTGCGCCGCCCGGGCCTTCGTCGACCCCGGCTTCGAAGAGGGCTTCGCGCGCTATTGGCGCGAGCAGTCCAACCCCCTCGGCTACTCGGCGATCGCCGCCTTCTCGGCGAGCGCGCTCGGGCTGCCGCTCACCCCCTGGAGCGTGAGGCTGCCTTCGCTCGCGGGCGGGGTCATCCTGCTCGTCGCCGGGTGGGTGCTCGCGCGCGAGCTGCGGCCCGACGAGCCGCGCCTGTACCGGGCCTGGGCGGGGGTGGTCACCCTGAACCCCCTGGTCTGGGTCTACACGGGCGAGGCGACCGCCGACGTCCTGCCGGCGGGCCTCGCGGCCCTCGCGCTGGCCCTGGCGGTCCGGGGCCGGCGCGAGCGCCGCGGGCACCCGTTCGCGGCGGCCCTGCTCGCGGTCGGGGTGCTCGTGAAGCTGAACGTGGTCCTCATCGGCGCCGGGGTGGCCTTCGCGGTGCTCTCACCTGACGCTCGACGGCCGACGTCGCTGCCTGCGCGCCTCCGGGACCTGAGCTGGTACGCGGCGCTACCGGGCGCGTCGGTCGCCCTCTACGCCTGGTGGGTTCACGAGCGATTCGGCCACGTGCTGCTGCCGGAGCGCGCCTGGCACGTGCACGCGCCCATGACCCTCGGCCTGCAGTGGGCGAGCGTGTTCCTGACGTACGCGTCCTACCTCGCCCTCCTCGTCGGGCCGCTGGCCCTTCTCGTCCCGGGACGGGCGTGGCACTGGCCCTCACGACGTGTGGGAGTCCTCGCCGCGGTCGGCGCGGTCACCGCCGCCGCCGCCGAGTGGTTGGGCCGGGGCGACGTCGGCGGCGAGATGGGCTATGGCAGCTTCGACCAGATCCTGCCCGGGGGCGCCGGCGGGACGCTGCGCGCGGCCGGCATCGCGGTGGCAGTCTTCCTGTTCGCCGACATGCTGCGGCGAGCGATCGTGGACCGCGCGTGGTGCGCAGGCCTCGTCCTGGCGACGGTGGTTCCCTACGTCGCGCTGTCCTCCCTCTCCCGGCCCGCGCAACGCTATCTACTGCTGTGCCTGCCCCTCGTCCTCTTCGACCTCGTCGTGGGCGCGCCCGGGGGGCCGCTCGGTCCGGTACGGAAGCTGTGCGCGGCGACCATGGTCGTGTTCGGCGCGCTCAGCGTGGCCGGGTCCGCCGCGATCGCCGCCAACGGGCGGGCGGCCGAGGCCATGACCGACTGGATCGAGAGCCGGGGCTGGATCGCGCAGACGGACCCCGGCGAGCTGCGGGGCCACACCGGGCATCGGTTTCCCCTCGACTCGCCCGCCGACGCCCGCTTCGTGGTCGTCGTGGGCGACCCCGGCGCCTCCCTCCACGAGGAGCGCGTCCTCGTGTTCGGCCACTCCCTGCGCCGCTACTCGCTCGTCGAGAAGGGGGCGCCCTCACCGTCCAGGCGGTGAGCGTCAGGTGTCGAGGGTGAGGAGGAGGTAGAGACCGGCCCCCCCGAAGAGGAGGTTGGGGGCCCAGGCGGCGAGGACGGGGGGGAGGAGCGCGTTGTTGCCGAGGGCCTCGAAGATCCCCAGGAAGGCCCAGTACACGATCCCGATCACGATGCTGATCCCCACCCCGTAGAGCGCCCCCCGCCGGGCGACCACGAAGGAGAAGGGGATGCCGAGGAGCGTCATGATCAGCCCGACCATGGGGAAGGCGAGCTTGCGGTGGAGCTGGACCTTGAGGCCCACCACGTCGAAGCCCCGGGACTCGAGGGAGCGGATGTGGGCGGCGAGCTCCCCGAAGGTCATGGTGTCCGAGGGGCGCTGCTCGCGCTTGAAGTAGGAGGGGGCCTCCAGCTCGCCTCCCGGCTCGCGCCCGAAGGCCCGGACCCGCTCGAGGTCGAAGGCGCGGAAGCTGGCCCGCTCGCCCATGATCCGCCGCCAGCCCCCCTCGAGGTCGTAGGTCCGGGAGCTCCCGTCCCAGGCCGCCCGGGAGGCGTGGATGCGCTCGCGGAGGTCCCATTCCTCGGGGTCGATCGCGTAGATCGAGAGGCCGTAGAGGGTGAACTCCTCGGGAGCTTCGGCCTCGGGGAGGGCGAGGGGGGCGCGGGCCTTCCGCTCTATCAGGTGGTCGTAGTTGTAGAGGTGGTTGTCCCCGGCGAGGATCCAGCGGCGGTCGAACTGGTCCGAGGACTGGGGGGGCCGGCCCTTGATCACGTTGAAGTCCATCGCCGCGACCTTGTTCGTGTGGGGGAGCAGGACCTCCTGCATGCCGTAGAGGAGCCCGCTCATCAGGAGTCCCAGCCCGATCAGGGGGGCCACCGTCCGGTAGACGCTGATCCCCCCCGCCTTCATCGCGGTGATCTCGTTGCGGCGGGCGAGCACTCCCAGGGTCACGAGCACCCCTACGAGGACCGCCACCGGGGAGACCAGGTGGAGGATCTGGAAGATGTGGTAGGCATAGTAGTGGACCACCACCTTGCCCTTGACCTTGTTGTGCTGGATGTCGTCGAAGAGGTCCATGAACTCGGCGAGGACGAAGATGGACGTGAAGGCCAGCATGATGAGGACGAAGAAGCCGAGGTAGGAGTGGGCGATGTAGCGGTCGAGGTGGGAAGGGAAGCGCAGGGTCACCCGGGGAAGGCGCACCACCACCACCGGGCGGGCCGGCGGGGGAGCGGGATCGGCGGGATGGGCGGCGCGGCGCCGCCTCACCCGGGGGAGCCAGCCCAGGTAGTGCCGGGGGTCGAGGGGGTCGAAGGCCGCCTCCCGGTGGTTGAGCGCGAGGAGGGCGGCCGCGGCCGCGCCCAGCACGAGGTTCGCCCCCCACATCGCGAGGAACGGCGACATGAGCCCGGTGTCCCCCGCCTGCTCGCCCAGCCGGATGAGCACGTAGTAGACGAAGATCACCCCGATGGAGAGGGCGAAGGCGGCCGAGCGGGCCTCCTTCCGGCTCCCCAGGGACAGCCCCAGGCCCAGGAACCCGAAGACGACGCACGCCGCGGGGATCGCGAACTTCTTGTGCCACTCCACCGCGAACCGTGCCCATTCCTTCGGCGGCCGCCCCTCGCGGCGGAGCTTCACCATCTCCGCCTCGAGCTCGGGCAGGGTCATCTCCCGGTCGCCCTTGCTGAGGGGGAGCTTGGGGAAGAACTCGTCGAAGGGGAGGTCGAAGCCGTGGGAGGCGAAGCGGGCCTGGCGGTAGTTGCGGGGCTCGTCGGTGGAGAAGGTGTGGACGGTCCCCTCCCCGAGCTCGAGGCGGACGTTCCGGTTCGGCTCGTCGATGACGAGCCGGCCCTCCCGGGCCAGGAGCACCTTGGGCTCCCGGGACTCGCGGTTGTCGTGGATGAAGACGTTCCTCCAGGTCCCCGTCCCGGAGGAGATGTCCGAGACGTAGAGCATCATCCGGCCGGGCAGGAGGTCGGCGGTGAAGGTGCGGGGCTTGACGACGGTCCGCGCCTTATTCACGACCAGGGAGAAGACCAGCTCGCGGTGGGCCTGGTTGGCCGCGGGGAGGGCCACCGCGTTGATGTAGAGGGTGAGGAGGCCGGCGGCCATCGAGAAGGAGAACACCGGGCCGAGCAGCCGGAGCGGGCTCACCCCGACCGCCCGGAGGGCCACGATCTCGCTGTCGCTCGCCAGGCGCCCGAAGGCGAGGAGGACCCCCAGGAGGAACGCCATCGGGATCGTCACCGCGAAGATGCTCGGGAGCAGGTTCACGAAGACCCGGACGATCGTGTAGGGGTCGGCGCTGCGGGCGACGAGGATCGCGAGCAGGCGGGGGATCTGGTCGATGAGGAGGATGAACGTGAAGACGAGGAGCCCCAGACTGGTGGGGGGGACCATCTCGCGGAGGATGTAGCGGTCGAGCAGTCCCGGTCGCGCAAGCGCGAGGGTCGCCATCTTCGGCCATCGTAGCACGCGGTCCGGGAGCGCCCGGTAGCGGCCGCGTCCGCCTTCGGCTACCCTTCGGCGGCCTCGCTCGATGGACACCGCCACCGCCTACGCCCCCGGCTCCGCCTCCAACCTCGGCCCCGGCTTCGACTGTCTCGGGGTCGCCTTCACGGGCAAGGGTGACCGGGTGACCGCCGTCCGGACGGGACCGCCGGGGGTGCGGGTCGTCGCCGTCTCCGACCCCCGGATCCCCGCCGACCCCAGGCGCAACACCGCCGCCATCGCCGCCGCCGCGGTGCTCCGCCGGGCCGGGGCCGATGCCGGCCTCGAGCTGAGCGTCGAGAAGGGGCTCCCCCTCGCGGGGGGCATGGGGGGGAGCGCGGCCTCGGCGGTGGCGGGGGCCCTGGCGGCCAACGCCCTCCTCGAAGGGGCCGGGCTGGGGCGGGACGACCTGCTCGCGGCCGCCCTCGAGGCCGAGGAGGCGGTGGCCGGGCGCCACGCCGACAACGTGGCGCCCTCCCTGCTCGGAGGCGCCGTCCTCGTCCTCGGCACCGACCCTCCCCGCCTGGGCCGCCTCCACGTGAGCCCGGCGCTCGCCCTCGTCCTCGTCTCCCCGGCCTACCAGGTGGAGACCGCGAAGGCCCGGGCGGTCCTTCCCGGCTCCGTCACCCGGGCGGACGCGGTGGCGCAGGCGGCCGCCCTGGGCGCCCTGGTCCTCGGGCTCGAGCGCGGGGACCAGGAGCTCATCCGGGCGGCGATGAGCGACCGCATCGCGGAGCCCGCCCGGGCCCCGCTCTACCCCGGCTATCCCGAGGCCCGGGCCGCCGCCCTCGCCGCGGGAGCGGCGGGGGTGGCGGTGAGCGGGGCCGGACCGACCGTGCTCGCGATCGCGGGGGAGGCGGCGGTCCCGGCGGTGGCCCGGGCGCTCGAGGGCGCCTACCGCGCCCTCGGGATCGAGGCCGCCGTCCACGCGGCCCGCGTCGACGAGGAGGGAGGTCGGCTCGTCGGCTGAGAGCCCGGCCGGGCGCCCCGGCTCCCTACGCGGAGGGGAGGCGGGCGGGGCTGGGGGCGGGGGACTCCTCGGGCCGCCCGGCCGCCCGGGCGGCCCGGGCGTCGATCGGCAGCACCACCCCGAAGGTGCTGCCCCGGCCCACCTCGGACTCGACCCAGATCTGGCCGCCGTGGCCCTCCACGATCAGACGGCAGATGTAGAGCCCGAGGCCGGTGCCGGAGATCCTCATGTGCTCGTCGGTGCGGACCCGGGCGAACTTCTGGAAGAGCTTGCCGATCTGCTCGGGGGGGACGCCGATGCCGTGGTCGGTCACCTCGACCGCGATCGACTGGCTGCCCCTCTCCCGGCAGCGCACGGTGATCGAGCCGCCCTCCGGCGAGTACTTGACCGCGTTCGTCACGAGGTTGACGAGCACCTGGCGCAGCCGCTCGGGGTCGGCCACGATCCTCGGGAAGCCGGCCGGGATGTCCATCAGGACCGAGTGGTCGGAGAGGCCGAGGGGCACCGCGTCGAGGATGAACGGGCCGAGGTCGACCTCCGAGAAGTTGAACGAGAACTGGCCGGTCTCGATCTGGGTGATCAGGAGGGTGTCGTTGGCGAGGAGGGCGAGGTGCTCGGTCTCGCTGATCACCGTGCGCATGAACTCCTGGCGCGTCTCCACCGTGAGGTCCGGCTCCTCGAGGACCAGCTCCGCGAACCCCCGGATGGCCATGAGGGGCCGCCGGAAGTCGTGGGCCACGATCCCCACGAACTCGCTCTTGAGCCGGTCGTACTCCTGGAGGAGCGTGTTCGCCCGCTTGATCTCCTCGTGGAGCCGCAGGTTCTCCACCGCGACGGTGGCCTGGCCGGCGAGGGCGAGGAGGAGGTTCAGGTCCTCGTCGTTGAAGGGGGCCCGGCCGGCGCGGTCCGCCACGAGGAGGAGGCCGAGGATCCTTGGGCCCCGGGTGATCGGGGCCACCATCAGCGACTGGATCCCCGCCTCCTGGACGAGCTCGGTGAGGAGGCGGGTGTCCGCCTGGGCCTTGTTCGAGATGAGGGGCCCGTTCTTCCGGAAGTTCCAGCGCGAGCGGGCCTCGACGTCCACCGGATAGCGGGCCCGGGCGACCTCCTCGGGGGTGAAGCCGAAGCCGGGGGGCTGGGCGACCATCTGCCGCCGGTCCTGCTCGAAGAGGAGCACGAGGCCCCGCTCGGCCTTGAGCAGCTCCGCGCTCTGCCGGGCGAGGTGCCCGTAGAGGGCGGCCGCGCCGCCGGCGAGGGAGAAGGCCCAGGACATCTTGTAGAGGCCGAGCAGCTCCTGGGTCTTGCGCAGGAGGATCCGGCGCTCCGCCTGGTGCTTGAGGATCTGGCCGACCCGGACGGTGAGCTCGAGGGGGTCCCCCGGCTCGCGCACGATCTCGTCGGTCTCAACCGGGGCGTCGCTCGCGTCCTCCCGGAAGAGGACGAGGAGCGGAGGGTCCTGCCCGAGGGCCTGGCGGACCGAGCGGGCGACGGTGGCGAAGGGGGGGTCCGCCACCGAGAGCGACCCGATGAGCAGGTCGGGGCTGCACTCGATGACGCGCTGCGCCACGCGCTGGCCGGGTCCCGCGGGGACGAGGGTCACCCGGTGGCCGACCGTGCGCAGCAGCCGGGCGAGCACCTCGGCCCGCTCGGCGTCCTCGTGCACGAGGACGATGTGGCCGAGGGGGGTGCCCGCCGCGGAGAGCGCCACTCCGGGCCCCTCCTAGGCCCCGGCGGGCGTGTCGTGGTCGGGTCGCTTGGCGCGCTCGATGCTGGTGAAGAGGTTGACGATGGAGCGCAGGGCCGCCCGGGCGATGGGCTTGACGAGGTAGGAGTCGCCGCCCGCCTCGCGGCCCGCGGTGTAGTCCTTCAGGTCGCCCTTGGCGGTGACGAACACGATCGGGACCTTGCGGTCCACGTGGCGGAGGGCCCGGCAGGTGGCGTAGCCGTCCATGTCCGGGAGGTTGACGTCGAGGAGGATGAGGTCGTAGGGCCCGCCCTTGTCGGCCGCCTTCAGGCACTCGGTCCCGGTCCCGGCCTCCGTGACCTCGAACGTCTCCGTCTTCTCGGCCTCGAGGATCGTCTTGATGAGGGCGCGCGTCGGCACGTGGTCGTCAACCACCAGCACTCTCTTGGCCATCGATCGAGTTCTCGTTTCCTCGCAGGAAGCGCCAAGGGGATTGTAGCCCAAGCCGCAAGTCCCTGTGTGTCAAGCCGCACAGGGGACGCGCCCACTCCAGCCATCCCGGATTCCGGGGAGCGACCGGAGCGCCCGAATCGTGCGCCATCAACTTCCGATAAGAGATATTATGTAAGGTACTCCTGCGCTAGACCCCTGCTGGTCATTCCCGAAGCCCGTCAACCGCGGCCTCGAGGGCCTCGTCGTAGTCGTCAAGGAGGATCAGAAGCTCGCCCGCTGCCTGCCGCGCCTGCTGGCTCACTCGAGGTAGCCGAAGTTCCTCAGGGTGACCACCACCCCCAACGCCAGGAAGAACGTCCCCGCGAGGACGAGCGCGACCCGGATCACCCACCCCGGCCGCAGCTCCCGCGGAAGGAGCAGGACGTTGATCGCGAGGACGTGCAGGC
>Ga0268386_10004266_pt1 | contig 10497 bp, 9 predicted proteins | sample RVTome_15_FD_200260 | JGI IMG/M metagenome (GOLD analysis project Ga0268386, IMG submission 200260) | Soil microbial communities from uranium-contaminated site in the Upper Colorado River Basin, Wyoming, United States - RVT150D86... ... | reverse complement strand
AGTGTCCGCTCCCCGCAAAAGGAGCGGATTGGATGTGCTTTCGTCAGCCGCTGAACCATGCTATAGAGCGGTTTCGGAAACGAAATGGTGTTTCGCAGTACGAAACAAGAGGACGGCGTGCGCTCGGTGCAGACCTCCTTCGAGATTCTCGAAATCCTCGCGGCGAGCGAAGAGCCGCTCGGCGTCACCGAGATCGCGCAGGCCCTGGGCATCACCAAGACCCGGGGGTACCGTCACCTTCGCACGCTCCTCGGAAGCGGGTATGTCACCCAGGATGCCCGTACGGAAAAATACCAGGCGGGCGTCAAGCTCTTTCTCCTCGGCCAGAGGGTCGCGGCGCGGCATTCCTTCCTTTCCGCGGCGCGGAAGGTGATGCGGCCGCTGCGGGACGCCGTCGGTCACACCGTCACCCTTTCCCATCTCGAAAATGGAGCGGTGGTGGTCCTCGATATGGTCCGTGGAAGCTCTCCCTTCGAGATCGGAACCAAACCCGGCTCCCGATTCCCTCTCGACCGCTCGGCCCAGGGAAAGATCGCGCTCGCCTTCGGAAGCGGCGAACAAACGAAGCAGGGAGCGAGGCTCCGCAACGAGGTGCGCCGGTCGCGGGAGCGCGGCTGGGCGGTGGCCCCCGAGGAGATTCTGCGCGGAGTCAACGCTCTCGCCGCGCCGATCTTCTTCGCCGACGGAAGTCTCGCGGGGACGATCGCCCTCGTGGATTCGGTCGAGCTCCTTCCCGCCGAGCCGTCGAGAAAACAGATCGGGGCGATTCTGGAAGCGGCGCGCCGTGCTTCGGTCGACCTCGGCTATCGCCAGAGGGCGCGCTGATGGCTTCCTACTCGCTCGCCGTCGACATCGGCGGAACCTTCACCGACGTGGTGCTGCGCGAGAGAGGCGGGCGCGTCTGGACCGACAAGACCCTCACGACCCACGCCGATCTGCTCGAGGGATTCTTCCGAGCCGTGGACCTCGCCCTGGAGAAGGCGGGGGCCGGTCCCGACGAGGTCGACGACGTGATCGTGCACGCGACGACGATCGTCACCAACGCCATCATCGAGCGGAAAGGACCGCCGGTCGCGCTTCTCGCCACCGAGGGTTTCGCCGATGTCCTTCTCATCCGCGACGAGTACCGGTACGACATGTACGACCCGCAGATCGAGTTCCCAGAGCCGCTGGCGCCGCGGGCACTGACGTTCGAGGTTCCGGAGCGAGCCCTGGCCGACGGGACCATCGAGAAGCGGGTGGACGTCGGCGTTCTCGATAAATTGATACACCGGCTCCAGGAGGAGGGCGTTCGCTCCGTCGCCGTGTCGTTCCTGAACGCCTACAAAGTGCCGGGAAACGAGCGCGTCGTAAGGGACGCTCTGGCCGCGGCCCTTCCCGGATTGCACGTCTCGATCTCGTCCGAAGTCGCGCCTCAGATGCGGGAGTATCTCCGCACCTCCACGACAGTGGTGAACGCCTACACCATGCCCATTACCCGTCCGTACCTCTCGGACCTCAAGGAGCGGCTCGCGGCGCGGGGCTTCGGAAATCAGCCGCTCATCATGCTGAGCAGCGGGGGTGTGGTCGGCGCCGAGGTCGCGGGTCGGTTCCCCGTGCGCATGATCGAATCGGGACCCGCCGCCGGAGCGCTGGTGGCGAGCTACCTCGCGGAGGAGCTTGGAATCGACCAGCTCATGTCCTTCGACATGGGGGGCACGACGGCGAAGGCCTGTCTCATTCAAGACCGCCGCCCGCTGGTCGCCGGCGCCTTCGAGGTGGACCGCCGTTACCGGTTCAAACCGGGAAGCGGGCTACCCGTCACCGTGCCCGCCATCGACATGATCGAGATCGGAGCCGGCGGCGGGAGCATCGCCAGGGTCGACGACCTCGGTCTCCTGAAAGTCGGTCCCGAGAGCGCGGGCTCCGAGCCCGGACCGGTGTGTTATGGGCGGGGAGGCAGAGAGCCCACGGTGACCGATGCCGACCTGGTCCTCGGACTTCTGAGCGCCGAGAACTTCCTCGGAGGCGAGATGAGGCTCGACGCGCGTGGGGCGATGAAGGCCCTCTCCCGCCTGGGCGAGAGTCTCGGTACGAGCGGCGAGGAAGCGGCGCTGGGTGTCTTTCGGATCGTTGGGGAATCGATGGCAGGCGCGGTGCGGGCGCATGCGACCGATCGCGGCACGGATCCCCGAGGACTCCCGCTCCTCGCCTTCGGCGGGGCCGGGGGCCTTCATGCTTGCTACGTCGCCGAGCTTCTCGAGAGCGAAGCCGTTCTCTTCCCTCCGATGGCGAGCGTTCTCTCGGCGTTCGGAGCGCTGGTCACACCCGCTCGGCTCGATCTGGTCCGGGGCGCCCTCGGTCGGCTGCACGCCCTCGATTGGGACCGGGTGCGAGAGCTCGTGGACGAGATGGAAGCCGAAGGCCGCCGGGCTCTCGTCGAGGCGGGCATCGGCTCAGGCGACGTACGCTTCACCCATGGCGCCGACATTCGCTATTACGGTCAGGCCAACGAGGTCACGGTCGAGCTGGCGCGGGATCCGCGGTCCGATCGGGACATCGAGGCTCTTCGGGCCGGCTTCGAAAAAGCCTACGAAGCGCTCTACGGGATCCGGCTCGCGGGCATGGACGTCGAAGTCGTGAGCTGGCGAACGAGCGCGTATGGACCGCGGGCAAATCGCGAGCATCGGACGACTCTCGCATCGTCGCCGGGACGGCCCGAAGGCGAGCGCCGCGTACTCTTCGAGAGCGGCCCCGCGGCCGTCGCGGTGTACGATCGAGCGGCGCTCGCCGCGGGGCAGGTCGTCGAGGGACCGGCGGTGATCGAGGAGCGCGATACGACGATCGTCCTTCGCCCGGGCTGGCGAGGGGAAGTGCAGGACCACGGGGGAATCGTGGCTCGGAGGCGGGCATGAATCCCATAGAGCTCGAGATTCTCTGGAGCAACCTCATCGGCATCGTGAGCGAGCAGGCGCGCGCTCTCCAGCGCATCGCCTTCAGTCCGATCGTGCGCGAGGCCGGAGATCTCGCGACCGCGGTGTTCGACGCCGAAGGCCGGATGGCGGCCCAGGCGGTGACGGGGACGCCCGGACATATCAACGCCCTCGCCGAGGCGGGGCGCAAGATCGTCGCCCGCTATCCCTCGGCGAAGCTCGAGCCGGGAGACGTCCTCATCGTCAACGACCCCTGGCTCTCGGCCGGACACTTCTTCGACATCACCGTGTTCTCCCCCGTCTTCCATCAGGGTCGCGTGATCGCGTACTTCGGCTCCACCATCCATCACACCGACATCGGCGGCTACGGGGTCGGCGCGGGCGCTCGAGACGTCCACGAAGAGGGCCTTTGGATCCCGATCGTCAAGCTGTACGAGGCGGGACGACCGAACGAGACCCTCCACGAGATACTCCGCCACAACGTGAGGACCCCGGACGCGGTCTTCGGCGATCTCGCCGCTCAGGTCTCGAGCGGACGCATGGGAGGCGAGCGGCTCATTCGCCTCGTCGAGCGCCACGGTCTTTCGGATATCGACGAGCTCTCCCGGGAAATTTTCCGGCGATCGGAAGACGCTACCAGGGCTTCGATCCGGAAGCTCCCCCCGGGCACGTACCACGGAGAGTCCGTCTTCGACATCCCCGGGGGCGAGGTCATCACTTTGAAGGCCGCGGTGATCATCGACCGGGACGCGGGCGAGATCCGGATCGACTTCGCCGGAAGCTCGGGGGCGAGCGTTCACGGCATCAACGTGGTCATGAACTACACGCACGCCTACAGCACGTTCGCGATACGGAGCTGCCTCAATCCGGACCTTCCGAACAACTTCGGCTCGCTCCTTCCCATCCGGGTAACCGCCCCGGAGGGATCCATCGTGAACGCGAAGTATCCCTCTCCGGTCAACGCCCGCCACGTCGTGGGGATGTTCGTGCCCTTCCCCATCCTGAAAGCGCTCCATGCGGTCGTGCCCGAGCGCGTTCTCGCCGAGAGCGCCGGCGCCGTCTGGACGATCCAGATCCAGGGCCGGGACGCCTCGGGCATCCCCTACACCAGCTCTCTCTTCAACTATTCGGGCGGAATGGGAGCGCGCAGGGACAAGGATGGCCCCTCGGCGACCTGCTATCCCACGGGAATCGCCGCGGTGCCCGTCGAGGTTCTCGAAGCCTCCCTTCCCCTGGTGTTCGAGCAGAAGCGCCTTCGTCCGGGCTCCGGAGGAGATGGCCGCTCGAGAGGCGGAGACGGCCAGGTCATCAGCTTCCGCGTGAGGACGGGAAAGCCCTGGCTCCTGAACGCCATCCCCAGCCGAATCCACCACGCGGCCGAGGGACTCGACGGAGGGCAGAACGGAAAGACGGGCCGGTTTCTCGTGAACGGCGCGCCCGTGAGCGAGGCGAAGAAAATCGAGATGAATCCCGACGACCTGGTCCTTCTGGAAACACCGGGTGGAGGAGGCTACGGACAGCCGTGAGCAAGATTGCCGGAACCCATGTCTTTACCGGCGAGCTTTCGCAGCAAGGTTACCGCCTGAACCGGCTCTCCATGACCCTGACGCGGAAGGAGAACCGCGAGGCGTTTCTCGCGGACGAGGCAGGGTACATGGAGCGGCTCGGCCTCAACGAGGGCGAGCGGGACATGGTTCGAGAACGCGACTGGGGAGCAATCATTCGGAGCGGCGGAAACATCTATCTAACGCTCAAGATCGCCGCGACGGTGGGCGGAAACCTCCTCGAGATGGGAGCGCAGATGCGGGGTGAATCCCTGGAATCGTTCATGGCCACCCGCCCCGGGCCGAAGGCCCCCGTGAGGAGGGACTGAAGTGGCGCGCGTCGTGGGTGGCATCGGGACCTCGCACGCGCCCTCGATCGCCCACGCCTACGACCGAGGTCACCAGAAGGAGCCGATGTGGAAGCCTCTTTTCGACGGGTTCGTCCCGGCGAAGGAGTGGCTCTCGTCGAAGGCGCCCGACCTGATGATCGTCGTCTACAACGACCATCTGAACCGCTTCTTCTTCGACGCCTATCCCACGTTCGCGCTCGGAGTGGCGGAATCGTTTCCCGGCGCCGACGAGGGCTGGGGAAAGCGCGATCTTCCGGACGTTGCGGGCGACCGGACGTTCGCCTGGCACGTGGCGCGAAGCCTCATCGAGGACGAGTTCGACCTCACCGTCTGTCAGGAGCTCGCGATCGACCACGGAATCCTCTCGATCCTTCCGCTCCTCTGGGATACCCCCTGGCCCGCACCCATCCTTCCCCTCGCAGTCAACGTGATCCAGCATCCCCTTCCGACGGCGAGGCGCTGCTATCGCCTGGGCGAAGCCTTGAAGCGCGCGGTCGAAAGCTACCCCGACGATCGGCGGATCGTGATCGTGGGAACGGGCGGACTCTCCCACCAGCTGCACGGGGAGCGGTTCGGTTTTCTGAACCCGGAGTGGGACAATCGTTTTCTGGATCTCGTGGAACGGGAACCCCTCTCGCTCACGAAGTACACCCATCACGAGTACATGGAGCTCGGCGGCGCCGAGTCGGTAGAGATGATCATGTGGCTCACGATGCGCGCCGCTCTCGGCGCGAAGGTGAAGCGCGTCTACCGCCACTACTACGCGCCGCTGCTCACGGGCTACGGGCTTCTCGTTCTGGAACCGGAGAGTCTTCGACCCGAGCGAAGCGAGTCGCGGAGCGAGAGCCGTGGGGGTGGGGCCTCACGGAACTGAAGGAAGCTGGGAGTCATGGGCATCCGCAACGGAAAGCAGTTTCTCGAAGGCCTCAGAGACGACCGCGAAATCTGGGTGGACGGCGAGCGGGTGAAGGACGTCACCACCGACCCGCGATTCGAAGGCTGTGCCGCGACGCTCGCCGAGCTCTTCGACATCCAGGGCCGGCGTCCCGAAGAGATGACCTACGCCTCCCCGACGACAGGCGGCCCCGTGGGTCTCTCGTTTCTCGAGCCGCGATCCGCGGACGATCTCCGCCGCCGCCGGCACATGGTGAAGGTCTGGATGGATCACACCTGCGGGATGCTCGGCCGCAGCATGGACTTCATGAACTGCCTTCTCACCGGCATGGCCTCCGCCGCTTCCTCCTTCGACCGCGACCAACGGCCTTTCGGGCACTATCTGCGCGGCTATTACGAGCACGTTCGCGAGAACGACCTCGCGCTCACCCATACCCTCGTCAACCCGCAGGTCGATCGTTCCCGGCCCGTCGAACGGCAGACGAAGGACGTCGCCGCCCGCATCGTGAAGGAAACGGACTCCGGCTTCGTCATCCGCGGCGCCCGCATGGTCACGACCCTCTGCGCCTTCTCCGATGAAGTCCTGGCCGCGCCCTCGACCAACCTCAACATGAACGAGGACGCGGAGCCTTATGCGTTCTCGTTCTCGATCCCGGTCTCGACCCCGGGAGTGCGGTTTCTCTGCCGGCCCTCTCTCGTCAACCTCAACGCGGCATCGCCCATGGACGCGCCGCTCGCGAATCGCTTCGACGAAGGGGACGGAGTCATCGTGTTCGACGACGTTCTCGTTCCCTGGGAGCGCACGTTCGTTTATCGCGACGTCGCGATGTGCAACGGGCTCTTCGCCCGCACCGGAACGATGAACCACATGATGCACCAGTTCTCGACCAAGAACCTCTCGAAGGCGGAGTTCATGATGGGGCTCGCGTTCGCGATCGCCCGATCGACGAAAGTGGACGCCCACCTGCACGTGCAGAATCTCCTGGCGGAGATGATCAACTGCACGGAGTTCGTGCGCGCCTGCCTGACCGCGAGCGAAGCCGGCGCTTCGCCCCGAAACGGCGGGGTCTACGTCCCCGACGCCGCCCCTCTGTGGTGCGTCCGCCAGATGTTCCCCAAGATGTTTCACCGCATGTGCGAGATCATCCAGATCATCGGAGCCGGAGGTATCGTCGCCGTTCCCTCGTTCGCGGAGATCGATGGTCCCCGGGCGGAGGACGTGGAGCGGTACTTTCAGTCGGCGAGCTCGGATTCCCGGGAGCGCATTCGGCTCTTCCGCCTCGCCTACGACGCCGCGGTCTCGAGCTTTTCCGGCCGCCAGCAGCTCTACGAGCGTTACTATTCCGGGGACCCGGTCCGACTCGCGGGCTCGTTGTACGAGAACTACGACAAGGAACAATACATCGATCGGATTACCTCGTTTCTCGACGATCTCGAAGCGCGGACGGGGATCTCCGGTGTCGAGTAGATCCGAAGTCCGGGTGGGGGCCATCCGGCTCAAGAACCCGGTTCTCGCGGGCTCGGGGGAGCACCTCATCGAGCCGGCGGGGCTCCGGAGCGCCCTCGACGCCGGCGCCGCCTGTGTCTTCATGAAGTCGACCAACGAGTCCGAGGCCGCCCGCTCGCAGCTCGACCGCGCCGATTACGCTCTTCTCGACAGCGACTGGCGGAGGCTCCCCTGGGATTTCGCTCCGCCGCCCGACGCGAGCCTTTATTGCCGCTCGGGTCTCGCGCCCCAGCCGTTCGACGAGTGGCTGGACTTGATGGCGAAGACCGATCGCTACGCGCGGGAGCGCGGCGCTTTTGTCGTGCCGAGCCTCATCCCGGCGGATCTCGAGGTCGGCCTCGACTACGCCCGCCGCATGGAGGCCTCTGGAGCGCGCATCCTCGAGCTCAACGTCGCCGCCTCACACGCGGACGAGGCCGCGAAGGGCGCACTCACCCTCGAGCGTTCGGCCGAGCGCGTGGAGGCGATGGTGGCGCGTTTTCGCCAGGCCGTCGGGATCCCGCTCTGGGTTAAGCTCACGGGACAGAGCGGGAACGTCACCGAGCTCGGGCTGGCGGCGCGGGCCGGCGGCGCGGACGCGGTGATTCTCGCGGGACGGTTCATGGCTCTCGTCCCGGACATAGACACCATGGCGCCCCTTCTCGGAACGAACGCGGGCTTCGGCGGTCCCTGGGCTCTTCCGATCACCTGTCGCTGGCTCGCCGACGCTCGCAAGCACCTCGGAAAGTCCTACCCTCTGATCGGTACGAACGGCGCCCGCACCGGGCTCGACGTGGTGCGCTTCCTTCTCGCGGGGGCCTCGGCGGTGCAGATGACGTCGGCACCGTTCACCGCGGGCTTCGGGGTGCTCGCGGATGCGGTCGACGCCGTCGAGCGCTATCTCGAGTCGAAGGGCACCGATGCCGCCTCCATCGTGGGCGCGGCCGCCGATCGCGTCGCGAGCTACGGCGACCAGCCCCTGCGCGCGGGACTCTGGCGGGAGCTCGTGCCTCGCGGGAGCCTCGGCGACTAGCGCACCCAGGGAAGCGGCGCGCGGAGAATCACCGGGAGCTGCAGCCGGTCGAGATCGAGAGTCCCGTCGTCGCCGGCGAAGCGGTACTGGCTGTTCGCGACAAAGTAGAGATCGGCCCCGACCCGGACGCCGATCGGGCTGTAGAGAGCTCCACGCTGCGAGGCGCTTTTTCCACGATCTTCCGGCTGAGATCGAGAAACGAGGCGTAGTCCTTTCGCTGGTGAGCGGCCACCGCCTCCTGATAAAGCTTCCGCAGCTCCGCGCGGTCCGCGGCGGGCTGGGCGCCGGCGCTCATGGCGATCCATCCCAGCCCGGCGGCGAGAAATGAGAGAAGGCGCATCGTCAGGAGCTACTGCATAAACCAGGGTTCATGCGGAAATCGTGGCGACGTCGGGAATAGACGGTCGGTGTAATAGTCCCACCAATGCGACCACGGCCGCAGTTTGAGGTTGATACGGGTTATCGGAGCCTCCTGCGGATAAAGCGCCTGTCGATCGTAGTCGAGCCGCTCGAAATCCGGAAGCGATGGGACCGTGAGAGTCGGCGACGGCAACACCCCACCCAGCAAGGACGCGTCGCGATCCCGCTCGAGCTCCTCGAGCCACCTGGCATTGGGCAAGAGCTCGTAACCGCGGCGAACGAGGTCGTCGCGCTCCGACTCCTCGCGGACCGCGAAAAGCGACAGCAGGAGAATTGGGGTCGGACTCATGGCCTCCAGGATCCAGCATTCGATCCTAGTCGGAGAGTCGGCGCTCGATCAAACACTCGCGGGCGACTATGATCGGAGTCCATATCTTCCCGGAGGTCCCCTTGCTTCGATCTTCTTTCGCGTTCCTCGTTCTCCTTTCGTTCCCCCGGTTCACCTCGGGAGCGTCCCTCGACGGAGCCTGGCGACTCGAGCAGTACGTGCTCGATGGAAAGGACGTCCGGGTCTCGGGGACGCTCATCTTTACCGAGGATCACTTCGGAATGGTATATCGCATGGGGGCATCCGGGGACTCCGGGCGGGGTCACGGAGGAACCTACCGCGTGCAGGCAGACCAGATTCATTTTTCGATTCCGTTCTGGCTGCAGTACGTGGATGGCGCGCCCCGGGTGATGGCCGAGACTTCCGAGGCTGGAAGCCATTTCGAGGTCGAAGGAGATGACCTGATGCTCCGCTTCGAGAATGACGCGATCCAGCGATTCACGAGAGTCCCGATGGCGACGAGCCCCCTCGACGGTGCCTGGAAGATCGCCGACTACGAAAGCGGCGCGAAGACCGGGAAAGCCGATGGGGTCGCGCTCTTCGGAGCCGGGAGCTTCGTTCTCATTTACACTATGGCGACCGGCTCCGCGGCGCCCGATGCGAGGGCGCATGCGGGAGGATTCGAGATCGAGGGAGATACCCTGACGCTGAACGTCCAATCCTCGATTCACTGCGTCGGAGGCTCGGGCAGAGTCGAGCTTACGCCTTCCCCTCGCGCGATTGGCTTTCGCCGGGAGGCGGGGAAGCTCGACCTCGATTTCGCGAGCGGCGCTCGAATGACGTTCGTCGAATGAACGAGGTTCTCATGCGCATTTTGTCCGGACTCGCAGGCTCTCTCCTGATCCTAGGCTGCTCGCTCGCGACGGCGCAGCCGGTGACGACCTCCGATCTGGAGAACGCCGCCTCCGATAACTCCTCCTGGCTCACCTACGGCCGCGACTACTACGGCCAGCGCTTCGTCCGTCTCGATAAAATCACTCCCGCGAACGTCCATCGACTCCACGCGGCGTGGGTCTTCGCGACCGGCGGCGAGAACCGCGGGTTGCAGGCCACACCTCTGATTCACGAGGGAGTGCTCTATCTCTCGGCGGATCAATCCCGGGTATTCGCCATCGATGCCCGGACCGGCGCGGCGAAGTGGGCGTACGACCCGAAGATGGGAGACGAGGTCGAGCGGGTGTACTGCTGTGGCTCGAACAATCGCGGTGTCGCGCTCTGGGGCGACCTCGTCTACGTCGGCACCATGGACGCTCGCATGATCGCCCTTAATAAGGATACCGGCGCTGTTGTGTGGGAGACCGAAGTCATCGATTGGGAAGGGGGCTACAGCATCACCGGAGCTCCGCTCGTGGTGAAAGACATGGTCTTGACCGGAGTCGCCGGGGGTGAGTTCGGAATCCGGGGCTTCGTCAAGGCGTTCGACGCCAGGACCGGCGCTGAGCGCTGGACGGCCTACACCATCCCCGGCCCGGGCGAGCCCGGCAACGAGACCTGGCCCGGCGAAACCTGGAAGAACGGCGGCGGCCCCAC
>Ga0268386_10004265_pt1 | contig 10498 bp, 10 predicted proteins | sample RVTome_15_FD_200260 | JGI IMG/M metagenome (GOLD analysis project Ga0268386, IMG submission 200260) | Soil microbial communities from uranium-contaminated site in the Upper Colorado River Basin, Wyoming, United States - RVT150D86... ... | reverse complement strand
GATTCTTCGGCTCGTCATCCTTCTTGGATGGCGGGATGGAGGAAGCGCCGAGGACTAGCCCACAAGGCTCACCACGCAGCGAACCCGAATCCCGCCAGCCGACAGGCCCGGCGGGATTTCTCGTGTATCAGAGAGGAATCGACCCGATGACAGCCCTCCGACTCCCGGACCCCGATGCGGCCGCGGCGCCGCAGCGGACCGTCGCCCCGCGCATCGGCGCCCGCGCCGTATGCGAGGCGCTCGTCCGCCAGGGCGTCACCACGGTCTTCGGCTACCCCGGCGGCACGCTGCTCCCGATCTACGACGTCCTGCGCGAGTTCCCATTGCGCCACATCCTGGTGCGGCACGAGCAGGGCGGCGCCCATGCGGCCGATGGGTTCAGCCGCGCCACCGGCGGCGTCGGCGTCGCGATGGCCACGAGCGGCCCCGGGGCCATCAACCTGGTCACCGGCCTGGCGACCGCGATGATGGACAGCGTCCCGATGGTCGCCATCACCGCCAACGTGCCACGGGCGCTGCTCGGCAAGGACGCGTTCCAGGAGACCGACATCATCGGCATCGCGCTGCCGATCACGAAGTACGCGACGGTGGTCATGAACCCCGACGAGGTGCCGCTGGCCGTCGCCGAGGCCTTCGAGATCGCCCGATCCGGCCGTCCCGGCCCGGTACTGCTCGACTTCCCGAAGGACGTCCTGCAGGAGGAGACGACGGCCCCGCACCCGGAGCCCCACGAGCTGCGCCTTCCGGGCCTCCTGCGCCCAACCCGCGGAGACGTCCCCGAGGCGGACGAGCTGGCAGGGCTCATCGCGAAGGCCGAGCGCCCGCTCATCCTCGCGGGCCACGGCATCCAGATCGCCGATGCCACCGAGCTGCTGCGCCAGGTTGCCGAGAAGGCCGAGATCCCGGTCGCGCACACGCTGCTCGGCATCGGAAACATGGACGAGACGCATCGGCTGAGCGCTGGCTATGCGGGGATGCACGGCTGGATGCACGTCAACAAGGCGATCCAGCAGTCCGACCTGCTCATCGGCATCGGCTGCCGATACGACGACCGGATCACCGGCAAGACCAGCACCTTCGCGCCGAACGCCACGATCGTGCACGTGGACGTGGACCGATCCGAGATCGGCAAGAACGTCCGCACCGATCTCGGCATCGTGGCCGATGCGGGCGACCTGCTGGCCGCACTCCTCCCCCGCCTGCCGCAGTCGGAGCCGCGAACGGCATGGCTCGATCAGATCGGCGAGTGGCGGACGGTCAGCGAGGCCCGCTCGTGGCACGGCTCCGGCGCGTGGCGCCAGGGGCGGCTGAGCGCCGACTACGTCGTCGACCGCATCGGGGCAGCGACCAACCACGCCGCCACGCTGGTGAGCGACGTGGGGCAGAACCAGATGTGGGCGGCGCGCTACTACGGCTTCCGCAAGCCGTTCCATCACCTGTCCTCCGGCGGCCTCGGCACCATGGGCTACGGGGTGCCGGCGGCGATGGGCGCGGCGCTCGGGGCCCCCGAACGCGAGACGTGGGCGGTGGTCGGCGACGGCGGCTTCCAGATGACGATGCAGGAGCTGGCGACGCTGGTGCAGGACCAGATCCCGGTGCGGATCGCCGTCCTCAACAACCATCGGCTCGGGATGATCCGCCAGTGGCAGGAGATCATCTACGACGAGAACTACCACTCGGCCGAGCTGCTCGGACCCGACCTCGTGCGCCTGTGCGAGGCGTACGGCATCCCCGCCTGGCGGGCCACCAAGCCGGAGGAGGTCGACGGGGCCATCGCCGCGGCGCGCCGCGCGCCCGGCCCGGCGCTCATCGACTTCCACCTCGACGAAGCGCAGAACGTGTACCCGATGATGCTCCCCGGCAAGGGGCTGTCCGACATGGTCGAGGGGGCCGGCGAATGATGGCCGCCGCCGCGCGACGGCAGACGCTGCCCGCCGGCGACCCGGATGCCGAGCATCGGCGCCACCTGGTGAGCGCGCTCGTCATCGACCGGCCGGGAACGCTGAACCGCGTCTCGGGGCTGCTCCGCGCGCGCAGCTTCAATATCGAGTCGTTGACCGTCGGCACCACCGACGAGCCCGGGCGCTCGCGCATGACGATCGCGCTGCGCGGCGACGACGGCCACCTGCGCCAGGTGCTCGCGCAGCTGGAGCGGGTGATCGACGTGCTCGAGGTCCGCGACCTGACGACCGTCCCGCACGTCGAGCTGGAGCTTGCCCTCGTCGAGCTCGATCCGCCCGCCGATCCCGATGCCGAGGCGGCCGTCCGCGCCGTCCTCGCCCAGTCCGGCGGCGAGACGCTGCCGACCACCGACGGCACGTGGCGCGCGCGGCTCACCGCCTCGCCCGACGCCATCGACCAGGCCCTCACCGCCCTCCGCGGCCACGGACTGCGACGCCTCGTGCGCGCCGGTGCCGTGGCCATGACCACGACCACCCCACCCCCGAGCGAGAACGGAGAACCCGGAGCATGACGAAGCTCATCTACGACGCCGACATCGACGCATCGGCGCTCGACGGCCAGACCGTGGCGGTCATCGGCTACGGCAGCCAGGGCGAGGCGCACGCGCGCAACCTGTTCGAGTCGGGTGTCGACGTCGTCGTGGGGCTCCGTCCGTCATCGGCGAGCGCCGAGCGCGCCCGCGAGGCCGGCCTGCGGGTAACCGATGCGGGGGCCGCGACCGCCCAGGCGAGCGTGGTGATGATCCTCGTGCCGGACACCGCGGCACCGGCGGTCTACCACGACGAGATCGAGCCGAACCTGCGCGAGGGGGCGCTGGTCATGTTCGCCCACGGCTTCAACATCCACTTCGGCGAGGTCGACCCGCCCGAGGGCATCGACGTCGGCATGGTCGCTCCCAAGGGCCCCGGCCACCTCGTCCGTCGCCTGTACGAGGGCGGGGGCGGCGTGCCGGCCCTCTACGCCGTGCACCGCGACGCCACCGGCACGGCGCGCCAGCGGACCCTCGCCTATGCGCGGGGCATCGGCGCGGGGCGGGCGGGAATCCTCGAGACCACCTTCGCCGAGGAGACGGAGACCGACCTGTTCGGCGAGCAGGCCGTCCTGTGTGGCGGCACCACGGCGCTCGTCCAGGCGGCGTTCGAGACGTTGGTCGACGCGGGCTACCAGCCGGAGCTCGCCTACTTCGAGACGATGCACGAGCTCAAGCTCATCGTGGACCTCATGTACCAGGGCGGCCTGCAGTACATGCGCTTCTCGATCAGCGACACCGCCGAGTACGGCGACTACGTCAGCGGCCCGCGGATCATCAACGAGGCCACCCGCGCCGAGATGAAGCAGATCCTGACCGAGATCCAGGACGGCACGTTCGCCCGCCGCTGGATCGAGGAGGGCAAGCGCGGCAATCCGGAGTTCCGCCGCCTGCGCGCGGAGAACGCCGGCTCGCGGATCGAGCAGGTCGGCGCCGAGCTGCGCAGCCACATGGCATTCATCAACCCGAAAAGCGCGCCGGACGGCTGGGCCGAGGGCGCGCGCGAAAAGGCCGAGGCAATCCCCGGCGAAGGAGTGGCCTGATGGCGCGGCGCATCCGTGTCTTCGATACCACCCTGCGTGACGGCGAGCAGACGCCCGGCGCCGCCCTCACCGTCGAGGAGAAGGTCAGCGTCGCGAAGCAGCTCGCCCGACTGCGCGTCGACGTGATCGAGGCCGGCTTCCCGGCCGCGTCGCCCGGCGAGGCCGAGGCGGTCCGCCGCATCGCGACCGAGGTCGGTGGCGCCAAGGGCTCCCCGGCGATCGCCGCGCTGGCCCGCTGCGTCCCGGCCGACGTCACCGTCGCGGCCAAGGCCCTGGGGCCGGCGCGGAAGCGGCAGCTGCACGTGTTCATCGCCACCAGCGACATCCACATCACCCACAAGCTGCGCTCGACGCGCGCCGAGGTGCTCGAGCGAATCCGCGCCTGCGTGGGACAGGCTCGTGAGATGGTCGGCGACGGCCACGACGTCGAGTTCAGCGCCGAGGACGCCTCGCGCACCGAGCTGCCGTTCCTGATGGAGGCCTTCGCGGTCGCCGTCGAGGCGGGCGCATCGGTCATCAACGTGCCCGACACCGTCGGCTACACCGAGCCGAAGGAATACGCCTCGATCATTCGCCAGGTGGTGAAGCTCTGCGGCCGCCGGGCGATCGTGAGCACCCACTGCCACAACGACCTGGGGCTGGCGACGTCGAACACGCTCGCCGCCATCCAGGCCGGGGCGCGGCAGGTCGAGGTCACCGTCAACGGCCTCGGCGAGCGCGCGGGCAACGCCGCGATCGAGGAGGTCGTGATGGCGCTGCGCACAAGGCCGGGCCAGTTCCGCGGAGCGACCACCAACGTGGCGACCGAGCAGTTGTCGGCGACGAGCCGGCTGGTGAGCTTCCTGACCGGCATCCCGGTGCAGCCGAACAAGAGCATCGTGGGGGCCAACGCGTTCGCCCACGAGTCGGGCATCCATCAGGACGGCTTCCTGAAGAACCCGCTGACCTACGAGATCATGACCCCGGAGTCGGTGGGCCTGTCCGGCTCCACGCTGACCCTGGGCAAGCTCTCCGGCCGCGCCGGCTTCGACGAGCGGCTGCGGATGCTCGGCATCCACGTCGAGCCGGAGACGCTCGACACGCTCTACGCCGAGGCGATCAGCCTGGCGGACCAGAAGAAACAGGTCACCGATGCGGACCTGCTCGCCCTGGCGGAGCAGCATGCCGACCCGGTCCCGCAGCTCGTCCAGATCGAGCATTGGGCGTCGGCGTCGCGGCAGGGCGAGTCCTCGAGCGGCAACGTGTCGCTGTTCTACGAAGGCCGGACCTTCCGCGCCTTCGCCGGCGGGAACGGGCCGGTGGACGCGCTCCTGTCGGCCGTGGACAACGCGCTCGAGCAGATCATCGACGGGCGGCCGCAGCTGGTCGACTACCAGCTGAAGAGCATCGGGCAGGGCGAGGACGCCCAGGGCGAGGCGACGGTGAAGATCGCCGCCCCGACCACCGCCGGCGCGGCGCCGGCGATCTTCACCGGCCACGGCCTGTCGACGAACGTCGTGGAGGCCAGCCTGCGCGCCTACCTCGCGGCGGTGAACAAGCTCATCGCCGAGCACCCGGTCGCGGCCGATGCGATGGAGGCCGCCCGGGCCCGCCAGCGCTCGTCCCGCCAGCCGGCCGGTGCGGGGAGTGCCGGGTGAGGCAGCATCGGGTCGCCTACCTGCCGGGCGACGGAATCGGTCCCGAGGTCTGCGACGTCGCGCGCCGCTGCCTCGATGCGGCCGGGGTACGCTTCGGATTCGGCGTGACCTGGGACGAGCAGCGGGTCGGCGGGGCGGCCATGGACGCCGACGGCGAGCCGTTGCCGGCGGCGACCCTCGAGGCCTGCCGAGCGGCCGATGCCGTGCTGCTCGGCGCGGTCGGCGGGCCGCAGTGGGACGATCCCACCGCCTCAGCCCGGCCCGAGGACGCGCTCCTCGCGCTCCGTGCCGAGCTCGAGCTGTTCGCCAACCTCCGCCCGGCCCGGGCACACGACGCGCTGGCATCGGCATCGCCGCTGCGGCCGGAGATTCGAGCCGGGGCCGACCTCCTCATCCTCCGCGAGCTGACCGGCGGGCTCTACTTCGGCCGCCCCCAGGGCCGATCCACCGAGGACGGCGTGGAGACCGTGGTCGACACCCTGCGCTACACCCGTCCGGAGATCGAGCGCATCGTGGAGCTCGGCTTCGAGCTTGCGGAGGGGCGTCGCGGCCGCCTGACGAGCGTCGACAAGGCCAACGTGCTCGCCTCGAGCCGGCTGTGGCGGGAGGTCGTCAACCAGATCGCGCCGCGCCATCCCGACGTGACCGTCGAGCACGCCCTGGTCGACTCGACCGCCTACCTCGTCCTCACGCAGCCGACGCACTACGACGTCGTCGTCACCGAGAACCTGTTCGGCGACATCCTCTCCGACGAGGTGGCGGCCATCGCCGGCTCGCTGGGCCTGATGGCCTCGGCCAGCCTCGGCACCCGCACCACCGACCACGGCCGCTTCGGGATGTACGAGCCGGTCCATGGCAGCGCCCCGACGATTGCCGGGCAGGGGGTCGCCAACCCGATCGCCACCGTGGCGAGCGGCGCGATGCTGCTGCGCTGGTCGCTCGGCGAGATCGAGGCGGCCGACGCGCTCGACGCGATCGTGGACGCGGCGATCGAGGAAGGCCCGCGCACCGGCGACCTCGGCGGGTCCGACGGCACCGAGGCGGTCGCGGAGTTCCTGCTCGGCCGTATCGGTCACGAAGCTCCGGCTGAGGTGCCGGCATGAGCGCGCAGATCCTGCTCTACGACACCACCCTCCGTGACGGCACCCAGCGCGAGGGCCTGGTCCTCAGCCTGGCCGACAAGCTGAAGATCGCGCGGCGCCTCGACGAGGCCGGCTTCCCCTACATCGAGGGCGGCTGGCCCGGCTCGAACCCGAAGGACGAGGAGTTCTTCGCCGCCGCGCGGGGAATGGCGTTCCGGCACGCGAAGTTGGCGGCCTTCGGCTCGACCCGGCATCGGGCCAATCGAGTGGAGGACGACCCGAACATCCGCGCCCTGCTCGCCGCCGAGACCCCCGTGACCACGATCTTCGGCAAGAGCTGGCTGCTCCACGTCACCGGCGTGCTCGGGGCGACGGCCGAGGAGAACCTGGCGATGATCGGCGAGTCGGTCGCGCACCTGCGCGCTGCCGGCCGCGAGGTCGTCTACGACGCCGAGCACTTCTTCGACGGCTACAAGGCCGATGCGGCCTACGCGCTGGCCACCCTGCGCGCGGCGCTCGACGCCGGCGCAACGACGGTGGTCCTGTGCGACACCAACGGCGGCTGCCTCACCGACGAGGTGGCCGCCATGACGCGGAACGTGAAGGGCGAACTGGGTCACGACGTGATCCTCGGCATTCACGTTCACGATGACGCGGGCCTGGCGGTGGCAAACTCCCTCGCCGCCGTCCAGGCCGGCGCCACCCACGTCCAGGGCACGATCAATGGCTACGGGGAGCGCTGCGGCAACGCGAACCTCGTCACGATCTGGGCCAACCTGGCCCTCAAGCTCGGGCGCGAGACCGTGCCCGCCGGCGACGACCTCGCGCATCTCCCGGAGCTCTCGCGGTTCGTGGCCGAGGTGGTGAACATCGCGCCGGACGCCCACGCCCCGTACGTCGGCACCAGCGCCTTCGCCCACAAGGGCGGGGTCCATGGCGCCGCCACCGTGCGTGTCGAGCAGGCCTACCAACACGTGGAGCCGGCGCGGGTCGGCGGCACGTCGCGCCTGGTGGTCAGCGAGCTCGGCGGCAAGGCGAACGCCGCCTGGCGCGTCCGCCAGCTGGGCGCCGTGGCCACCGAGGGCCTCGACCCGGCCGAACTGTCGCGCGTCGTGAAGCAGCTCGAGTCCGAGGGCGCCAGCTTCGAGGGCGCCGATGCCTCCTTCGAGCTCCTCGTCCGTCGCCGGCACCCGGACTACGTCGCACCGTTCCGGATCGTCGACTACACGGTGATCGTCGAGCGGCGCAACGGGGCGCCGCCACGCGCGGAGGCAAGCGTCAAGATCGAGGTCGACGGCGAGGTGCACCACACCGCGGCCGACGGCAACGGCCCGGTGAACGCGCTCGACCTGGCGATGCGCAAGGCGCTCGGCGCCTTCTTCCCGGCGCTCGACGGGGTGCACCTCGTGGACTACAAGGTGCGCATCCTGGATGGCGACGCGGCCACCGCGGCCCGTACGCGGGTGATCATCGAGTCGGCGCACGAGAGCGGCACGTGGACGACGGCCGGCGCCGACGCGAACATCATCGCCGCCTCGCTGGCGGCACTCCACGACTCGCTCGAGTACGCCATCTGGCGCCTCAACGCGCGACCGGAGCGGCGGGACGAGCGGAGCGCCGGGCACGCGGCCACGTCCCGGCGCGCCACGCCGCAGCGGGCCGGAGAGCCCTCGTGACCGCGACCGAGCCGGTGCCGGGCACCAGCGGTGCGCGGGCAGCGGCGGCCGGCATCGGCGCCTGGGCCTTCTTCGAGGGCGAGATCGTGCCGATCGAGCGGGCATCGGTCTCGATCGCGACGCATGCCTTCAACTACGGCACCGCCGTCTTCGAAGGCATCCGCGCCTACCTCCAGGAGGACGGGGCGACCGCCCTGCTGTTCGGCCGCGAGCACTACGAGCGGCTGCTGCGCAACGCGCGCCTGCTGCGCGCATCGGTCCCCGAATCGGCCGATGCGCTGGTCGAGGTCACGCGCGAGCTCATCGCACGCAACGCCCACGGCGGCGACGTCTACATCCGGCCGTTGATCTACAAGGGAGCGCCGAACATCCGCGTCCAGCTCACCGGGCTGGACGACCGGCTGGCGATCTTCACCATGCCGCTCGGCGATTACCTGCCGACCGGCGGCATCCGCGTCACGGTGTCCGGCTGGCAGCGGGTCGCCGACAACGCCATCCCCGCCCGCGGCAAGATCAGCGGCTCGTACGTGAATGCCGCCTTCGCCGCGGAGGACGCGCACGCCGGGGGCTACGACGACGCCCTGCTGCTCACGGCCGACGGCCACCTGGCCGAGGCATCCGCGGCAAACGTCTTCGTGGTCCGCGACCGCGAGGTCGCCACGCCGCCGTTGGTCGACGACGTGCTCAACGGCATCACGCGCCGCGCGATCATGACGATCGCCGCCGATGCCGACTACCAGGTCGTCGAGCGACGCATCGACCGCTCCGAGCTCTACCTCGCCGACGAGGTCTTCCTCACCGGCACCGGCGTGCAGGTCGCCCCGATCGCCTCGATCGACGACCGGCCCATCGGGTCCGACGGCTTCCCCGTTTCGCTCGACATCCAGCGCCGTTATTTCGCCGCCGTCCGGGGAACCGATCCCCGGTACGCATCCTGGCTCACCCCGATCACCTAGGAGTTATTCGCACGATGACCCTGTCACCCACCGACACCAGTCCCGCCACCGGAGGCGGCCTGCACCTGGAGCGCTGGTCGACCACCAGCGGCAGCGAGCGCGGCAGCCGGGCCAACCTCGTGGTCGCCGGCGGCGGTCATCGCTGGCGCGCCAACGCCGACGGCAATGGGGCAATCGACGCGCTGATGCGGGCGGTCGACAACGCGTTGTCCCCGCTGCTCGGTGAGGGAGTCGAGCTGGTCGCGTTCGACGTCCACGCCACGCGCGGCGGCCACGAGGCGCAGGCGAAGGTCACGCTGGGCGTCCAGCGACGCGACCAGCCGGACGCGCCCGTCTACGAGGGCGGCGCGGTGGACGAGAACGTGCTCCAGGCGAGCGTGGTCGCCTACATCGACGCGGTGAACACGCTGCTCGCCGACGAGGGCGTGGACATCGCCTCGGCCGTGCCCTCGCCGGGCGACACGGAGCGCCACGAGACCGATCCCGAGCACTCGGCCTCGTCCAAGGACCGCATCATGTCCTCCTACAACCACTGAACTTGGCCACCTCGGTTACCTCCAGCGCATGGGGGGCGGGCGCGCGGCAGGTCCTGTGCACTGATCGCACGTAACTACGAGGCAACCTGCCGTCGTGTGCGCTGTCTGCACAACGACGTCCTCACGGCGCCAGAACACCTCCGCTCCGTGCCGCCACCGCACATCCAGACCGCAAACGTGGCTGTCCCGTCGGCTGCCTCGTAGATCGGTGCACTGGCTTCACGACCGAGGGGATGCGCATCGGGCAAGCCGAGAAGGACTCCGACCCGGCGCGCGCCTTGCAATGCATCGGCACATCGCAAGGAGGCACCACACCATGGCCGATGACACCGAGCGTCGCGAGGACGGCGCGTGGATCGGGCAGCATGCCGACAGGAACACCGAACAGGTCCGCGAGCACCTCGACGCGGGCGCCGAACGGGTCGCGGGGACGAGCAACGAGACCGGCGAGGGCACGAGCGAAGGCGACTGGCCGCAGGGCCACCGCGAGGGTGACCAGGCCGGCGACGACGACATCCGCCGCGCCGGCGAGAGCGCCTGAGGATGCACCGATGAGCGACCACGAGCGCGGCCACGACGAGGCCGACGCGACGAGCGTCACCCAGCCGAGCGGGCCACCGCCGGATGACGGCAAGGCCTACGACCCGGAGATGACTGACCAGGACGAGGCGAACATCCCGCCCGAGTCGGACGCCGACCCGGAGGCCTGAGCCCCTGGCGGGCGTGTTGGCAGTCGACCCCTGGGGATGCTCCTACAACTGTCACGGAATATAGCAGTAATGATATATTTCCTGACAGCCACGCGTTCGGCCATCGGGCAGCGGGCCACCACTCCGGGCCCTGCCTCCCTCCTCCCTCCTCCCTCCTCCCCGGCGCCTGCGAGGCGTGCCGGGCACCAATGCCCTACGATCGGGTGACACGCTGAGGACACCCGAGATGGCGCTTCCCCACGATCCCGATCCGAAGCTCGCGCAGTACGCGCACCCCGAGAAGCTCGTCACGACCGAGTGGCTCGCGGAGCACCTCAGCGAGCCGAACCTCGTCGTCGTCGAATCCGACGAGGACATCCTGCTCTAC
>Ga0268386_10004263_pt1 | contig 10499 bp, 9 predicted proteins | sample RVTome_15_FD_200260 | JGI IMG/M metagenome (GOLD analysis project Ga0268386, IMG submission 200260) | Soil microbial communities from uranium-contaminated site in the Upper Colorado River Basin, Wyoming, United States - RVT150D86... ... | reverse complement strand
CCAGCCGCGCGCCCTCGAGCCGGCGCAGCGCCGGATACACGGTGCCGCTCGGCAGCCCGGTGGCGTCCATGATGTCGAAGCCGTGATGGCTGCCGCGCGCGAGGGCCTGGAGGACGAGAGCGGTGGAATAGGTCAGCTTCATGGCGGCTCGCCGCTATATATGTAGAGAGATATATATGTCGCGCCGTCCCGTGTCAAGGAGGGCGACCGATTGCAGGGGGGCCGCAGAAGGAGAAGGGAAGGGCCGCAGTTCGTTCCAGCTTGATGGCGGTCCGGAAAATGATGAGTCCTGCCGTGGGCAAGGGTGTCTCTCCGGTATCATGAGTCCTTTTCGGGCAGCGGTGCAGGGGGCGAGCACCTTCGCCAGCTCACCCCGGGGTGCCTCTCCCCTTCAACAACCGCAGGAGGTCAGTATGCGTGTAGCGCAGCGCCGCCACTGGATTTCGGCAGGCGTGATCTGCGCCCTGACGACGCTCGTCTCCGTGGGGGCGACCTCGACGCCGAAGGTCACCTTCACGGACACGACGCTGAAGAACGGGCTGCGGGTCATCATCGCGGAGGACCACAACGCCCCCGTCTTTTCAATCGCCGTCGCCTACAACGTCGGCTCGCGAGACGAGCGCAAGGGCCGGACCGGCTTCGCGCATCTCTTCGAGCACATGATGTTCAAGGGATCGGAGAACGTCGGGCCCGGCGAGCACTTCACCCTGGTGTTCAACAACGGCGGCAACATGAACGGGACGACCAACAAGGATCGGACGCTCTATTTCGAGACGCTGCCGTCGAACCAGCTCGAGCTGGCGCTCTTCCTCGAGGCCGACCGGATGCGCGCGCTGGAGATCACGAAGGAGAACCTCGACAACCAGCGCCATGCGGTGCAGGAAGAGCGCCGCCTGGGCGTCGACAATCAGCCGTACGGCAAGACGTTCGAGACGGTCGACGAGCTCGCCTACGACAACTTCGCGTACGAGCACTCGGTGATCGGGTCGATGGAGGACCTCAACGCGGCGAGCGTCGAGGACGTGGCGTCGTTCTTCAAGACCTACTACGCGCCCAATAACGCCGTGCTGGCGATCGTGGGCGACGTCAAGGCCGAGGATTGCCTCGCCCGCGTGCGCAAGCACTTCGAGTCGATTCCCTCGCAGACCCCGCCGCCGCCGGTCGACATGACCGAGCCGCCGCAGAAAGAAGAACGGCGGCTGACGATCGACGATCAGCTCGCGAAGCTGCCGCGGCTCGACGTCGTATTTAAGATCCCGCCCGCCATGTCGCCCGACGAGGACGCGCTCTCGGTGCTCGGCACGGTGCTCGCCGGCGGCCGGAGCTCGCGGTTGTACGAGCAGGTCGTCCGGCAGAAGCAGCTTGCGCCGAACATCTCGGCCGGCGCCGGCACGAGCCGCGGCACAGGCCTCTTCCGCGTCATCGCGACCGCCTCGCCCGGCAAATCCATCGACGAGCTCGAGGCCGCGATCGACGCGGAGATCGAGAAGGTGAAGACCGGCGAAATCGCCGAGTGGGAGATGCTGAAGGCGCGCACGTCGGCGCGAAGCTCCTTCGTGTCGAGCCTGCAGAGCACGCTGTCGCGGGCCATTCTCCTCTCGCAGTACGCGATGTTCTACGACAACCCGGACCTGATCAACTCGCGCGCCGGGAAGATCGCGGCTGTCACGGCAGACGACGTGCAGCGGGTCGCGCGCACGTACCTGACGCGCGAGAACCGCACGGTCGTCATCACCAATCCCAGGCCGTCGTCCACCAGCAGCAATCAGGGAGGTCTGTGATGCGTACGCGAACCCTGCGAGCGTTGGCTATCGCGGCGGTCGTGGCGGGCGCGACGGCGATTCATGCCCAGATGGGCCAGCCGCCGCAGACGCCCCCGCCCAGCAAGGCGGTGGTCCTCAAGGGCAAGGCGCCCGTATCCGACGACGTGCTGCGCGTGAAGCTGCCCAGACCTGCCGTCGCCGATCTGGCCAACGGGCTGCACCTGATGGTGCTCGAGGACCGGCGCGTGCCGCGCGTCTCGTTCACGCTGCTGATGCCGGGCGGCGGCGGCTACTACGATCCCGCCGACATGCCCGGGCTGGCGAGTGCCACCGCCGCCATGATGCGCGAGGGCACGGCGACGCGATCCTCGGCGGAGATCTCCGAGCAACTCGAAACGATCGCCGCCTCGCTGAACGTCTCGGCGGGCGTGTCCACTTCCGAGGCCTCGGTTTCCGGAACGAGCCTCACCGAGCACGTGGATACACTCTTCGATCTTTTCGCGGACGTGCTGCTGAACCCGTCGTTCCCCGGACAGGAGCTGGATCGCTACAAGCAGCGGACGAAGGCGAGCCTCATCCAGCAGCGGTCGAACCCCGGGTTCCTCGCGAGCGAAATGATGGCGAAGACCCTATACGGCAGCCATCCGGCCGGACGCGTGTCGACCACGGCGGACGCGCTGGACAAGGTGACCCCCGAGGCGCTCCGTGAGGTGCACCGCACGCGCTTCGCTCCCGACCATGCCGTGCTGGCGATCACGGGCGACATCTCGCTCGCGGACGCGCGCGAGCTCGTGGACTCGAAGCTCGCCGCGTGGAAGAAGACGGGCGCGCCCGAACCGACTGCGGCCGAGCCGCCCGACCCGGGCAAGTCGAAAGTGTCATTCGTGGCGCGCGGCAATTCGGTGCAGACGAACCTGATCGTCGGCGCGCCCGGGATCTCGCGGACGCATCGCGACTACGACGTCCTCGAGGTGATGAACAAGGTGATCGGCGGCGGTCCGACCGGCCGGCTGTTCATGATCCTGCGGGAGGAGAAGGGGTACACGTACGGCGCGTACAGCGGGATCACCGCGACGCGGTGGCGCGGCGGATGGCAGGCGTCCACGCAGGTGCGGACCGAGGTCACCGAGCCGGCGCTGCGCGACCTGCTCGCCGAGGTCGCGCGCCTGCGCGATCAGCCGGTCCCCGACAAGGAGCTGCGCGACCAGAAGCGATCACTCGTCGCCAGTTTCGCGCTGTCGCTCGAGAGCCCGCAGCAGATGATGAACTACTACATCACGAGCTGGCGGTACGACCTGCCGGCCGATTACTGGGACAGGTATCCCGAGCGCGTGAACGCCGTCACCCAGTCCCAGATACAGGCCGCGGCGAAGAAGTACCTCGATTCGACGCGCCTCCAGATCGTCGCGGTCGGCGATCCGGACAAGGTGGGCGAGGTCCTGAAGGGGTTCGGCACCGTGGAGACCTACGACACCGAGGGACGCAGAATCACGTCGACGTCAACGCAGTGACTCGACCACGCTGACGTCGTCGGGCAGCGGGTGCGGGGGCTCGGGCGCAGGCCAAGCGAACGGCCGATGCGGTCGAACCCCCTTATCACCGGGGCCGCAGGCCGGCCTTGGCGCGCGCTTCCTCGAGAAACTCGGGGCGCTTCCCCTGCGGCGCATCAGGGCCGTCCCGCCAGGCACGTTGATGTGGTGTCGTCCCGGATCGGCGAGAATGGGCGCATGCCTCGACAGGGTCTGTACGTCGCTCTGATCGCTGCCGCGGTCGGTGTGGCTTCTGCGGCACAGCAGAATCATTCCCGCGAGTTCGGGCCGAGGGCCTGCGGGCCTGCCGACCCGACCCAGATCCGCATCGCGAGCGAAACAGGCGGTCAGCCTTTTTTTCTCAGTCCCACGGAGCTTGCGGCCTCGACGCATATCATGCGCGAGACCGCCTCGGCGGACCGTGAGTTGATCCTCTGGGCGAGCGCCTCGTCTGAGGGCCGCCCGCTCGAGTTTCCAATCCCCGTCGATTCGTCCATCGGGCGCTTGACAATCTCCGCCTCATTCGATCGACAGGGCGGAACACTGAACATCGTCGCGCCCGACGGCCGGGTGAACCCGCGGCCGGAAGGATCGGAGGAGACAATTCTGAACTGCGCGCACGTGCTGACGATCGCGACACCCTTGCAAGGCATCTGGCAGGCGCAGGTGACGGGGACGGGACGTGCCTGGGTCGTCGCTTCGGGGCGGACCGACCTCGGAATCCTCTCGACGCAGTTCGTCGAACAGCGCGGACGACCCGGACATGAAGGGCTGTTCGGAATATCAGGGCAGCCGGTGGTGGGCCGGCCGGCGACGCTGCGCGTGCGTCTCGACAAGAAGTATCCTGCGAAGCCGGTCTTCACGTTGATCTCGGCCGAGGGCCAGCAAATCGCGACGGTAGCGCTCGCAGAGTCCGGCGACGCCGAATTCGTCGGAGCAGTGGACCTTCCGCGCGAGCCATTCCGCGTCGTCGCAAGCGCGGTGGATGGGTCGGGCGATTCAATCCAGCGCGTCCACGCGCCCGTGTTCCGAGCCGAGCGCGTGGAGCTCCAGGCGCCTTCGGTGCCGGAATCGCTCACCGCCGGCACCACGACGGCGATTGACGTCATCGTGAGAAACCACGGCCCTGCCGCGCAGTTCCACATCGTGGCGACCAATAGCGGAGGACCAATCACACGGGTGGGGCCCAGGCTGCTCGAACTCGCGCAGGGGGCGGAAGGAACGGTGCGCGTCTGGGTCAACGTGCCAGCCGGCCGCGGTGGTGTGAACCTGACCGTCGTGGCAACCAGCACCGGCACGGCTGCGACCAGCAACAGTTTCACGCGCACGTTCGCGGTGGCACAGGCGCGATAGCGGCCCGCGAGCCTCCGCGACGCAGGAGATCGGCATCCGAATGGCGCTCGGCGGCGACGTGCGATGGCTGGTGCTCAGGGGCGCCTCTCGCCCGTGTTTGCAGGCCTCGATCTGACGCCCGCGGCCTCAGATGGCAAGCGGCTCCTTGAAACGGGACGCGAGCAGGCCTGTCGCAATGGTGATGTCGAGGTCCCCGAGCAGCAATCCTTCTTCGCCGTAGGGCTGGTAGTTGAGCAGCGTGCCGTCCGGACGAACGATCGCCGACGTGGTCGGCGATCCGGCACTCGCGAAGTTGACGGTGGCGAAATAGCAGGTGTTCTCGGCCGCGCGGCACAACGCCGCCTTCTCGTGAAACGTATTCGCAGGATCGGCGAAGAGCGCGGGCCGGTAGGAACCGGGCTCAGCTTCGTGGAAGTGCGGGTGGAACACGATGTGCGCTCCATTCCGTACCGCCCAGCGGACGGTCTCCGGATAGCGCCAGCCTTCGTGGCAGATCGCAACGCCGAAGATCACATCGCCCGCCTGAAAGACGCGGCGGCCGGCTCCTGGTGTGTAGGTGCCCTCTTCGGTAGGGTCGATCTGGACCTTGTCCTGAAAGCCCGCGATCGATCCGTCCTGATTGATGATCACAGCGGTTGCGACGAGTCCGCGGTCGATCACGCGTTCCGTTCCGAGAACGACGGTGACGTTGGCCTTTGCAGCGGCTTCGGCGACGACGGACCGCGCGCGTTCGAGAAACCTGGGATCGGGAGGCGGCACGGATCTGCCCATTCCTCGATAGCCGGGAACGAAGCATTCCGGAAAGCAGAGGATCCCGGCTCCCGCGATGGAGGCCTGAGCTATGGCGTCCACGGCCAGCGCGATCGACTCGTCCGGAGTGGCCGGAAACCGGATGTTCGCGAGAGCGACTCGAAAGGGGTTCACCAGTCTGATCAGCAGTCTACCCCTACTGCCGCCGCAGCGCCCGCATCGGATCGAGCCTGGCACTCCTGCGAGCCGGCACGTAACCGGCGGCCAGGCCAATCAGCATGAGGAGCGTCGCGCCTCCTGCGAACGCCACGGGATCGAAGGGGCTCACGCCGGCCAGAAACGTACTGAACGCCGGCATCATCAGCAGGGAGGCCAGCGCACCGATCGCCACGCCCGGCGCAACCACCTGGAGCGAGCGCCGCAGCATTTCCCGCCGGATGCGGGCGCCCGAGGCGCCGAGCGCCATACGGATGCCGACTTCCGTCGTTCGCGACGCCGCGACGTACGCCATCACGCCGTAGAGCCCGATCAGCGCCAGGAAGAGTCCGACACCGCCCATCACGCCCATGAGAAACGTCCCCGTACGGCGCATGGTGAGCTCGAGGCTCGTGGCGCTCCGCAGCGTCCTCACGCCGACAGGGACTCTCCCGTCGATCTCATCGATGGCTCGACGTACCGGGGCGACGAGACCGTCCGGCGATACGGCGGTGCGTACGTGCAGGACCAGATCGGAGGGATTCTGCGCATAGGCGTAGTAAATGACCGATGCGGGCGTCTCGCCAATGGTCCCGATTCGATTGTCCCGCACCAGCCCGATTACCTCCGCCTCCGGATCGTCGATCGTCTGCACGCGCTGGCCGATGGGATCCTTCCCGTCAAAGTACGTCCTGGCATACGTCTCGTTGACGATCGCCACGATCGGCGCGTCCGCGCGGTCCGACGAGTCGAACTCACGCCCCTTCAGGAGCGGAATGGCCAGCGTCCGGAAATAGCCCGGACCGACACTGTACGTGTCAGGGCGGGTCCCGGGTATATCCGTCCGTCCCGCCGGGTGAAAGCTTCTGACCAGCGCGTTTCCACCGAGCGGCACCACATCCGCCACACTCACCGACGTGACGCCGGGAATCGCCGCGATGCGCTCCACGAGCCTGTCGGCGAAACGCACGCGGGCCTGTCCGGGGTACTGGTTGCGGTCGAGGCCGAAGCTGGCGACCACGCCGTGATCGATGTCGAAGCCGAGGTCCGCGCGTGCAACCTCGAACTGGCTGCGCACGCACAGGAGCGCCGCAACGATCAGCACCAGGGACATCGCCACCTGTGCGCCGACGAGCGCCTGCCGCAGCCACATTCGCGGCGTCGTGGATTCCCCACCCTCCCGGATCTCCGAGACGATGTCCGCACGCGTCGCCCGCAGCGCCGGAACGACACCACAGACGAGCGTGGCCATCACGACCAGTCCCGCCGCAAACGGGAGCATCCGGCTGTCGAGGCTCATCGCGTCCTGGAGGGCCGACAGCGAGGCGGGGAACGGGATCAGGTTCAGCGCAAAGGCGAGCGGCAGCCCCACTGCGGTCCCTGCTGCGACCAGCAGGAAGCATTCGACGATCTGCGTCCGCACCATGCGCGCCCGGCTGGCACCGAACGCGACGTGAATCGCCAGCTCGCGCCGCCGCTGCGTGGCACGAGCCATCAAGAGTCCCGTGACATTGACGCACGCAATGAGGAGCACCAGACCGGCGGTGACCCAGGCGACTGTTGTCAGGAAAGCGAACTGGGCCGGAGTGCCGCGGAACTGGAGCGCCGCCACGGGGAACACGCTGGCGGGCCGACCCCTGGCGGGCAGGCGCTCGGGATACGCGCGCTCGAGTGATGCGCTCAGGGCGCTGACCTCCTGCTGCGCCTCCCCCGCAGTCGTGTTCGGGGCCAGCCTCGCCAGGACGGTGAGGCTGGGACTCGTGCGGCTCCCGAGCGCGGGCAGCGTCAGCGTGCTGAGCGGCACGTACACGCCGGGCCCCATCCAGCCCGTCACCGCCCGGTACTCGTCAGCAAGAACGCCGACGACAGTGAACGTCTCGCCATTGAGGACGAGCGACCGCCCGACAGCGCCAGGATCGCTCCCGAGATAGGTCCGCCAGAACCCGGACGTGACAACGGCTTCGCGCGGCTCGCGCTCGGGCGCGGCGTCCACGGCGGAGAAGGTCCGGCCGCGGGCCGCGTTGACCCCGAGAACCTCGAAGAAGTTTGCCGTCACGGCCATGACCGTCATGCGGCTGACGCTCGTTCCTGAACCGAGATTCAGCGCCGTTATCCTGAAGCCCAGTGCGCTCTCGAAGATCCCGCTCCGCAACAGATCCTGGTAGTCCGGATACGAGAACTGGTTCGCGTTGCCCGGTTCGACGCCTACCACACGCGTCGACTCGAGCATGGTCGGCTCGTGCCAGTAGATGGTGCTGATGGCCATGTACAGGACGGCATTGAGGCCGATGCCCAGCCCAAGAGACAGCGCACTGACCGCGACCAGTCCAGGGCTTCGTCCGAGGCTGCGGATGCCGTGATGCAGGTCTCGCCACAAGCCGTCTACCCACGCCGAGACCCGGGCCGTCCGTCCCTCTTCTCGCGGGAGTCCCATGCCTTTCTCCTTCACCCTGTCTGGAGTATGCTCGATGAGCGTAGCCAGTCGGGCTCCAGGCTTCAAGGTTTTTCAATAGAAGGCACCTCGAAACCAGGACGCGCCAGCCAACCGCGTCGTCGTGAGCGTCGAGCAAGACTCTCGGATCGTTCAGGGAGGGCATATGAACATTCTCGAAGCCATTCTCGGGGCCCAGGGCGGAGGCGCCACTCAGCAGCTCGGCCGGCAGTTCGGTCTGGACGAGGCCCAGGTCTCGTCGGCGTTGGGGGCTCTGGTTCCCGCGCTCGCCGCCGGGGTTCAGAAGAACATGTCGAGCTCGCAGGGCCTCGACGGCCTGCTCTCGGCTCTTGGAGGCGGCCAGCATCAACGCTACGTCGACGATGTCGGCACGTTGAACCGACCTGACACGATCGCCGACGGAAACGGCATTCTCGGGCACGTCTTCGGCAGCAAGGAAGTCAGCCGGCAGGTCGCGAGCCGGGCGGCGGCGCAAACAGGCATTGGCGAGAGCGTCCTGAAGAACATGCTCCCTGTCGTGGCGGCGATGATGATGGGCACGCTGAGCAAACAGGTCGCGCAGCCGAAAGTGCAGCACGCAGGTGCTCAGTCCGGTGGCGAGGCGCTGCTCGGCATGCTCACGCCAATGCTCGATTCGAACCGCGACGGCTCGATGGTCGACGACGTCATCGGCATGCTGGGTCGGTTCACTGCACGGTGACTCGCGGATACTCTCTTCTTGACCCGTGCGGCCGCCCGTGCTCAGGCCTCCGAGGCATCGGCCCTCGCTCGCCCGGCTTTGAGTGAGGCATCAGCCCGGTCTGGTGCGCGTCTTCGCTACGGCGCCGTGACGACAATGGCGCTGCAGGTCCGGCCCCCGCTGCGCCGGTACGCGTGAGGAACGCTGGAATCGAAGTACATGGAGTCGCCCGCCTCGAGCACATGCTCGTCACCATCCATGTGCACGCTCAGTGTGCCGGTGAGCGTGTAGATGAACTCCACGTCCGGGTGCGCATGCGGCCGTAAGCCGTCCGGCGACGCGGGAAAGAACTCCGCGTAATACGAATTGAACCTGCGCTCGGTCGCGGGATAGTCGAGCGACTCGAACCGGTAGGCTGCATGCCGCACGCCGGGGCGCTCGGGCAGCCGCACCCGGTCACCTTTCCGGACGACGGCGGCGAGCGGCTTCTCGCGCGCGCCGGCAAAGAAGAACTCGAGCCCCACGCTGAAGACGAGCGCAATGCGCAGCAGCGTCGGCAACGTCGGGAACAGCCGGCCGCGCTCGACCTTCGAGAGCAGCGCCGGCGAAAGGCCGGTGTGCTGACCCAGCTCGACGAGCCCCATCTTCTTCTTCAGCCGCAACGCCCGGATCCTCTCGCCGATGTGGTACTCCTCCAGCCCGGTTTTCAGCGTCGACGACAGCATCCGTTCCTCCTTGTTTCGTGACAGTCAAAAACCAGGACCGGTTTGTCCTGCGGCTCACACGACTTTCGCCACGACCCTAATTTTACTTGTAGGCATTTGTTTTTGCACTATATTCAAAGAGTGCGCTCGGAACTGGCCGGGCGCCCTAGCGGGAGGAAGTGATGAAGCAGATAGACGTCGTCGCAGCCGTCCTCGTCGTGATCGGAGCGCTGAACTGGGGCCTGATCGCCCTCGCCCGTTTCGATCTCGTCGCGGCTTTGTTCGGGATGAGCTTTGGTGAGGTCTCGCCGCTGACCTCCGTCGTGTACGGGCTGGTCGGACTGGCCGGCGCGTATCAGGCGCTGTTCTGGAAACGCGTGCAGAGCCGCTGGTCGGATCCCGCGGCACAGCACGCACGGTAACGGTAATCAATCAGCACACTCGAGGAGTAACGGAACAATGTTGAAGACTCTAGCAATCGGAACACTCGTGGCAGTGACCATGACGTCTGCCGCGTCCAGCAGAAGCCCGCTGCAGGCACAGACGAAGGACATCGTCGACACGGCCGTCGCCGCCGGGTCGTTCAAGACCCTCGCGAAGGCGCTCGAAGCGGCCGACTTGATGAATACCCTGAAGGGCGCCGGACCGTTCACCGTATTCGCGCCAACCGATGAGGCCTTCGCAAAGCTGCCGGCCGGCACGCTGGAGACGCTGCTGAAGCCGGAGAACAAGGCCAGGCTGCAGCGTATCCTCACGTATCACGTGGTGCCGGGAAAGGTGATGGCCTCGGACGTCGTGAAGATGAAGTCGGCCAAGGCGGTCAGCGGCGACTCGATCAGCATCGCGTCGAGCAACGGCGGCGTGACCGTGGACAACGCCCGGGTCGTCAAGACTGACATCCTCGCGAGCAATGGCGTCATTCACGTCATCGACACGGTGATCCTCCCGGAAGACGAGTAGGCGGTCTGCATGGACGCAAACGTCCTGCGCACCGGCGCCAGTGGATACGCAGGCGGTCGCCTTCTTCGACAATTCGAGGAGGGCGGCCGCACCGTTCGGTGTCTCGCCAGGCAG
>Ga0268386_10004262_pt1 | contig 10499 bp, 9 predicted proteins | sample RVTome_15_FD_200260 | JGI IMG/M metagenome (GOLD analysis project Ga0268386, IMG submission 200260) | Soil microbial communities from uranium-contaminated site in the Upper Colorado River Basin, Wyoming, United States - RVT150D86... ... | reverse complement strand
GGTGATGGACACCATGCTCGCGGCCCTCGACGCGGGCTCGGTACCCCTGCCGGCCGAAGGAGACCGCGCCGGGGCGGCGCGCCTGACGCTGGACATGGCCCGCATCGGTCGGGAGGGCGCGAGCGTCGTGATCAGCCCGGATGGTCCCCTCGGGCCCTACCGGCGCGCCAAGCCGGGCGCGCTGATCGTCGCGCGCGAGTCGGGCATCCCGCTCCAGCCGTGGGCGGTGGCGGTCCGGCCCGCGCTGCGTCTGAAGGGCCGCTGGGATCGCCACATCGTGCCGCTGCCGTTCTGCCGGCTTCGCGTGGAGGAGGCCGCACCGATCCATGTTGCGCCCCGGGAGCGGCTGCGGCCGCTGCTCGAGCGGCTCCAGGCGGCGCTGGACGAGGTCACGGCGCGCGCCGACGCGGGACCCTGACCGGACCGATCAGATCGGCCCCTCGATCTGCTCCACGATCACGGTGCCGTCGATGGCGATCGACCCGAGGTCCGGCAGCTCGACGGCCGGACACTGGATGTTCATCTCGACGAGCGTGTTCCGCGGGTTGACCTTGCCGATCTCCTGCGTGGCGATGCTGCACGCGGTCGCCGGCACCTCGGTGATGGCCCCTCCGAGCTCGATGAAGGAGAGCGCGGTGGCGTGCGTCTGCACGTCGTAGGCGAAGTACAGGCCGGTGGTGCCGTCGACGAGGCCCATGTTCGTCCGCTCGTCGCCGGCCATCACCGGCCCGAGGAACGGGAAGAGCCACGCCTCGGTGAAGGTGAGGGTCTCCTCCCCGAACGCCAGGCTTCCGCCGCTCGGCGGCAGGTCGCCCCGCATCCCGAGCATGTCGGCCGCGATCCCGAGCACCGCCTCGACGTTCACGACGCCGCTGTCGCGGATGTCTGCCAGGCCCTCGCAACGGACCTCGGCCGAGGCCACGCCGATCTGCTGGTTGTGCCGGCCGGGCGTGATGGTGCACGCGTCCGGCTCGGGGAAGAACGAGAGGCCGTCGAGGTTCATCTGGATGACGGCCAGTGGGTCGCCCCCGAGGAAGATCCGCGCATCGTCGCCGACGAGCCCGTACTGCCCGTCGGTGGCCTCCCGGTCGACGACGAGGCTCGCCTCGCGATCCCCGGTCACCAGGAGCGTCCCGCCGACCGCCGTGGGGAGTGCGTCGAGATCACCGATGGGCGCCGGCGTGGCCGGCGCCCCGGACGCCGCCCCGCCGGGAGTCTCCGACGAGCCCGCCGACGCCGGCACGATCAGCACCGCCAGTCCCATGGTGAGGACCACGACGCCGGCGAACGAGCCGGCCAGGACGGTGAGCGAGCGCAGCCAGTCGGTCATCAGACCCGCAATTCTATCGGGCGTCGCGGTGCGGGGCCGGCGCGCCTACTCGGGCCACTCCAGGCGCTCGACGACGACCGTGCCGATGATCTGCACCGTGCCGAGGCCGGGGACCTTGACCCCCGCACAGTCGATCGACAGCTCGATGACCGTGGTGCGCGGGTTCAGCTGGCCGAGCTCGTCCGACCGAAGCCCGCAGCCGTCGCCCTCCAGGGATTCGTTGGTCCCGTCCCGCGCCACGTTGACCAGCGCGAGCGTGCGGGTCTCGATGTCGAAGGCGGCGTTGAGCGCGGCGCCGGTGGTCTCGTCGACGAGCTCCAGGTTGTACGACCGCGTGCCGGCGATCATCGGCATCTGCCAGGCCTCGAGCGTCGCATCGGCGAAGGTCCACGTCTCCGCGCCGACGGTCACGCTGCCGCCGGGAAGCGGGAGCCCTCGGACCGCCAGCAGGTCGAGCGGCAGGCCGATGGTGCCGCTGACGGCGATCTCGCCGTTCCCCCGGATGTCGCTGAGCTCGTCACAGCGCAGCTCGGCCCGGCCGACGCCGATGGCGTTGGTGAGGTTGCCCGGCGTGATCGTGCAGTCATCGGGCTCGGGAAGAAGGAGAGCCCGTCGAGGTTCATCTGTACGACCGCGAGCGGGCTGCCATCGAAGAAGATCCGGCCGTCGCCACTGCTGAGGCCGTACCCCGGCCCATCGGCGGGCCGGTTGAAGACAAACGTCCCCTCGAGGTCACCGGTCACGGTCAGCTCGCCGCCCAGCCCTGGGATTCCCGCCACACCCGGATCGCCGGGGGCGCTGGCGGCCGGCAAGGGCCCGACCGCGTCGCTGGGTTGCGGCACCACGGCCGGCGCCGACACAATGAGCATGGCCAGCGCGAGCGTTACCACCACGACGCTCGCGAACGCCGCCCCCAGCGCAGTGATCGATCTGAACCAATCGTTCACTCGGGGGATTGTAATGAAGTGAAGGCGGTTGATCCGTCCGGACCGCTCGGATCGAGGCGGAGGGTCGTTCGCGGCCCGGCGCCGGTCGGGACGGGGCCACCACGATCAGGAGGGATTGCGTGACGGTCACTGCGGGCTCGGAACGCCGGCCACGGCTGCCGTGGTTCGTGATGTTCCTGGCGAAGCGGCTGGCATGGGCCCTCGTCACGCTCTTCATCTTCCTCACCGCCGCCTTCTTCTTCATGCAGGTCTGGGTCCCGTACTCGTGGGCGACCCAGTTCCTCGGGCCCGACCGCGGTGCCGCGTACCGGGCAGCGCTCGAGGCGGCGGGGCTGAACCGGCCGCTGCCGGAGCGGTACGCGGACTTCATGCTCGGCCTGGCCGGCGGTGACCTCGGGAACTCGTTCTCCGGCTCCCCGGTCATCGACCTCATCCGCGAGGGGCTGCCGGTCACGCTCACGGTGTTCATCGCGGGCACGGTGATCGGGTGGGTGCTCGGCGAGATGCTCGGTCGGCTCGGCTCGTGGAACCGTGGCCGGGGCGCCGGCTCCGTCGTCGCGGTGCTCGGCGTCCTGTCGGCCACGATCTTCCCGCCATTCCTCGTCTTCCTCCTCGTCCGCTGGCTGCGCGGCCCGCTGCTCGAGCTGCGCGCCGCGATGGGCCTGCCCACCGACAGTCTCGTGCTGTGGCGCGGGGCGGTGGTTGGCGAGCCCGGAGCGCTCTCGCCCGGCGACGTGCGCTGGCTGATCGCCCTCGGGCTCAGCGCAGCGCTCGTGGCGGGACTCCTGGTGCGCTCCTACGGACGCCGCCACCAGCTGCCGCTGGTCGAGGGGATCGCCCTGCCGGGCATGCTCGTGGCCGTCGGTGTCGGAATCTGGGCCGCCGGGCTAGGGCCGCACGCCCTCGACCTGCTGTATCGGGCCGATATCGGCGCCTCGACGGGTCGCGGCAGCCCGGCGCTCGCCCTGTTCGGGATCGTGCTCATCTCCTTCGGGCAGGTGATGCTCCTCATGCGGGCGGGGATGGACGCCGAGCGCACCGAGGACTACGTCCTCACCGGGCGCGCCAAGGGCCTGACCGAGCGGGCTGTGCGGGATCGCCACGTTGCGCGCAACGTCATGGCGCCCGTGCTCGCGGGGTCGTTCCTCAGCTTCCCGACGGTCCTGGCCGGGATGATCATCGTGGAGTACGAGCTCGAGATGGAGGGCCTCTCGTCGGTGCTCTTCTCCGCAATCGAGTTCCAGGACATCCCGCTGATCATGGGCGTGCTCGTCGTGCTGGGGATGATCGGCGTCGGCTTCCGGCTCGCCACCGACTTCACCATCGCCATCCTGGACCCTCGCCAGCGCCGGGGTCGTGCATGACGGCCGTCCCCGAGCAGATCCGTGGAACGGCGCCGCCGGCGAGAAGGACCGGTTGGCGAACGTTGCTGAACGGCAAGATCCTCTTCGGGGTCGGGATCCTGGGATTCTTCCTGCTGCTCACTGTCGCCCAACCCCTGCTGAGCGCCACCGTCTGGGCCGATCAGCGGCAGGTCTACGACCCGCGGTTCGGGTTCGACACCGGGATCACGCACCCGTCCGCCCCCTCGGCCGACCACTGGCTGGGCACCAACTCGCTGGGCCGCGACGTGTTCTCGATGCTCATCCACGCCACGCCGCCGACGCTCCTCATCGCCGTCGTCGCCGCCTCCTCGATCGCCGCGGTCTCTCTCCTGGCGGGATCGATCGCCGGGTACCGCAAGGGATGGGTCGATGGCTTCGTCAGCCACCTCAGCGACGCCATGGTGCTGCTGCCGGCGATGGTGGCTGTGTTCATCGTCGGCATCGGCCGGTCCAACCAGGAGTTCGGGTCGCTCCATGTGGGCCTGACGTTCGGCATCCTGTACGGCCTCGGCCCGGCCACCGCGACGGTGCGTGCCGCGACGATGACCGTGGCGGCGCACCCATTCATCGAGGCGGCACGCGTCGCCGGCGGCGGCGGCGGCTGGATCATCACGCGTCACGTGCTGCCCCATCTCTACTCGCACGCGGCGGTGCAGGCGATGATCGGGGCCACCGGGGCGGTGATCGCCGACGCGTTCCTCAGCTTCCGCAGCGCGGTGGGGGAGGACTACGGCTTCGGGCTGATGGTCTATGACGGGATCGTCTGGTCGTCGCTCATGGCCGGGATCGCGCCGACGCCGTGGTGGATCATGCTCGCCGGCGCGGGCGCGATCACGCTGCTGGCAGCCGCCTTCTACCTCGTCGGCGTCGGGTTGCGCGAGGCGCTCGACCCGCGCTCGGGCGGCATCCTCGGCTGACCGCCGGGAGCGCTGAGCCGTCGACGCGACCGGATACACTCTTGGTCGGCCCCCGTGCGCGGGCCCATGCAGCGGCCAGGAGCGAGGACATTCGTGCAGGATCGGGCGATTCGGTGAGCAGGATCAAGTTCGGGACCGATGGCTGGCGGGCCGCCATCGCCGAGGAGTACACGTTCCACAACGTCCGGCGCTGCGCCCGCGGCGTGGCCGAATACCTCCAGCAGACCGGGGCAGCGGACCGCGGGGTGGTCGTCTGCCAGGACCGTCGCTTCGCGAGCGAGCACTTCGCCCGTGCCTGCGTCGAGGTCCTCGCCGCGCACGACATCCGCAGCTATGCGCCCGAGGAGGCGGTCCCGACGCAGGTGGGCAGCTACTTCACCCGCGAGATGAACGCCGGCGCCGGGATCGTGATCACCGCCAGCCACAACCCGTGGACCGACAACGGGTTCAAGGTGAAGGCCGATACCGGGGGCGCCGCCGCGCCCGAGATGCTTGCCGCCATCGAGGCGACCATGGACACCCACCCCGAGGACGAGCTCCCGCCGCGGCGCGACTACGACGAAGCGGTCGCCGCCGGGCTCGTCGAGACCTTCGACGCGTACCCGAAGTTCCGCGACCAGCTGGCGAGCATCGTCGACCTCGAGCGCATCCGCGCCGCCGACCGCCGCGTGCTCGTCGAGAACCTCTACGGCTCGGGCGCGGGCTGGTACACGCGCCTCATCGGCGGCGGACGGCTCACCGTGCGGGAGCTGCACACCGAGCGGAACCCGTTCTTCGGCGGGGTCAATCCCGAGCCGATCCGCCCCAACGTCGACGAGTGGCTCGCCGAGATTCCGCGCTGGAGCGGCGATATCGGCATCGCCTTCGACGGTGACGCCGACCGCGTCGGCATGGCGACCGAGGAGGGCGTCTTTGTCAACCAGCTCCAGGTTTACGGCCTGCTCTACTGGTACCTGCTCGACGTCCGCGGCCAGGTCGGGCCGGCGGTCTACACCGTCACCACGACGAGCATGGCCAAGCGCCTCGCCGAGATCTACGGCACGCAGGCGTACGAGACCGGCGTTGGCTTCAAGTTCGTCGGTCCGAAGATGACCGAGACGAACGCGGTCATCGGCGGCGAGGAGTCGGGCGGCTTCGGCTTCGGGATGCACATCCCCGAGCGCGACGGCCTCGCCTCCGGCCTCTTCCTGCTCGACCTGTGGCTGACGAAGGGCAAGCGGGCCTCCGAGGTGCTCGCGGAGCTCCAGGAGCTCGCCGGTCCGTCGTACTACCACCGGATCGACATTCGCTTCGCGCGCGAGGAGTACGACGCGGTGAAGGCCGATACGCTCGCCCGCCTCGCCGAGGAGGCGCCGACCGTCCTCGCCGGACAGGACGTCGTCGAGCGCGTGGCGCTCGAGACTGGCGACGGCTTCAAGTTCTACCGAAGCGACGGCAGCTGGCTCCTCATTCGCTTCAGCGGCACCGAGGCCCTCCTCCGCGTGTATGTCGAGGCGCGCACCCCGGAGGACGTCGACGAGCTCCTCGCCGAGGGGCGCCGCATCGCCGCGGCCGGCGGCTGATGGACGCACGCGACTTCTTCGGCTACAAGAATCCCGACGAGGAGCCGGGCCGCCAGGATCCCGACGACGGCACCGACGACCAGCGCGTTCCGCTGTTCGAGGAGGCGGTCACCCTCGACGACCGCGAGGCGCTGCGGCGGATCGATCCGGATGACATGCTCGGCCGCGTCGCCGAGCTCCCGCGCCAGCTCTCTCAGGCGCGCCGGGTGGCGGCCGCCGTCGAGCTCGATGCGAGCCTCCGGGACGTCGACCTGGTCATCGTGCTCGCCATGGGCGGGTCGGCGATCGGTGCCGAGCTGGTGGCCGCGGCCGCCGGCGATCGGCTCCGCGTGCCGCTGATCGTGCATCGCGACTACGGCCTGCCCGCCGGCGCCGGGCCGCGGACGCTGATCGTCGCCGCCAGCCATTCCGGAGAGACCGCCGAGACGCTCTCCGGGTACGCGGCCGCACGCGAGCGCGGGCTGCCGACGGTGGTGATCACCACCGGGGGCCGGCTGGCGGCATCGGCCACCGAGGCCCGGCAGCCGCTGTACCAGTACAAGCTCGGGGGACAGCCGCGTGCCGCCATCGGCTTCGGCGTGGGGCTCGTCCACGAGCTCCTCTCGCGCCTGGAGCTGATCGAGGGGCCGGACGCCCTGGCGCCGGCTGCCGCCGCCGTCGAGGAGCTGCTGGAGCGGATGGCGCCATCGGTCGAGACCGATGCCAACCCGGCCAAGCAGCTGGCGTGGGCGATCTTCGGGCGAACGCCGATCGTCTTCGGCCACGGGCCGATGGCCGCGGTCGCGCACCGCTGGAAGACGCAGTTCAACGAGAACGCCAAGGCGTGGGCCACCTGGGAGCCGATGCCGGAGGCGAATCACAACGCGATCGAGGGGACCCTCAATCCGCGCGAGCTCGGGGATGCGCCGTACATCGTGCAGCTCCGAGACCGCGACGAGCCACCCGCGATCGCCGAGCGCTACCGGGTGGTGGAGGAGCTCCTCGGTGAGCGCGCCACCAACCGGTCGGAGGTCTGGTCCGAGGGCCCGTCGCCGCTGGCGCGGGTGCTCACCGCGGTCGCTTACGGCGATCTGGTGAGCGTGTATCTCGCAATCCTCTACCAGACCGACCCGACCCCGGTTACACTGCTCGCAATGCTGAAGGAGCGGCTCGCCAGGGCAACCGGAAGCGACCCGACGGGCCCCTCGACGTAGGGCGCCGGGGGGCCGGCGCCATGGAGGTATTCGCGACGTGCAATCGAGCATGATCGGCAAGGTCGAGAAGGCGATGCGCTACGCGCACGAGCCTGACCGCGTGACGTTCGCCTCGTTCCAGGCGACGTTCGCCGGTGACAACGGCACCCATACCGTGTCCCTCGCCGCCGATGCGTGGCACTGTGACTGCCATCTCTTCGAATCCGCCGGCGGATGCACGCACACCCTGGCGATGCAGAAGATGCTCGACCCGATGCTCACCGACGACGCGCGCGAGACCCCGCTCTACCGTCATGTCGAGGCCCCCGAGGAGGAGCCCGTTCCCGCCTGACCCCGGCCGACGGCGGGGCCGTCGAAGGGCCCGGCTCATCGCCGGGCCCTCGCTCGTGTCAGGAGATGGATCGCCGGGTCAGACGGCCCGCGCGTCGAGCTCCCGTTGCTTGGCGGCCAGCTCCCTGTCGATCTCGTCGACGCGGTAGCACGCGACCAGGTGTTGCTCGCCGCGCTCCTCGAGCGGCGGATGCGGGCTCGTGCGACACACCTCGGCCGCGAATGGGCAGCGCTCGATGAACCGGCACTCCGGCGGCGGGTTGATCGCCTTGGAGATGCCGCCCTTGATCTCGACCGGGGTGCGGCGAATCGAGGGGTCCGGGACGGGTACCGCGGACAGCAGCGCCTTCGTGTACGGATGCTGCGGCCGGGCGAGGATCTCCTCGGTCGGCCCCATCTCGACGATCTTGCCCAGGTACATCACGGCGATCCGGTCGCACATGTAGCGCGCCACCGCGAGGTCGTGGGTGATGTAGAGGTACGACACACCGAGCTCGCGGGCGAGCTTGGTCATCAGCTCCATGATCGAGATCCGGATGCTGACGTCGAGCATCGAGGTCGGCTCGTCGGCCACCACGAAGCTCGGGTTCATCACCAGCGCCCGCGCGACCGCGATGCGCTGCCGCTGGCCGCCCGACAGCTCGTGCGGGTAGCGGAACAGGAAGTTCTCCGGTGGCGTGAGGCCCACGAGCCGCAGGAGCTCGAGAACGCGCCGCTCGCGCTCCGGGACCGTGCCGATCTTCTGCACGGCCATCGGCTCCGAGACGGTGTCGAAGATCGTGCGCCGCGGGTTCATCGACTCGTACGGGTCCTGGAAGATCATCTGGGCCCGTCGCCGGAACTCCTTGACCTCCGAACCGTGCAGCTTCGCCACGTCGCGCTCGTAGTCGGTGTCGCGGAAGACGATGCTGCCGCCGGTCGGCTCCATGAGCTTGACGAGCATGCGGCCTGTGGTCGACTTGCCGCAGCCGGACTCGCCGACGAGGCCGAGGCTCTCGCCGGGCGCGATCTGGAAGTTGATGCCGTCGACCGCGTGGACGAAGTCGGTGGGGGATCGGAACAGGCCCCGCGAGATCGGGAACCGCATCTCCAGGTCGCGGATCTCGAGCAGCGGCTGGCCGTTCATCCGCGCCGATCGGTCGCTCATGGTCGTGTCGGTCACGGTCATCGCTGCAGGGCTCCCTCGAGCTCCGGAACCTGGTCATGGTGCCAGCAGGCGACGCGATGGCCGCCACCGATCTCCTCGAGCGGTGGCTCGTCCCGCTCGCACTGCTCGGTGGCAAACGGGCAGCGCGGGTGGAACCGGCAGCCGGTCGGCGGGTCGAGCAGGTCCGGCGGCTCGCCCTCGAGCGGGGCCAGTTGGCGACGGGGCCCGGTGATCGATGGGGTCGACCGCAGGAGCAGGTAGGCGTAGGGATGGCGGGGCCGCGCGAAGACCGACGCGGTGGGCCCGTACTCGACGAGCTTGCCGGCGTACATGACGCCCAGCGAGTCGGTGACCTCGGCGATGACCGCGATGTCGTGCGAGATATAGATGATCGACATTCCCAGGTCCTTCTGGATCCGCTTGAGCTCCTTGAGGATCTGGTCCTGGACGATCACGTCGAGGGCGGTGGTCGGTTCGTCGGCGATGATCAGCTGTGGGCTGCATGCGAGGGCCATGGCGATGACCGCTCGTTGCCGCATGCCGCCGGAGTACTCGTGCGGATATCGATCGAGCATGGTCGGGGGAAGCCCGACGGCAGTGAATAGCTTCTCCATGTGGGTGCGCTGCTGGTCGTAGTCCATGACGCCGCGGTAGTGCGTATCGAGCGTCTCGCGGATCTGGTCGCCGACCCGGTAGACCGGGTTCCACGAGTTCATCGCGCCCTGGAAGACCATCGAGATCTCCTTCCAGCGCCGCTGCCGCATCTCCTCGTTGCTGAGGAAGAGCAGGTCCTCGCCGTTGAGGCGGATCTCGCCCGAGACGTACTCGGCGTTCGACGGCAGCAGCCGCAGGAGCGACAGCGCGACCGATGTCTTGCCGCATCCGGACTCACCCACGAGACCGACCGCCTCGCCCTGGTGGACTGTGAAGGAGACGTCCTCGACCGCCGATACCTCGCCGGCCTTGATCTTGTATCGCATGACCAGCCGGTCCACTTCGAGGAGCGGCTTGGTGGGGTCAACCTGGCGTGCGGCCAGGTCCTCCACGGAGATCGTCATGAATTCCTCTGCATGCTCACCGGGCGCGGAGCCGGGGATTGATCACCTCGTCCATGCCCCTGCCGACGAGGAAGAAGGCGAAGCACAGGAACGAGACCGCCAGGCCCGCGGGGAAGAGCAGCCACCAGTAGTTCGTGCCGCTCAGCAGGTAGCCGTTGGTCTGGGCGTTGTTGATCATGATCCCCCAGGTCATCGGGACGTTGAGCAGGCCGAAGAACGAGAGGGTGGCCTCGATGGCGATCGCCTCGGTCACGCCGAACATCATGAACAGGAAGCTCAGCGGGAGGACGTTCGGGACGATGTGGCGGAAGATGACGTGCCAGTCGCTGCCGCCGGCGACCTTCGCCGCGTCGATGTACGACTTCACCTTCACCGACAGCGCCTGCGACTTGAGCACGATCGCCACGCCGCCGAAGCCGCTCAGTACGCCGATCATCACCCCCAGCGTCACCATCGTGATCTCGAGCATCGCGCTCAGCAGGATCAGCACCGGGAGGAGGGGCATCAGCAGGATCAGGTCGGCGAAGCGCATCAGGCTGCCGTCGACCCAGCCACCGAAGTAGGCGGCGATCGCGCCGACCGTGGTGGCAATGAGGACGGTCGTGAGCGCCGCCACGGCGCCGAGGAAGA
>Ga0268386_10004261_pt1 | contig 10499 bp, 10 predicted proteins | sample RVTome_15_FD_200260 | JGI IMG/M metagenome (GOLD analysis project Ga0268386, IMG submission 200260) | Soil microbial communities from uranium-contaminated site in the Upper Colorado River Basin, Wyoming, United States - RVT150D86... ... | reverse complement strand
GGCGCTGATCGGTATCGGCGTCGTCCTGGTGATCATCATCTCGGTGCTCTTCTACGTCGGCGATGAAGAGCACGCCGACGAGCCGGCCGAAGGCGAGGCCATCGTCCAGATGATCTAGGCGAGGTCCCCGACGTTGACCGCCTCCGACCGGTCGCCGGTCAGGATCAGGGTCCTGATCTTCGCGGCGACCTCGGTCGCTACGCCCACTTGCGCCTCGGCGGTGGATGCCCCGAGATGCGGGGTCAACACCAGGTTGGGGGCTGCCCGCAACGGGCTGTCGGCCGCGAGAGGCTCGGTCTCGTAGACGTCGAGGGCCGCTCCGGCGATGACCCCGTCGTGGAGGGCATTGGCCAGGGCGTCCTCGTCGACGACCCCGCCCCGTGAGGCATTCACCACGAAGGCGGTCGACTTCATCCGTCCCAGGGTCTCTTCCTCGACGATTCCTCGTGTCTCATCGGTCAGGGGGACATGGATCGAGATGAAGTCGCCGCGGGCGGCCACCTCGTCGAACCCGACCAACTCGACTCCCAGCTCTTCCGCCCGCTCCTCCGCCAGATAGGGGTCGTACACCACCACATCCATGCCAAATGCCTGGCAGCGGGTGGCCACCTCCCCGCCGATCCTGCCCGCCCCGATGAGCCCGAGTGTCTTGCCACGCAGCTCGACCCCCTTGAAGGCGGAGCGATCCCACTCGCCGCGGCGCAGAGAGGCTTCGGCGGCGGGGATCCTTCGTGCCACCGAGATGAGCAACGCAATGGTGAGCTCGGCGGCAGCGGTCGTGTTGCCTCCAGGGGCGTTGAACACCGCGATTCCCCGCTCGGTGGCCGCATCGAGGTCGACGTTGTCGACACCGACCCCGGCCCGTCCGATCGTCTTGAGCTGTCCTGCCCGCGAGATCAGGTTGCGGGTCACCTGGGTGCCACTTCGGACGATGAGCCCTTCGGCGGTCTCTAATGCTGCGGTGAACTCGGCTGTGGCCGAATCGTCCACCGAGACGATCTCGAAGGCGTCGTCGTCGACGAGCGGCCCCAATCCGATGAGGGCCACCTTGTCGGTGACCAGTACCCGATGCGTCATGACATCACGTCGGTCAGCACATCGAGAAGGGCTTCGAGCTCATCCATGGTGTGGTCGCCCATGTGCCCGATGCGGATGGTGGTCTCCTTCAGCTTGCCGTACCCCCCACCGATGACCCATCCCCGCTCGAAGAGGTCGGCCACGACCTGACGCGCCCGGCCGGTGGCCAAGCATGTCACCGTCGGCGACCGGTGGCCCTCCTGGGCGAACACTCCGATCTCGACACCACGGTCTCTCATCTCGTCGACCCAGTCGAAGGTCCGCTGCTGCATGTCGAGATGGCGCTTCCAGCGAGACTCCATGGTCTCGGCTGCGATACGCGTCAGCTGGAAGTCGAGTGCGTAGAGGAGCGAGATCGCCGGTGTGGCCGGGGTCTGATGACCCTCGATCTGTTCCTGCAGCTCCACCAGGTCGAAGTACCAGCCCTTGGCGGGGGCATTGGTGGATCGCTCCAGCATCGCTTGATTGGCCACCCCGAACGACAGCCCGGGCGGGAGGGCCAGCGCCTTCTGCGACCCGGTGAGGATAAAGTCCAACCCCCACCGGTCGGTGTGGGTCTCGACACCACCTATGCCGGTGACCGAATCGACGAGCAACAGCGTGCCCTCATTCCGGGCCGCCACCGCAGCGATGGCCTCGAGGTCCTGCAGGGCCCCCGTCGAGGTCTCGGACTGGGAGAGGGTCACCGCGTCGTAACGGTCGGTGAGGAGACGCTCGGAGAGCTCATCGGGCGGGTGGACGCCCCCCCAATCGACTTCCCACCTGTCGACCACGCACCCGCATGCCTCCGCGATCAAGGCGAACCGGTCGGAGAAGGCCCCGTTGACCAGGCTGAGCACCTTTCCGTCCAACACCCCGTTGCGCACCGCGGCCTCCATCAGGCCACTGGCCGACGACGTGGACACGATCACCGGTCGCTCGGTCTGGAAAACCGGCTGGAGACCCTCACCGATCGAGGTGAACAGCTCCTGGATCGCCTGGCCGCGGTGTCCGATCATCGGTCCGTTCTGGGCGGCGAGCACCTCGGGATCGACCTCGGTGGGCCCCGGTAGGAAGAAGCGGCCGGGGTCCAGGGGCTTGCTCATCGCGTTGTTTCTACCAGGGTCTGTCCGCGATGACGTAGACGGGTCGACCCCGGTCAGCCGCCCCGAATGACCACCACACCGAGGGCGGCGAGAACAACCAGGTAAAGAGAGCAGGCCAGGGCGAAGCCGGCGGTGAAGAACCGGCTGATCATCGGTCTCTCGAAGCGGACGTGCATGAACCAGCCCACAACCACCAAGAACTTGACCGCCGACAAGGAGAGCAGGATGGCGGCGTTGAGTATCCCCAACTCCAGCTCCCGGTCGATGTAGAACATCGCCACTTCGGCTGCGGTGACGAACGCCAGGAACGCCGCGATCTTCCAGTACTGGCCCGGGGTGGGGTGGGGGCGGTGCCCGGTGCTCATCCCGGCGGCACCGACAGCAGATAGACCACGGTGAAGATGACGATCCAGATGATGTCCACGAAATGCCAATACAGACCGACCAGCTCCAGGTTGAGGCCGTGCCGCTCGCTGAGGCCGCCGCGACGTCGTGAGATCCCCCATAGCGACAACAGCATGATCACCCCGATGGCGACATGGGTCCCGTGGAACCCGGTCAGCACGTAGAAGGCGGACGCCGCCGGGTTGGTGGAGAGCGTCATGTCGAACTCGACGATGAACTCGGTGAACTCGAAGACCTGACCACCGAGGAAGACCGAGCCCAGCGCGGCTGTGGCGAAGAGCCAGGTGCGCGCCCCATTCTGGTCGTTGCGAGTCAGAGCATGGTGGGCCAGGACCATGGTCAGAGACGACATGAGCAGAACGAAGGAGCTGACCGAGGTGAAGGGGATGTCGTAGATCTCGGCCGGATAGGTGCCCTCGAAACCGCCCCGATTCGAATAGAGGAGGTAGTTGGTGATCAGGGCACCGAAGAAGAGGAACTCCGAGCTGAGGAAGACCCACATGCCCAACTTGCGGTTGTCGATCCCGGTGGACTCGTGCTCTTCGTGGTGGACGCCCGTCTCATGAGCCAGATCACTCATCTACCACCACCTCCTCGGTCTCCTCTTCCATCAGCTCGAGCTGGTCGAGGACCGGCTGATCGAGGTCCTCGTCGACGTGGGGCTCGATGGGCTCCTCGAGAGGCTCGATGCCCCAGCCGATCAATGCCCAGAGACTGATCACCGCGCCGATCGCGATCAGCGCCTTGCCCCACATCGTCGTGTGGTAGATGATGCCGTAGGCGATGAGGGGCAGCCCCACGGCCATCACGAAGGGGAAGTACGAGGGGGCCGGGAGATGAATCGGCGTGCTCGGGTTCAAGCCGTCGTATTCCAGCCTCTGGATCAAGTCATCGGCCTCGGGTTTGCGAACGGCGCGGCCTTCGGTGTCCTCGTCGTATTTCATGTGCCAGAAGTGGTCGAGACGGGTCACTTCAGGGGACTGGGCGAAGTTGTATTCAGGTGTCGGGTTGGGGATCGTCCACTCGATGGTCCGGGCGTCCCAGGGGTCGAGACCCGACATCTCCCCATGACGGCGACTGTGCCACCAGTTGTACATGAAGACGGCGATGGAGGCGGCGATGATGAAGGCCCCGATCGTCACCGCCACGTTCCAGGTCTCGAGACCGGTTTCGGGGGCGTACTTCCAGGTGCGCCGGACCATCCCCTGCAGCCCGAGCCAGTGCATCGGGGCGAAGGTCAGGTTGAACCCGATGAACATGAGCCAGAAATGGGTCTTGCCCAGCTTCGAGCTCATGACCCGCCCGGTCAGCTTGGGGAACCAGTAGTAGAGCCCGGCAAAGATCCCGAACACCGCCCCTCCGAACAACACATAGTGGAAGTGAGCCACGATGTAGTAGGTGTCGGTCTGCTGCCAGTCGGAGGGCACCACCGAGTGAGTCACCCCGGAGAGACCGCCGATGGTGAACATGGCCACGAACCCGATTGCGAACAGCATCGGCGGCGACAGCCAGATCCGACCGCCCCACATCGTCCCCAACCAGTTGAAGATCTTGATGCCGGTGGGGATGGCGATGGTCATGGTGGCGAGACCGAATGCGGCCTGCGCGACCGGGGAGATTCCCGAGGAGAACATGTGGTGGGCCCACACCCCGAAGCCGAGGAAGCCGATGGCCGCGCCGGCGAACACCACGGCCGAATAGCCAAAGAGCGGCTTTTTCGAGAAGACCGGAAGCACCTCCGAGACGATGCCCATCGCAGGAAGAATGAGGATGTAGACCTCGGGGTGGCCGAACAACCAGAAGAGATGCTGCCAGAGTATGGGGTCACCACCTCCAACCGGGGCGAAGAAGAGTGTCCCGAACTGTCGGTCGAAGGTGACCATGAACAAGGCGATGGCGATGATCGGCAGGGAGAAAAGCATCAGGAACGCGACGACGGTCGACATCCAGGCGAACACCGGCATCCGGAGCAGGCGCATGCCTTTGGCCCTCATGTTGAACACGGTCACGATGAAGTTGATCGCTGCAATCAGCGAGGCCAGACCGAGGAGCTGCAGACCCAGCGCCCAGTAGTCCATCGCGGTGCCGGGTGAGTACAGGGGCCCGGCGTTGGGCTGGTAGCCAAACCACCCCCCATCGGGCGATGAGGCGAGGAAGTTGAACGATCCAGGGCCACCTCCCGCGGCGAGGTTGCCGGTGATTCCGTCAGGGCTCACCGGTGCGAGCGACGTCCCGAAGATGAACGTGCTGTACAAGAAGATGCCCCCGAAGACGAAGATCCACCATGACAGGGCGTTGAGCCGGGGGAACGCGACGTCGCGGGCACCGATCAACAGGGGGAGCAGGTAGTTGATGAACGCCGACCCCACCGGCATCACGAAGAGGAAGATCATGGTGGTGCCATGCATGGTGAACAGTGCGTTGTAGGCACCCGCAGTGAGGAACTCGGCGTTGGCCTGGGTCAGCTGGATACGGAGCAGCAGTGCCTCCACCCCACCGATCACGAAGAACGTGAAGGCGGCGTAGCCGTACATGATGCCGATCTTCTTGTGATCGACGGTGGTGACCCATCCCCACAGACCCGTCGTCGGCCGGGGGCGTCTGAAGATGGTGGTAACCGGGCGTTCGGCGGTGGCGGTCATTCGTTGCTCTCCAACCAGACGATAAGCGCGTCGATCTCCTGTTCGGTCAGGGCGAGGTCGGGCATGAAACTGCCCGGTTTCACCGCGGGGGGATCGGCCAGCCAGCGTTTCAAGGCATTTTCGTAGGTCTCACCCTCCTCTGGGAGGGTGGCCCCGGCGAATACGTTGCGGGAGGCGAAGTGGGTGAGCTCGGGGCCGTTGAAGGCCTCACGCGGGAGGAGCACCGAGGCTTCGGCTTCGTCGAAGCGCGCGGTATGGCACTGGACACACCTCTTGTCGAGGTAGAGCTGATAGCCCTCGTACCCCGGATCGCCCTCCAGGGGAAGGGCGGCCGGCTGTTGCTGAGCCTCGATCCACTGATCGAACTCCGCATCGCTCACGGCGTGGACTCTCGCCCGCATCAGTGAGTGGGAGAGCCCACAGAACTCGGCACAGTGACCCCAATACTCACCGGGCTCGTCGGCTTGGAGGCGCAACTCCGTGGTCTGTCCCGGGATCAGATAGCGTTTCCCGTTCAGGGCCGGGATCCAGAAGTTGTGCACTACATCGTCGGAAGTCAGCCTGGCGCACACCTCGTCGCCTGCGGGGACCACCATCACGTTGGCGGTGTAGACGTCGGCGTCGGGGTAGTAATACTCGAACCACCATTGGTGCCCGATGACCTCGACGTCGATGGCCTCGGGGCTGCACTCGGTGAGATCGAAGATCGAAGCCACGGTGGGCACCGCGATCACCGCCAGGATCAAGGCGGGGATGATCGTCCAGGCAATCTCCAGCTTGGGGCTGCCATGGAGCTGCTTCGGCTCCTTTTGGCCCTCCTTCTTTCGGTCTTTGAAAACGAAGAGGATGAACACCAGCGCCCCCATGACCAGGGCGAACACCGCGGTGGCGATCCAGAAGACCAGCCAGAACAAATCGTCGATCTCGCGGGCGAAGGGACCCCCGGGCTCGAAAGTGGTCAGTGGGTTGTCGTCGAGCTCGATGATCGAACAGGCGCTGAGGAGGACGGCCGAGCCGACAACGGTGGTGAGGCGGGCGAGGCGTCGGCTGATTATGGCCATCGGGACGGCATCTTACGGAGATTCAAAAGTAGCGACCAACTCCCCCCGGCCTCAGATCCGTTGTGCAACCACGCACCGTGACGGGGGGTTGATTGCACCCCCGATTCGCCTCAGCCCGATACGGCGTCAAAGGCCGAGCGCAGCTCACCGTCGGACACAGCACCTTCGAACGCCGCGGTGACCATCCCGTCGCCATCGGTGACGTAGAGCCAAGGCTCAGAGGGAAGACCCCACTCCTCCACCGCCGGGACGACGATCAATTCCGTCGGGTCGGTGACGTGGATGTTCTCGTAGATCTCCACGTGGACGTAGTTCAACGACGGGTAGTCCGGGGCGATCGCCTTCACCTGGTCGAGCAGGGGACCGCACGACTGTGACGTGCACCAGGCCGGGGTGGCGAAGACCAGCACCGAAGGGCCGGACTCCACCGCCTCCTCCACGGTCAACTCATAGAAAGCCGCGTCCGGGTCGGGGTCGGAGGTCAGATCCTCCAGAGGAGCATCGTCGAGGGTCCTCGAATCGGACGGTGGGGCGGGCTCCCCGGTGCCGACCTGAATCGGGTCCTGGGTAGCGACGAAGCCGATGGGGCCCAGGTCGGCGCCCAAGTCGTCGGCGTCTATGGTCATTTGATAGGTGGCCGGGCCTGGGATGTCGACATAGAAGGCGTAGACACCGAGGACATCGGGGACAGTCCAGATGAACTCGCCCTCGTACTCACCCAGGGGGGACCCGATCTCATCGCGCAACGTCGCCACCGGTGTGATGTCGGGGGTGGCGATGAGCTCGCCGGTCCCCGGGTCGGTGACCGCGATCAAGACCCTCTGCTGACCCACTCCGATCGAGCCGGGACTCGAGGCCAGGCTGCCCGAGGAGTTGGAGCCATCCGAGCACGCCACGATGGCGAGGGCCCACACCATGAACACCGCGAGCCGTCTCACAGCATCACGTCCAGCATGACCGCGGCGAACAAGGCCGACAGGTAGATCGTCGACGTCGTGAACAACCGCATCGCCTGCTCGGGATGACGGACCACCCTCCAGGTGTCCCAGAGGAACCATCCCCCGAGCACCAGGGCGGCAATCAGATATGTCCACGACATCCCGCCCAGGGGGACGAGGAGCAGCGAAACCCCGACCATGAGACCGGTGTAGAGGAGCATCCGGCGCGTGGTGGCCTCCACCCCCGCCACCACCGGGAGCATCGGCACCCCGGCTGCCTGGTAGTCGTCCCTGTAGCGCAGGGCGAGCGCCCAGAAATGTGGTGGGGTCCAGTAGAAGACGATGAGGAAGAGCACCCAGGCGGGGACATCCACCGATCCCGAGACGGCGGCCCAACCGACCAGGGTGGGGGCAGCCCCGGCCGCGCCGCCGATGACGATGTTCTGTGCAGTGGAGCGTTTCAGGACCCTGGTGTAGACGAAGACGTAGAAGAAGAGAGCCGCGGTCGAGATGGCCGCGGCGAGCGGCGTGGTCAGCAGCCACAGCCACAAGAACCCAACGACACCGAGCACCACCCCGAAGATCAGGGCATTTCGCGGAGCCACCTCGCGGCGTGCCAGGGGGCGCCCCCTGGTGCGACGCATCACTTCGTCGATGTCACGGTCGTAGTACATGTTGAGGGCGTTGGCTCCGCCCGCAGACAAGGTGCCGCCGATGAGAGTGGCTACCACCAGCCAGGTGCCCGGCCATCTGCCCGCAGCGAGCACCATCGATGGCACGGTGGTGATGAGGAGCAACTCGATGATTCGTGGCTTGGTCAAGGCCACGTAGGCCGCCGCTCGAGAGCGAGCCCTTGGAGCGAGGTCGATGGCTGCCGGTGGGTGGAGTTCTTTCATCCGGAGAGAATCAATAGGCCGAGACTGGTTAGAGCGATCATGAGCAAGAGCATCGCGTACTGGGACCGTGTCGCCTCCCGGCCGAAATCCTGCAACGACCGGTCGTGAGCGAGGACGACCCCAGCGAGATGCCCACCGACGATAAACGCCACCTGGAGCAACCAGATCGGCGTCGAGGAGGTGATGAAGAAGTTGACCCGGTAATCGGCGGTGCCGAAGAGATCCCATCCCAGGCCGAAAGGGTCGGAGATGGTGGCGATCAGTTGCTGGCCCTCGAAGATGATCAGGGTGAAGTAGTGGGAGACTGCATAGGCGAGACCGATGGGGACCAGGGTGTGGGCAAAACGCTGAGCCACCTGTCGTGGGGTCCAGTCCCCGCGGGCGAGAGCGGCGGCAAGGGCTGAGGCTCCGTAGTAGGCGAAGGCGACCACGTTCACCGAGGCGAGCAGGAGAAGTGTTCTCCCCCACATGGTGTCACCGAAATTGCCGGTGATCGCTCTGAACCAATCGGTGCCGGCCGCCCCGTCGTAGGAAACGGCGGCGATGATGACAACTGCAAACAGCCACAACCCGGGCCACTCCGGAATCACCGGCAGTGACCGCAGCCATCCCCTCCACACGATTCGCCCGGTCTCGGTGCGGCCCAAGGGTGAGATCGAGGAGATCAGACGATTGTATGCGGTGAACACATCGAATACCGCCAGGCCCGTCTCCCTGCCCGCCCATGCCATGGCGACGATGAGATACACGGTGTAGACAAAGGCGGCGACCCCGAGAGCTACCGGGTCACCCGGGCCAGGGCTCACCAATTCCAGCCACGTGAAAGCAATGAACATCCCGGTCGCGGGCCATACCCCGACTGTCGCCGGCAGGCCGATCCTCTCCATCCGCCCCAGACCGACGGCGGCGGCCAGCGTTCGCCAAGGATTGAGATCGGTGTACCAATTGCCTGCCAAGGCGCCGGCGAAGGGCACCACCAGCCAAAAGACCACCCACACTGTGACCGGTGCGATCGTCGGCCTCGTGGAAACCGTCTCCATACCGAGCAGCGGGGCCACCACCTGACCGATCACCACAAGCAATCCCAAAAGACCGAGAGCGGCCAGCAGCCCACTTACGGGGACCACGGTCGAGTCGCCGTCGTAGCGTGGCCCGTCCTGCAGCCGGGGACGGGTCCACATGAGAGTGAGGGCGAGGAAGGTGATCACCAGGACCACCGCGGCCCCGGTGATGAGCACCGACATCGGGATCGGCAAGTCGGAGCGGCCCCCGATGCCGTGGGCGAGGATCAACCAGATACCTCGATGTCGAAGAAGTGGGTGTGGGCCGACTCCAACTCCACCTCGAACACACCGGGGATCCCGGCGACGAAGCTGACGTTAAGCGGCACCCCCGCCTCCAGCTCGAAGACGATGTCGTAGCCGTGGACGTGGACCTCGTCGTCCACGTCGGCCAGCAACCAGAGATCGACGGTGTCGTCACGATCCACCTGGAACACCTCGGGCCCAATCACCTCGCCGTTTGAGATCTCGACATCGATGGGCTTAGGCGTGGTGGTGGTGGCCGGAGAGAGGCTTGTGGTGGGCATGGGCGGGGTAATCGTCGGGCCCGGGGCGGAGACGGAGGTGCTCGGCGCCCCGGCGGCGGTCGAGGTGCTGGTCCCCGCACCAACCGACCCGCAGGCGGTGAGACCGACGCATACCACGGCCAGAACCGCCCATGCCAAGAGACGGTGAATCCTCACCGGGAAAACGATCGATCTGGCACCGCCGGGTGCGTTGTTGTGTATCGGCATGCCACCACGGCATCCCGGTGCACGACGTTCACCAAGAGCAGACTGATCATCGGTCTCCGAGAAAGCCTCGCAACACGTCGCCAACCTGGTCGGCGTGAGTCCAGACGAGCTCGTGACCGGCACCCTCGATCTCGACCAGACTCACCCCCGGAATCGACGAAGCCAGCTCGTATTGCCACTTGGGCGGGACCAGGAAGTCACCGGTGGGCACGACCACCATCGCCTCGACGTCGAGTCGGCCCACCCAGTCACGTGAGTCGAATCGGAGCAGGGCAAAGGTCGCCTGTGCCCCGCTCTCCACGTCACGACGCATCGACTCACGCCACACCCAGCGAGCGTGCTCGGGCTTGACCGCTCCCCGGGCGATCAGGTACCCGCTGCGGACCTCGGGGGTCCCGAACCCGGTCACCCGCTCCCAGCCACGGGCGGCGACGGCCCCAATCCAACGGAGCCATCGGTAGCCCGTCGAGTGAGTGGCGAAGGTAGCCAACAGCACCATCTTGCGGACCCGACCGGGATGCCGCAGCGCCAGCGCCTGGGCGATCACCCCACCCATCGAGTAGCCGACCACGTCGACCTGGTCTACATCGAGAGCGTCGA
>Ga0268386_10004260_pt1 | contig 10500 bp, 13 predicted proteins | sample RVTome_15_FD_200260 | JGI IMG/M metagenome (GOLD analysis project Ga0268386, IMG submission 200260) | Soil microbial communities from uranium-contaminated site in the Upper Colorado River Basin, Wyoming, United States - RVT150D86... ... | reverse complement strand
GGAGTAGCCCAGGTGGTACTTGACGTCGCCGTCGCCCTGGGTCTCCCACGGCAGGAAGCTGCCCTCGAACTCGGCCAGGATCAGCTCGTAGGGCTTCCGGAGGATGTGGGCGAGGACGTTCAGCCGCCCGCGGTGAGGCATACCCATCACGAGCTCCTTGACCGCCTGCGCCGCCGCCTCCTCCACGACGGTGTCGAGGAGCGGGATCAGCGCTTCGCCGCCTTCCAGGGAGAAGCGCTTCTGCCCGACGTAGCTCGTGTGCAGGAACTGCTCGAAGGTCTCCGCCGCGATGATGCGATCGAGCAGGCCGACCCGATCGTCCGGGCCGAGCCGGGGGCGGTTGCGAGACGGCTCCATCCGCTCCTGGAGCCACTCGCGCTGCGCCTTGTCGCTGATCATCAGGTACTCGACGCCGAGCGTCCCGCCGTAGGTCTCACCGAGCGCGGCCGCGAGATCGCGCAGAGGCGCCGCGCCGAGGCTCCGGAAGGGCGCGCAGTCGACCACGCGGTCCAGGTCCGTCTCCTCGAAGCCGAACTCGGTGAGCTCGAGGAGCGGGTGACGGCGGGGCGAGCGATCGAGCGGATCCACGTCGGCGATCAGATGGCCGAGCTCGCGGTAGGAGTGAACGAGATCGGCCACCGACGGCGAGGTCCTCCCGGTGGCCTTTGCGCCTCCCGCGAGGGCGAAGTCGTAGCCCGCGAAGACGAGCGCCCAGCCCTCGTCCACCGAACGCGGGTCCTCCCGGTACCGGCGGTACAGGGCCTCGACGTAGTCGGGATTGGCGCGCGCGATGGCATCGAACGTGTCCATGGTCGGCGTGTTCGCTCGTATTGTAGCAGCGCCCCGAACCCACGCAACGCGCGGGCGCCCGCGCGCGCGAGTCATGCTCTCCGGTGCTCCACGAGAGTGGCGATCCTCCCACTGGACCGGTCGGGGAGCGTCGCGTAGGGTGGAGCTGGAACGGCTCGGCGAGCGCATGCAGGAGGCGGCGATGGGAACGATTGACCGGGCGCGCCGACGGTGAGGACCCTCTCGAGCGCCATCGAGCGGCTCGTCGGCCGGGGCTTCACCGCGCACTTCGGCGTGGTGGGCGATCGGCTCCGAGCGTTCGACACCGGGAAGACCTTCCGACCCCAGGAGCTGATCATCCGGGAGTTCCAGCGGTTCGAAGGCGTCTCGGACCCCGACGACATGGCGATCGTGTACGCGATCGAGAGCACGGATGGGACCCGGGGATCGCTCGTGGACGCCTTCGGCGCCTACTCGAACCCGGCGGTGAGCGCCTTCCTGCACGACGTGCCGATCCGTCCGGCGTGACCGAGGGCGGCCCCCGGCCGGGCGGATTTGACCCGCCCCGCGTGATCTGGCACGATCGCCTCCACTCTCGCCGTCCCCGGAGGCCGTCCGATGCGCACGCCGCTCGAAGACGTGAAGGTCCTCGACCTGAGCCACGCGCTCGCGGGACCCTTTTGCTCCACGATGCTGGCCGACTTCGGCGCCGAGGTCATCAAGCTCGAGCCGCGCGGCGCCGGCGACATCGCGCGCGCCTGGGGGCCGCCCCTGCCCGGCGGCGAGACCTCGTACTTCGTGAGCCTGCATCGCAACAAGAAGGGCATCGAGATCGACCTGAAGCACCCGGAGGGCAAGGCGCTGTTCTTCCGTCTGGTCGAGCGGTGCGACGTCGTGCTGGAGAACTACCGGGTGGGGGCCCTCGCCCGCCTCGGGCTGGGCTACGAGGCGGCGCGCGAGCGGAATCCCGGCATCATCTACTGCTCGGTCTCCGGCTTCGGTCAGGACGGCCCCTACCGCGACCGCGCCGCGCTCGACCTGATCTTGCAGGCGGAGAGCGGGATGATCAGCACCACCGGTGAGGCGGGCGGCCACGGCGTGCGCTGCGGCGTCTCCATCGCCGACATGACCGCGGGGATGTACGCGGCCTTCGGCATCATGCTGGCATTGCGGGTGAAGGAGCGGACCGGCCGCGGCCAGGCCATCGACGTCTCGATGCTCGAAGGCCAGCTCTCGCTGCTCGGCAGCATGATCGGCGCCTACTTCGCCGACGGCGAGCTGCCGCTGCCGATGGGGACCGCGTACAAGGCGCTGCTGCCGTACCAGACCTTTCGCACGAAGACGCGGGACCTGGCCCTGGCGGTGGGCAGCGAGAAGCTCTGGACGGTGTTCGGCCCGGCGATCGGCCGGCCCGAGCTGACCGACGATCCGCGCTATCGCACCAACGCCGACCGGGCCCGCAACCGCGACACCCTCATCGCGGCGCTGCAGGAGACATTCCTCACGCGGACCTACGAGGAATGGGAGCCGCTGCTCCTGGCGCGGGGCATCCCGATGGGCGCCATCAACACCATCGCCCAGGTGGTGGAGCACCCGCAGGTGGCCGCCCGCGGGGCCCTGGTGGAGATGGCCCATCCCCGGGCCGGCAAGGTGCGGATGGTCGGCGCGCCGGTGCGGCTCTCGGAGACGCCGGGCTCGGTCCGCACCCCGGCGCCGACGCTGGGCGAGCACACCGACCTCGTGCTGCGCGAGCTCCTGGGGCTCGACGCCGAGGCGATCGACACCCTCCGGGCCGGCGGCGTCATCGGCGCCAAGCGCTGAGCCGGGTCATGAAGCCACCCATGAAGAAGGAGATCGTCCGGGTCGCGCTGGCGCACGCCAATCCGAATCTGTCCCCGGCCACCAGGTTCGGCAACCTCGTCTTCGTGGCCGGGCAGACCGGGCGGCATCCGGTCACCGGTGAGGTCGGCCGGGACATCCGCGAGCAGACGCGCAACACGCTCGAGCGGATCAAGCTGGTCCTCGCCGCGGCGGGCACCTCCCTCGACAACGTGCTCAGCGCGCTGACCCACCTGACCCGGCGCGAGGACCTGGCCGCCTACAACGAGGAGTACGCGAAGTACTTCCCGACCGACAAGCCGGCACGCACCACCGTGACCGTCGCCTCGCTGAACGCGCCCGAGCTATTCGTGGAGATCACCGTCACCGCGTGCGTGCCGGACTGACCGCCCGGGCCTCCCCCAGCTTCTTGGCGCGGTCCTGGAGCGACGGCGGCCCCAGGCGCTCCGACCAGGCCGCGAAGCCCGGGCGCGGCCCGGCCCACCGCAGCGCGTCCACGCCGGTGCCGATCGGGGCATCCAGGCGCAGCGTGGCCAGCGTCCGGAACAGCAGCGCGCGCTCGCGCTGCTCGGCGAGCGTCGCGGCGAGCCGCGCGGCCCCGCGCACGGGGACGTCCCAGTCCGCGGCGCCCGGCGGAATGCGCTCGAGGTGGTCGTAGCGCGCAAGCACGGCCGCCGCCGACGCCGCGCCCCAGCCGGGCAGGCCGGGGTAGCCGTCCGCGCTGTCGCCCACCAGCGCCAGCCAGTCCGGGATCGACGCGGGCGAGACCCCGAACTTCCGCACGACGCCGGCCTCGTCGCGCACCTCTCGCCGGCGCCGATCGAGCTGAACGACGCGCTCGCCGCGCACGCACTGGGCCAGGTCCTTGTCCGGCGTGCAGATGACGACCTGGTCCACCCGCGGATCGGCCGAGGCGACCGCGGCCGCCGAGGCCAGCGCGTCGTCGGCCTCGAGCTCGACCATGGGCCAGACGACCACGCCCAGCCCGCTCAGGGCTTCTTCCAGCGGCTCGAACTGGGCGCGCAGCGCCGGGTCGATCCCCTCGCCGGTCTTGTAGCCCGGCCAGAGCGCGTTCCGGAACGACTCGATGACGTGGTCGGTGGCCACGCCCAGGTGGGTGGCGCCGCCCTCGAGCATGCCCAGGATCGAAGCGACCACGCCGCGAACCGCCCGAAGCTCCTCCGGCCCCCGCCGGTCGAAGGCCGCCGCCGGCGAGAGGAAGTAGCGGAAGAGCTCGTAGGTGCCGTCGACCAGGTGGACGTCCACGGCGAGAACGATACGCTCATCCGCCGGGGCCGGACGCGGTAGAATCGAGCCCGCCATGAAGATCCGCATCGGGGTGGGCTCCGCGGGCGCGACCGCGTCCACGGAGGCGATGGCCGAGCTGGTCGCCGGTCTCGACGAGCTCGGGTTCGACTCGCTCTGGCTCTCGGAGGTGCTGACCGGCCCCGTGCTGGATCCGGTGGTCGGCCTCGCGTGGGCCGCCGCGAGCAATCCGCGCCTGAAGATCGGCACCACCATGCTCCTGCCGGGCCGCAACGTCCTGCGGCTCGCCAAGCAGCTCGCGAGCCTGGACCGGCTGTCCCGCGGGCGGCTGCTGGTGACGCTGGTGCCGGGGCTCACCTACGCGCCGGAGCGCGAGGCCATCGGTGTCGAGCCCCGGCAGCGCGGCGCCTTCATCGACGAGGCCCTGCCGCTGCTGCGCCGCCTGTGGGCGGGCGAGACGGTGAGCCACGACGGGCCCGCCGGCACGCTCCGGAACGTGAAGTTATCACCGTTGCCAACACAGCAGCCGCTCGAGGTGTGGCTGGGCGGCACGGTCCCGGCCGCGCTCGAGCGCTGCGGCCGGCTGTCGGACGGCTGGCTCCCCTCGCTGTGCACGCCCGCCGAAGCGGCGGCGGGCCGCATCGTCATCGAGGATGCGGCGGCGCGGGCCGGGCGCTCGATCAGCGGCGAGCACTTCGGCATGAGCATCGGCTACGCCACCGCGCCCATCGATCCGGCCACCGCGCGCGCGATGGCGGCCCGGCGACCCCGCTCGGTCGAGCTGACGCCGGTGGGGTGGCCCGCGCTGCGCACCCGCCTCGAGGAGTTCATCGCGGTGGGCTTCTCGAAGTTCGTGGTGCGCCCGCTGGTCACGCCTGCCTCGTGGCGCGCCGAGCTCGAGGCCCTCGCCTCGGCGGTCGGCGACCTGCAGACCTGAGCATGATCCGGGCGGTGGACATCAAGGCCGAGCTGGCCGGGCTCCCGGCGCTGCGCGAGCGCGGCGTGAATACCCCCGCCGACGAGGTCGAGGCCGCGTTCGCCGCGCTGACGCCGTTCCGCGACGGCAGCGTCTTCGCGGGCCGCTTCTCCGGAGAGACGCCCTGGGAGCGGCATCGGAAGGGCGACGAGCTCGTGCAGGTCCTGGACGGGGCCGCGACCCTCACGATCATGACCGACGAGGGCCCGCGGTCGTTCGAGCTCCGCGCGGGAATGCTGATCGTCGTCCCGCAGGGTCACTGGCACCGCTTCGAGGCGCCGGGCGGGGTCACGGTGCTGAGCGCGACGCCGCAGCCCACCGATCACACCTCCGCCGCAGACCCGCGGGGAATGCCCTAGCCTGCTCTATTCACGAACGCGTGTTCCGCGTCCTACGCACCCCCTCACCCTGTCCCTCTCCCCCTCCGGGGGCGAGGGGATCGAAACGGCTCGCTCTCCGGGGTGCGGATGGCGCATGTGTTCACGCATAATCCGGGCTAGCGCCACTCGCGGGCGCGAAGGCGCGCGTACCGTCCCGGCGTCATGCCGTAGGCCGATCGGAACATGCGGGTGAAGTGTGCTTGATCGGCGAAACCCGCCGACAGCGCCAGCTCCGCCAGCGGCACCCCGTCGCGCAGCCGGCCCCGCGCGAAGTCGAGGCGGCGCATGATTGAGTAACGATAGGGGCTCGTCCCGTGGCGGGCCCGGAACTGGCGGGCGAGCTCGTAGCGGCTCAGTCCCGCGATCGCCTCGAGCTCGGTCGAGCGCACGATCGCGCGCCGCCCATCCAGGAACGCGCGGACGCGGTCGAGGGCGGCATGGTCGAGGCGCGGCGCACCGGCTGGCGGGCTGTCGGGATCGCCTGCGATCAGGCCCTCGGCCAGGCGGAGGACCAGGGCGTCGAGCGCGAGCGGCTCCGGCACCACCCGGAACGCGGCGGTGACCGCCCGCGCCAGCGTGGGGTTGTGTGAGACGGGCTCGCGCACGAACGGCAGCGGCGCCGGGCATCCCCGGATCGCGCGCACCGCCGCGGCGACGCGCGCCGGCTCGACGTAGACGATGCGATAACCGAACCCGGCCGGGCCCCCGGCGCGCCCGTCGTGCGCCTCGTCGGGATGGAGCACCACCACGTCGCCCGGCGTGCAGCACTCGGCCCGCCCGCGGTAGTCGAACATCTGGACCCCGGCCTCGGTGACCCCGATCGCGTAGGTGTCGTGCCGATGCCGGGCGTAGGCGCACCCGCCGAACCAGGCCCGCAGCAGCTCGACACCGCCGACCGGCCCGTGCCCGCGCACCCAGTCGCGCGGGCCGCACGAACGTTCAAGACCCTCGCCGGCCGATCGGCCTAGCCTGCCTGCCATGGAGCGAATCTACCCGCGGCGCGGGGGCCGGTGCAAATGACGCTCGAGCAGGCGGGCGCCTTCTTCCTCTTCTCGGTCGCGGCGGCCGGCACGCCGGGACCCAGCAACGCGCTGCTGACCGCCACCGGGGCCAACGTGGGCGTGCGCCGCGGTCTCCCCTGCCTCCTCGGGATCAGCCTCGGTATGGGCGTGATGATGTTCCTGGTGGCCTTCGGCCTCGGCAGCGTGATCCTGCGCCACCCGCTCATCCTGGAGGGCGTTCGGTGGTGCGGGGCGGCGGTGCTGGGCTGGCTCGCCTGGAAGATCGCGACCGCGGGTCGCGGCGGCGCCGCCGCGGCCGGCCCGCCGGTCGGCTTCGTGGGCGGGGCGGCCTTTCAGTGGATCAACCCGAAGTCGTGGCTCGTGTGCGCGAGCGCGGCCGCGACCTTTCTCGACGAGCGGCCGGGCAGCGCGCTGGGCCAGTCCGCCACCTTCGGGCTCACGTTCGTCCTCGCGTCCCTGCCCAGCTGCTTCCCCTGGCTCGCCTTCGGCGCCGTCTTGCAGCGCCTCCTGCGCACCGAGCGCGCCCGGCGGATCTTCAACGGTGCCATGGCGGCGCTCCTCGCCGCGTCCGTGATCCCGATGATCTGGTAGGATCGGCCCATGGCGCAGCCGCACCGCCGGGGACCCTGGTGGGCCGGATGGCGAATCGGGCTGGCGCTGGCGGGCGTGCTCGCGCTCCCCGCGGCGGCCGCGCCCGACGGTGTCACCTACAGCCGCGACATCGCCCCGCTGCTCGCCGCGAGCTGCCAGTCCTGCCACCGCGACGGCGAGATCGCCCCGTTTCCGCTGACCAGCTACGACGACGCCTACCGGCGGCGCCACAAGCTCGTGCGCACCGTCGAGCGGCGGAAGATGCCGCCCTGGCCGCCCGTGCCAGGGCACGGCGACTTCGTGGGCGAGCGCCGGCTCGCGGATGCCGACATCGCACGCCTGCGCGCCTGGCTGGAGGCCGGCGCGCCCGAGGGCGATCCGCGCGATCTGCCGCCGCCCCGCGCCTTCCCGGCGCTCTGGTCGGCGGGGGCGCCCGACGTGGTGCTCGCGCCCGGCGCCGCCTTCGACGTGCCCACCGCCGACCGTGATCTCTACCGCTGCTTCGTCATTCCCACCGCCTTCGCCGAGGACCGCTTCGTGAGCGTGGCCGAGTTCCTGCCCGGCGATCGCCGCATCGTCCACCACGTCATCGGCTACGTGGACACCTCGGGCCAGGCCGAGGCGCTCGACCGCGCCGAGGCGGGTCCCGGCTACACCTGCTTCGGCGGGCCCGGGTTCGTCGCGCGGGGCGGGCTCGGCGGGTGGGCGCCCGGCGCGCCCCCCACCGCGATGCCGGACGGTGTGGGCATGCTCCTGCCGGCCGGCGCGCGGGTGGTGGTGCAGGTGCACTACCACAACCGGACGGGCGGCGTGGTGCGCGACCTCACGCGGGTGGGCCTGCGCTTCGCCCGCGCCACCGTGGACAAGCGCGTGCGGGTCATCCCGGTGCTCAACCGCGGCTTCCTCATCCCCGCGGGCGCCGAGCGGCACGTGGTGCGCGCGAGCTACACGCTGCCGCCGACCTGGCACATGCACGCCATCGGGATCTCGCCCCACATGCACCTGCTGGGGCGCGAGATGCGCGTGACCGTGACCTACCCGGACGGGACCAGCCGGCCGCTCATCTACATCGACGCCTGGGACTTCCACTGGCAGGGGTCCTACACGTTCCGGACGCCGGTGCCGCTGCCGGGCGGCTCGCGCATCGACGTCGAGGCGGTCTACGACAACTCCTCGCGCAACCGCCGCAACCCCACCGTGCCGCCGCGCGACGTCGGATGGGGCCAGGGCACGGCCGACGAGATGTGCATCGCCTTCGTGCGCACCACGGTGGACAGCGAGCGGCTCGCGCACCAGCCGGCCTACACGGGACCGCTCGCCCGGCAGCCTTGACGCCGGCGTGAGCCGCACGGAGGGCGGGCGATGCGAGTGACCGCGACGCCGGATCCCTCGCGCGAGCGCTGGAACCGCCGCTGGACCGGCGAGGAGCGGGTCCACGCCGGCACCGCCCCCAGCCGGTTCCTGGTCGCGGAGGTCGCCGCCTTGCGCCCGGGGGCGGCGCTCGACCTGGCGTGCGGCGCGGGCCGCAACGCGGTGTGGCTCGCCGAGCAGGGCTGGCGGGTCACCGCGGCGGACTTCTCCGGGGTCGCGCTCCGGATGGCGCGAAGCCTCGCGGCGCGGCGCCGGACCGCGGTGGACTGGATCGAGGCCGACCTGCTCGCCTGGACACCGCCGGTCCGCGCGTACGACCTCGTGTGCGTGCTCTACCTGCAGCTGCCGGCGCCCGAGCGCCGGACGGTGCTGGCGAGGGCGGCGGGCGCGGTGCGGGACGGCGGCACGCTGCTGGTGGTGGGCCATGACCTGCTGAACCTCACCGAAGGCTGGGGCGGCCCCACGCAGCCCGACGTCCTCTTCACCCCGGACGACGTGGTCGCGGAGATCGGCGATCTCCGGGTCGAGCAGGCCCGTCGGGTGCGCCGACCGGTCGAGGACGCGGGCGCCGCTCACGAGGCGATCGATGCCCTCGTCCGGGCCAGGCGGGTACCGCCGTCGTAGCCGCCATCACCCCAAACAGACGGGAGGCACCGAGTCATGTCCTGGATCGCCGAGATACACGAGCGCGCCGCCGAGGGCCGCCTGAAGGACTGCTACGAGCGCATCCGCAAGGCGCTGGGCCGCGTGATCCCCTTCTACCGCGCGTACAGTGTGAGTCCGCGCCTGCTCGGGGCCCACCTCGACTTCTACGGCGCCCTCGGCGCCCCGGGCGCGCTCTCCAAGCTTCGCCGCGAGTACATCGCCACCGCGGTCAGCGCGGAGAACGGCTGCGCGCATTGCACCCAGCTCCACGGCGGCTTCCTCCGCGCGCTCGGCGCCGACGCCGCGCTCGTCCGGCGGCTCGCGACCGAGCCCGCGACGGCCCCGCTGCCGCCCGACGACCGCGCGATCGTGGACTACGCGCTCAAGCTAACCCGCGCCCCGCGCGCGATGACGCGCGCCGACGTCGAGGCGCTGCGCGGTCACGGCTGCTCGGATGCCCTGATCTTCGAGATCGCGTTCACCACCGCGTACTTCAACTACACCAACCGCGTCGCCGAGGGCCTCGGGGTCGAGCCGGAGACGGACGTCGAGGCGTGAGCTGGCCTCCTTCGGTCAATCCGGTGCGGTCTCACGCTGGTGCGGCCTCACGGTTTGCTCGGGCATGGTCCGGCTCTCGTAGACGGTCCCGTTCGGGATGAGCTCCCAGCGGACGAGGTGGGCGGGAGGCTCTTCGCCGGCGGGGGCGCTCAGCCACTCGGCGCCCTCGACGTCGGAGATCGTCTCCACCCGTAGCCACAGGCCAAGCTGAGCCGTCTCCCCGGCGACCCAGCCGCCCACCATGACGCTCTGGGTCGGGTAGTCGCCGTCCACCCCGAGGATGTCGACGAGCGCGTCCCGCAGTCCCATCCGGATCACCAGCCACTTCCCGATCAGCACCATCGCGAGGTCCCCGTTGAATGACCCGTTGTTGAATGGAATCCGGCGGCCGGGGCGCGCCCCGGCCGCCGGATCATCGGGACAGCTAGCGCTGCGACGAAACCTGTTCCAGGCCCAGCTTCTCCGCAGTCTGTCGGTCGAGGCGGCCGGTCTCCTGCAGGTTCTCCTGCCGCTGGAACTGCCGGAGGGCCTCCTGCGTCTTCGGGCCCATCACCCCATCGATCCGGCCCGGATTGTGGCCCTCGGCCTTCAGGACCTCCTGGGCGCGCCGGATCTGGGTGGAGCTGGCCTGATTGCCCTCCATCGGGCGCTGCACGTCACGGCCCATCGTGTCTGGGCCGGTCCGGGGGGACTCGCCCGGAGTCGACGGCGGGCTCCCGGGGGATGTCCCGGGACCGGTGGTCGTCTGGCCGAAGGTGGGCGTGAAGGCCAGCGCGCACACCGCGCCGGCGGACATCAGCTGGAGACATCTCCGCGTGGTCTTCCGGGTCATATCGACCTCCCTGTTTTCTCGTAGTTGGCGTTCTCTGCCGTCACGGGAGAAAGGGAGCAACCGCCGTGCCACGGCCGCGTCACCGCCCGCACGGTCGACATCCGCCCGCCGCGCTTCGCCGGCGTGGCGGGATCGCGAACGACTTACTCTGTCAGCATGACACGGCGGGCACTACAGGACGATCGAGGTCTCGACCCGGAAATTCCTACTCGAGCAGCTCGGCGAAGCTGA
>Ga0268386_10004259_pt1 | contig 10501 bp, 7 predicted proteins | sample RVTome_15_FD_200260 | JGI IMG/M metagenome (GOLD analysis project Ga0268386, IMG submission 200260) | Soil microbial communities from uranium-contaminated site in the Upper Colorado River Basin, Wyoming, United States - RVT150D86... ... | reverse complement strand
TCGTGAACGGCGGCTTCGGGATCTCGAGCGCATCCAGCCGCTCGCGCAGCGCCAGCAGCAGCTTCGTGTCGAACCCGGTGCCGACCTTGCCGGCAAAGACGAGATCCTCGCCCTCGACGAATCCGACGAGGAGCGCGCCCAGCCCGACCCGTCCGCCCTGCGGATCGGTGAACCCGCCAACCAGCAGCTCCTGCGTGAGTTCGCACTTCATCTTCAGCCAGTGCGGCGATCGCCGGTGTTCGTACCGGGAGTCCCGCCGCTTGGCGATGACGCCTTCCCATCCCTCGCTGCACGCGCGTTCCCATGGTGTCGAATCCTTCAGCTCCGGTACGCGCTGCAGGGGCGGTGTGATGGGTAGACCGTTCAACGCGGCTCGACGTTCCTCGAGTGTCAACACGGTCATGTCCCGGCCGTCCAGCCAGGCGATATCGAACACGTGATACGCGAGGCCCGGTGAGCTCCACGTGACCTCGCCGTCCAGAATTACGTCACGTACCGGCAGGTCGCCGATCGCCCGGCTGATCGGCGGCATGTTCTGCGGCAGACGGTTGCGGGAATACAGGCGGACGTCCGGTCCGTTCCTGAAGGCGAGGAGTCGAATGCCGTCCAGCTTGCGCTCGAAGATCCACTCGGGTCCGGTGAACCGGTCCTGAGTGAGTGTCGCCGCCATCGGCACGACCCAGTCGGGGAAAGCGGTCGTCTCAGTGGTCACAGGAGGTCAGAAGCTCAGGAGCTCTATCTTCTCAGAAAACCACCTCCTGATCCTCTGTCAGTTCTGAGTCTTGAGCTTTGAGTCTCGAGTCGTCTCGCAACTCACAACTCATTACTCATGACTCAGAACTTCAGACCTCAGCTCTCAGTTCACGCTGCAGCCGGCTCCGAATACCTTGCCGGCCATGCCCGGGACAGCCTCACCGATCTTGCCGTCGCCATGCGCCCGATGCGCAGGTTCGGCGTTGATGCTGACCTCGATCGGGACGTAGAATCCGGCGCCGGTCTTGTGGCAAAGCTGGACCATCTGCCCCTCGTCACCTTCTTCTTCCTCTTCGGCTTCGCGGCCGAAGTAGTGGCTGGCGTCCGTGTCGCTGACCGGGCCCGAGGCTGAACTGGCGGTGACGGTCCCGACATTCCGGTACTGTCCCGCCTCTGCGACACCGGAGCCCGTGCACGTCATCGACGCACCCACCGCCAGCGTCGTGCCGGGACAGCTGACCGTGACGCCCTGATCGTCGACGACCACGACGCTGGTCAGAGGGACGGTGCCGGTGTTGCTGACGTCGTATTCCCAGTTCACCGCGTTCCCGACCAGGATTGTCGGACCCGGCGCGTTGTCGGCGTCCTGGCCGTTGGTCGACTTCTCGATCCGGACCGACGGACCGACCGGCTCGCAGTTCTCGTTGAAGACCTTCGTCGTGTCACCGGGAACCTGATCGCCCACCTCTCCGTCGCCGTGCGCCCTGTGCGCAGGCTCGGCGCTCGTGCTCACGGTGATCAGGTGATAGCGGCTGTCGGACCGATGGCACAGCGAGACTTTGCTGTCGGATCGCACTTCGCTCACGATGGTGGCGGTGGTGCCGCTCACCTGTACCTGGATCTCGATCAGCGCTTCATCGCCGACATTCGAGAGCTCCGCGGTCGCATTGACGATGGCGTCCTTGAACTGCAGTCGAACGTTGCCGGAGGGAACGCCGGCGAGCTGAAAGTAGCCCGAGGCTTCCACGACGGCGCTCAGGTTGGTGCCAACGATCGTGACGGTCAGTCCTGACGCCGCGGCACCGGGCGCTGATGCTGCGCCGCCGTTGACGTTCACCGTGCCCGCGATGGTCGTTCCCGCAGCTCCGGATGGAGCCGTGGGCCCGCCGCCGCAGCCTGCAGCCGCCACGAGCGCCAGGCACGGGGCAATGAGCAACGTTCGAGTTCGCGTGAGCATGGTCTCCTCTCTTGACGATCACAGGGTGTGTGCCTGGAGGAGCAAGGGGCGTTCCCGGGGCGGCTGATTGGTAAGCCTCACGCCCTCAGCCATTTGAACCGCTGCGGGTTGCGGGCGACGCCTCCGCGGGTTCAAGGTGCGTGCATGGCGTTACACTTCCGCCGTTCCCAAGGCGGACGGCGGGGGGCGGCTGGTCGCTGCCTTCCGATTACATTCTCGCAATCCTTGCGCAGGAATTACCAGGAGATCAAGACACCTCCTGATCTCCTGGCCTCCTGTTGCGCATCGTCAACGGCCCGCCCGCGGGCGGCGGGCCGTTCTCGGATGACTCCCGACGGCGAGAGGGCGGTTCCCGAACGTCCGACGATGGGCAGCCCTCGAGCGGGATTTAGGGTTTGGTCACCGCCAGACCCGTGACGGTCGCTTCCGTGTTGTGCCCGAAGCGGATCCCGTAGATGCCGTCGGTGGACTTCAGCTTCCCGGGAGCGGCAACGGCGGCCTTGTCGTACGTGGCGACCACCGTGCCGTTGATCGCGCATTCGACGTTACCGCCCTTCACGGACATCGCGATCTCCTGCTTGACGGACTGGCCAGGGCCTGCGGCCTTGTTCACAGCGGCATTGGCCTCTCCTCGCCTTCCGTTCATCTGAAACGGGGCCGGACCGAATCCCCGCACGATGAAGTTTCCATTGCCGTATGTCGCGCAGTAGAGGTAGCTCTGATCCGCCGTCCCCATGTCATTGCCGGCGATCACGAGGCCATACGGATGCGGATGATCGTTCAGGTTCATGTACTTCGACTCGGTGAACGTCGCCTTGACCGTGTAGTCGCCGCTGGCCATGTTGGCGGGATTCCAGTAGGTGACGGCAGGACCCGTCGTGACGCTCAGGGCATCGGGCGTCCCGGAGAGCTTCGCGTTCTTCAGGACCTCTCCCTTCTTCTCCTCGTTGGCGTCGATCTTTCCTGTCCAGCCGGGGACGGAGATCCCGCCGTCGGCGACGGCACGGGCGGTCTCCTGCCCCTGTGCGCCGATCACGGACGGGATGAGCAAGGCGAAAGCGGCTGCGAGCGCGGAACCGTGGACGAGACGCATGGTGTGTCCTTTCACTGAAAACGTTTGATTGAACCGATAACTATAGTGCGATCGCGCCATTTGGGAAGCTCGCTCTACGGACGAGCTTGGACGCTCAACACCGCAGGCGCGGTTTCAGGAATCTTCCCGTATACGACGACTTGCACGCCGCGATCTCCTCGGGTGTCCCGGTCGCCACCACTTCCCCGCCCGCGTGGCCGCCCTCGGGGCCCAGATCGATCACGTGATCGGCAGTCTTGATCACATCGAGATGGTGCTCGATGAGCAATACCGTGTGACCGGCATCGACGAGGCGATTCAGCGACTCCAGCAGCCGTTCGATGTCCGCGAGGTGCAGCCCGGTGGTGGGCTCGTCGAGAATATAGACCGTGTGCCTCGATCGCTGGAGCGTGCTCAACTCCGTTGCGATCTTGATCCGCTGCGCCTCGCCGCCCGACAGCGTGGTCGCCGACTGGCCGAGCGTCAGGTAGCCGAGGCCGAGATCGGCCAGCACCTGAATCTTTCTGCGCACGGCCGGTTCGCTCGCGAAGAACGCCACCCCTTCCTCCACCGACATGTTCAGCACGTCGTCGATGGTCTTGCCGCGCAGCGTGACCTCCAGCGTCTCGCTGTTGAACCGCGCGCCCTTGCACGCGCCGCACGTGACCTCGACGTCCGGCATGAAGTAGAGCTGTGTCGTGATCGCGCCCTCACCCTGGCATTCTTCGCAACGGCCGCCCTTGACGTTGAAGCTGAAACGTCCGGGTCTGTACTCGCGCTCGACCGACAGCGGCGCCTGCGTGAACAGGTCGCGAATCGTGTCGTAGAATCCGACGTAGGTCGCCGGGTTGGAACGGCTGTTCCGGCCGATCGGCGACTGATCGATGTTGACGACCTTGTGGACGTGCTCGACGCCGTCCACGCTGTCGTGCCCGCCCGGCAGCGTGCGGGTGTCCACCAGGCGCTTCCACAGCACCTTGTAAAGGATCTCGTTGACCAGGGTGCTCTTGCCCGAACCGGAGGCGCCGGTTATCGCGACGAGCTTTCCGAGCGGGAACGCGACATCGACCGCCTTGAGGTTGTTCTCGCGCGCGCCGCGCACGACGAGCGCCCCGCCGTTCCCGTTCCGCCGCTCCCTGGGTGTGTGGATGGTCCGCCTGCCCGAGAGGTACTGACCCGTCGGCGACGCCTTGCACTTGAGCATGTCGCCCACCGTCCCCTGCACCACGACTCTCCCGCCGTGCACGCCTGGCCCCGGGCCCATTTCGACAATGTGGTCGGCGGCGCGGATCGTATCCTCGTCGTGCTCGACGACAATCACCGTGTTGCCGATGTCGCGCAGACTCGCGAGCGTGGCGATCATCTTCACGTTGTCCTTGGAGTGGAGGCCGATGCTCGGCTCGTCCAGCACGTAGAGCATCCCCATCAGCCCGGATCCGATCTGTGTGGACAGGCGGATCCGCTGGGACTCGCCGCCGGAAAGCGTGCTCGCGCGGCGATTGAAGCTCAGGTAGTCGAGCCCGATCCCGAGGAGCAGGTCCAGCCGGCCCCGAATCTCCTTCAGCACCTGCCGGCCGGCGTCCGCGCCGCGGCCGGACGGCTTCACTCTGCTCAGGAACGCCTGGAGCTCGTCGAAATGAAGCTGCCCCAGATCGTGGATGGTCCTGCCGGCGATCGTGAACAGCAGCCGGGTCGCACGGAGGCGCGCGCCGTTGCAGTCGGGACAGGTGTGCTCGACCATCACCTTGTCCAGCCACGCCTCCATCCTGGAGCTCGTCTCGCCGCGCTGGCGGTAATGGCGATAGTAGCGCTCGATGCGCCGCGCAATCCCGTGGAAGCCCACTTCCCTCCCCTCGTGGTCGTCGCGCTTCACTTTCGCATCCGGCGGCGAAGCCAGCCGGATCTTCCGGGTGTCGAGCCCGTACAGAATCGCGTGGCGCGCCGGCTCGGGCAGATCCCTCCACGGTGAGTCGAGCGGGAACTCCAGCGCCATCGCCAGGCTGTACATCATCCGGCCGTCCCAGGTGTCCGGGTTGTATTTGAACGCTTCGCGGATGAAGCATCCGCCGAGGATGCTGCGCTGGGGATCCGGAACGAGCAGGTCCGGGTGCGTGAGCTTGTCCACGCCGAGGCCGCCGCAGGTCCGGCAGGCGCTCTCGGGATTGTTGAAGACGAAGTACTCGGGCGCGATATCGCCGTACACGAAATGGTGCGTGGCGCTGCACAGCGCGCGATAGAACCGCTCGGCCTCGTGCCTGCCCGCGCCCTTGACGATCTGGACCTGCAGGAGGCCATCGCCGACGAGCAGCGAGGCGGCGATTCCCGCACGAATGGCCTTCTCGTGCCTGCGGCTGACAACGAAGCGGTCCACCACGGCGTCCATGTTCCGGACCTTCGAATCGTCGAGATCGACCTCTGCGGAGATATCGACTGGCTTTCCGTCGACGATCAGGCGCCGGCAGCCCTTCTTCCGAATCTCGGTGAAGACGAAATCGAGCTCCTCTCCATACACCTTGAACACCGGAGCGCGCAGCTCGATCTCGGCGCCTTCGGGCAGCGACAGGATCGCCTCCAGGATCTGGCTCGACGATCGGCTCGGCGTCGGCTCGCCCGTCCGGGGACAGTGCGGCTCGCCGATCGTGGCGTAGAGGAGATTCAGATAGCTCGCGATGTCGGTCATCGTCCCGACCGTCGAGCGCGGATTGCTCGTGAGGGTCTTCTGTTCGATCGAGATCACAGGCGACAGGCCGAACACGAAGTCGACGTCCGGCTTCGCCACCTGCGCGACGAACCGCTTGGCGTAGCTGGACAGCGACTCCATGTATCGTCGCTGTCCCTCCGCGTATATCGTGTCGAACGCAAGGCTCGACTTGCCCGACCCGGAAAGGCCGGTGACCACGATCAGGCTGTCGCGCGGGATCTCCAGCGAGATGTTCTTGAGGTTGTGGACACGCGCGCCCTGCACGGCGATCGTCGTGCGTGCGGCGGTTTTCCGCGTCTTCCCGTCTCTCTTCACGGACGCGCGACCTCAATCATCCGGCTGAAGTATACGCCGCGGTCACCCGGGCCCGGCGCTTGCATCCGACGCGGGTCACGAGCACGAGCCCCCCTGGTCCCCGCAGGGTCGAAGCCTGCGCGGTTCGATGAGGAACCCACGAGGAGGCACGCATGGCTTTCACGCTCAGCAGCCCGGCTTTCAAGGATGGCGACGTCGTGCCGAAGCAGTTCACCTGCGATGGCGCCGACGCGGCGCCGAAGCTCGAGATCTCCGATCCTCCCCCGGGCACGCGCAGCTTCGCGCTGATCATGGACGACCCCGACGCACCCAGGGGAACGTTCACCCACTGGCTCGCCTATGACATTCCCGGAGGTGCCGGCGATCTGCGTGTGATGGAAGGCAAGACGCTGCGTAACAGCTTCAACCGGTCCGGGTATGGCGGTCCCTGTCCTCCGCCGGGCCACGGCGTTCATCGCTATATCTTCACGGCACACGCCGTCGACGTGCCGGCGCTGGCGCTGCGGGGCGACAGCAAGAAGGATCTCGAAGAGGCGCTGGCCTCGCACACGCTCGGCACAGCGCGGCTGACGGGGCGCTACGAACGCGCGAAGTAAGCCGGAGAAGGGCCCTCATCTGCCCTCCCGCGCGGGCAAGGCCTCCGCATGGAAGAACGCCAGCTCCTGCACGTCGACGCCGCTCTTCTTCGTGAGGCGGACCGGCGTCGAAGCCTTGCCGATCAGTCCCTGGTCGGCAAGGTACTCACACGCGGTCGTCACACCGCTCACATCGAAGTTGCGCCGGAAATAGTCCTCGATCTCGCTGCACGAACGTGCTTCGCCGACGTCGCGCAGGTAATCGAGGATGGGAGCGAAAATCGCCAGCGCGCGATCGGACACGTACGCGTCGAGCGCATTCAGGGCCGCCTGCACGTTCTTCCGCGTCTTCCTGGCGTTGAGGAGCTCGCTGTAGATCGTGCTGAAGAACGCCGGGTTCAGCCGCATTGCCTGCGGGATCACCTCGCGATCCACCAGCCCGCCCGCCTCGATGACCTCCACCTGCGCCAGGGGTGTCGCGGCGTAGAGGATCCACAGGGCCGTGTAGTCGAGGTCCGCGCGCGTGAGGAACCACTTGTGCGCTTTGTCGATCGAGGGCAGCGCGCCCGTAGCCGCACGCAGCAGCTGCAGCGCTCGATCGCGGGCGCCGACATCATGCAGCGTGCCGCACAGATCGGCGATCGTCGGATCGTGCGTGTAGAGCAACCGGCCCTTCGCCAGGAACGCGTGCAGAAAGGACTGCCGCACGGAGCCCTCGACGGTCTTGCGAAACTCCGTGCGCGACATGAGGAGCGCGTGAATGTTCACCCCATCGGAATACAAGGCGAGGTGACGGGACTCCACGTGCCTGTCGTCAACCGTCACCAACAGCAGGTCGATGTCGGACTTCGCCCAGACGATGTCGTGCGAGAGGCTGCCGCACAGGATGGCTGCAAGGATCGTACGATCGTGTTTCACCTGCTCGACGAGCGCGTCGAGCGCGGCGGTGAACCTTTGCTGAAGCGAATCCTGGAGCATCAGAGCCTCCGACGTGCCGCCGGAAGTCTAACCTGGAACACCGCTCACGTGGAGTGTGAGAAGCCGCTTGCACCTTCGGCGGCTGGCGCCGGCGCGGCGGAGGGTCAGTCGCGTGCAGTGGCGCTGGTCCGCGTGGCCATTTGCGCAGATTCCGTGGCCGCATCGGAAACGGCCAGCAGCGCCGCCAGAGACAGCAGCGCTGCCGCGCACAGATAGTAGCCGACCGACTGGAGCCCGTGGTGTTCGGCGAGCCAGATCGCGATGTACGGCGCCAGCGACGCGCCGAAGATCCCGGCGAGATTGAACGACAGCGACGCGCCGGTGTAGCGGACCGGCGCCGGAAACTGCTCGGCCAGGAGCGTGCCGATCGGCCCGTACGTCACGCCCGTCAATCCCAGGCCGATGATCAGGAACAGCAGGACCCCGCCCAGGCTGCCGGCGACGAACAGCGGAGCGAAGGCGAGCCCGAAGACGAGGATCGCCACCGTCGCGACGATCATCGCGTGGCGCCGGCCATACCGATCGGCGTAGATGGCCGCCAGGGGGATCGTGAGGGCGAAAAAGAGCACTGCCAGCAGCTGCAGCCAGAGGAACTGATCGCGGCTGTAGCCGAGCCGCGAGGTGCCCCAGCTCAGGGCGAACACCGTCATCAGGTAGAACAGCACGAACGTCGCCAGCGCCAGCCCCATCCCGGTCGCCAGGGCGCGCGGATGGCGGGTCACGACGTCCAGAATGGGTACGCGCACGCGCTCCTGCCGATCGATCACGCGCTGGAACTCCGGCGTTTCGCTGATTCGCAACCGCACCCAGAGACCGACCCCGACCAGCACGGCGCTCGCGAGAAAGGGAATTCGCCAGCCCCAGACGAAGAACGCCTCGTCGCTCATCACCGCGGTCAGCAGCAGGAACACCCCCGTGGCCAGAAAGAACCCAATCGGCGCGCCGAGCTGCGGGAACATGCCGTACCAGGCCCGCTTCTCCGGCGGAGCGTTCTCGGTCGCCAGCAGCACCGCGCCGCCCCACTCGCCGCCGAGGCCCAGGCCCTGTCCGAGCCGGCACATGGCCAGCGCCGCCGGCGCAAGCAGGCCGATCTGCGCGTAGGTAGGCAGCAGACCGATGACCACGGTCGAAATGCCCATCGTCAACAGCGCCGCGACCAGCGTCGTCTTGCGGCCGACCCGGTCGCCGAAGTGTCCGAACAACGCGGAGCCGACGGGTCGCGCGAAGAAGGCGAGCGCGAAGGTCGCCAGGGACTGCAGCGTTGCCGACGCCGGATCTCCGGCCGGGAAGAACAGCCTCGGGAACACCAGCACCGCCGCCGTGGCGTAGATGTAGAAATCGAAGAATTCGATCGTCGTGCCCACTAGGCTGGCGAACAGCACACGGCCCTTGCCGGCGGCCGCCGGACGCGGTTGGCCCGCGGAGATCATCGCCGGCCTCGGAACAGGGTGGCGGACCGACCGAGATTGAAGACGAGCGCTCCCGTGTCAGATTCACGGAAGCTGGCGGAAAGTGGCATGCTCCGCGGATCGCTCACCCGAATCTGACAAACCAGTGGTGGTATCCCGCTGCTAGTCAGGTCGCGAGTACTGGTGGCCGACACTCTCCAGTGTCGCGTGAGGCGGAGACGGCGGCATGTGCGGGGCCCTCTCCGGCGCGGGCACGAGCGGCAGCTCGACGACGAACGCGCTGCCCCGGCCGGGACCGTCGCTGTACGCGGTGATCGTGCCTCCATGAGTGGAGACGAGATTCCGGACGAGCGCGAGCCCGATGCCAAGCCCTTCGGCGCTCGTATGCGACTCGCGCACGAACGGATCGAACACGCGCTCGAGCATGTCGCGCCTGATGCCGATGCCAGAGTCCCGCACGGCCACCAGCGCCCGGCCGTCCTGTTTTCGCGCCGAGATCGAGATTTCGGCCCCTTCCGGCGAGTACTTGGACGCGTTCGACAGCAGGTTCGTGAAGACCTGGTGCAGTCGCGAGGAGTCGCCGTTGATCCAGAGCGGGACATCGAGGGGGACATCAATCTGAAGATACTGCTGCCGGTGGGCGATGCCGGGACTCGAGGCATCGGAGGCGGCCAGGATGGCCTCCTGCAGGGGCATGACGGAGGGTTCGATCCTCAAACCGCCCCCCTGCAGGCGCGTCACGTCCACGAGGTCGTCGACGACCTTGCTCAGTCGGACGGCCGAACGAAGAATCAGCTTCGCGGCGCGGTCCCGGGTTTCCTCGGAACCGTCTCGCTCCAGCATGGCTGCGGCCAGATGGACGTTGGCGAGCGGCTGGCGAAGCTCGTGCGACACGAATGCGAGCGCGTGGTCCTTCTGGTCCTGCACCGCACCGACGACTTCCTGTTCGGCCCGGACCCGGTAGATCAGCCAGCAGATGAACAACGAGCCCGCGAACATCAACGAGAACTCGATCGGGACGGTGCCCTGCCCCAGCCCGGGTCCACCCAGCGGCTGAATCAGCAGGCTTCCGACCGGGGTCCCGAGGGAGGTCGCCAGCATCCCGGGCCCGAGTCCGCGCCAGGTCGTGAGCGCTGCCGCCATCACCGCGAACAGAATGAGCGGCGGCTTCTCGCCAAGCCAGGGCAGCATCAGGATGTGGAGAACCGCCGTCACCGCCACTGTGCCCGCTGCCACGCCCAGATCGGGGATCAGGTCCCTGCGCGTAATGCTGGGCCGGGGACGACGACGATCGGGCACAGGATGGGCAGACATGACCAACCCCTTGGACGTATTTCGTTGAGCTGCCGTGTAGGTGAGGCATTACATTCTTCGATCCAGCCCGGGCATGCAAGCTCCTCTGTATGTCGAAGGGCAATCGGGTCCGGCATTTGGCCGATTCTCAACAGTTTGGGTAGACATTGCACGTGAGCCTCCCGGATGTTTTCAGCCTGACAGGACACTTTCTTGTGCTGGGGAGTC
>Ga0268386_10004258_pt1 | contig 10502 bp, 19 predicted proteins | sample RVTome_15_FD_200260 | JGI IMG/M metagenome (GOLD analysis project Ga0268386, IMG submission 200260) | Soil microbial communities from uranium-contaminated site in the Upper Colorado River Basin, Wyoming, United States - RVT150D86... ... | reverse complement strand
CCCTTGCGGGTCCGCGCGTTGGTATGCGTGCGCTGCCCGCGCACGGGGAGGCTCCTGCGGTGCCGAACCCCTTGGTACGAGCCGATCTCGATCTTGCGCTTGATGTCCTGAGCGACCTCGCGCCGCAGGTCACCCTCGACCTTGAAGGTGCGGTCGATGAACTCTCGGATCTTGCTGACCTCGTCCTCGGAGAGGTCGCGAACCTTCGTCCCGCCCTCGACCCCCGAGCCCTGCACGATCTGGTACGCCCGGGTGGATCCGATGCCGTAGATGTAGCGGAGCGCGATGTCCACGCGCTTGTCGCGCGGGAGGTCGACGCCGGCGATCCGAGCCACGCTGTGCCTCCTCTATCCCTGCCGCTGCTTGTGTCGGGGGTTCGAGCAGATCACACGGATCTGGCCACGCCGGCGGATGACCTTGCAGCGGTCGCACATCTTCTTCACCGACGGACGGACCTTCATCGAACCTCGCCCCTTCTCACCGGGGGCTACCGCTCGCGCCTTCGCGGTCGCTTCTTGAGCCCCCGAACCCCTCACTTGTAGCGGTACACGATCCTGCCGCGCGTCAGATCGTACGGCGACAGCTCCACCAGCACCCGGTCCCCCGGGAGGATCCGGATGTAGTGCATCCGCATCTTCCCCGAGATGTGGGCCAACACGTTGTGTCCGTTCTCGAGTTCCACCCGGAACATGGCGTTCGGGAGCGGTTCGGTCACCGTCCCTTCGACCTCGATCGCGTCCTTCTTCGGCAAGCTCCGGGTGATCCTCGTTTCCGGGCACGTCCGACCCGCCCACGGGCGAGACGGAACCGCCTCCGGATGGAAGCGGGCAGCCAGTATACGAGCCCCCCGCGAACACCGTCCACGCCTAGCCCGTGCCTGGAGGGCTCGGGCCGCGTCAGCCACCCGCGGGCTCGAACAGGGTGAGCTGGAGCCCCCCGGCCAGACGGAACCGCTGGTTGTGGTCCCCCCACGGCGTCAGAACCGGCTCCGCGAGGGGCTCGGCCCCGGCTCCGGTCACCTCGAGGGCCGCCTGGCCGAGGTCGTCGACGCGGACGGCGATCCTGACCCGCTCCCCGGTCGGGTGGCCGGCCTCGATCCCGTCGACGACGTCGGTGTGCCGGACGTCGAACAGCTCCAGGGTGGCGCTCGGCACCTTGAGGATCACCCCTCGACCCCCTTGCTCCTCGAGGTCCATCAGGGTGTCGAGACGGAAAACATCGCGGAACAGCCGCACGGCGGCGTCGTAGTCCTCGAACGTGAAGGCGAACCTGAGCTCTCGGGCCTCGGCCAACGCGCACCTCCTCGGGTCGGATCCGAGCGGGGTCTTACGCTCGGGCCGTGAGCACCTCGTTGCCGTCCTCGGTCACGGCGATCGTGTGCTCGAAGTGCGCGGAGAGCGACCCGTCCTCGGTGACGACGGTCCACCCGTCGGGCAGGACGCTCGTCTCCCATCCCCCGACGTTCACCATCGGTTCGACCGCAACGACCAGGCCGGGTTTCAACACGGGCCCGCGCCCCGGCTTGCCGTAGTTCGGGATCTGCGGGTCCTCGTGCAGGTTGCGCCCGATCCCGTGGCCGACGTATTCGCGCACGACCTCGAACCCCGCACCACTCGCCACCTGTTCGACGGCGGCGCCGATGTCCGAGAGCCGGCCGCCCGGACGGATCTGCGCGATCCCGGCCTCGAGCGCCTCCTCGGTCACCCGCACCAGCTTGTCGGCCTCGGCCGAGCGCGGCTCCCCGACGATGACGGTGACGGCCGAGTCCCCGTGGAACCCCTCCCAGATCGCGCCGAAGTCGAGCTTCAGCAGGTCTCCCTCGTCGACCGAACGCTCTGCGGAGGGGATCCCGTGCACGATCTCGTCGTTGATCGACGTGCAGATCGACGCCGGGAACGGGACCCGTCCCGCGCCGGCGCCGCCCCCGTACCCCTTGAACGACGGGGTCGCGCCCTGCTCGCGGATGTACTCCTCGGCGACCGAGTCGAGCTCCGCGGTCGTGACGTTCGGCCGGACGGCGGCGAGGACGCGCTCGATCGTCCCGGCGACGATGCGGCCGGCTCGGCGCATCTTGCCGATCTCCTCGGGGGACTTGTAGACGATCACGCGATCACTCGTAGGTGTCGAGGAGGTCGGCGATGGCCTCGATCGTTCGATCGGCGACGACCTCTTCCGGCGCCTCGGCGTCGATGTCTCGGAGCAGACCACGCTCCCAGAAGTACAGCACGAGCGGTTTGGTCTCGCGCTGGTAGACCTCGAGCCGGCGTTGGATCGTGGGCTCGTCGTCGTCGGCGCGGCCCACGAGCTCGTGGCCGCACACGTCGCAGATCCCGGCGACCCGTGGCGGCTTGAACTCCGTGTTGTAGCTTCGCCCGCAGTTGGGACACACCTGGCGTGCCATGAGGCGCTTCACCGTCACCGCGTCGGAGATCTTGAAGTTCAGTACGGCCGAGATCGGGTGGCCCTTCTCCGCCAGCGCGCGTTCGAGCGACTGGGCCTGTGGGACCGTCCGCGGGTAGCCATCGAGGATGAACCCCTCCCGCACGTCTGACTTGTCGAGGCGCTCGAGCACCATCTTCGTCGTGAGGTCGTCCGGGACGTACTCGCCGCGGTCGTAGAACTCCTTGGCCTGCAACCCGAGCGGCGTCTCCCGCGCGATCTGGTCCCGGAAGATGTCGCCGGTGGCGATGATCGGGAGCCCGTAACGTTCGGACAGCCGCCTCGCCTGCGTGCCTTTGCCTGCACCCGGAGGTCCGAGGAGGATGATCCGCACGGCGGCCTACTTCAGGAAGCCCTCGTAGTGCCGCATCAACAGCTGCGACTCGAGCTGCTTCATCGTCTCCAGGGCGACGCCGACCGTGATCAACAGCGATGTCCCGCCGAACGGGAACTGCTCGAACGTCCAGAAGGCAAGGACGATCGTGGGGATCAGCGCGACCGTGGCCAGGAAGATCGAGCCCGGGAGCGTGATCCGGGTCAAGACGAAGCTCAGGTACTCGGCCGTGGGCGGCCCCGGTCGGATCCCGGGGACGAACCCTCCGTACTTGCGGAGGTTGTCGGCCGTGTCGACCGGGTTGAACGCGATCGCCGTGTAGAAGTACGCGAAGAAGATCACGAGCAGCCCGTAGATGGTCATGTAGACGATGCTCCGCTGGTTCGTGACGTAGTTGTTCACGAAGTTCGTGAACCAGTCGGCGTGGTAGACGCTCGCGAGGAGCGTGGGGAAGTACAGCACCGAGCTCGCGAAGATGATCGGGATCACGCCGGCCTGGTTGATCTTGAGCGGGATGTAGGTGCTCCCCCCGGTCGTCATCCTGCGGCCGACGACGCGTTTGGCGTACTGGACGGGGATCCGCCGCTGGCCCTGCTCGATGAAGATGACCGCCACGACGATGGCGAGCCCGATCAACAGCACGACGACGAACTTCGTCGTTCCGGCCTGCAGCAAGATCGCGCGGCCCTCCTGCGGCAGCCGCGAGATCACGCTCGCGAAGATCAGGATCGACATCCCGTTGCCGATGCCGCGCTGGGTGATGAGCTCGCCCATCCACATGATCATCGCCGTGCCGGCCGTCATCACCAGGACGATCAGCGCGATGTTCCCCGCGGTGAACGTCCCCGCCGGGAAGATGTCGACGCCGCCGAGCTGGTCCGAACGCGAGTGGAACAGGAACACGAGCCCCGTGGACTGCAGCAAGGCGAGCACGACGGTCACGTAACGCGTCCATTGGTTGATCTTCTTGGTGCCGGACTCGCCCTCCTTGTGCCACTGCTCGAGCTTGGGGATCACCACGGTGAGGAGCTGCATGATGATCGACGCCGTGATGTACGGCATGATCCCGAGCCCGAAGATGGCCATGCGCGTCAGCGCGCCGCCGGAGAACAGGTCGATGAAGGACAGGAAGCCCGTGCCACCCTGAGCGTCGAGCGCATCGGTCAGGATGTTGATGTCGACGACCGGTACCGGGACGTGCGACCCCAACCGGTACACCGCGATGATGGCCAGGGTGAACAGGATCTTGTTCCGGAGGTCCGGAACCTTGAAGGCGTTGACGAAGGCGCGGAGCACGGGTCCCTATCCTACCCCTGGTCTCCCAGGACCTCGGCCCTGCCGCCCGCTCCTTCGATCTTCGCCCTGGCCGCCTCGCTGAACGCGTGAGCCCGAACGGTGATCGCCTTGTCGATCTCGCCGCGAGCGAGGACCTTGACGGGTCGGCCCTTGCGGACCAGGCCGTGCTCGAGCAGCGCCTTCGGGTCGACCTCGCCCTCGAACACCTCGGCGAGCCTGCCGACGTTCACCACGGCGAACTCGACGCGGTTGGGGTTCGTGAAGCCCTTCAGCTTCGGCACGCGGCGCTGGAGTGGCATCTGACCGCCCTCGAACCCCGGCTTGGGGTTGTGGCGCGCGCCCCAGCCCTTGGTGCCTCGGCCCGCGGTCTTGCCGCGCGTGCCCGCACGGCCGCGGCCGACGCGCGTGCGGTCCTTCGTGGCGCCCTCGGCGGGTTTGAGGTGATGGAGCTTCACGACGACGTCCTGTCCCGAGCGGTGCCTCGGCCCCGGCCGCCGCGCTCGTCCTTGCTGTCTCCTGGCCCGTCTCCTGGAAGCTCTTCGACCCGCACGAGGTGTTGGACCTTCGAGATCATGCCGCGGATCTCGGGGCGGTCGTCCTTGATCACGCTGTGGCGGATCCGGTGCAGCCCGAGGCGTCGCACGGTCTGCTTCTGGTCCTTGGGTCGGTGGATCACGCTGCGGACCTGGGTCACCTTGAGCTTTGTCATCGACGGCCACCCGCATCGGGCGAGGCCTGAGCCTGGTCGCCGTAGACCTCCTCGAGCTTGGCCGCGCGGGTGGCCGACAAGCGAGCCTGGGCCGCCGCCACCGCCGCGAGCATCGGCTTGGGGGCAACCTCGTGGAGCTCGCGGCCGCGAAGCCGGGCGACCTCTTCGGGTCGCCGCAGGCTCTTGAGGCCCGTCATCGCCGCCTTCACGATGTTGATCGCGTTGGAGGATCCGAGCGACTTGGACAGGATGTCCTTGATCCCGGCGCACTCGACGAGCGCCCGCACCGCGCCGCCGGCGATCACGCCGGTCCCCGGCGCCGCGGGCTTGAGCAGCACGATGCCCGCGCCGTCCCGCCCGGTCACCTGGTGCGGGATCGTGGTGCCCATCATCGGCACCTCGAACATCTTGCGCTTGGCCTCCTCGACGCCCTTCGCGATCGCGGCGGGCACCTCCTTGGCCTTGCCGTAACCGAGCCCGACGCGACCGGCGCCGTCGCCCACCACGACGAGCGCGGCGAACGAGAACCGGCGGCCGCCCTTGACGACCTTGGCCACGCGGTTGATCGAGATCACCCGCTCCTCGTAGATGCTCTTCTCGCCCTGTGAGTCGTAACGCCGCATCAGATCTGCAACCCCTTCTCCCTCGCACCTTCGGCGAGCGCGGCCACGCGCCCGTGGAACAATCTGCCGCCGCGGTCGAACACGACCCGTTCGATCCCGGCCGCCTTCGCGCGCTCGGCCAACAGCTCACCGACGGCCTTCGACGGCGCCGTCTTCCCGTCGCCGCCCGCCTTCCCTGCCCCGCCCACCTTCCCTGCCCCGCCCACCTTCCCTGCCCCGCCCACCCGCACCTCTCGGTCGGATGCGGCGACGAGCGTGCGAGCAGCCTCGTCGTCGACCAGCTGCGCGTAGATGTGCCGGTTGCTGCGGTACACCGCCAGGCGGGGCCGCTCCGCGGTCCCCGAGATCTTCCGGCGAACCCGGACGTGGCGGCGGACCCGCGCTCGGCGTCTGGTCTTGGCATCCATCACGCGGTCGCCCCCTTGGCGGCCTTGCCGGCCTTCTTGCGGACGTACTCGTTCTCGTAGCGGATGCCCTTGCCCTTGTACGGCTCCGGCTTGCGGATCTTCCGGATGTTCGCGGCCACCTCGCCCACGAGCTGCTTGTCGTTGCCTCGCACCACGATCTGGGTCGGCGTCGGGGTCTCGAACTCGATCCCATCCGTCGCGGGGACCGTGACGGGGTGCGAGAAACCCACCTGGACCTCGAGCGCCTTGCCCTTCATCGCCGCCCGGTAGCCGACGCCCACGATCGCGAGGCGCTTCTCGTAACCCTTGGTGACGCCCTCGACCATGTTCGCGATCAGCGAACGCGTGAGCCCGTGCAGGCTGCGGTGGAGCCCTTCGTCGCTCGGCCGTTCGACCCGCAGGACATCCTCGTCGCGAACGATGCGCATCTCGGGGTGCACCCGCTGCGACAGCTCGCCTCGTGGGCCCTTGACGACCACGACGGCGTCGTCGCCGACGGTGACGTCGACGCCGCTCGGGATCTCGATGGGCTGCCTACCGATCCGGCTCATGTCCCCTTCTCATCCGCTCGATCGCTCCGACGGAACGATGCTCACCACACGTACGCGAGGACCTCGCCGCCGATCCCCTTGCGGGAGGCGTCGCGGTCGGTCATCACACCCTGCGAGGTCGAGATGATCGCGACCCCCAACCCGCCCAGCACCCGGGGCAGGTCGTCGTGGCCGGCGTACACACGCCGGCCGGGCTTGCTCACGCGCTTGATACCGCTGATCGTGCGCTGCCGCTTGGCGTCGTACTTCAGGGTCACGCGGTAGACGCGCTCGATGCCCTCGCCCTCCTCGCCGAACCCTGCCACGTAGCCCTCGGTCATCAGGATCTGCAGGAGCGCCCTGTTCATCTTCGACGCCGGGACCACGAGGTCGTCCTTGAACGCGAGGTTGGCGTTGCGCACCCTGGTCAGCAGGTCGCCGACCGGATCGTTGACGTTGGTCGCGAGCTTCACCATGACGCCTTCGTCACCCCCGGCAGCTCGCCGGCATGCGCGAGCTCTCGGAAGCAGATGCGACAGAGCAGGAAGCGCCGGTACACGGCTCGAGCACGGCCGCACCGCCGGCAACGCGTGTACTCGCGCACCTTGAACTTGGCCTGCCGCTCCTGCTTGTTCTTCAACGCCTTCTTCGCCATCAGCTACTCCCCGAGGACGCCGTCGCCATCGGGATCCCCTCGAACGGGAACCCGAGCGCGACGAGCAGCGCCCTGCCGTCGTCGTCGTTCCTCGCGGTCGTCACGACCGTGATGTCCATCCCGCGGATCTTCACGACCTTGTCGTAGTCGATCTCCGTGAAGATCAGCTGCTCGGTCAGCCCGAGCGTGTAGTCGCCGTGCCCGTCGAACGCGTTCGGGTTCAACCCTCGGAAGTCCCGGATCCTGGGGATCGCGATCGAGACGAGCCGATCGATGAACTCCCACATCCGGTCGCCCCGCAGGGTGACCTTCGCGCCGATCGGACTGCCCTCACGCAGCTTGAACCCGGCGATGGACTTCCGAGCCTTCGTGATGATCGGCTTCTGACCGGTGATGATCGTGAGATCGTCGACCGCGGCCTCCAGCATACGGCCATCCTTCAGGGCGTCACCAACGCCCATGTTCACGACCACCTTCTCCAGACGCGGCACCTGCATCGGGTTGGCGTAGCCGAGCTCCTGCTGCAGGCGCGACCGAACCTCCTGCGCGAAGCGGACCTTCAGGCGGGGCGTCGGCTGATCGCTCATTGATCCGACCCGCACTTTCGGCACACCCGGAACTTCGACCCGTCGCCCTCGATGCGGTATCCGACGCGCGTCGGCTTGCCGCACGAGTTGCAGACGAGCATCACGTTCGAGATGTCGATGAACAGCTCGGTGTCGATGATCCCGCCCTGCTGGAGCTGGGAGCCGCTCGCCGAGCGCTTGCCCGAGGTGCGCTGGTGCTTCTTGGCCATCGCCGCGCCCTCGACCATCACCCGGCCCTCACCGGGCATCACGCGGATCACGCGGCCGGTGTGGCCGGCGCTCTTGCCGGTCATGACCTTCACGGTGTCGTCCTTGTGGATGTTCACGCCGGGCATCACAGCACCTCCGGGGCCAACGAGATGATCTTCATGAAACGCCGTTCGCGGAGCTCGCGCGCGACCGGGCCGAAGATGCGGGTGCCGCGCGGGTTCTTCGAGTCGGCCGTCAGGATCACGACCGCGTTGTCGTCGAACCGGATATAGGAACCGTCGGGCCGGCGGCGCTCCTTGGCGGTCCGAACGACGACGGCCTTGACGACCTCGCCCTTCTTGACCCCGCCGCCGGGCAGGGCGTCCTTCACCGAGCCGACGACGACGTCGCCCACGTGCGCGTACCGGCGACCACTCCCGCCGAGCACGCGGATCACGAGGACCTCTTTCGCCCCGGTGTTGTCCGCGACCTTGCAGCGCGATTCCTGCTGGATCACTACTTGGCCCTCTCCACGATCTCGACCAAGCGCCAGCGCTTGCTCTTGGAGAGCCGCCGCGTCTCCATGATCCGAACGGTGTCGCCGACGTGCGCGTCGTTGGTCTCGTCGTGCGCGGCGAGCTTGTTCGAGCGCGCGACGGTCTTCTTGTACAGGGGGTGTCGCACCCGCCGGTCGATGCGGACGAGCACGGTCTTGTCCATCTTGTCGGACACGACGACACCCACCCGGACCTTGCGACGGGTCCGATCCTCGGCGGCGCCCGGCCGCGCCGTCTCGGCGGGAGCCGGCGACCGGATCGTCTCGGTGGCGGCCACGTTCTCTTCGGTTGTCGGTTGCTCGTTCATCACGCCTCCACATCCGCGGCCGGCCGCTCCATCTCGCGTTCGCGGACGATCGTGAGGATCCTCGCGATCTCGTGCCGGACGTCCTTGATCCGCATCGGGTTGTCGAGCTGCCCCGTCGCCAGCTGGAAACGAAGGTTGAACAGCTCCTCCTTGTCGGACTCGAGTCGCTCGAACAGCTCCTCGTCGCCGAGGTCGCGAAGCTCCTGGATCGTCGCCACTACTCCATCCCTCCGGCTCCAGCTCGGGTGATGAACTTGCTCTTGATCGGCAGCTTGTGCGCGGCCCGGGACATCGCCTCGCGCGCGAGCGACTCGGAGACGCCGGACAGCTCGAACATCACGCGACCGGGCTTGACGACCGCGACCCAGCCCTCCGGGTTGCCCTTGCCCGAGCCCATCCGGGTCTCGGCGGGCTTCTTGGTGACGGGCTTGTCCGGGAAGATGTTGATCCACACCTTCCCGCCGCGGCGGATGTGGCGGGTGATGGCGACGCGGGCCGCCTCGATCTGACGGTTCGTGATCCACGCGGCCTCGAGCGCGACCAGGCCGAAGTCGCCGAAGTGCACCTCGGTGCCCCCCTTGGCGCGTCCTCGCCGGCGGCCTCGATGCACCTTGCGGTGCTTGACCTTCTTCGGGGCAAGCATCAGCCCTGAGCCTTCCCGTCGGTCTCCTGTGGGGTCGACGTGGGTTGATCAGGGGCCACGGCCGTGCCGCCTTCGACCCCCGCAGCCTCGGTCGCCGTGACAGCGTCCGTCGCTTCCGCCGGAGCGGGAGCCTCGGCGGTGGCCTCGTCGGAGGGTTCCGGAACGGCGGGCGGGGGTTCGACCTCGGCCACCTCGGCGGCCTCACGCTCGTCGGTGATGAGCGCGCCCGTCGAAGCGCCTCCGCTCGAGACCTGCGCGAGCGCCCGAGCGCGCAGCCGCTCGGTCTCCTGCTCGGCCTGCGGGATCTCGTCGCCGTGGTAGACCCACACCTTCACGCCGATCTGTCCGAACGTCGTCTTGCCCTCGGCGGTCCCGAAGTCGATCTTGGCCCGCAGCGTGTGCAGCGGCACGCGGCCCTCGCGGTACCACTCGCGGCGTGACATCTCGGCACCGCCCAGGCGACCGCCGCATTGCACGCGGACGCCGAGGGCGCCCGAGCGCATCGCGGTCTGCACGGCTCGGCGCATCGCGCGCCGGAACGACACCCGCCCGGCGAGCTGCTCCGCGACGCCCTGGGCGAGCAGCGTCGCGTCGGTCTCGGGGCGCGTCTCGGAGGCGGCCGAGTTCATGTCCTCGACCTTCACGTCGACCCGCTTCTTCGTCACGCGCTCGACGTCCTTGCGGATCTTGTCGACCTCGGCGCCCTTGCGGCCGATCACGATGCCCGGACGCGCCGTCCGGATGTAGACCCAGATCTGGTCGCCCTTGCGCTCGATGTCGATGCTCGAGATGCCGGCGCGCGACAGGCGCGAGCGGATGTGCTTGCGGATCCAGATGTCCTCGTGGAGCTGGTCGGAGTAGTCCCGACCGGCGAACCAGTTGGACTTCCACGGGTAGATGACCCCGAGACGGAACCCGTACGGGTTGACCTTGTGACCCACTACGCATCCTCTCCCAACGAACGGACCACGAGCGTGATGTGCGACGTGCGCTTCAAGATCTTGGTCGCGCGACCGTACGCGCGCGGACGCCAGCGCTTGAGCGTCGGGCCCTCGTCGACCCAGGCCCGGTCCACGACCAGGTTCTGCGCCACGACACCTGGCTGCTGCTCGGCGTTCGCGACGGCCGAGTTGAGCGCCTTCTCGATCGTCTTGGAGGCGCCGAGCGGCGAGAAGCGGAGGATCCGGCGGGCCTCCTCGACCTGCCGCCCACGGACGAGATCGACC
>Ga0268386_10004257_pt1 | contig 10503 bp, 9 predicted proteins | sample RVTome_15_FD_200260 | JGI IMG/M metagenome (GOLD analysis project Ga0268386, IMG submission 200260) | Soil microbial communities from uranium-contaminated site in the Upper Colorado River Basin, Wyoming, United States - RVT150D86... ... | reverse complement strand
GGTGTTGTGCGCTTCGATGATGCCGGTCGAAAGCCTGCCGGAGCAGTCCTGGAAAACGGCGCTGGGGCTGGGCTTTGTCTCCTCGGTGTTCGACAATATTCCGCTCACCAAGCTCGCGCTCGAGCAGGGCGGTTACGACTGGGGCGCGCTGGCCTACGCCGTGGGCTTCGGCGGATCCATGGTGTGGTTCGGCTCTTCGGCCGGGGTGGCAATTTCCACGCAGTTTCCGTACGCGAAATCGGTAACCAACTGGCTGGCGCAGAGTTGGTTCATCCCGCTGGGCTACGTCGCCGGTTTCGCGGCCTATATGGCCATTTTCGGCTGGCAGCCGGCTGGGGTGTGAGCGGCTGAGTTCAGCCGTCGGCGGCCGCGATCTTCCGGACCACGGCCGGCGGCCGCCACACGAAGCCTTCCATGCGCTCTGCCTCGCCGTTGATGATGGCTGGGCGAAAACGCGTATTTTCAAGGCGTTGCGCCAATTCCTGGAAATCTTTTTCCGATGCTCCCTCGGGGGCGCTGACGAGCTTGACGTCGTGCAGGCTGCCATTGCGTGTCACGGTCATCGAAATTGCCAGGCCACCTTCGGGCACCGCGGCCGCCAGGTCACGCACGAAGCGATCGGTGGTATTGAGAAATCGCAGGGGCGAGGGAGCCCCCATGTATTCATCGGCTACGGCGGCAAAGGCCTTGCTGCTGGCCAGTACGCGGTAGGCCCGCTCGTACTGCTTTTCGGCGGAGCGGAAGTGCTGCAGCGCCAGGTACCAGTCTCCGAGCTGTGCGATGCCCTCCGCCACTTCGAGGTCGGTGGCCTCGGGGTTGTTGCGCCACGACTCCACCACGCGCGCGAACACCTCCTCACCCGCCTTGAAATGCGCGCTGATCGACCGCTCGAAGTACCATTGGCTGCCGTTGCTATTGTTGTCGTTCATGACCAGTTGCGGCTGCGGCGGCTCGCCCGTCTGCAGCATGTAGTAGATGGCGTGAAAGTGCATCTGCCCCAGCTCGCGGTAGCGCATGGCCGTCTCGCTGGTGCCGAGCCCCAGGTCCTTTTCGGAAAGGGCGGCGATCCTGCCGGCCAAAAAGCTGCGGTTGAGGTAGTCCGATGAGCGCGCAAGCGGCGCGTTCAACGGTTGTTTTTCCTGGTACCAGGCGTAGATCTGTTGCACCACCGGCAGCATGGCCGGATCGTCTTCGCCGTAATAGCGGGCGTGCAGCGAGTAGATGTTCGCCAGTATGCCGACAGATTCGTCGAGATTGCCCAGCAAGGACTCGACCTGCGCGATGCTGTACAGGTAGTTGGTCTGCTCGAGGCTGTTGGGGCCGGAGTTCACGCGGGCGACCATCGCGGTGCGGTGGAAGGCGTCGCGCGCCTCTTCGGGATTGCCTTCCTCGAGCAGCGCCTGGCCGTAGCCGTGGTAAAGGTCCACCAGCTCGACCGCGTACGGCCCACCCAGGGTCTCGGCGCGCTCGATGGCTTCGAGGTAGACGCCCACCGGGTCGCTCTTGGATGGCGGAATGGCTTCCTGGGCAACAGCCACCGAGCACAAGGCGAGGAAGACCAAGCCAAACAGCTTCCCGGTCCCGCTTAATCGTGTGCGCGCTGGCAACCGCCGCGGTGCGATTGCCGCCTTCCGTGTCGACAGATTGCTCACAACCCGTTGCATGTTTCTTCCACTTACAGCATACAACCTATGCCTGCCTTTGGGGCGAGCAATTGCAATTGCGCTCGGACGAGATTCCTTCGGGTCGTTCCAGTTCACTGGTTGTGTACTATGCTTACACGTAAGTAATGGACACTCGAATAGCATCATCTTTGTCTGACAGGAGGGAGAAATGGCTTATCGACTGAAAGGCAGCCTGCTGGAGGTCTGCACCTGCAAGATTCTGTGCCCGTGCTGGGTCGGCGAAGATCCGGATTTCGGTGACTGCAAATCCGCGATGGCCTGGCATTTCGACGAGGGCCAAGTCGATGGCATCGACATCGGCGGCCGCACTGTCGCACTGGCCGTCCACATTCCCGGCAACGTCCTCGACGGCAACTGGCGTGTGTCGATGTTTATCGATGACGGGGCGTCGGACGAACAGGCGGAAGCACTTCAGGCGGTTTATTCCGGCGAGAAGGGCGGGCCCATCGTCGACCTGATCTCGCTTATCGGCGAGGTGACCTCCGTGGAGCGCGTGCCGATTGTGTTCACGGTCGAACAGGGCAAAGGGAATCTCGTTATCGGCGATGTAGCCGAAGCGCGACTCGAACCCTACCGCGGCCCGACAGGAGAGGTGACCACGCTGACGAACACGATTTTCTCGACCGTACCGGGATCCCCGGCCTATGCGGGGAAAGCGGAGAACTTCCGTTTGAAGAGCAAGCCGCTCGACATCGACCTGGAAATCCAGGGGCATAACGCGATCCAGAGCGATTTCCTGATGGAGCACGCCGCTTAAGGGCTGAATGAGGCGTCCACCAGTGGTGCCTGTCGCAGTCGGCAATCCTGCGTCGCGCGGCGCTTTGCTGCCGGTGCTCGGTGCGATCGTGCTGCTGGCGTGGATCTCGCTGTGGGGGCTGGAGCAGTCCAGCCATGGCTGGCTGTTGCATAACCATGGCGCTTCCCATCACGCCTCCGCCACGGTTCCCGGCTGGCTCGAAGCCGGCCTGTTTTTGGCGGGCTGGCTGCTGATGACCATCGCCATGATGCTGCCAACGACGGTGCCGCTTTCCATGGTGTTCCGGCGAATGGTCGCCCGCCGCCCCCATCCGGGACCGCTCCAGGCCTTGCTTCTGAGCGGCTTTCTGGCTGCCTGGCTGGCATTCGGCCTGCTGGCCCTTGCTCTACTGTGGGGCATTCACTACGCCATCAGCGAGTTCAATGCGCTTGCGGGGCGGGAATGGTTCTTGAGTGCGGGCTTGTTTGTACTTGCCGGGGCGTACCAGTTCAGTCCCCTGAAATATGCTTGCCTGGACCAATGCCGCACACCGGTCGGATTCGTCATCAGCCACTGGCATGGCCGCAATCCCTGGCTGGAATCACTCAACCTCGGCTGGCGCCATGGGCTGTTCTGCGTGGGCTGCTGCTGGGCGTTCATGCTGCTGATGTTCGCCGTAGGAGTGGCCAGCCTGGCCTGGATGTTGGTGCTGGCGGTCATTATGGCGATCGAGAAAAACTCGCCGTGGGGGCGTCGACTTGGCCGCCCACTGGGGTTCGTTCTCCTTGCGACAGGCCTCACGCTGGTCGTCTTCAACCTCGCTGCGTGAGGTTCGCGACTGGTGGGCGGCTAATCGCGCCGGCGGTCACAGGCCAGCGTGGAATGCAGCTGCCAGTTCTCGCCATCTCCCGGTGCGGAGGCCTCGTATGTCCAGTCGAAATGATCGTCCATGATGTTGTGAAACGTGATCCGCGCCAGATGTGCAGGGTGTGGACCTGCCTCGATATCGCCGCGCATCACAATGTTTGAGCCCTGCATCTTGGCTTTGAAAGTCTGAAACTTGCCCAGGGTCTCGGTCGTCCAGACCATGATCCATTCATCCTTTTCGGCGTTGTAGACGCGCAGATTCGTACCCATGGCAGACCCGGGCGGAGAGTTTTCAGGGTCGGGGATCCAGACATCCTGAACGGCGTGCCCGTTGAGCGCGTAATGCCACACCCAGGTCGGCCGGGCGTCGTTCTCCTTCTGGCTGCCGTCCTCCTGACGCACCGTCGGCACGCAGGTCCAACTGCCCACGAACTGGCCGTACTGCTGGATCCCGGCCGGTGCCTCGGAATTGCGCGGTCCGAAAAGCGTGGCGTCTGCGGCCACCAGGTGGACCGACGGCACCAAGGTGATCAGGGAGATGGTTGCGAGTAGAGCGATAGGCCGTTCCATGATGTTACTCCAGCGTCTTGCAATGGCTTGTCTGTACTACTACATGCGGGCCGCGTAGCCCAGGCCGGTTGAGACGAATCACCATCAGAACGGGATCAATCAGCTGATTTGGGTGGTGCAGACCTGGATCGCGGCGAGGCTGCGGCGTCACCTGGACCTTGTAGCGGCCGCGTCCTCTCGACTAAGGTAGGATTTCGCTATGCCGCTGCATCCGCTCGCCGGCAAACCGGCCCCACAATCCATCCTCACCAACATTCCGCGGTTGGTCGCGGACTATTACAGCCTGGCGCCCGACCCCTCGGAGCTCGGGCACCGGATCGCTTTCGGCACCTCGGGGCACCGCGGCAGTTCTTCGAGCCGCAGTTTCAATGAGGCGCACATCCTGGCGGTCAGCCAGGCGGTGGTCGACTTTCGGAAGCGCCAGGGCATCGACGGCCCGCTGTTCATCGGCAAGGACACGCACGCGCTTTCGGAGCCCGCGCTGATCAGTGCCGTCGAGGTGTTGGCCGCCAACGGCGTTGATATCCGCATCGACAAGGACCTCGGCTTCACCCCGACGCCCGTGATCTCGCACGCCATCCTCGGCCACAACCGCGGCCGCCGGACGCATCTTGCTGACGGCATCGTGATCACGCCTTCGCACAACCCGCCTTGCGATGGCGGATTCAAATACAACCCGCCCAGCGGCGGACCCGCGGACACCGGGGTCACGGGCTGGATCCAAAAGCGCGCCAACGCCCTGCTGGCCGAGCCGGATGAAATCCTGCGCTGGCCCTGGGAGCGCGCCATCGGGGCCGACAATGTCGTCCGTCACGATTTCATTGCGCCGTACGTCGGGGCGCTCGGCGAGGTGATCGACATGGACATCATCCGGGCCTCCGGCATCCGCATCGGCGCCGATCCGATGGGCGGCTCGGGTATCGATTACTGGGGGCCCATCGCCGACCGCTACGGCATCGACCTCGTGGTCGTCAACGACGCCGTCGATCCCTCGTTCCGCTTCATGACCGTCGACAAGGACGGCAAGATCCGCATGGACTGCTCCTCGCCTGCGGCGATGGCGGGGCTGATCGGGCTCAAGGATGAATACGACATCGCATTCGGCAACGACACCGACTTCGACCGCCACGGCATCGTCACGCCCAGCGTCGGGCTGATGAACCCCAACCATTACCTTTCGGTGGCCATCGCCTGGTTGTTTTCGAACCGGCCCGACTGGCCGGAAAAATCCGCCATCGGCAAGACACTGGTCAGCAGCAGCATGATCGATCGCGTCGCGGCCGATCTCGGGCGCGAGCTTTGCGAGGTCCCGGTCGGCTTCAAATGGTTCGTCGCGGGATTGCTTGACGGGTCCCTGGGTTTCGGCGGCGAGGAAAGCGCCGGCGCATCGTTCCTTCGGCGTGACGGCACGGCATGGTGCACCGACAAGGACGGCATCATCCTCGACCTGCTGGCGGCCGAGATCACGGCCAGAAGTGGCCGCGATCCGGGCGAGCATTACCGCGAACTCGAATCGCGTTTCGGATCGCCCGTTTACGAGCGCATCGACGCGCCGGCCAATCGTGAGGAAAAGGCCGTGCTTGCCTGGCTTTCGCCCGAGCAGGTGACCGCCAGGGAACTCGCCGGCGAGCCCATCACCGCGCGCCTGACGAAGGCGCCGGGCAACGGGGCGGCCATCGGGGGGCTGAAGGTGGTGGCCCCGAGCGGCTGGTTCGCGGCGCGGCCGTCGGGCACCGAGGACCTCTACAAGATTTACGCGGAAAGCTTCAAGGGCGAAGACCACTTGCGGCGGATTCAGGAGGAGGCGCGCGAAATCGTGGCTGCAGCCCTGGCCGAAGGCCCGGTATCCTGAATAAGCATGGAGACTCTCGAAAGTATTTTTGAATACGTACTGTTCGGCAACACCGGCCTGGACTGGCTCATCGCGCTCGGCATCGCGGCCGCACTGATGACGGTGTTCTTCCTCACCAAGTCGCTGGCCCGCTCCCGGCTGCAGCGGGTGGCGGCGCGCACCGCGGCGCTGTGGGACGACGCGGTCGTCGACACGCTCGGCAAAACGACCAGTCTTGCGCTGGTCATTTTCTCGCTGGCGCTGGGCACGATCGTCCTCAGCCTGCCCGAGCGGGTGACAGGCGTTCTGGCCACTGTGGCGGTGATTACGCTGATCGTGCAAGTCGGTCTGTGGGCCAGCAACCTGTTGAAATTCTGGCTGGCGCGCTCGATCGAGCGCCGTCGCGAGAAAGACCCGGCCAGCGTCGCCACCTTGAGCGTGGTGAGCTGGGTGGGCCGCGTGCTGCTGTGGTCGGTGGTGCTGCTGCTGGTCCTCGACAACCTCGGCTTCGACATCACGGCCCTGGTAGCGGGGCTCGGAATCGGCGGCATTGCCGTTGCGCTGGCCGTGCAGAACATCTTGAGTGATCTCTTCGCCTCGCTTTCCATCGTCTTGGACAAGCCCTTCGTTGTGGGAGATTTCCTGAATGTCGGGGATTTCCTGGGGACCGTCGAGCACGTCGGCCTCAAGACCACTCGGCTTCGCAGTCTTTCCGGCGAGCAGCTGGTCATGTCGAACGCCGACCTCCTGCAGAGCCGTCTGCGCAACTATGGCCGCATGTACGAGCGCCGCGTGCTGTTCACCATCGGGGTGACCTACCAGACGCCGCGTGAGAAGCTGGAAAAGATTCCGAAACTCATCGAAGACGCGGTTTCAAAGCAGGACCGCGTGCGCTTCGACCGCTCGCACTTCAAGGAATACGGCGATTTTTCGCTCAACTTTGAGACCGTGTTTTACGTGTTGGACCCCGACTACGCCCTGTACATGGACATCCAGCAGGCCATCAACCTCGCCATCCACGAGGCTTTCGAGGCCGAGGCCATCGAATTTGCCTATCCCACGCAGACACTCTTTATCGAGCGCGAAGAGGGCTGATCGGCGGCGGACCTTCGACAACAGACGTTGACTACTGAAACCGCAGCCCGCGGCCCGACGTCAGTCCGTCGGTTGGGCGATCTTGAACAGCGGGCGATGCTCTTCGGGAATGCGCCCGTACTCCGCACGGCTGATCGGCAGCGGTGATTGCATGTCGAAGTTCCTGCGGTCGAGGAACCAGGGGCGGCTGTAGACCAGATACACGACCGGCCGCGGCTTGTCCGAGCGGTTCGCCGTGCCGGTGTGGCGCAGGCGATAGTCCATGAAGAAGCAGTCGCCGATCCTGGGCATCGGCTCGATGGCCCCTTCGAGCCGTTCCAGCTCCTCCCTGCTCCAACGCGTTTCCTCGCGCCTGGATTTGATGCGGTGCGAGCCTTCCCAGAGTGCGGTTGTGCCGGTGCGCTCGTCGAGATCCACGAGTGGGATGACAACGACCAGGGCGAACGGCGGGAAGAAAGCATTGAGGCCGCCCGCTTCGGCGAACAGCGGCGCATGATCGCGGTGGATGTGCTGCGTCGGCGCGCCCGGGTAGGCGCACACCACGACGAAACTCTGGATGATGCAGTCCGCGCCAAGCAATTCTCTGACCACCGGTATCACAAGCGGGGAGGCATAGATGCCCGGGTCGAGATAGGGGGGCTTGAGCGCTACGGAGAACATGTACCGCTCTTCGCCGACTTTGAGGCAGCTTTGCTCGACCTCGGCTCTGTCCCTCGTTGCGTAGTTCTCCAGAAAATCCGCCTGCATGGCGCGGACGAGACCAGTATCGTAGCTGTTCTCGAGCGAGAGGCAGCCGTGCAGCCTGAAATGCTGCGCCGCCTGCTTAACGCGATCGTGTTCGCGGTTCACGCTGGTAATTTTATCCGGCATCGCTATGCTGTTCACGGTTTGATCGAAGAAGAGTGAAACGGCCATGCCATCCTATCCCTACAGGATTCGAATCTCGCCCGACGTCATCTCGCAGGAGGTGCTGCTGGGAGAAACCGTGCTGCTGGACGTGAAAACGCTGGTCTACTTCGGCCTCGACGCGCTGGGCAGCGCGGTGTGGCGGGAGATCCAGGAACGCCCGGACGCGGACGAGGCCTTCTCGCGGTTGCTGGCGTCCACTGGTCTTGGCGAGGAGGAATTGGTTCAAAAATTTTCATCTATTCTCAGGGGTCTGGAGAATAGTCGTATCATTCAGCTTGAAGCAAGAATTACCTGACTGGTACGCGCGGCGGATGGACCTACCGTTGTACACTCCGCGTTCGGCATGAACAGCTTGCACAAATTTTTGGCCGGCCTGGCGCTGATATTCTCGCTGCTTACCTCGCCGGCCACAGCCGACGACCCCGGCCGCGCCGAGACCGACGTGCTGCTCAACTGGGGCGTCGAGATTCCCGTAACGGACGGGACAATCTTGAACGGCACCCTGTACCGGCCGAAGGATTCGGAGGGTCAACGGCTACCCGCCATCGTCACCATCACGCCCTACATCAGCGACCGCTACCACCCCGACGCGCTCTATTTCGCGCGCAACGGTTTTGCCTTCCTGATCGTCGACACGCGTGGGCGGGGCAACTCCCAAGGCGAATTCCGGCCGCTGGGCATCGAGGACGGGCAGGACGGCCGCGACGTGATCGCATGGATTGCGGATCAAGCGTGGTCCAACGGCCAGGTTGGCATGCGCGGCGGCTCCTACGGCGGTTACAACCAGTGGGCGACGGCGCGCTATTTCCCCGAGCACCTCACTACCATCGTGCCGATCGCATCGCCGCACCACGGCAGCGATTTTCCGATGAACTACAACGTGCAGTACCTCTACACCATCCGCTGGCTGACCCTGACCAGCGGGGTTACCCCGCAGGGGCGGCTGTTCGGGGATGATGCCTTCTGGAACCGCAAATTCCGCGAGTATCACACTTCCGGCATCGCCTTCGAGGACCTCGACGAGCTGGTCGGCAATCCGAATCCGCAGTTCGACGAGTGGGCCTCCCACCCCTTGCACGACGCCTACTGGGCGGCGCGAGTGCCCACCGCCGAGGATTACGCCCGCTTCGAGCTGGCGATCCTCACCATCACGGGCTACTACGACGGCGATCAGCCCGGCGCGATGGAATACTACAAGCGGCATATGCGTTACGGCAGCGCGGACGGCAAGGCCAATCATTACCTGCTGCTCGGCCCCTGGGATCACAGCGGCACCCGCATGCCCAGGCAAGAGTTCGGCGGGCTGAAGTTCGGCGATGGCGCCATGTTCGATGCCTTCCAGCTCGACCGCGACTGGTACCGCTGGACGATGGGGGAGGGTGCGCGACCGGAATTTCTACTCGATCGAGTCACCTGGTTTGTCGCCGGTGCCAACCAGTGGAAGGGCGCGGCTTCGTTGGAAGACATCACGGACAGCGAACTCGTCTTCCACGTGCAATCGGAGGGCACGGCCGGCAACCTGTTCCAATCAGGAACGCTTGGCGCCGCTGCGCCGGCGCCGGCGGACGTCGACCAATACGTCTACGATCCGCTCGACACCTCGAAGACGGCAATCGAAGTCGGCGACAACTACATCGTCGATCAACAGGAAGTGCTCGTGACCGACGGCGACGGGCTCATTTACCACAGCGCACCGTTCGAAGAGGCGGTCGAGATCACCGGCTATCCGCGCTTCGAGGCCTGGTTCGAAATGGACGTTCCCGACACCGACATCAACGTCACCCTCTACGAGGTGCTGGCCGACGGCACCAGCATCGCGCTGACCGGCGAGACCCAGCGGGCCCGCTTTCGCCGTTCGCTTTCCGAGGAAACGCTGATGACCGCCGGCGAGGTCGAGCCCTTCGTGTTCAAGAATTTTTACTTCTTTTCGAGGCGAATAGCCCAAGGCAGCCGCCTGAGGTTGTTCATCCGGCCGGCCAACCTGGTCGCCAACCAGCGCAACTACAACTCGGGAAAGGAGGTGGCGAAGGAAACCAAAGCGGATGCCCGTACCGCCACGGTCAAGCTGCATCTCGGCCCGGACACGCCCAGCCGACTGGTGTTCCCTGTGGTGGATGGAGGCTAAGAGGTTCGGGCCATGGACATTTCGAACACGCTTTCGGTCATCGCTGAGATCAGCATCGGCAGGAAACCGACGATGACTCAGACCAAAACGAGGGCGGTTTCCTCGTGGCGGCGCGTGATGGCCGTCTCCATCTGCTTTGCCCCGCTCTGTCTTTTCTCTACTGGAGCGGCTGCGAAGAGCCGGGCGACGGAGGCACTCGATCTCGAGCCAACCCTGCGCGCCGCCGCGCTGGTCCTGGCCGTGAGGGTCGAGCGCGTCGAGGCAGTGCCGATCGTCTACGGTGGCAAGGGGGTGCAAACACTGCAGCAATATGTGTTCACGCCGACGCGCATTTTGAAGGGTGTCTATTCCCGTCCAGAGCTGATCCTGACCAGCGCCGACCTGCAAACTTACTCCGGCAGCTTTGACACCAGGGAAATCCGGGCCGGCGAGCACCGTCTGCTCCTGCTCCGCCGCTCGCGTGTCGGCTACATCAATGCACACCACGTTGAATCCGCTGAACTGGCGTTCCCTTTGCTGGACGATGGCGACGACGCGCTCCTGGCAGCGGTGGAAGCACTTCTGGGGCTGCAAGACGTGAACGACCGCCTGGAGATCGTGACGCGTTTGTCGCGCGAATTGACCGACGCCAAGGGCCGCGGCGCAGTCGTCCTGCTCGGCGCGCTGGATCGGCGCGCTTATATTG
>Ga0268386_10004256_pt1 | contig 10503 bp, 10 predicted proteins | sample RVTome_15_FD_200260 | JGI IMG/M metagenome (GOLD analysis project Ga0268386, IMG submission 200260) | Soil microbial communities from uranium-contaminated site in the Upper Colorado River Basin, Wyoming, United States - RVT150D86... ... | reverse complement strand
CGCACCTCGCGGAGGGTGTCGAGCGCGCCCATTCCGTGATCGCCGACGGGCACAAGTGGCTGAACGTCCCGTACGACTGCGGCTTCGCGTTCGTCCGCGACCCGGCCCTCCTCGCCAAGGTGTTCTCGCTCACGGCCGCCTACCTGCCGGAGGACGAGCCGGCGCCGACCTACGGCTACCTGACTCCCGAGACCTCGCAGCGAGCGCGCGCCCTGGCCGTGTGGGCCGCGCTCCGCGCCTGGGGCCGGTCGGGCTACCGGGAGATGGTCGAGCGGCACCTCGACCTCGCGCAGCGGCTGGCCCGCCTCGTCGACGAGGCGCCGGACCTCGAGCGCCTCGCGGACGTCCCGCTGAACATCGTCTGCTTCCGCTACCGGCCCCCGGGCCTGCCGGAGGAAGAGCTCGACGCAGTGAATGCCCGGCTGGGGGAGGACGTGCTGGAGGACGGGCGGGTCTACGTGGGGACGACGAGCTTCGGCGGCAAGGTCGCCTTCCGCCCGGCGATCGTCAACTGGCGGACGCGCGAGGGCGATATCGACCTCCTCGTCGCGGTCGTCCGCGAGCTGGGCGCGCGCCTCCTGGCCCGCACAAAGTAGCCAAGAAGCGGCTCGAAACAAGCAAAAACGCTGTTACGAACTCGTGCTTCGGACTGATACCCTTCCTGCGAATAAGATGCATGCCGTCGTGGCCGCCCACGTCCGTCGCTCGGACGCCCCGTGACCCCAGGGGCGCTGCTCACGCCGCGTCCCATGCCGGACCGGCGTATGCCCGTCCTCGTGGGCGGCGCCGTCGTCGCACTCACGCTCCCGATCTTCCTGCTCGCCGGCTGGGACGTGCGCGGCTGGGCGCTGGGCGCTCTCGTCTGGGCCGGTAGCCAGGTCGTCGGCCTCCTGCTGAACAAGGCGGGGATCGGCGAGCCGACGCTCCGTGGCTCCGGCGTCGCCGCCTTCGGGATGATGGGCCGCGGGATCGCGCTCGTCCTGATCCTGCTCGCCGTCGCCGTCGCCGACCCGTCGCTGGCGCTCGCGGGCGCGCTCGTGTACGCCGCCGCCTACAGCGCGGAGCTGATCGCGAGCCTCGCGCTCTATTTCTCGGGGAGCCCGAGGCGATGAACGTCCTCCTCGCGGCCTCGGAGAGCGACTTCGACCCCCAGCACGAGTTCATCCTCGAGGAGTGGATCCCGATTCACATCGGGCCGCTCGACATGTCCGTCAACAAGGCGGTCGCGTACCTCTGGCTCGGAGGGCTCCTCACGATCCTGCTCGGGATCTGGCTCATGCGCTTCGGCCTCTCGCTGCGGCCCGACCGGCGCCAGACGACCGGGGAGGCCATCTACGAGGCGGTCCAGGAGCAGATCGCGGAGTCGAGCATTCCCTCGAAGGCGCTCCACATCTGGTTTCCGTACGTCGCTTCGCTCTTCCTCTTCATCTGGGTGCTGAACATCGTCGGGTTCGTGCCGCTTCCGATCTCGAACGACAAGTTCGACTTCTTCGGCCTCGAGCTGCCGACCCTGGGCATCTACGCGGCGACGGCCAACCTCAGCGTGACGCTCGCCCTCGCGCTGCTCACGTTCGGCGCCACCCACGTCGAGGGCATCCGCTACAACGGCGTGGTCCGTTACTTCAAGAGCTGGATTCCCGAGGGGGCGCCCAAGCCGCTCCTCGTGCTCATCGTCCCGCTCGAGGTGATCTCGCAGTTCATGCGCCTGATCTCGCTTTCGGTGCGGCTCTTCGCCAACATGCTCGCGGGCCACATGCTGATCCTCGTCATGCTCGGCCTGATCTTCATCTTCTCGGCCTGGTGGCTCGTGCCGTTCTCCGTGGGGTTCGGTCTCGTCATCTACCTCTTCGAGGTCGGCATCGTCGTGACCATCCAGGCCTTCGTCTTCGCGCTGCTCTCGGGCATCTACATCGGCGCGGCCATCGAACCGGAACACTAGGTAGCAAAAGGGAGGAGAGAACGTTGGACATCCTGCTCGCACAGACCACCGACGCCGGTCTCGCCGATCTGGGCAAGGCCATCGCCTTCGGGGTGGGAGTCGGGCTCGGCGCGGTGGGCGCCGGCATCGGCATCGGCACGATCTTCGGCTCCATGATCCAGGCGGTCGCCCGGCAGCCCGAGCTCCGCGGCGAGCTCACCGGCATTCAGTGGCTCGGCTTCGCGCTCACCGAGGCCGTCGTCTTCTACGCGCTCCTCGGCGGCCTGCTCGCCTTCGTCCTCGTCTGATGCTCCGTCAGGCGATACACGCCGGCCCCTGCCCCGCGATCACGCGGCGCCAGAGCTCACCCTCGCCCTCACCAAGGCTCCCAGCCTTGGCTTCGGTCGAGTGCGGCCTCTGGCTTGGTGCTCGCGACGCAGGAGCGCGGCAGCATCACCTGAAGGAGCATCGGTGATGCGAGACGCGCTTCTTCAGGGGCTCGTCTTCGCGCAGGAGACGACGACGACGGCGGAGGACGAGGGCTCGCTGATCGATGTCGTCCCGGGCCTGATGGTCTGGACGATCCTCACCTTCCTCATCGTCCTCTGGGTGCTCAGGCGCTTCGCCTTCGGGCGCATCCAGGGGCTGATCGACCAGCGGCGCGACCGCATTCGCGAGGCGCTCGACGAGGCCGACAAGGCCCGCGCGGAGGCCCGCGAGCTCCGCGAGCTGGTCAAGAGGGAGCGCGAGGAGGCCCTCGCCGAGCGCGAGCGCATCCTCGACGAGTCGCGCCGCCAGGCCCAGGTCCAGCTGGACCAGGCGCGGACAGCCGCGGACACCGACCTGAAGGAGCGGCTCGAGAAGAACCGCGAGGAGCTCGAGGCGGAGAACGCCAGGCTCCGCGAGACGATCCGCCGAGACGTCGTCGAGTTGACGCTCCTCGCCGCCGAGAAGGTGACCGGCAAGGTGCTCGACGAGGAGGACCAGCGGCGGCTGATCGACGAGACGATCGCCGAGGTGGACGTGAAGCGGATCGCGAGCGAGAACTAGAGGTCGGCAGATTGGCGGTCGCCCATCGCGTGTATGCCGAGGCGCTCCTCGAGGCCGCCCGCGACCACGAGCGGGTCGACCGGGTGCGCGAGGAGCTGGAGGACTTCGTCGCCGCGGTCGGGGCCTCGGACGAGCTCCGCTCGCTCCTCCGCAACCCGCAGATCGAGCCGCACGTGAAACGCGACGCCCTCGAAGCGGCGCTCGGCGGCGCCGACCCGCTCGTCCGCAACTTCCTCCTCCTGCTGGCCGAGAAGGGCCGCATCGCCGAGGTCGAGGAGATCCAGGACGAGCTCCAGCGGCTGATCGCGCTGGCCGAGCGCGTCCTCGAGCTCGAGCTGACGACCGCCGTCGAGCTCTCCGACGAGGAGGCCGCGAAGGTGGTCGGCCAGATCGAGAAGGCGTCAGGCCGCAAGGTGGAAGCAACCCGGAGCGTCGACCCCGACCTGATCGGAGGCATCGTCATCCAGGCCGGCTCGCAGCGCCTCGACGCGAGCGTGCGCGGTCGGCTGGACCAGCTACGGCAGGAACTGACAGCAAGGAGCTGAGAGTCACGTGAAGCTACGCCCCGAAGAGATCACCTCGATCCTGAAGCAGCGCATCGAGTCCTACGACGTCGAGACCGACCTCGCCGAGGTCGGCACCGTCCTCCAGATCGGCGACGGCATCGCCCGGGCCTACGGGCTCGAGAGCTGCATGGCGATGGAGATGGTCGAGCTCGAGCACGGCGTCACCGGCATCGCGCTCAACCTCGAGGAGGACAACGTCGGTCTCGCGCTCTTCGGCGACTGGGAAAAGGTCGCCGAGGGCGGGACGGTGAAGCGCACCGGGAAGGTCATGAGCGTCCCCGTCGGCGACGAGCTCGTCGGCCGCATCGTCGACCCGCTCGGCGTCCCACTCGACGGCCAGGGCCCGCTGCAGGCTTCGGACAACCGTCTGCTCGAGTTCAAGGCGCCGGGCGTCGTCAACCGCCAGCCGGTCTTCGAGCCGCTCCAGACGGGCATCAAGGCGATCGACTCGATGATCCCGATCGGTCGCGGCCAGCGCGAGCTGGTGATCGGCGACCGCTCCACGGGCAAGACCGCCATCCTCGTCGACACGATCCTGAACCAGCGCGGGCAGGACATGATCTGCATCTACGTCGCCATCGGCCAGAAGGCCTCGACGGTCGCGCAGGTGTACGAGCGGCTGAAGGAAGCGGGGGCGATGGACTACACGATCATCGTCACGGCCTCCGCCACCGAGGCGGCGCCGATCAAGTGGATGGCGCCCTATGCCGGCTGCGCCATGGGCGAGCACTTTCTCTACAACGGCCGGCACGCCGTCTGCATGTACGACGACCTCTCGAAGCACGCCGACGCCTACCGGCAGATGTCGCTCCTCCTGCGCCGGCCGCCGGGCCGCGAGGCCTTCCCGGGCGACGTCTTCTACCTCCACTCGCGCCTGCTCGAGCGGGCCTGCAAGCTCTCGGACGAGCTCGGGGGAGGCTCGCTGACCGCGCTTCCGGTGATCGAGACGCAGGCCGGCGACGTCTCCGCCTACATCCCGACGAACGTCATCTCGATCACGGACGGGCAGATCTTCCTCGAGTCCGACCTCTTCTACTCGGGCGTGCGCCCGGCGATCAACGTCGGCATCTCGGTGAGCCGCGTGGGCGGGAACGCGCAGACGAAGGCGATGAAGAAGGTGGCCGGCCGCCTCCGCCTCGACCTCGCGCAGTACCGGGAGCTCGAGGCGTTCGCGCAGTTCGGCTCCGAGCTCGACCCGCAGACCCAGCGCACCCTCGCGCGCGGGGAGCGCATGGTGGCGACGCTGAACCAGCCGCAGTACCAGCCGTGGCCGCTCGAGGAGCAGGTGATCGCCATCTTCGCGGGGATTCAGGGCATCCTCGACGACATCCCGCCGGACCAGGTTCCGCGTTTCCAGGGAGAGCTCAGGGAGTACCTGCGGACAGAGGGCACCGTGTACGCGGGCATCCGCGAGAGCGGCGACTTCCCCGACGAGGCGCAGGCAGCCGCCCGCAGGCAGATCGAGGAGTTCCGCACGAACTTCGCCGTGCACGAGGAGGCCGGGCTAGCCGGAGCAACCGTGTAGTGGCCACCGTCCAGGACATCAAGCGGCGGCTCCGCTCCGTCCGCAACACCCGCAAGATCACGAAGGCGATGGAGCTCGTCGCCGCCGCGAAGCTGCGGCGGGCGGAGACGCGAATCGAGGCGCTGCGCCCGTACGCGGAGCGCATGCGGGAGCTCATGATCGGGACGGCGCGGGCGACGCCGTCGCGCGGCTTCCCGCTGCTCGAGGCGCGCGAGTCGATCCAGTCCGTGGCGATCCTGCCGCTGACCGGAGACCGCGGCCTCGCAGGCGCGTTCAACGCGCAGATCGTCCGCCGGGCGCTCCAGCTCGAGCGGGAGGTGCGGGCCGGCGGCGCCGACGTCCGCTGGGTCGTCGTCGGCAAGAAGGGACGCTCGACGCTGCGCTTCCGCCGCTACGCGATCGAGCAGGCCTGGATCGACTTCACCGACCGCCCCGTCTACGCGGACGCGGTCGCCATCTCGAAGAAGCTCGCCGACCTGTTCGTCGACCGCGAGGTCGACCGCGTGGTCGTCGTCTACAACCACTACGTCTCGCCGCTGACGCAGACGGTCTCGGTCGAGGACGTCCTTCCGATCCCCCGCACGCTGCTCGAGGAGGAGGAGAAGAGCGCGTACGAGATCGCGCTCGAAGGCGACTTCATCTACGAGCCCGAGCCCGAGGAGATCCTCGCGCGGCTCTTGCCGACCTACCTCGAGACGACGATCTACCGCGGTCTGCTCGAGTCGGCCGCCTCCGAGCACGGGGCCCGCATGACCGCCATGCGGAACGCCTCGAAGAACGCCGGCGACCTCATCGACCGGCTGACGCTGGACATGAACCGCGCGCGCCAGTCGGAGATCACGCAGGAGATCCTCGAGGTCGTCGCCGGCGCCGACGCGCTGACGCAGTAGTGCCGAGTCGCTAACGAGCCACCGGAGGCGAGCGTCTCAACTGAGTGATGCGCACGTTCGCCGTCGTCCTGGGCGTGCTCGCGGTGGTCGTCGTCGCGGCGGTGATCGGGAGCGGAGTCGGCACCGAGGAGGCCGAGGCAGCGCCCTGGGAGCTCGCCGAGCCCATGTCCCAGCGGAGGAGCTACATCGCGGCGGCGCAGATCGGCGAGAAGATCTACGCGGCGGGGGGCATGGTCGGGGAGACCGGACGCCCGCTCCCGCTCTTCGAGGTGTTCGACCCCGAGTCGGGCATGTGGAGCATCCTGCCGCGGATGCCCGAGGCCGTCCGGGCGGCTGCCGCAGCGGGCGTCGGCGACGTCCTCTACGTCATCGGAGGGACGACCGAAGCCGGGAACGTCCGCACCGTCTACGCGTACGACACCACGGCCGGGACCTGGAGCGAGCGCGCGCCGCTCCCGGAGGCCCGGTTCAACCACGCGGCGGTGACGGTGGACGGGAAGGTCTACGTCCTCGGCGGCTACCTCGAGGGTGAGGAGCGGGACGAGGTCTTCGTCTACGACCCGGCGACCGACGAGTGGTCCGAGGGCCCGTCCCTTCCGTTTCCCAACCACGCCTTCGGGGCGGTCGTCTACGACGGCGAGATCTGGATGATCGGCGGGCTGCGCGGGGAGGAGCTCCTACGCGACGTCTGGATACTCGACCCGGAGGAGGGCCGCTGGCGGGAGGGGCCGGCGATGCCCGAGCCCATGGAGCTTCTCGGGGCGGCCGTCGCCGGCGACGAGATCCACGCGGTGTGGGAGAGCACCTACCAGATCTACGACGGAGAGACGGACGCCTGGCGCGGAGGACCCCGTTCGCTCGTCACGCGCCACGGACTCGAGGTCTTCCACGTCGACGGCGAGCTCTTCACGGTCGGCGGGTGCACGACCGCCCTCCGGGACACGCAGGTGGTCGAGCGTCGCGTCCTGACGGGGCGCTAACTTCGAGTCGCTGGGAGCGTCTAAGCACCCAGTGGCTGCCCGGCAAGGACGCCCAGCGGCCGTTGCAGAACAAGAGGAGGGCATACGTGCGCAGTAACAGATGGCTTCTGCTCGTCGCGGCAGTCGTCGCGGCTCTTGCGCTCGGCGCCGCAGGATGTGGCGGCGACGACGACGACGCGGCGGGCGATACAGGCGAGGCGGAGCCCGCAGCGGAGCAGGTGCTCCGGATCAACATCGGGTCGGAGCCGCCGTCGCTCGACCCGACCCTGGCGACGGACAACATTTCCTCGTTCGTCCTCTCGCAGATCCAGGACGGGCTCGTCAGCCTCGATGAGACCGGCGAGGTCGTTTCCGAGCTCGCCGAGACCTGGGACGAGGAGGGGAACGTCGTCACCTTCCACCTCCGCGAAGACGGGATGTGGACGAACGGCGAGCCGCTGACGGCGAACGACTTCGTCTACGCGTGGAAGCGGATCCTCGATCCCGAGATCGCGGCCGAGTACGCCTACCAGCTCCTCGGCATCGAGGGTGCGTCCGAGTACAACGGTTGCACGCCGGCAGGAAGCGCGAAGTGCGCCGCGCTCGCGGACCAGGTCGGGGTCCGTGCGGTCGACGACTACACGCTCGAGGTCACGCTGACCTCGGAGCAGCCGTGGTTCGTCTCCCAGACCTCCCACCAGTCGTTCTTCCCTGTTCCGCAGGCGACGGTCGAGGAGTTCGGGGACACGTGGACCGAGCCTGCGAACATCGTCACCAGCGGCCCCTTCCAGCTGACCGAGTGGTCGCACGACGAGTCGCTCACGCTCGAGAAGTGGGACGAGTGGCGTGAGGCGGACAGCGTCACGCTCACGCGGGTCGAGGCGCGCATGATCAGCGACCCGGTGACCGCGCTCCAGGCCTTCGAGAACGGCGAGATCGACGCGTGCCTCGACAACAACTGCGAGCCCCCCCAGGAGATCGACCGGCTCAAGGAAACCGACACGTGGTTCGTCGTCCCCAACCTGGCGACGTACTACTACGGCTTCAACCTGGAGAACATCCCCGACGTCAACCAGCGCAAGGCGATGGCGCTCGCCATCGACCGGACCGTCATCGTCGAGAATGTCACCAAGGCCGGCGAGATCCCGGCGACGAACATGACGCCCGAGGGCGTGCCGGGCTTCGACGTCCTCAGGCAGGACTACCTGCCCGCGACGGCCGACCTCGAGCAGGCCCAGGCGCTCATGGAACAGGTCCAGAGCCCGAAGACGGACATCACCCTCTTCTACAACAACGCTCCGGGCCACAGGGAGATCGCGGTCGCGATCCAGTCCATGTGGCAGGAGATCGGTCTCAACGTCGACATCAAGCAGCAGGAGTGGGCGCAGTTCCTCGAGTTCATCGGGCCGCCGCCGGACAACGCGGTCGACGTCTTCCGGCTCGGGTGGCTCGGCGACTTCGTCGAGGCCTTCAACTTCCTCGAGCTGTGGATGTGCGACTCGGGCAACAACAGCACCGGCTACTGCAGCGAGGAGTACGACGCGCTCATCAACGAGGCGCGCGCGACGCCCGACGACGATGCTCGCTACGAGCTGTACCGCCAGGCCGAGGAGATCCTCTTCGCCGAGGACGGGGACTTCCCCATCATCCCGATCTACTGGTACACGACGTCCTATATGCATGCGACGACCGTGGAGGGCTGGACGCCGAACATCATCGCGCAGTACGACCTGACCAAGGTCAGCATCAACAACTAGTCGACGTGGCCGACGGGTGGGCGGGGCCTTGCGCCCCGCCCGCCCGTCTCGGCGGTTGCGGAGTCCTTCGCCCGGGTAGATGATGAAACGGTGACGGCGTTCGTCCTTCGACGGATTCTCTGGACGATTCCCGTCGTCATCCTGGTGATCCTCCTCACGTTCGCGATGATGAAGGCGATCCCGGGCAACCCGTTCCGGAGGTCCGACCGTCCCATACCCGAGTCGATCCAGCGGAACCTCAATGCGAAGTTCCACCTCGACGACCCCTGGTACCAGCAGTACGCGCTCTACGTCAAGGGCGTCTTCACGTTCGACCTCGGCCCCTCGATGGTCCTGCGGGGCCGCACCACCAACCAGATCGTCAAGGACAACTTCCCGACCTCGATCGAGCTCGGCCTGCTCGCATTCGCCTGGGCGATCCTGATCGGGGTCCCGGCCGGCATCCTCGCCGCCTTACGCCCGAACTCGATCTTCGACTACGCCGCCATGTTCTTCTCCAACATCGGCTTCGCCGTGCCCAGCTTCCTGGTCGCGACCCTGCTCATCTACTTCGTGTCGGTGAAGGCGGGGTGGGTGCCGACGAGCGGTTGGGGTGAAGGGTGGCAGCCCGACTCGCGGAAGATCCTCCCCTCCCTCGCTCTGTCGCTCGTCCCGATGGCGTACTTCGCGCGCCTCGTCCGCGCGTCGATGCTGGAGACGATGCAGCAGGACTACATCCGCACGGCAAAGGCGAAGGGGCTCCGCTGGCGCCGCGTCGTCGGCGTCCACGTCATGCGGAACTCCCTCATCCCTGCGATCACGGCCGCCGGGCCCCTGCTCGGCTACATCATCACCGGCTCGTTCATCATCGAGCTGATCTTCGCGATCCCCGGAATCGGGACCTACTACGTCACCGCCGTCGAGGGGAGGGACTACTCCGTGGTCATGGGGCTCACCGTCATCCTCTCGGTCATCATCATCATCGCGAACCTGGTGGTCGACATCCTCCACGGGTTCCTGGACCCGCGAATCCGAGAGCAGAGCGCCTAGAACAGTGGCGGCGGATCCCCGGCCAGCGACTCTCCCCGAGGTCCCCGCGGCAGTGGGAGCCGACGAGCCGAGCACCGCCGGCGCGCCGATCCGGCAGGCGAGCCTCTGGCGGGACGCCTGGTGGCGCTACGTCCGGAACAAGGGCGCCGTCGCCGCCGGGGTCATCTTCATCCTCATCGTCCTCTACGCAGTCTTTGCGCCCATCTTCTCGCCCTACGACCCGAACAAGGTCGACTTCGCGCTCGCGTACATCAGCCCGAACCTCGAGCACCCGTTCGGCACGGATCAGTTCGGGCGCGATCTCTTCACGCGGACGGCGCTGGGCGGGCGCGTCTCGATCCTGATCGGGATCGGAGCGGCGCTCTTCATCCTCGTCATCGGTACGGCGTACGGGGCCCTCTCGGGGTTCGTGGGCGGCAAGCTCGACGACGCGATGATGCGCTTCCTCGACGCGCTCTACGGGCTCCCGTACCTCCCGTTCGCGATCATCGCGCTCCAGATCGCGCCGTCGGTCAACGCCTTCACGATGATGCTTGCGCTCTCGATCGCGAGCTGGTTCACGGCTGCCCGCATCGTGCGGGGGCAGATCATCTCCCTGAAGCAGAACGACTACGTGCGGGCGGCGCACGCCGTCGGCGCGAGGTGGCAGCGGATCCTGTTCCGTCACCTGCTTCCGAACACTCTCGGCATCCTCATCATCGTCATGTTCCTCGAGCTTCCGGGCGTGATCCTCGGCGAGGCCTTCCTCTCGTTCATCGGCCTCGGGATCAACCCGCCCGACGCCTCGTGGGGCTCCATGGCCCAGGAGG
>Ga0268386_10004255_pt1 | contig 10504 bp, 8 predicted proteins | sample RVTome_15_FD_200260 | JGI IMG/M metagenome (GOLD analysis project Ga0268386, IMG submission 200260) | Soil microbial communities from uranium-contaminated site in the Upper Colorado River Basin, Wyoming, United States - RVT150D86... ... | reverse complement strand
GGACGGGGGGCGGAAATTCTCGAATCCGGCGCGCGCGATGCAGGGGGCAGGGAGCGCCTGACGTCAGCAGACGAAACGCCTGTTTCCTACGTCTAACCGTGGGTAGCATGCATCTCGCATAGAGCTGAACAGACCCGGGCCTCAGCATGAAACCTCCCGCGGATCGACGACTCGATTTTCACGGCGCTGGTACCGATCTGCCGCTCGCGGCGCCGCACCGGTACGGGCTGCGCGGTTCCGCGGTGTTCGCGACGGCGACGCTGCTCGGGCTCGTCTCCACGACCCTCGCGTGGCAGTTCTCGACATCGCTCGGGCCGGGCCACGTCAGCTGGCCGGCGCTGCTTCTGCTGAACTGCGCGTACTGGTATCTCTGGGCGCTCTTCACGCCGGCCATCGTCTGGCTCTCGCAGCATTTCCGATTGGAACGCCAAGGGTTGTTTCGCGCGCTCCTCGTGCATCTGCCGGCCGTGGTCGTGTTCTCGATCGGCCACATCGCGGCCATGGGGGGCGTGCAGTGGTGGTACGCCACCGCATCGGGGCGCACTTTCTGGTGGTGGGACGAGGTCCAGCGGAACGCGCTCCAGTATTTCGATTGGGAAATGATGACGTACTGGACCATTGCGGGGCTCAGCCACGCGGTGCTGTACTACCGCGAGTCGAAGGACCGGGCGCTCCGGGCGGCCCTCCTCGAAACGCGGCTCGTCGAAGCGCAGCTGCAGGCCCTCCAGCAGCAGCTGCACCCCCACTTCCTCTTCAACACGCTCCATGCCATCTCGGCCCTGATGCACCGCGATGTCGAGGCGGCGGATCGCACGCTGATGCGCCTCAGCGATCTGCTGCGGATGACGCTGGAGAACATCGGCCAGCAGGAAGTCACACTGATTGCAGAGCTCGATTTCCTCTCGAAGTACCTGCAGATCGAGCAGACGCGCTTCGCCGATCGCCTGATGGTCCGCTACGACATCCAGCCGGACGCGCTCGACGTGCTCGTGCCCAGTCTGGTGCTGCAGCCGCTCGTGGAAAACGCGATCAAGCACGGCGTCGCCCGGAAGGCCGGTCGCGGCCACATCGACATCTCGGCCAGACGCGAGGGAGACAAGCTCAGACTCGAGGTGCGCGACGATGGCGTCGGCCTGTCGGAGGACGCGTTGACAGCCCTGCAGAAAGGCATCGGCGTCTCCACCACGCGCGCGCGCCTCCAGCACCTGTTCGGCGCCGACTACCGGTTCGAATTCCACCGCCAGCCGGAGGGGCTCACGGTCCTCGTCGGCATTCCGTGGCGTGCGGCGGCCGATCACGCGCCGCACGACGCCAGTGCGCCGCCCGTCGACGAACCGCATGCGGTCGCCGGCCTGCGCTCGCTTGGAAAGATGGGCGCGATGGTTCGCCAGCACCCGTAACCGTTCGAAACACACAGGCAGAAAACAACCATGAAGAAGATCAAAACGCTCATCGTGGACGACGAGCCGCTGGCCCGGGAACGGCTGGCCACTTTGCTGTCGAGCGAACCGGATATCGAGGTCATCGGCCAGTGCCGCGATGGCGAGGAGGCCGTGACGGCCATCCAGGATCACTCCCCGGACCTCGTGTTTCTCGACGTGCAGATGCCGCAGATGAACGGGTTCGACGTGATCGAGGCCGTCGGGACCGACCGCATGCCGCTCGTCATCTTCGTCACGGCCTTCGATCAGCACGCCCTGCGGGCCTTCCAGGTTCGCGCGCTCGACTACGTGCTCAAGCCGTTCGACCGCGAGCGCTTCACGGAGGCGCTCCAGCGCGCGCGGAAGCAGATCGAGCGCATGGAAACCGGCGACCTCGGCCGGCGGCTGCTGGCCCTCGTGAAAGATCTGCGCAAGGATCAGCCCAAGACCGACCGGCTGGTCGTCAAGTCGGGCGGCCGCCTGTTCTTCCTCCGCATGGACGAGATCGACTGGATCGAAGCGGCGGGCAACTACGTCCGCCTGCACGTGGGCACCACATCCCACCTCCTGCGCGAGACGATGAACGCGATAGAGGGGCGGCTCGATCCCGAGAAGTTCTTCCGCATCCATCGCTCCCGGATCGTCAACATGGAGCGGATCCAGGAAATGCAGCCCTGGCTGAATGGGGAGTACGCCGTCGTTCTCCGGACGGGCACCCGGTTGACGCTCAGCAGGGGCTATCGCGAAAAGCTCCAGGAACGGCTCGGACGCGGCGCGTGACGCCCGGATCGATCCCGAATCTGTAAGTACCCGCCAGAAGTGTGATCGCGCCATCGGGCTGACGACGCCGATTGCGCGATTTTTCTCTCGGACGCGCGCGGCAACACCCTTGCTCCGCTGGCGCGTGCTCCATCATGTCCTCTCAGACCGGGCAGTCTCTGGTGCGCGTCCTCCCGACAGTTCCGTCGTTGCGGCGCGACGTCGTCAACGTAGCGCTCGTGACCGACGACGACAACCTCGCGTCGGAATGCGCGCGGATCCTCGAGCGTGAGGGATTCTCGGTCCAGCGCGCGGCGCACTCCGGACATGCGCTCCTGGCCTGTCTGCAGGGAACGCGCGTCGATGTCCTGATCGCGGAGCTGTCGATGGAGGAAGGCTCGGGCCCGGCGCTGGCCCGCCGCATGCGCCGGTACAATCCCGACCTGCACGCGATCTATCTGGCCAAACCGGGAACAGTCTGCGACGCCTCGAACGTGCTCGTACGGCCCTTCGCGCGCGAGGATCTCGTATCGGCGGTGCGGGCTCCTGGCGCCCGGTAGACCGCTCCCTACTTCGGGCTGAACATCTCGTCGTCGATTAGAACGTTGAATTCCACCTGCTCCAGGTTGAACTCGACGGCCAGATTGCCGCTTGCGTACTGTTTGATCGTGAACGGCACCTGCATGCCCTCCACGGCCTTGTAGTTGGACAGGTCGGTCCGCACTTCTGTCTTAATCCCGCCCTGATCGAAGGTTTCCACGATGCGAAGCTCGAGGCCCGTCTCGGCGCTCACGTAGTGATGCGCCACGCGGCCGCCCGGCTTCGTCACTTTCAGATGGTGAGCGGGCTGACCCTCGATGGTTTCGGTGCCGGCGAGTTCGATCTCGATCCCCTTCTCCTTGTAGTCGAGGAACAGGGGATCGATTCCCGCTTCCGCGCGTGCGCTTTCCGCCTGCGGACCCGTCATCGGCTGGGGTTTGCCGATGGTACTGTCGAGCCCCCAGACCGTCGTCCCGTCGAACGCGACGGTGATGGTGCGGTCCGGAAACTTCGTCTCCCGGCGGAGCTTGTTCGGACGCTTGGCCCACGTGGTCGTCGACATCGTGAGTCCGCGCCCCGTCAACTTTCCGGCGCTCTTCACAGTCTCGATACTGCGGAGTTTATCGACGCCCCCCCGGGCAGCCAGGTTCTTGTCGATCAGCTCCTGGACCGTCTGGGCTGACGCGGCCGTGGCGACCAGCAGGGCGAGTCCAATCAGGCCGGCCGCTCGCCGGGCCGCATCAACTCCAGACACAGAGGGACCTCCTCGTCGCGGGTGAGCACCCCGTGCGACGCGTTGAGGTGCGACGTGCCCTCAGCACGTCGCACACCGGAGGACGTCGCACGTGTGTCAGACCGTGCGCCGCCCGACCATCATCCGGTAGAGGGCAAGCAGGATGACCGCGCCCAGGATGGACATGAGCCACCCCGCGGCTTCATCCGGGCCGTAGAAGCCCATGGCGCGGCCGACGAATCCCCCGATGAGCGCGCCCGCAATACCCAGCAGGATGGTAATGATGAACCCACCTGGATCACGCCCCGGCATCAACAGCTTGGCGATGATCCCCACGACGAGCCCGAACAGAATCCACGACAGAATTCCCATGCGTGCTCCCTCCTATGCCTCAGGCACGAAATGCAAGCGAGTGACCACCGCGCGACTCAGCCACTCTACCAGCTGACCGGGGTGCAGCGCGCAAAATCCAGCTCAACCGCGGAAAGTTTCGCGATCCCAGGGGTGCAGACCGGAGAAGCCGTCGATCAGCACTCAGCGCCGTCAGGATCGCGAGATCAATGGTCGGCCAGGCCGCCGCGGCGCGCCACGGCCGCGTGCCTGAATACTGTGGGACATCCGTAGGGAATGATAGCGCTCGGCTGCAACAGCCTACCGACTACCGTTAGGCCCGAACCTGGCGCCGCTGTCGGGGCCTCTCGCTTGTGCGCCGTGCTTGCGACCGTACTTGCGCGGGGGCTTGGACGATCGGGCGGGCGGCGGGCGGGTCGGCAGGGGCGAGGGGAGCCGCCGGGCGAGGTTCTAGGTCGGTCACGTCGGCAAGCAGGGCCACCATCGGACTCGTACCCGTCAGGAGGATCCCAATCGCGTAATACGCGGCAATGAGCAGCACGGGCCAGAGCAGCCGGGAGCCGCCGGCAGCGAAGCCGAACGCGATGACGGAGGCGACGGCGAGATCGGCGGCCGTGCCCAGTACACGCGTGCGTTGAGGGGGCTGGCTCCCTGCCGGCCGGGCGGCGGCACGCGCGAACGCCGCGGCCTGCGCGGGGCTGATCCCGTGTACCGGCGGCGTGATGGGCAATTCCGACTCGGGCGGTGGATGCTGCCGCTCGAACCGCCTCACCACATCGTCGGCGTCGAGGCCCACACACTCTGCATAGGACCGGACGAACGCGCGCCGGAAAATCCCTCCCGGCCAACGGGAGATGTCGTCCGCCTCGAGCCCCTCGAGCAGCGAGAAGGAAACCTTGGTGCTCTCAGAAATAGTCCGGAGCGCAATGCCTCGGCGCTCGCGTTCGCGCCTCAGATCGGCGCCCAGCGTGGTGGGTTCGTTCATCGTCTGCCGCGTATGGAGTTTGTGCGCAGGGTGCAGGGGGAGTATGCGCTACTGTTGGGCCGAGCGCAAGCTGATCCATGCATCCATCCCACTATATATTGTGCCCCAGCGCCGGTGGCGACCGAGGCCCAGCGCCCGGGAGCCGGCTGCAATCGCCGGTATAGCGGCGACGCGAAGCGGACTGCCGTACTCATACTCCTGCCGATGCTCGCGACCATCCAGAATGGCGCGCCGCATGATTGCAACGCTCTGACGCCAGCTCCGTCCCTTTTTGCTTTTCGATTGCGGTCCGATTCGCTAGGCTTTTGCCGTAATCCCAGACCGGCGGGCGTCTGATTTTCCATCCTGGAGGCATAGATGAACGGTGATTGTCGTTCCAGCCGGACCGGCCGGACTCTGCGACTGCTGATTGCGGGCGCGATCGCCCTGGGTTTCGTTGCGACCGGCGGCGGATTCCGCGCCCAGGAACCGCAGGAAGAGGCCGCGGACAAGAAGGAGAAGAAGGACCTGCCGCTGGCGCCGGACCGCACGATCGCGTTCGACACGTCGGAGGGATCCTGGATCTCGCTCGACGTCGCACCCGACGGCCGCACCATCGTCTTCGAGCTGCTCGGCGACCTCTACACGGTTCCGCTCGCCGGCGGCGCGGCCACATCGATCACCTCCGGCATGATGTTCGACAGCCAGCCTCGCTACTCGCCGGACGGCGGGAAGCTTGTGTTCCTCTCCGATCGGAACGGCGACGAGAACATCTGGATGTCGGATGCGGACGGCAGCAATCCCAGGCCGCTCACGAAGGGCAAGAATACGCGCTACTGGTCTCCCGAGTGGACGCCGGACGGGAAGTACATCATCGTGTCGCGCTCGGGCGGCGCCAACGTCGGCACGCAGCTCTGGCTCTATCACGTCGACGGCGGGAGCGGCGTCAATCTCACGGGCGGCGAGGAGCGGCGACAGCTGAATCCGCTCGGCGCCGCGTTCGGCAAGGACGAACGGTTCGTCTACTACACTGAGCGGACCGCCACAGGCAGCGTCTACAACCAGATGAACTTCCGGTGGCAGCTGGGGATGTACGACCGCCACACCGGCGAGCACTTCAGGATGAGCGACGAGCTGGGAAGCGCCATGCGGCCGGTGCTTTCGCCCGACGGACGCTGGCTGGTCTACGCCACGCGCTGGGACGCGCAGACCGGGCTTCGCGTCCGCGATCTTCAGAACGGCGACGATTCCTGGCTGATCTATCCGGTGACGCGCGACGATCAGGAGTCGGCGTCCACGCGGGACCTCATGCCGGGGTCATCGTTCACGCCGGATTCCAAGACGCTCATCACGTCGATTGACGGCGGCATCTGGCGTGTCGACGTGCCCGGCGGCGAGGCGGCGCCCATCCCGTTTTCGGCCAAGGTGGAGCAGAAGCTCGGCCCGAAGGTGCAGTTCGAGTACCCGTTGGAGGAGGGGCCGGTTCGGGCGCAGCAGATCCGCAGCCCGCAGCTCTCGCCCGACGGCGCGCGTCTCGCCTTCACGGCGCTCGACCGGCTCTGGGTCATGGATTATCCGAACGGAAAGGCCCGCCGCGTCAGCAGCACCGAAACCGGCGAACATCAACCCGCGTGGTCGCCTGATGGCCGCTACCTCGCGTACGTCACCTGGTCGGATCTGGATGGCGGCCATGTCTACCGCGTGGCCGTCGATGGCGGCATTCCGCAGAAGCTGTCGCAGATCGCATCGTTCTATTCCGATCCGGTCTACTCGCCGGATGGCCAGCGCATCGTGGTGGTCCGCGGCCCTCGCGCCGAGCGGCAGGAGGACTTCTCGCCGCAGGGGCGTGGCGGCCAGGCGATGGAGCTGGTGTGGCTGCCCGCCGACGGCGGGGAGACGACCCTGATTTCGCCGTTCCGCGGCCCCGGCCGCCCGCACTTCGCCAAGGACGCGAACCGGATCTACGTGTGGGAGGGCAGCCGCGGACTGAGCTCCTTCCGCTGGGACGGAACGGATCGCAAGACGCACGTGAAGGTCACCGGCTACAAGAACCCGAACGCGGAGCAGGCCAGCAACGCGACGGAAGTCGTCATGGGGCCGGACGGCGAACAGGCCATCGCCGAGGCGCAGCGCCACGTCTATCTGCTGACCGTCCCGGTCAAGGGGGGCGAGGCACCCACGGTGGCGCTTGCGAATCCCGCCAACGCTGCCGTCCCCGTGCGAAAGCTCACGACCGTCGGCGGCGAGTTCCTGTCCTGGGCTGAAGGCGGCAAATCGGTGACGTTCGCGCTCGGCCGCACGTTGTTCCGCTACGACCTTGCGGCCGGCAACGCCGCGGAGCATGCCGAGAAGCAGAAGGCCGCCAAGGCCGCGGCAGCCGGCGGGGGCGACGACGCCAAACAGGATTCCGAGAGCGCCGCGCGAAAGAAGCCCGCCTACGTGGCCGCCGCGACCGAGGTGATCGTCGAGGCGCAGCGCGCGAAGCCTGTCGGTACGGTCCTCCTGCGCGGCGCGCGGATCATCACCATGAACGGAGCGGAGGTGATCGAGAGCGGCGACATCCTGGTGCGGGACAACCGCATCGAGGAGATCGGCCGCCGCGGACAGGTGAAGGCGCCGTCGGGAACGCGCACCATCGATGTCGCGGGCAAGACGATCATGCCGGGCCTCATCGACGTCCACGCGCACATCTGGCCGGCGTGGCGGATCCACAAGACGCAGGTGTGGGAATACCTGGCGAATCTGGCGTACGGCGTCACGACCACGCGCGATCCGCAGACCGCCACCACCGACGTCCTGTCCTACCGGGACATGGTCGAAACCGGCCAGATGATCGGCCCCCGCGTCTTCGGCACCGGTCCGGGCGTGTTCTCGCAGGACAACGTGCAGAACCTGGACGAAGCGCGCGACGTGCTGAAGCGCTACAGCCAGTACTGGGACACCAAGACGATCAAGCAGTACATGGCCGGCAACCGGCAGCAGCGCCAGTGGATCATCATGGCCGCGCGGGAACAGAAGCTGATGCCCACACTCGAGGGCGGACTGGATCTGAAGCTCAACCTCACGCAGGTCCTCGACGGCTATCCCGGCCTCGAGCACACGCTCCCGATCATGCCGCTCTACAAGGACGTCATCCAGCTCGTGGCCCAGTCGGGGATCGTCTACACGCCGACGCTGCTCGTGCAGTACGGAGGGCCGTGGGCCGAAAACTTCTTCTACGAGTCCACCGACGTGCACGGCGACCCGAAGATGCGTCGCTTTACGCCGCACAAGGAGCTCGATGAAAGCGTGCTGCGCCGCCCGTGGTTCCACGAACAGGAATACTCGTTCCCGCTGGCCGCCAAAGCGCTCGCCGACATCGTCGCGGCCGGCGGAAAGGTGGGGCTCGGCGGCCACGGCCAGCGCCAGGGGGTCCAGTGCCACTGGGAGCTGTGGGCGATCGCGTCGGGCGGCATGCCGAACCACGAGGTGCTGAAGGTCGGCACGATTTACGGCGCCCAGGCCATCGGCATGGCGAAGGACTTGGGCACGCTCCAGAAGGGAAAGTTCGCAGATCTGATCGTGCTCGATCGCAATCCGCTCGAGAACATCCGGAACACGAACTCCGTCCGGTACGTGATGAAGAACGGCGAGCTGTACGACGCCGAGACGCTGGATCAGGTGTGGCCGCAGCCGCGCAAGCTCCCTCGCCAGTACTGGTGGGATCTCGAGCCGACGATGCGCAAGACGGCGCCCGCACGGCCGAGCATCACGACACAGAACGGCACGAAGAAATGAAGAATTCTTCATTCTTCATGCTTCATTCTTTATTCTTTAGGCCTGAGCTCCTCCCTGCTCAACCACCGCCCCGCAATGACGACGCCGGCGATTCGCCTGCTGTTGCCGATCTGCTCGAGCGGGTTGGCCTCGAGCAGTATCAGATCGGCGCGATGCCCTTCTGCGATGGTGCCGCTGTCTTTCGCGCCGAAGTAGCGGCCCACGTCGACGGTACCCGTGCGAAGCGCCTGATACGGCGTCAGCCCCGCGTCCACGAGCGCCTGCAGCTCGCGATGCGTCGAATATCCGGGAACATTCCAGACCTGCGGCGCGTCCGACCCGAGCGCGAACGGCACGCCCGCGTCGTACAGCGCCTTGAGGATTCTCCGGCGCACGGCGAGGAACCGCGCCCGATCCGCAGCGGGAATCTTCTTCTGGAACATCTGCGTCTGCGCGATCCACTTCTGAACGGCGTCCTGCGGTTCCTGGAATCTGATCTCCGGACGCTTCGCCATTTCGAGCGGATCCTCGTCGGTCATCAGATTCTCGAACAGAATCTGGGTGGGCACCATCCACGTCCCCGCTTTTTTCGTCTGCTGAACGAGGGCGGGAATCTTCGACTCGTCCACGTCATTCACCAGGTTGATGCCGAAGAACTGCGACTGCATCGGCGTTTTCGACAGCGCCTCGATATAGCCATCGAGATGATCGATCGAGCGGTATCGCGCTTCGAGCGCGCGGTGCAGGCCGACCGCCAGGGGCACGTGGCCGGCAAAGTCGATACCAACCTCGTGTGCTTTCGCTGCCAGGGCGTCGAATGGATCGCGTTCGACGCCTGGATGAATCTTGAGCAGATCGTATCCCGCCGCTTTCTGCGACGTGACCGCTTGAATTGCGGCCTCCTTCGTCGGGACGCTGTTGCCGTTCAGTGAAGGGCCTGACGTGTAGATTCGCGGGCTGACGAGCTCGCCTTTCGCGACCCGGTCGCGAAACGCGAGATGCCGCGGGTCGCCGAGCATGCCGCGGATCGTGCCGATTCCATGCGCGGCGTACAGGAACAGCACCCGTTCAATCGCGTCGTCTGGTGCGTTTCCGCCAGGGATGTGCGCGTGCATCTCGGCGAGCGCCGGCATGAGGTACTTGCCTGCCGCGGGCACCTGCGTCGCGGCGGCGGGGATCGGCACGCGGCCGCGGGCCCCGAGCGTCGCGATACGGCCGTCGCGGATCACGACCGTTTGATCGCGCAGCACTGTGTCGCGATCCATCGGCAGCACGTGAACGCCGACAAATGCCGTAACGGTCGAGGTGGGCGTCTGGCCCCCCGTCCACGCGGTGGCGGCCGTCAGCGCGAGCACGATGGCGAACGCGGACTTCATGAAGAATGAAGAAGGAAGAATGAAAAAGGAAAGTGAACACGTGGCCGGCAATTCAGCGCGCCTCATCCCGTTCTCCATTCTTCATTCTACATTCTTCATTCTTCATTCCTTAGTTACTTCACCACGATCGCCGCTTCCGCGGTATTGCCGCGCTCGTCGCGAGCCGTGATGCGATGGGATCCCGTCCGCAGCGCCCAGTGCAGCGCGGCGTCGGACCCGGCCGATCCAATCACCTTCCCGTCGATCTGCCACACGATCGTCCCCGGCCGGAGAGCCGTTGCACGGAGACCGAGCGTCTGGAACTCACGGCGGAGGGTGGGATCGATCGAGTACGTCGCGCCCGAAGGCGGGTTGAGGATCTCGAGAGGCGCCCCGGCGCGAGCGGCCGCCGGCGATGGCGCCGGAGCCGCAACCCGCCTGGGTTCCGTCTTCAAGAGTCCCTCACTCGCGGCCCACTGCCTGTACTCGGGCGGCCACACGAGCCGCAGCCCGTCATGGCTCTGGTGATGCCAGGTGCACGTCGCGGCCTCGCCCTTCACCAGCCACTCCCGGGCGCGGGACGGGCACCAGGCGGTCGCGGTCATTCCCGACAGGCGGCAGATCT
>Ga0268386_10004254_pt1 | contig 10505 bp, 11 predicted proteins | sample RVTome_15_FD_200260 | JGI IMG/M metagenome (GOLD analysis project Ga0268386, IMG submission 200260) | Soil microbial communities from uranium-contaminated site in the Upper Colorado River Basin, Wyoming, United States - RVT150D86... ... | reverse complement strand
ATCCTTTATTTCAGTCCGGCCCCGACCCAGAGCACGGCGCACCAGGCGAACTGACCTTCCAGCTCTCAGCTGTCAGCTCTGAGCTGTCAGCTTTCAGCTTCTGACCTCGCGACTCGAGACTCACAACTCAAAGCTCAGAACTTCAGAGATGATCACGGCCTACATCGACGGCGGCGCGCGGGGCAACCCGGGGCCGGCCGGCTATGGGGTGCGCATCGAAAACGCGGACGGGGAGGTCGCCGAACTGCACGGCGGCCTCGGCGTCGCGACCAACAACGTGGCCGAATACAATGGTCTGCTCGCGGCGCTGCAGTGGGCCGTCGATCACGGCGAGCACGACGTGCTCGTGCGGGCCGATTCAGAGCTGCTCGTCAAGCAGATGCGGGGCGAGTACAAGGTCAGGCATCCGGGGCTGCAGCCGCTGTACGTCCGTGCGCGCCTGCTCGTCATGGAGTTGGGCAAGGTGCGTTTCGAGCACGTCCGGCGCGAGCACAACAAGGAAGCCGACCGCCTGTCGAATCTCGGAATGGACGAAGCGGAGCGGATGTTGAAGGCCGCGAAGCCGTAGCGCGAGGCACAGCCCTGCCTCACGTCCGCGACGGCTCCGCCGCGGCCCGAAGACGCTCCGCAGAGATCCAGGTGGTTCAGCGGGATGTCCTTCAGTCCTCGCTAAACCTCCGGACAGTTGAGCGCCTGCGTGCTCATCGCGCTGTGCGCGTCGAGCGCGCCCATGATGGCGTTGAAGAGCTCCGTGTTGAGGTCGTGGCGAACCGCTGCCGGAATTGCTGGCGGCCTGCTGACGGAGCGTTGCAGACTGGAGCATCTTCCCCATCAGGACGCTGTTCACGTACCCCAGCAGCTGGTCCTGGGCGTCTAGAGCAGGAACGGTTTCGGGTTCAGGCCGGCGTTCTCACGCTTCGCCTTCTCCGCGAGATGGCCGCCTTCGTCGGCTCGAGCACGCAGTCGAGGCGGCGCAGAACCGTGAAGGGCAGGATGACCTTGCCGTACTCGGCTGCTTGTAGTTGCCAGCAGATCGGCGACGGACCAATGAAGGAGGAGAGGTTCGAATCGGCCATGCCGCGACTGCGCGACGCGCGTCACGGCCCCGAGCGCGTCCAGCCGGGCGCGCAGCACCATCCGGCCCGCGATGGTCAGCCCTGGGCCGAATGCGCACCGGGTCCGTTCGCCGGAGCGCGGCGTTTGTCCGGAAGCCAAGAGTCAAGCCTTCCGTTCTACGCTGAAGCCTGTGGCACGTTCCCAGGCGCGCAGCTGTCCTTTGGTCTCGCCCTGATCGCGCCGACCATCCTCCCCGCCGTTGTCCCCGACGCTCGGTACGAGTGCATGAGCCCGGTATGGGTCTTCGTGCAGAGCTCCGCCACGTGGATGTTCGAGCGCGGCACGCCCGCGCCCGCGAGTTGATCGACGTTGGCTCGTGAGAGATCGAAGTGCGGCCGCCCGCGCGGACCGGGTGAGAACCAGCGTGCGACGTCCGCTGAATCGTGACCGGCCCGCGTGAACGCATCCACGACCTCCTCGCCGACCTCGCCGCAGCAGGCGCCGAGACACGGACCGATCGCCGCAACGAGATCCGCAGGGCGGCTCCCGAACTCGCGCTCCATGGCGCGAACACCCTCGACCGACACTGACTGCACCGTGCCTCGCCAGCCCGCGTGCACCGCGCCGACCACGCCGCGGCGGCTGTCCGCGAGCAGGATGGGCGCACAATCGGCGACGCGAACCGCGATCGCGCTCGCCGGGTCGTCACTGACGATCGCATCCGCCACCGGTGCCAACCACGCGCCGTCGGACCCGCGACGCACGATCGCAACTGCGGCTCCATGCACCTGGCGAATCACTCGAAGACGATCGCCTGGAACCTCCAGCGCCCGGGCGACGGCATCCCATTCCAATCGGTCCTGGCGCAGCTGCAGGTTCCCGACCGTGAAATAGTGCGGCGCGAGGCGTGCAAGTGGAATACAGCGGAGCGCCCGGCCCCACGGCGCTTGCGTCCACTCGAAAGCACGGTTAGGCTGAGGCTCGGACATGAATATCCTGGGAATCGGACTCGACGCGACAGATATCCCACGGGTCGCGGAAATCTTCGAGCGGTACGGCGAACGCTTCATGCGCCGCGTGTTCACCGACGGCGAGATTGCCTATTGTACGCGGCGCCGGAACCCGGTGCCGCATCTGGCCGGCCGGTTCGCAGCCAAGGAAGCCGCGATGAAGGCGCTCGGCACGGGCCACTCGCGAGGGGTGCTGTGGAAGGACATCGAGGTCGTCCGTACCGGCGGGCCTCCCCGGCTTCAGCTGCACGGCGGCGCCCAACGACGCGCCGAGTCCATGAACGTCCGCCGATCGCTCGTGACCATCACCCACTCCGATTCGCTCGCCCTCGCTCAGGTCATGCTGTTCGGGGAGTGAGCCCGTCCCGCGCGGGCGCGGGTTCTGAACCGCCAGGCGCAAACGGCAGCCCGCGCCGTCAGGAAAGCTGACCCCGCATTCGCAGAGGCGTGGAGCTTCCCGTCCAGGACGGCAACCCGGGTTAACGCCCGCCGCCGCGCCACTGGCGCCAGCCGTTCACGTCCCGGGACGCACAGCGCACCAAGTCCTTTCAACTTGCGGGTTACGACGACCATCATCCGCCTGCGGCTCCGGCAGTGCACTTGCTCCTCGCTTGCGTGTCGCGGATCTCGCGGGCCGACGTCCCGCTTCGGACCAGCGTGCATCCGGGCTGATCCGCGTGCCGGCGGATTCCACCCATCGGCGAATGTTTCGGGTCCTGCGCGATCCGATGGACCTGCGGACATCCGCGGTCCTGTCGAAATCCGCCATGCGTGGAGACATGCGAGTCCGGGGGAATTCGCGTCGATCAGCGGGCACCCCGATCCGGGGAATCCGTTCGGATCAGCGGACATCCGCGTCGGCCGGCGGAAATCCCGTCGAGCAGCGCACATCCGCGGCCGGCAGATCCCGTTCGAGCAGCGGACATTCGCGTTCCGGGATCCGCGACACCGTCGAACCCGCATTGAGCAAAGGAGCTGGAGCTGTGACAATCAAGATCATCAGAAACGACAAGGGCAACCCGCCGGGGAAGCTCGCAGACGCCGAGCTGCATTTCGAGAGCGGTCCGCTCGAGGGTCTGAAGCTGATTGGCTTCTCCGTCTGGGAAAGGCGGACTGGCAACGGTCGCAACGTCACGTTTCCCGCGCGGCAGTACTCGGTGAATGGCGAGCGGCGGAGCTTTGCGCTGCTGCGCCCCCTGACCGACGCCAGCTCACAGGACAAGGTCCGCGATCTGATCCTGCAGGCCTACGCGGAACACGAGGCCGACGCGGCTGTGGCGTCCTGATGTCGCGCGGACGCGGCGCTCCGCGGGCGGGCTTCAGTCGAGAACTGGCATGAGCTTCAGGTTCTCTCGCTGGCGCTTCGGGGGCAGCGTCCACTCCTCGCGCAGCCCCTTCTGGAACTCGGACTGGAAGAACGACTTCTTCATGCCGCCATCGATGATGTCCCACGGCAGCACGGCGTCGGCGGAGCGGTCGCGAAAGATGTAGAAGTCGGCTTCGAGCCCGGTCTCGGCAACGGCGGCGCGCCACTGGCCGCCGTTGCGTTCAGCAGCTTCGATCGTCCCGGCGACGCGGCGGTCGCCGAGCGAGAGCAGCGCCTGGTAATAGGAATGCCGTTCCGACTTGATGTTGAAGAACACGTTGTCGATCCCGGCGAGCTTCTGCCGCAGGCGGCGGGCCTTGCGGTCCGTCACGGCGGGATCCTCCATCGGCAGCCACTGGTAGGCGGTGCCAGGCTTGGGAATCAGCGGGTTCACGCTGCCGACGATCCGGCCGATGTGGCCGCGCGGCCGGCCGTACCGCAGCATGACGTCGCGCATCTGCACGGTCAGGTCCCGTATCGCCGTGAGATCGGCTTCGGTCTCCGTGGGCAGACCGATCATGTAGTAGAGCTTCAGGTTGTCGATGCCGTTCGAAAAGATCACGTCGGCGGCGCGAAGGATCTCGTCGTTGGTCACGGTCTTGTTGATCACCCGGCGAAGCCGGTCCGATCCGGTTTCCGGTGCGATGGTGATGGACCGCTCGCCGCTCTCTTTCAGCAGCCGCACGATCGGATCCGTCAGGTCATCGAGCCGGAGCGATGCGGGGCTGATGGAATAGCCCATCTCGAGCAGGCCCTTCAGCAGGCGCTCGATCTCGGGATGGTCGCACAAGGCAATCGATACCAGGCCTGCGCGGCCGGAGTACTGGCGCGCGGCGGCGGCGAGCTCCAGAATCCGGTCCGCGGGGAACGCGCGCACGGGCAGGTAGTTGTAGCCCGCCCAGCAGAACCTGCAGAGATTCGCGCAGCCTCGGACGATTTCAACGAGGAAGCGCGACCCGAACTCCGTATCGGGCGTGAAGATCGACGTGGCAGGCGGATCGAGCCGATCGGCGCTCTTGACCGCCGCCTTGCGCACCACGACCGGCGCACCGCTTCCGGGTGCCGGCTCGAAGGCCGCAATCGTTCGATCATCGGCGTACCGAACCGTGTAGAACGAAGGAATGTAGAACCCGCGCTGTGTCGCGAGCTGCGCCAGCTGTTCTTCCCGGTCGCCGGTGGCGCGCAGGAGCCTCGCGAGTTCCGGAATCAGAACCTCCCCCTCGCCCGCTGCAATCACGTCGGCGAAGGGCGCCAGCGGCTCGGGGTTGACGAATGTCACCGCGCCGCCTACGACGACGAGCGGATGGCGGGCCGACCGGGCTTCCGCCCGCGCCGGCACGCCCGCGAGCCGCAGCATGCTCAGGATGTTCGTGTAGTCCCACTCGAACGAGACCGAGAACGCCAGCACGTCGAAGTCGCCCACGGGCGTCTGCGATTCGATCGTCAGCAGCGGCGCGCCGGACGCAAGCTGCGCCCGGAGCTCCTGCTTCGGCGGGAGGAACACGCGCTCGCAGACCACGTCCTCGATCTCATTGAAGAGCCGGTACACTGTCTGATACCCGAGGCTCGACATGCCGACGAAGTAGGTGTTGGGAAACGCGAGCGCCACCCGCAGCCGGCCGCCGTGCGGCTTCCGGACGTAGCCCACTTCGCGGGCCAGTATGGCCCGCGCCCGCTCGCGGTATTCCCAGTGCTTCATTGAAAATGTCGAAACCAGACGGTCACGGCCGGACGGCAAGGCCGCTGCTGATGGACGTGCGCGAGGTCATCCGGCCCATTCCGCTGAGGCGGCGGCGGTCTCGGGTGCCGTGGATCTACTCAGTCTATCACGCGAGAGGGCAGCCACCCGAGGCGCAGGACGCCACCTCGCCGGCCGCTGTCGCAGAGTCGGCGGCGACGTACAGTAAGGAGTGAAGGCTGAAGGTCGCGTGACTTCAGCCTTCAGCCTTGAATCCTAGCCCTCGCTCTGCCGTCGCAGGAAGGCGGGCACGTCCAGCGGCGACACGGGCTCGAACTCGGCGCCCGGTACGGCGGGCTCCTGCTCCGGCGCTGCTCCCCGCGGGGGCGCAACCGGCAGATCGAGGACGGGCCGCCGCGAGAAGCTCATACGGGAGCCGCCGGCCGCCGCCACCTTTTCCGTCGATTCCTGCTTCCATGACGTGTACGACGTCAGATCGACCGGCGTCTGCGCGGCCGCGCGTGAGGCGGCAGGACGGTCGAACCCGGTGGCGATCACCGTGATTTTCACGCGTCCCTCCATCTTCGGATCGACGACCGCGCCGAAGATGATATTGGCGTCCTCGTGCGCGGCCTCCTGGATGATGGCCGACGCCTCGCTCACCTCGACCAGCGACAGATCGCTGCCGCCCGTGACGTTGATGATCACGCCGCGCGCACCCTTCACGGACGCATCTTCGAGCAGCGGGCTCGAAATGGCCGCATTGGCCGCCATCATCGCGCGGCTCTCGCCTTCGGCCAGCCCCGTGCCCATGATCGCGAAGCCCATGCCCGACATGATGGTCTTCACGTCCGCGAAGTCCAGGTTGATCATCCCCGGCACGAGGATGAGGTCCGATATGCCTTGAATCGCCTGCCTGAGCACGTCGTCCGCCGAGGTGAACGCATCGTTCAGGGACGTCGATCGGGCGATCGTGGCCAGAAGCCTCTCGTTGGGGATGGTGATGACCGTGTCGACGGACTGCCGCAGCTCGTCGAGCCCACGCTCCGCCTGGACCTGCCGGTTCTTGCCCTCGAAGCGGAACGGCTTCGTCACCACGGCAATGGTCAGCGCGCCGAGCTCGCTGGCGAGGCTCGCGATGACCGGCGCGGCGCCGGTGCCGGTGCCCCCGCCGAGGCCCGTCGTGACAAAGACCATGTCGGCGCCGTCGAGCGCCTCGATGAGCTTCTCGGTGTCTTCGAGCGCCGCCTGACGGCCGACATTCGGATCGGCGCCCGCGCCGAGGCCTTTGGTCAGCTTCGCTCCGATTTGCAGCTTGACTGGCGCCGCGTTGAGACGCAGCGCCTGCAGATCCGTGTTGGCTACGATGAACTCGACCCCATCGAGCCCGGCGGCGACCATCCTGTTCACGGCATTGCTGCCGCCTCCGCCCACACCGACGACCTTGATGCGCGCGCCCGTTCGCGCTTCTTCATCGAGCTTCAGCCGCAGCGTGGACCCATCGATGTCTCCGAAGGTCCTGTTTCGCACATCAGCCATTCCCGGTACCCCCCTTGCTTCCTGACGTTTGCCGACATCCACTTGATTCCTCGGCGCGGGCTCCGGCCCGCGGGTTGATCCCGTCGTCTTCAGAAAAACTCCTTGAACAGCGTGCGCAGCCGTACGGCCACCCTGCCGAACGTGCCGGCACCGACCGCGCGTGCAGGCTCTGCCACCTGATTGCGGTGTGCGTACATCACGAGACCGACTGCGGTAGCGAACGCCGGACTGTTCACGTGATCGGCCAGCCCGCCGACGCCTGCCGGACAGCCGCGCCGGATCGGGAGGTCGAAGATCTGTTCGGCGATTTCCGCCATGCCCTCGAGCATGGCGCCGCCGCCAGTAAGGACGATACCCGAATTCAGAGACTTTTCGAACCCCGCGCGGCGGATTTCATCCCAGAGCAGGTGAAATATTTCTTCGGCCCGCGGCTGGAGAATCTCCGAGAGGATCCGGCGTGACATCACGCGCGGCTTTCGCCCGCCCACGCTTGCCACCTCCATCGTCTCGTCTTCGTCCACCATCGCGGACAGTGCGCATCCGCAGCGTCGTTTTATCTTCTCGGCGTCCGGTATCGGCGTGCGGAGCCCGACAGCGATGTCGTTGGTGAAATGATCGCCGCCGACGGCGACCACCCCGGTGTGCCACAGGCTGCCCCGCTCGAAAATCGCGAAATCAGTGGTGCCTCCGCCGATATCGACGACGGCAACCCCGAGCTCTCTCTCGTCGGGCGTGAGTACCGATTCGCTCGCCGCCAGTTGTTCGAGCACGGTGTCGACGACGGCGACGCCGGCGCGGTTGACGCAGGCGACGGTGTTCTGGGTCGACGAGGCGCTGCCGGTCACAACGTGCACGTTGACCTCGAGCCGGGCTCCCGTCATCCCGACCGGCGCGCCGATGCCGTCCTGCTCGTCCACGACGAAGTCCTGGGGCAGCACGTGGAGAATCTCGCGGCCGCTCGGCAAGGCGACCGCCTTCGCGGCGTCGATCGCGCGCCGCACGTCCTCGCGGGTGATCTCCCGGTTCTTTCCAGCCACCGCGACGACGCCGCGGCTGTTGAAGGCCTTGACGTGCGCTCCGGACAGCCCGAGGTGCACCGAATCGATCTCGACACCTGCGGTGAGCTCGGCCTCGTCGACGGCTTTCTTGATCGCCTCGACCGCGGCTTCGAGGTTGACGACGACGCCGCGCCTGATCCCCCGCGAGTCGGCCAGTCCTATGCCGATGATGTCGAGCCCTCCATCGTCGGTGGTCTCGCCGACGATGGCCGTGATCTTGGACGTGCCGACATCCAGACCAACGAGATACCGCTCTTTCCGTGCCACTCGCCCCCCTTAGCCCACCCTGAGCCCCGGATTACACCTGTGTTCGCTTGTGTTGCCACGTAGCGCAGGCCAACCTTTATCGGGCCTTTCCGCTCGTCCCAGTCAGCCGGTTGCGTGGCTTCATGAACACGCGCCGGCCGAATCGAAGGTCCACGTAGTCGATCTCCGATGCCGCCCGCTCCCGGAGGGTTTCTGCCACTTCCACGTAGGACTGCAGACGTTCGCGGAAGTGGTCCTCACCCAGGTAGAGCAGCGCGGGATCGTCGTCGAGCAGTACGACCGCATTACGTGCGTCGTTCACGTCGACCTGCGAGAGGCGCCGGGCGAGCTGCGGCTGGGCGGCCAGCGAATCGATGACCCGGGCCGCCAGCTCTGCTCGCGCCGGATCGATCGCCGGCTTCCCGTTCTTCGGCTTGCGAAGCAGCCCGTCGATGATGGGCAGATCGTACTCCGCGTACTGGGGCCCGAACTCATCGATGACGATCCCCTGGCGATCGACGAGGTACAGCTGAGTGCCCAGGCGGCTGATCCCGACGGGGCGCCGCTCGACAATGGAGATCTCGATCGTCGACGGCAGCACGCGCCGAAGCGCTGCATCCGCGACCCATGGGGAGCCCAGGATGGCGCGACGGTGCCGTGCCAGATCGACGGTCAGAATGTGCCTGCCATACAGTCCCTGGGCGAGCTGTTGCACCTGACCGGCCGACAGGCGGACGTTCCCGTTGACCGTGACCTTGCTGACCTGCAGCGTCGTGGCGTCGAGGACGAGCGTGAAGCCGCGGTAGCCGCCGTAGAGCACGACGGCGGCGGCGAGCAGCACACGAACGGCTCGCCACGAGAGCCACGGACGCGTGGTCTTCCGGCGCCCGGGCCTGACCTTGGCACGTCGGAAGTTCTTCTCGGCCGGCGCTTTCACCCTCATGGGTGCCGTCCTTCCGGCCCGCTCTCGGGGACGGACCGAAGTGCGGCCAGAATTCGCGCCGGCGTCGTCCCAATCGATCCGGCGCCGAGGGTGATCACCAGATCCCCCGATCGCGCCAGCGACGCGACTCCTGCCGGCAGTTCCTCGAGGCGCTTGATCAGGTGGACGCGGCCTGGCGCCGCCGCGTGAACGGCCTCGGCGAGCGCCTCGATCGTGACGCCTGGCACCGGCGTTTCTCCGGCAGCGTAGATGTCAGTCAGGACGATCAGGTCGGCTTTCTCCAGCGCCGAGACGAAGTCGGGCATCAGCAGCATGGTCCGCGTGTACCGATGCGGCTGGAAGACGACCACCACGCGCCGGCCGATTCCCGCACGAGCGGCGGCAATCACCGCGGCAATCTCGGTGGGGTGGTGTCCGTAGTCGTCGACGACCATGACGCCGCGCTCTTCGCCGCGGATCTCGAAGCGGCGTTCGGCTCCGCGGAACTCTTCGAGCGCCGCGGCCACTCGGTCGAAGGGGACGTCCAGTTCGGCGGCCACCGCAATTGCCGCCAGGGCGTTGAGCATGTTGTGGCGTCCGGGTACCTGAAGACGGATTTCTCCCAGGCGCGTGCGCCCGCCCTCCGGCAGGAGACGCGTAATCGTCGCGCGCGACCCGAGCGGCTCGAGCGCGAGGTTCTCCCCGCGCACTTGCGCGTCCTCGGCAGCATCACCATCGTCCAGGCCGTAGGTGACGACCCGCCTGGTGATCCGCGGGAGGATGGCGCGCACGGTGACGTCGTCGACGCACGCCACCACCGCGCCATAGAACGGCACCTTGTTGGCGAAGTCGACGAACGCGTCCTGCAGGTTCTCCCAGCTCCCGTAGCTCTCCATGTGCTCGCGGTCCAGGTTCGTGACGACGGCAATCGCTGGCGACAGCTTCAGGAACGATCGATCGCTCTCGTCCGCCTCGGCCACCATGAGCTCGCCCCGGCCGAGCCTCGCGTTGCTGCCGAAGGCGCTCAGACGGCCTCCGATAACGGCCGTCGGATCGAGCCCGGCGCGTTCGAGCACCAGCGCGACCATCGAGGTCGTGCTCGTCTTTCCGTGTGCTCCGGCCACCGCGATCCCGAAACGCAGCCGCATCAGCTCGGCGAGCATCTCTGCCCGCGGGATCACCGGAATGTGCCGGACGGCGGCCTCCTCGACCTCCGGATTGCCGCGAGGGATCGCCGAGGAGACGACCACGACGTCCGCGGATCCGACGTGCGCGGCGTCATGACCCTGCAGCACACGCACGCCGAGCGTCTGGAGGCGATCGGTCACCTCGGACCGCCTGGCGTCGGAACCGCTCACCTCGTAACCGAGGTTTGCGAGCAGCTCAGCGATGCCGCTCATGCCAATGCCTCCGATGCCGACAAAGTGGATGCGTCTGGTCCTCCCGAGCATCAATCGGTTCCCGCACTTCGACCTTCCGCGCCAGTGAGCTGCAGCGCCCTCTCGACGATTGCGCGCGCTGCCTCCGGCCGGGCGAACCGGCGCGCCGCATCGGACATCTCGTGAAGCCTGACGGGGTTCGAGAGCAGGCCCACGATCCGGTCGGCGAGAGCGGCGCCAGTCAGATGCTT
>Ga0268386_10004253_pt1 | contig 10509 bp, 15 predicted proteins | sample RVTome_15_FD_200260 | JGI IMG/M metagenome (GOLD analysis project Ga0268386, IMG submission 200260) | Soil microbial communities from uranium-contaminated site in the Upper Colorado River Basin, Wyoming, United States - RVT150D86... ... | reverse complement strand
AGGATCGGCATGATGGTGAGTGACTCCGCGTTCCACACGCGCTCGGTCCACGCCTCGAGGGCGGCAACGAGCTGGTCGCGGTAGCCGGCGGCGTCCGCCGCGAGCACCGAGCGGAGGTACGACGTCCACGGCTCGTACTCGGGATGCGAGGTGCGGAGAAACTCGGCCACCGCCTCCGGATCGCCGGCGACGGCCGCCCGGATCGTAGCGGGCGGCGTCATGCGCCGCGTGTCGCGCGCGTAGAACTGGACGAGATGCAGCTTGATCTCGTCGGGGTCGGTCTCGCGCATGTGCGCGAGGAACGACGGCACGTCGCGCGGGGCGGGGGCACCGTAGGCGAGACCCACCAGGTGGCGGAACGTGTCGACCTCGCCGAAGCTCAGGGCCGAGAGGCGGTCGATCAGGTCGTCGTCGGCATGCGCTCGCGCCTCGGCGACCCATGCCGGACCGATCTCGTACGTCTCCGCATCCTCGGTGTCGAGGGCGGCCACGATCGAGTGCAGCAGCTCGTAGGCGGCCGCGGCCTCGATGGTGAGGGACGGGGGTGCGCCGGGGCGACGGGCGGGTGCCATCGGGGATGGTCCTCCGTGGACGGTCAGGCGGTCCTTGCCATGGTCGAGGGGCGGCCCGGTCGCTCGACCACGTCGCCGCTCAGGGAGCTCCCCGCGGCGATGAGGAGGTGGCCGATCCGGACCCGCAGGCCACCGCGCGCGGCGGCCTCCGACCGGTGCGACTGCACGCGCAGGGTGCGCTGCCGATGCTGGTGTACGCGGTCCATGACGGCGGAGCTCGGAATGATCATTGGTTCGATGCCGTCCTTTCGTCCGACGGGAGTAGTCTCGTTCGATTCCTATCGAACTGGACAGATCGTACGACCAGACTCGAATCATGTCAAGCATCCGGGACGAACATTCTCGAACGGCATGTGGACGGGCCGGCCGCCGGGTACCATGCCGGCGTGATCACGCTCGGCATCGATCCCGGCACGGCGATCTGCGGCTTCGGCGTCGTTGCCCTCGACGACGGCCGGCTCCGGATGGTCGACGCCGGCTGCATACGAACTCCATCGGACGCGAGCGACGCCGAGCGGCTGCGTCAGCTCCACGACGCCCTGCGAGGCCTCATCGAGCAGCACCGGCCCGAACGGGTGGGGGTGGAGCGCCTCTTCTTCCAACGCAACGTGCAGACGGCGATGGCCGTGGGACAGGCCCGCGGCGTCGCCCTTCTCGCCGCCGCGACGGCCGGCGTCCCGATCGACGAGCCCACCCCCAACGAGGTGAAGCAGGCGGTCTGCGGCAGCGGATCGGCCGACAAGATCCAGGTCGCCACGATGGTCGAACGGCTCCTCGGCGTCAGCCTTGCCGGCGTCCCCGACGACGCGACCGATGCGCTGGCCATCGCGATCGGCTGCGCGCATCGGGCGGCGGCCCAATCCAGGGCGGTGATCGGGTGATCGGTTCGGTACGCGGGACGGTCACGCACCTCGGGGCCGACTACGCACTCGTCGAGGTCGGCGGGATCGGCTACCGGGTGATGGCCGGGCCGGCGCTGCTGGGCAAGCTGCGCAAGGGGAGCGAGGCATCGGTCTACACCCACCACCTGGTGCGTGAAGACCAGCAGGCGCTCTTCGGGTTCGCCAGCACCGAGGAGCTCGCCTTCTTCGAGCTGCTGATGACGGTCTCGCAGGTCGGGCCGCGCCTCGCGCTGGCGATCACGTCGGCCCACGCGGTGACGAAGCTCCAGCTCGCGATCGTGACCGACGACGTCGACGTCTACACATCGGTCTCCGGCGTGGGCCGCAAGACCGCCCAGCGGATCATCCTGGAGCTGAAGGAGAAGGTCCACGCAGCCGGCATCGCCGCCGGGGGAGCGAGCTCGACCGACTCCGACGTCGTCGCGGCGCTCGAGTCGCTCGGCTATTCCTCGACCGAGGCGCGCAGGGCGGCCGGCGCGGTGGCCGGGACCGACGGCGAGCTCGACGTCCGCATCAAGGCCGCCCTCCAGGAGCTGGCGCGGAGCCGATGATCCCGGTCAGCGACCCCTGGAGCGACCCGAAGATCGCCGAACGGATCCTCCGCTCCCATCACGTCTGGGCGATCGTGGGCTGCTCGTCCGATCCGACGCGGCCATCGCATGGCGTCTCGCGCTACCTGCTCGGGCAGGGATACGGGGTCGTCCCGGTGAACCCGAATGAGGAGCTCGTCCACGGCAAGCGTGCCTACCCGGACCTTCGCTCGGTTCCCACGGACCACCGCGCACCGATCGAGGTGGTGGACCTGTTTCGCCGCTCGGACGCGGTGCTGCCCCACGTCGAGGAGGCGATCGAGATCGGCGCCAAGGCGGTCTGGATGCAGCTGGGCGTCTGGAACCAGGAGGCAGCCGAGCTCGCGGCTCACGCCGGGCTGCTGGTCGTCATGAACCGATGCCCGGCCATCGACCATCCGGCCATGATCGGCGCGCGAGGCTAGTCGCGACGCAGGACGAGGCCGATGTGCCCGTACGGGGGTCGGGGATCGGCGTACGTCTTCACCCGAGGATCATCGGCCGACTCGGCGGCGACGTCCCACAGGCGGTTCTGCGCATCGAAGCTCACCTCGGCCAGCTGCGGCCATCGGTCGAGCGCCCGGGCGCCGATCTCGTTGACGAGGTGCTGGATCGAGAGGCTGACGAACTCGTGGAAGACGGCGTTCGCCAGGTCGGCGACCTGCTCCGAGGCCACGTAGCGCGCCGGATCGGCGAGGACGGCATCGGCGGCATCGGCGTAGCGCCAGCCGACGTGCAGCCAGATGTAGAGCGGACGATCGGGTCGCTCGGGGAGCGTCGTGTGCTCGTCGCGGGCGAAGTCGGCGAAGGCCGAGCCCGTGATCTTGATCAGCTGGAGGTCCCTGCGCCCGGACTCGTGGTCGGTGATCGCGACGTCGCCGTCGTCATCGCGGGCGAGCTCGAGTCGGGCTGACCCGGCGTCGCATCGGTCACGGCTGAAGAGCCGATCGGAGGCCTCGAAGCCACCGTCGCCGGGCACCAGCGCGGCCGGGAAGGGGAGGTCGCGGCCGAGCATCGTCACCCGCTTCATGTGTGGGTAGGTGCCGAGGAACGCCGTGCCGACCTCGAGCAGCCATTCCTCGAGGCAGCGCGCGCGAGACCGGAGCGAGGTGGCGTGGATGAAGTTCTTCATCGTGTCGGTCGCCACGACCCTTCGGTTGTCGCCCTTCGTGTAGGCGTCGAGGAACTCGGTGCCGTGGACGACCACCTCGATCGCCGCCGCCACCAGCGTGTTCTCGCGCCCGTTGAACGGCGACTCGGGGATGACCGTGATGCCCGTCAAAGGCTCGGCGTACGTGCGGTAGACCTTGACGTCGGCCTTGCCGTAGCGAATCTCGTGGCGCATGACCCGGATAGTAGCGGCGCACGAAGCGCCGATGGGTGCCGGCGTGTCTCGACCGGCACGAATCGCGGGTCTACCCGTCCACATCACAAACGAGATGACGACAGGCCATGCGACGTCGTGCCAATCGGCACTGGTCGCCCCAGCATCTCCAGCCGACCCTGATGGCTTGGGGAACTGTCTTCACGTGTCCGGATTGGAGGTGAGGATCATGCAGTGGGATCTCGGACCCGAGGGTCTGGCGCTGCTCGTCGTCATGTCGCTGGTCTTCGGTGTCGTTACGCAGCTCGTCTTCTGGGGGCGCGGGGTCTGGTGGGCCGGGCTCGTCGGCGCGGCGGTGTCGTTCGTACTGGGCCTGTTCATCAGCGAGGTGTGGTTCGGCTGGGCGACTGAGACTGAGCTGCAGCCGAACATCGGTGGCCTCTCGTTCGACGAGGTGCTGATCGGCTATCTGCTTCTCGGCGTGGTTATGCTGGTGCTGCGGTATGTGACGCGCGACAAGACCCACGAGGCGATGGCGTCCTAGCCATTCGGCGAAGACGCCGGGACCTTCAGGCTCGGAGCTTCGCCAGGCGATCGGCGGCGATGTGGACCACGTCGTCGAGCCCGCGCCGCAGCTCGCTGACCCGCTCGTCGTGCAGCGAGGCCTCGAGGATCGGCACGATCGCCGAACGCGGGCGGCCGGCGACGAAGATGACGTATCGGAAGCCGAAGATGCGCTCGTAGGCGTCGTTCAGCGCCTCGAGCTCCTCGGCGATCCACGGCTCGGGCCGGGGGCGATCGTCGCCGTAGCCCTGCTCCTCGTGCGAGAGCTCGCTCACCGCGTCCGGGTCCGCGCCGATCCGCGGATGCGCGTCCAGCAGCTCGATCTGCTCGTCCTCGGGGAGGCTCCGCGCCAGGTCGCGGGCGCTGGCGATCAGTTTCGCGTCGTCACCGAACGGTCGCTCGGCCGCCAGGCGCCCCAGGAACCGGGGCGCGTCCTCGAACAGCGGACCCAGCAGCGCGGCGGCCAGCTCGGGAGGCAGCGCGTCGATGTCGCCGACGAGCGGGAAGGGCCGACGCGGGAGCGAGGGCAGTGTCGGGTCGATCTCGAGCTCGATGAGGTCCCGGATCGGCCGCTCGTTCTCCGGATTCGTGGCGGGAATGGTCGGCTTGATCGTGGCGCGGTCGGCGTCGACGGCTCCGGGATGGACCCGGGCCACCGTCAGGCCGCGTCGCAGGTACCAGCGGATGGCATCGAGGTTGGCGTCGGTGGTCACCAGCCACAGACGGGGCGCGTGCGACGCCTCGGCGACCCTGAGCGCCGTCTCGAGCAGGCGCGTTCCCGCGCCCACCCCGCCCACCTCGCTGTGGAGGGTGAGCACCTCGAGCCCGCGATCGGTCTCGTGAACGGTGAGCAGCCCGATCGGCCGGCCGTCGAGCTCCGCGACGATGCCCTCCTGCTCGGTGGGGTCGAGGAGCTCGCCGAGGCGCGCCACGCGGTGATCCCCGCCCTGGTGCGCCCCGATCAGCCGCCGCGCCCACGCGTGGTCGGCGGCCTCGAAGTCGCGGACGTCGAGGGACACCGGCTCAGCTGCCGCGATAGGTGCTCATCCCGTACGGGCTGAGCAGGAGCGGCACGTGGTAGGAGCGTTCGGTGTCGGTGACGCGCAGGGCGTAGGCGGCCGATTGGAAGAAGGCGTCCGGGTCGTCGGCATAGCCGCCGACGTCGAACGCCAGCTGATAGTCGGCCTCGACGAGCTCGCCGCCGTCGAGGAGGTCGCGGATGCGCCCATCGGCATCGGTCTGCAGCTCGCTCAGCAGCTCGGGCTGGCCGTCGGGGTCGAGGCGGAAGAGCGCCACGTCGATGCCGGGCGCCGGGTCGCCGGTGGCGAGATCGAGGACGTGGGTGCTGATCGTCGGCCGCGTCGCTGCCATGGATGCCTCCGCTATGCTCGGGCGCATGATGACCGATGCGCCGATCGCCCGCACCGCGCGCATCGACGTGCTGGTGACCGGCTCGCCCGGTCCGGCGTGCGCGAGCACCTGCTCGCTGATTCGCGATGGCGACGCGATCATCGTCGTCGACCCGGGCCTGGCGCCGTCCCAGGCGGCGATCCTCGATCCGCTCCGCGCGCTGGGTCTCGAGGCGACCGACGTCACCGATGTCGTGCTCTCGCACCACCACCCGGACCACGCGCTCAACGTGGCGCTCTTTCCCGCGGCGCGCGTCCACGACCACTGGGCGATCTACGACTTCGCCGGGCGCTGGGACGACATCGAGGCCGAGGGTCGCGAGCTCGCCCCGTCGGTCCGGCTGCTCCGGACGCCCGGACACTCCACCGAGGACATCTCGACCATGGCCGGCACCGCGGACGGGATCGTGATCTTCACGCACCTGTGGTGGTCGGAGGCCGGCCCGGCCGAGGATCCCTACGCGCCGGATCCCGCGATCCTCCATGCGTCCCGCGGCCGGGTGCTCGAGCTCGCCGACGTGATCGTGCCGGGGCACGGGGCGCCGTTCGACCGGACGGTCGCGACGCCCCGGTAGCGGCGTATCCTGCGTCCCATGCCTGACCTGAAGATCCGCGTGGGTAACGACCTCCACTTCACCGCCCGCTGGGAGACCGATGCCCCGCTCACCCGCGAGGCGCTCCGTCCATGGCTCCCGATCCGCTCGAAGCTGATCCACTGCAAGTGGAGCGGCGAGTCGACCTGGATCCCGTTCGGGGCGCAGCGGCCGGACGTCGGGTACGAGAACCACACCGCCCATCCCGCGCCGGGCCAGATCCTCATCTACACCGGCGACATCAGCGAGTGCGAGATCCTCTTCCCATACGGCGCCTGCAGCTTCAGCTCGCGGGTGGGACCGCTGGCGGGCAACCACTTCGCGACGCTCACGAGTGGGCAGGAGCAGCTTGCCGAGGTCGGCAGGCGGGTCCTGTGGGAGGGCGCCCAACAGATCGAGATCAGCGAGGCCGGCTGATCTCGGTGACGGACCTCGTCGTCGCCGGCGGCACGGTCGTGACGCCGGACGGCCCGCGCCTGGCCGACCTCTCCGTCGCCGGTGGGGTCGTCGAGCGGATCGGCCCCGATCTGCCGCGCGAGGGCGTCGAGGTCATCGACGCGACCGGCCTCCTCGTCCTGCCCGGAGTGGTCGACGTCCACACCCACGTGCGCCTCTCCGACCCGGATCACCCGGATCGCTTCGAGCGCGACCTCCGGGCCGCGGCCCATGGCGGGACCACGACGGTCCTCACCTTCAACAACCCGGGCACCGGGATCAGCGAGCACGGCTCCACCTCGCTGCTTCGCGGCCTCGACGAGTTCCGGGAGCGGACCGCTGGCCGCGCGGCGGTCGACCACGGGCTGTGCGCGGTTGTCAGCGCCCAGCAGCCGGATGCGTTCGACGAGCTACCAGAGCTCATCCGCCGCGGCGTGCCGACCTTCAAGGCGTTCATGGTCTATGACTTCGCGGTCGCCGACGACGACCTGCCGCGGCTCATGCGGACGGCGGCGAGACATGGCGGGATGCTGATGCTCCACTGCGAGGACCCCGCGGTCATCGACCCGCTGGTGGCGGACGCGCTGCGGGTCGGCGAGGTCGACCCCCGCCATCACGCGCGCACCCGGCCGGTCGAGGCCGAGGCACGCGCCACGCGCCGCGCGATCGAGCTTGCCCGGCGGGCGGAGGCGCCGCTCTACATCGTCCACCTGTCGTCCGAAGCGGCGCTCGAGGCGGTGGCCGAGGCGAGGAATCGCGGCGAGCCGGTCCACGCGGAGACCTGCCCGCAGTACCTGTCGCTGACCGATGCGCTCTACGACGACCCTGACGAGGCGGAGGTGATGAAGCGCGTCATCTCGCCCCCGCTCCGTTCGCGGACTGATGTCGAGGCGCTGTGGGCCGGCCTGCGGGACGGGATCCTGGAGGTGGTGGCGAGCGACCACGTCCCGGACCGCGCCGACACCGAGAAGCGGCTCCCGGCGCCGCCGTTCCCCGAGATCAGCAACGGCGCGCCCGGCATCGAGACCCTGCTCAGCGTCGTCTACTCGGAGGGCGTGGCCGCCGGCCGCATCAATGTGCGGCGACTCGCCGAGGTCCTCTCGTCGGCGCCGGCACAGCTGTTCGGGCTGGGATCGAAGGGCTCGCTGGAGCCCGGCAAGGACGCCGACCTCGTCCTCTGGGACCCGACAGCGCAGCGCACCCTGCGCCAGGCAGACCTGCATCACTCCAGCGACTTCACGCCCTACGAGGGGTTGGCGGTCCGCGGCGCCCCGACAACTGTGCTGCTGCGTGGCCGGCCGGTCGGCGGGTTCGTGGGGCGGTTCCTGGAGCGTCGCCTGTCGTGAGGCAACCCGGGCCACGCGGCACGCGTCTCTCCGGCATGCGGCTGCCGTTCGTGCTCCTCGCGCTACTCCTCGCAGCCTGTGGCTCCCCAGCGGTGAGTGCCACGCCATCGGCCTCCACCGATGCCGATCCGTCCGGCGCCTGGCAGCTCGCGTCCGCCACCGTCGACGGACGCGCGCTCGAGCTCCTCGACGATCACCCGATCACCGCTGTGATCGACGCTTCGATCATCGGCGGCCGGTCGGCCTGCAACGAGTACGGCGGTCGCATCGAGATGGCCGGCGAAGGCATCCGCATCGGCGAGCTGGGCGGGACCGCAATGGCCTGCGGGCCGGCCGACGTGATGGCCCTCGAGCAGGCCTATCTCGCGGCCCTCGGCCGCGTCCGCGCCATCGAGGTCATCGGCGGCCAGCTGGCGCTGCGGGGCGAGGCGGTCGACCTCCGGTTCGATCCGCTGACCGAGCTGCCGGTGGCTGAGCTGGTCGACACGGCCTGGGGCCTCGAGACGGTGTTCGTGGGGGACGTGGCGAGCCCGCCGGATGGCGAGCCGGCCACCCTCGAGCTTCGGTCCGACGGCACCTTCAGCGGATCGACCGGCTGTCGCACCTTCACTGGTCGGTGGATCGAGGTTGGGGCGCAGATCCAGGCGCCGGAGCTGCGGATGGGCGAGGCCGAGTGCCCGGCCGCCCTCAGCGAGCAGGACTCGCACGTGGTCAGCGTGATCGGCGACGGGTTCGTGCCGAGCATCGAGGGGGATCTGCTGACGCTGCTGGATCCCGGTGGCGTCGGCCTGGTGTATCGGGCCCAGGAGTAGCCGGGTGACGGCGAACGACCCGGGGGCCTGGGGCCACCGGGTCGTTCGGTGCAGTTGGGTGCGTCGCGCCTAGCGGCGGAAGCAGTCGCTGCAGTAGACGGGCTTGCTGCCGGTCGGACGGAACGGAACGCGGGCTTCCTTGCCGCAGCTGTCGCAGGTCGCGCTGAACATCTCGCGCGGGCGATCGCTGTAGCCACCGCCACCGCCACCGTAGCCGCCGCCGTAGCCGCCACCGGTGCTCTCGCCACGGGCCGCCTTCTTGGCGGCGCGGCACGCCGGACATCGGCGCGGCTCGCTGAACTGGCGGTCAGCGTAGAACTGCTGGTCGCTCGCGGTGAAGCTGAACTCGGTGCCGCAGTCGGCACAGGTCAGCGTCTTGTCGGTGAAGGTATACAAAGAGAAACACTCCTTCTCGCGCGGCCTCAGCGAGCCATCTCGCCGTTAAAGCCGTTGAGAGGAGCGTTCGTGGTGCCGCGTCGGTATCGAGTCCCATCGTGGGACGTTGCTTGGTAGAGCGTACCACGGATTCCGTGGGGGACTCAATCCCCCAACCGGCGACGCAGACTCGCGGGCCGGGGCGGCGGCAAGCGAGCCCTTGTCCGACCTCTGTAGACTTTGCCCATGTCACGTGACGAGAAGCTCGACCACCTGCGGCGCGTGCCGCTGTTCTCGCGCATGAGCCAGCGCCAGCTTGAGCGGCTGGGCCAGCTCTCGGACGAGATCGAGGTCGGCCTCGACGAGGTGCTCGCGGAGCAGGGACGCGTGGGCCACGAATTCTTCGTCGTGCTCGACGGCCACGTCAGCGTGCTCGATAAGCGCAACCAGATTGCGCAGCTCCACCGTGGCGACTTCTTCGGCGAGATCGCCCTGCTCGACGGGCGGCCGCGGACCGCCACGGTTCGGGCCGACGGCATCACCCGGCTCCTCGTCGTCGGCCACCGCGAGTTCAACGCCCTGATGGACGAGTTCCCCGAGGTGCGGGAGACCGTGCTCGCCGAAGTGGCCGGGCGCCTGCGGAAGCTCGGCGGCGACCAGCCCGCGTGACCGATCGCGATCGGCTCGTCCTGGAGCCGAGCGCGGGTGCTTTGCAGGTCGGCCTGTTGATCGCGGCCCTCGAGGATGGCAGGCGTCGCACGCTCCGCGAGCTGGAATCCGTCCACGACGGCATGCTGGGCATGCGACCCGTCGCGCTGCCGCTGCACACCATCGGTCAGCTGCTGTACCACGTTGCCCTGATCGAGGCCGACTGGGTCCTCAGCGAGATCCAGGAGCTTCCGCCGACCGCCTGGCCGGAATGGGTGGAGGCGGAGCTCCCGATTGACGTCCGGGACGAGGAGGGCCGGCTCTCCGACATCCCGGCGGAGCCGGTGGAGCGCGCGCTGGCGCGCCTGGCGCGCGTGCGGTCGCATGCGCTGGCCGCGATCGGGGCGATGGATGACGTCGAGCTCCATCGGGTGCGCTCGCTGCCGCCCTATGACGTCACACCGGCCTGGGCGATCCATCACCTCGTGCAGCACGAGGCCGAGCATCGCGGGCACATCGCGCTCATCCGCGACCTCCTGGTTCAACCCTAGCGCTCGGGCGGCCATCGCGGCTGGTCTCAAGGTGGCTAGGCTGAGCGCAATGCCCGAACCCGACCGATGAGGCGCGTCCCCGCCGCCGTGCGCGGCATCTCGTCGCGGTTCCTGCCGCAGGGCGCGGCGCTCCTCTCGGCGCTCATCTTCGGCAGCTACGTGATGGGGCTGGTCCGCGACCGGATGTTCGCGCGGACCTTTGGTGCCGGCACCGAGCTGGACGCCTACAACGCCGCGTTCGTGCTGCCCGAGCTCCTGCTGGACGTGCTGGTCGAGGCGGGGCTGGCGGCTCCCTTCATCCCGATCTTCCTCCAGCTGCGCTCCCAGGGGGACGGCGCCGAGGGCGACCGCTTCGCGCGCACGATCCTGACCGGGGCCGTGACGATCATGGGCGTCGCTGCAGTGCTGA
>Ga0268386_10004252_pt1 | contig 10509 bp, 8 predicted proteins | sample RVTome_15_FD_200260 | JGI IMG/M metagenome (GOLD analysis project Ga0268386, IMG submission 200260) | Soil microbial communities from uranium-contaminated site in the Upper Colorado River Basin, Wyoming, United States - RVT150D86... ... | reverse complement strand
GGATAACCCAAAAAAGCGAGTGTCAAAGCCAAATAGGTGAGGCAGACGACACCAGGGTCCTGGAGTGGCGGACGGCCACTGGGTTCCGAAGCCGCATCGAGTTGAAGACCCTGTTCGAGATGCGCTCTGGCCTCAACAAATTCACCCATATGGAAAGAGATTTGACCCAGAGTTTGGCAGACGCGCAAGAGTTGATAAAGGGACTGCCCCGGCAGTTGGGCGATATGGAGCGCCTGCTCCGACATGGCCCGGGCAGCGGCTAGATTCCCCCGCGTGACATAATAGGCTTGCAATCCCAAGAGAGCTCGGAAGTGCTGCTGTGGGTCGTCCACTTGCTGGCACAGCTCTCGGGCACGCGAGTATACCTGCTCAACCTCCGGCGCTGCATAGCCTCTAGTTGCAGTCAGCGAGGTCCCGAGGGACAGATACAGAGCAATCTCATGCTGGAGGCGCGTGGCGCCATTTGGCAGGAGGGCCAGCGCTTCGACTCCCTTGTAGAGGAGCTCAAGGACTTCTTGGTGAGCATGACGCCGCATCGCATTGGCCCCGGCTTGACGCAGATACTGAATGGCCCGTAAGCCATCGCGAGCCCGCAGGAAGTGGGTGGACAATTCAGCCGCAATCTCTGCGGCTTGATCACCATAACTCGTCTCTTTTTGCACCCCAATCTGGTGGTGCCAGCGCGCCTTACGGCTTGCGGGTAACCGGTTGTAGACCACTTCCTGATAGAGGGCATGGATGAACGTGTAACTCACCGCGAGCGTCCCGTCGGGCCACACCTCAGTGTCGTGCGCCTCGATAAATTGTCGGCGTTGCACCAACGCCTCAAACCGGCTTTCTACCGATTCGATATCACCCAATACACACGCCGCCACGGCCGGAGCCGTAAACGTTTTCCCGACCACACTCGCGGCTTGAAGCAGGTCTTGATCTTCGAGTTCAAGCCGCTCAAGTTGTTGCTCGATAAGCACTCGAATGCTCTCCGGTGTCTCAATATCGATCGCGGTAAGCTCCTCCGCGCCATCCACTTGTGCCACCCCTGCATGCGAGGCATCAGCCTGTGCCAAAGCCTCTACGATGGTCACCAGGAAAAAGGGATTGCCACCGGTGCGTTGACGAAGGGTGACGGGAAGGTTTTCCGGCAGTGAGGTTGAGGTGAACTGCTGCTCGAGATAAGCTGCAATCTCGCGCTCGGTAAAATAGGGCAAGGCTAATTCGGTGCACTGGCCATGACGCTGAAGCTCTTGCATGACGCGGCGTATTGGATGATCCTGGATGAGGGTGTCAACCGGGCGATAGGTGCCTAGAATGAGCAGACGCGCCCCATCACGCCGTCGGGCAACATAGCCGAGCCAGTCAACCGTGGACGCATCACTCCAGTGCAAGTCCTCTAAGACTAAAATCAGTGGCTGATCGAGGGTTAACGTCTCCACCGTATCGACCAGCTCCCGAAGCATGCGCTGCCGAGTCACCATACCTTGAAGTCCCTGCCATTTCTCCAGGTCTTCCGGGTGACCCAGTGCAGGGAAATGCATGAGCCAACTCGGGGCCTGACGTCTCAACACCTCCACCAAGGAGTCGCCGCTCTTGCCGCGGGCCAGACGGCCCAGCGCGTCCAACAGAGGCAAATACGCTTCGCCTGCCCCGTAGTGGTCAATACATTGGCCCCGAGCTTGCCACAGCGGCCGGCTAGAGACGACTTGTGACACAAAGGCATCGACAAGCGTGGTTTTGCCAATGCCGGGTTCGCCGGTAATCGACACCAGCTGTCGTTCGCCCTGACAGGCCTTCTCAAAATGCGCGTGCAACCGGGCCAACTCGGCCTCACGGCCAATGATTGGCGATCGGACCTCAAGGTCCTCCGTGTGTATCTGCGGTTGCCAGACCTCAGACAGAGCCGTAAACGTTGGCATTGGCGGCACGACAGATGTCACGGGCGCGATGAACCGATAGCCCCGACCGCGCACGGTTGAGATGTATTGGGGCGTTCTCGCGGTTTCCCCCAGTAGCTGGCGAATGAGGCCCATATTGGTTTTCAGCACCCCTTCAGTTACCGAGGTCTCGGGCCAAACGGCATCGAGAAGCGCTTCTTTGCTGACCACTTGTCCAGCATGAGTCACCAGATGGATCAGCAGCGCCATGGGTTTAGGCGAGAGCTCGACCAGCTCGTCACCCCGCCACAAGCAGCCCGCTGCCGCATCGAGCCGAAATGAACCAAAGCACCATTGGAGCGGCGTTGACATGCCGTACTCCTCTCGCTGGATTGGGCCTTTAGCCAACCGACCATGACCTAAATATGACCTGATTTTGACCTCGTTTTGACGACACAGCCACTTGCCAGCCGTAAAGTCAATCACATGATATTGAGGACTGCCACACATCGTGTGGATCGTCATCAAGGTCCCAAGTGTAGCACAGAGGAGTCAAGCTAATACAGCTTCCACCTCAAGGCGCACTTGTTGTCCAATTTGCCGCGGACACTGACGTTGCGGCGAGCGCATTGTAGGGCGAGTTGAGCACATCGTCTCCCATCAGACGGCTCCGTTCGAGTCATTGGAAGGGCTTGTGACGGTCATGACCCACATGCTGGGGCAAGTGTTGTGCTTAGGTGGTGAGTGATCCGCTCTACCTTATGCCAGAGAGAGGAATTAAGCATCATGGTAACCAGCACACTTGTTTTACAACCTCCCGGCTTGTCCAGTGCATCACCTGTCTCGGAAACAGATCACCCTTCGATGACCTCTCCAGATGATGAGGCAGAACTCCTCAGTCGAATCGCCATGCAGGAGACCCAGGCGTTTGACACGCTCTATGCCTGCTATGCCCCGCGGGTGCGAGGCTATCTCTCCCGCGGCCCCTGCCCGCCCAATCTCATCGACGAAGTGCTCCAGGACGTCATGCTGGTGCTGTGGCAGCATGCTTCACGGGTCCCCCCTGGCGTGCTGCTCATAGCCTGGCTTTGTGGAGTGGCGCGTCACAAAGCTCACAAGGCATTGGCATGCGTCTCTGCTCCTCCTGTTTCTCAAACGATGCATGAGGGCATTGATCATGACGAACCCGAAGCCGCGTATTTACGCCGGGAACACGTACGCGCCCTGACTCGCGCTCTGGCTACCCTGCCACTTGGTGAACGGACAGCGCTCGAGTTGCTGGTCTACCAGGGCTGTTCCTATCAGGAGATTGCCACTATGACAGGCGATCCCGTGAGCACGGTGCGCACCCGGGTGTCGCGAGCCCGTCAACGTCTGCGAACTCGCGCCGCCACGTTGGACAGTGGCATAGCTTCGCCATCATGACGCACGCTTACCCGGATGGCTACGCCATGCTCGGCGGCCGTGAGGAACTGGCGCGAAGTGCAGCAACACCTTCCGTCCTCCAGCACCTCCGGCCTTTGTGTGATCGGGATCACATTTTGGGACGTTCGCCGTAAAACCGGAGATTGCTAGATAGGAGCCCAGCACGAGCGGAGAATGAAAGATACGCCATCCTGGTCTTACAAAGATGAAAGCAGTGGAGGGAGCCATGAGGTGGCTCCCCCCGACAGGCCGACCTCGGTGCAGGTGTCGACCTGCCGCACATCTTTTGCGGTCCTGCTGCCCACAATGGTCTTTAGCCTCTATATATGCCGAGAGGAGCACAGATGCCTACCACCAACGAATACATCCGTTCCGGCGGGCTTACCCGTCAATTCCTTCTCCACATCCCTGCGAATCTGCTCCCGCAGCCCAGGGTGGTCATCCACCTCCATGGCGGCGAAGGGACCGGTAAGCAATCCCTGGCGCTTTGGAAAAAGTGGGAGGAGCACGGCGTCATCCTCATCATGCCATACGGCGAGGCGCCTGGGAAGCCCTCGCGCTGGGTGGCCATCGGGAATGGGGGCTCCCAGCAGCGGGACCCCATCGATGAGGACTTCCTGCTCCAACTCCCCCTGCTGGCCCAATCGCGACACGGCGCTGCCACGACGATGCTCACCGGGTTCTCGTCTGGCGGCGGGATGGTGCATCATATGCACGCGTTCCATGCGGACAAATTCGACTGCTTCGTGCCGATGAGTAAGGGCCTGGGCAGGGGGCTCCTCAGCATCACCCCGCCTGCGCTGCGGCCCGTGAGGCTGGTGTTCGGGACGGCCGACGACAATTACGCCGACGACGGCGCAGATGGGACGATCGACGCCGCATCCACGTTCGCCTCCTACCTGGGCAGGATCCCCGGAGCGAGCCATACGCGGCACCGCGAGGCAGGGACGGCGACGACCGCGATCACGCTGGCCTACACCGGTGCGGTCTGGATGGAGTACGCCCGGGTGCATCCCATGCCGCACCGGGTCCCCAAGGACGAGCTCGGCGATCCGTGGGACGGAGTAGACCAGGCGATCCGGTTCGGGAGTGAGGCAGCTGGGATTCGACACCTGTGAGCAAGGAGTGCTATCCGAGGCATGCTCGCTGGCAATCCCAGAGGCAAACCCCCGCCATGACCTCCGTTACGCCAGTACATCATTAAAGAAGTTGACTTTTTTGCGAGGGCAAAACCTGCAATACCTTGAAAAATAAGGATAGCATTCTCGAAACAGCCTTAAAAATCCAGTCGGATTAATGATGCATAGACGTAAACCAGGCGTTGGCGGGGTTTGTCCAGAGGCACACACCGTTAAATACTAAAAATGTTGATATGGCTGAGTATCTCCTATGATCACCGATTCAGTTACGAATCGGATCGGAGATTGTCAGCTCGCGATTGATGTTTGCGGTGCTACGAACTGCTAGAAACTGAGCGACCTCTGTAGCACTACCCCAGAAAGCTTTGCGCTGCAGAAAGAGTGCAGCCTTGCGACGTCGCCACTTATGTTAAGGAGGAAACGACTGTGAAACGATATCTCTCCGTTCTCTTTTTTCTTGGAATGTGGACGACAACAGTCTACGCTGTGTGTCCGGTGGGCGCGCCCGGGCCGGCCGGCGCGTGCGGCAATGCAGAGTTCGATAGCTGCACCGTGAACGTGAACGGTGTAGCCCGGAATTATTGTATTCATGTCCCCTCTCACCCGACGACCAACCTGCCAGTGCTCATGGCCTTCCACGGTCACAATCAACACGCACGTGACCAAGTTGAAGTCTGGGACAAGCATACCGAGCAGGGCATCGTCCTTGTGGCGCCGGAGGCACTTCTCAGCGAAAACGTGCGCCCGGATGGCACGATGGCATGCGAACGAAGTTGGCGCGCCATCGGCAGCGCTATTGCCACCTGGGCAGACTTCACGGTGGCAAGCACGTGCCCTATGGCGATCGCGACCGATCAAAAAGCTGACCTCGACTTTGTCAACGACCTCACGCAGGGCATCCAGAATACCTTGTCGGTATCCCGTTTTTATGCGACGGGTTTTTCCAATGGTGCGGGGTTTATCTATCAATTGTATATCACCAATCCGTTGGCGCAGCGATTCGCCGCGTTTGCCGCCGTTTCAAACACCATAAACGACAAGCAGAAAGCCGCCGCGGTCGTTGGTGGGGCAGCAGGATATACCGCCAATACGGAGACCGCCAAGCCATTGCTGTTTGCTATTGGCACCGCTGACAAGGTGGACGCACCCGTTCACTCGATCTACGAGAATGCCAGCAGCTGTACTTTTGCGACCAACTGTACCCCCCTAGGGGCGGGTTTCGACTGTGCGGATGTGGTCAAACAGGCCGTGTATTGCTGGAAAGAAGCCACGATTTGGGGGGGAAGCTCACACAAACTGCTGACAAATCGCGCCGCCAACATTGCGTGGTTTGTTGAGCGTAATAGAAGTAACTCCAATCCTATTATCTCCCTGTATCCCAATTTAGGGTCCTATGGACGTGTTTCCGCAGAAGTCCCTGTGGATACCACTATGGTCCTGCGGCAGGATTTTCTGCCCCTAGGAGATAATGCCGCCCCCTTCTCGGCAATCACCGTTGTCGACGGCGGTCACGTCCATCCCGGTAAGGATGGAGATTACCCGCCGTGCACGAATTGCGATATCGATATCACTGAACAAATTCTGCAGTTTTGGCGCGCCTATGCCGGTTTCCGAAACCTGTGGAAGTGATGGAGCCCCAGAAGGACCGCAGTGAATACTGCGGAGCCGGTACAATCTGAGGCCCCACGAGCTGTCCATTGTGGAACACAACCAAAGGAGAACAATATGTCCACCAGCGGCAAACCAAACATCCTGTTGATTATCGCCGATGATCTGGGCGCCGACAGCGTACTGGTCACCGACCGCAGCCCGCAACGCAGGATGTTCGTAATGACGGACGCCGGCGGGCCGATGATTCTCGGGGAACTGGAGTACCTGAGTATCATGCTGCGGAACGGCCTCTACTTTGACCAGGCCTGGGCCCAGCCGGCCTGCTCGCCCACCCGCGGCTCGCTCTACACCGGTACCTGGCCCTGGCGCAATGGAGTGGGCTGGCCGGCGTCGCCACAGCTGGACCCAATGATCGTGGAGACCCTTCCCGAGCTGCTCGAGCCGGAGGGCTACGAATGCGGTCTCTTCGGCAAATGGCATCTCGGCGATGCTGCCGGTTACCGGCCCACGGATCATGGCTGGGACCGCTTCATCGGCACGCTCGAAGGAGTCGTAAACCCAACCCAGCCGCCTCCCGTGCCACCAGAAGACTACGAGAACTGGCCAAAGCGTGACTCTGACACAGGCTATACCCTGGTTGCGAACAGCACGGTTTACGCGACACGCGAGACGGTCGAAGACGCCGGAGCCTGGATCAGCTCGGCGTCGATGAACAACACGCCCTGGTTCGCGACGATTGCGTTTCACACGCCTCACGATCCGTTTCACCAGCCGCCGTTCGGATTTCAAATGCCCGGTGGCATCACGCCGACCACCGACGACGACATGTTCAATGCCATGGTGCAGAACATGGACGCCAACATCGGCCGCCTGCTCGGCTCGGGGGCCGGACCGGCCATGACGTCGATTGCTCAGGCCGAGCTGGAGAACTCTGTGATCATCTTTCTGGGCGACAACGGCTCTCCGTCGACCATCGCCACGGAGGAACCGAAAGCCACCATCTACGAGGGCGGCGTGCGAGTTCCGATGATCGTGGCCGCCGGCAACTCCGTCGCCGCCGAAATGAACGGAACGACGGCGGCACCGCGCTTTCTCGCCCGGGGCAAGCTTGGCATAACGACTCCGCGCCTGGTGCACGCCGTCGATCTCTATGAGACCATCACGGAAATCGCCGGCGTGACGTCGACATTACCAACTCCTATGGACTCCGTCAGCCTGTGGCAATACCCCTCCCGGCCAGGAAATCAGCCGCCAGCGCGGCAGTTCAATTTCTCGCAATACTATCGGGGCAACCAACAGAACGGCGAACAGGGCGCAACGATCCGAAACCTCGACTTCAAGCTGAACTGCGTGCGCGTCGTCTCGGCCGGCACCGCCACCTGGACCTGGTCGTTCTTCGAATACTTGGGCAACGAGGTGCCAGGTCTCGAAGACAGCACCGCCAATGACATCTTCATCACCGCGCGTGATGATCTTCGTGCCGGCATCTCGAATCCCAGATCCGACAACCTGAACGCGCTGGTCGAGGAGCTGATCAACTCGGGTAACTACGCAATCAACGATCTCGGCACGGCCTGGGACGACCCGCGATGAGGTCAGGCACGCGGCGGAGCTTTGACGCGCAAGGGGCGAAACCGTCGAGTCGATGGCGATGGTGAGGTCCTTGAGCAGTTGGCGATGATGATCGGTTTCAAAACCGTCAGGTGAGAAGGCTTCGGGTGCAAGACGGCACACATACGTCACCATGGTCAGTGCGATGGTGATCCTGCTAAACATTTTCTGTGGCCTCCTCTATCTCTGGGGGCCAGCGATACGCTCAGGCAGCAGGCCCTACGGATGGATTGATGTCTTCGTTGCCGGGTTTTTTGTGTTCGGTTTGGGATTCGCTTGGTACGGACGGTATCAACTCATTGTTGGGCATCATTCCACGGAAGCGGTGATGGCAAAATGGCAAACTGTTTTCAAACACTTTCAGAGCATGACGGTCCGTATCAACGCTTGCGTGCAACGCACGGAAGTGGAGATGAAACCTTAAATATGCGGTGTTTTCCGCTGTCAAAACGGAAGAGTCGCCATGACTGGTTTGTCAAGGCAAGGTTGTCCTCGCGATGTGGGGGGCACTGCGCATAGATAATACAGGTAATTCCCCTGCGCCGCCTTCCGCAGCGGCACGTCGCGGGCTTCGTTGATCAGCATGGCCGTGCCGTCCGTCGCGCCTTTATCCCTCACCTACCTCGTGCGCAGGGAGCGGGGTGCCCACGCGACCGGAGGCGGGGACATGTCCCACTCCACCCTGACGCGTAGCATCCCTGCCACCGCACCGGCAACAAGCCGTCTGTGCCCTGATTGCCCGGCTCGCTGAGGCAGTCTAACCCCGCCATCATCGGCACGATCCGATCTATCCCATGCCGTAACGTCCCCGCGTCACGAGGCGTCCCTGTCCGGGTGATGACCTGTCAGACATCTCATGGGGTCAAAACATAGGGCATCCTATGTCCGGAGGCGGTGGGGGCAAGCAAAATTTCGGTTCCTCCGCGCGCGGCCCCTCCAAAATTTCACTTGGCCCCCACCGCCTTGCCGTCCATGCGCGTCTGCCCGGTTTTAACCCCAACCTAAGGAGATGAATTGACAGATACCACCACCAAAGCACCTGCCTATCTCGTTTACATGGTACGCGACGGCAAGGAGGACGACCAGGGCTACTGGATGAAAGTCGGAGCGGCATTCCGCCATAAGGACGGCAAGGGCATCAACATTGTCCTGGACGCGCTGCCCATCGATGGCCGCCTGATCGTGCGCCAGTACGAGCCGAAGAAGAAGCAGTCCACACTCTAACGCACGTACTAACCCCGGCGGGCTGTCACGGCAGTGCGTCGGTAACCTGCGGCTTTGGTGCATAAATCCCCCCGCTAACCTTGATACCCGCTAAACCGAGCGCTATGCTTTGACATCATCAACCCCAACTACCAATGGTGAAGCGCATGACGGAGCCCCATAAACGACCCAACCGACATCCGAAATACAAAACGGCGTATCGCGTCAAGAACTGGGCCGCATATGATAAGGCGTTGCGCGATCGCGGCGACATCACCCTGTGGATCAGCCAAGAGGCGATCGATGTCTGGACACCTCCTCAGACTGGAAAGCGGGGCGCTCCGCCCGTGTATTCAGACCTTGCGATCGAGACTGCGCTCACGTTCAGGTTGCTCTTTCGCCTGCCGCTACGCCAAACAGAGGGGTTTCTCGGCTCGGTCTTAAGCCTGATGGACTTGATGCTTCCATGCCCTGATCACACGACCCTCTGGCGACGACATGCCACGGTGGAAGTCAGGCGGCAGATTGATCGCACGCCCCAGGGGTCGGTCTGCGTCATCGTCGACAGCACCGGCTTGAAGGTCTGCGGCCAAGGCGAATGGCATCGCCAGAAACATGGGGAGAAGAAGCCCAAGCGCTGGAAGAAGCTACACATCGGCGTTGACGACCAAGGTCAGATTGTCGCCTCCACCGTGACCGAAAGCAACGAGCAAGACCCGTCGCAAGTGCCGGAACTGTTGACCCAAATCGATGGGGACATCGCCCGTTTCGTTGGTGACGGAATCTACGATCAAGAGCCGGTCTACGCCGCCGTCGAGAACCATTCACCGGGAGCCCGAGTCATCATCCCACCACGCAAGGATGCAGTGTTGAGCGCTACGGCCTCAACCGCACCGACGCAACGCGATCAGCACCTGTTGGAGATCGAGAGCGAGGGTCGATTTGCCTGGAAACGAACGTCGGGTTACTACGATCAGGCCTACGCCGAGAACGCATTTTCGCGTTTCAAACGCACCTTCGGCGACCGGCTGCGGGCGAAGCGGGATGAGTCCCAAGAACGGGAAGCCTCGCTGGCCTGCCAGTTGCTCAATCGGATGCGGGAGCTAGGTCGTCCTCTGGCCTATCCGGTGAGCTGAAGACGGGGTTCAAGGGACCACTGCTGCTCCTTGTCGATTTGTGCAAGAAAGCCGGCGATCAACAGAATCCGTTACAAACAGCAATTATTAACTCAGCGGCGCCTGTACAATCCCGGTGCCGACGTCTTCAACTTCAGAGTTGGCAGCGAGGGGAGCCATTGATCCGCTCGCAATAATCTGTGCCATGAGAGTTAGACCATCGACTTGCCCGGTTGATTCTAGCTGTTTTTGCGCCCAAAGGGCGCCGACGCCGGACACATGAGGGGTGGCCATGCTAGTACCATTCAACGATCTGAGATCTCCTCCCGGAAAAGCGGAAAAGACCCCAACGCCAGGTCCCGACAGATTCACTTGGGTGTTAGAAAAATTGGCCACCGAAAGACCCGCCGCACTTTGCTGGAGAGCACCAATAGCGAGAATACCGGTGCCAGCAGCTGGCGGGGCGACCGCAATTTCGTATCTGGGTCGCTTGCTTTCATTACCGGAAGCAGCGACGATAACAGTGCCCTGTGT
>Ga0268386_10004251_pt1 | contig 10512 bp, 4 predicted proteins | sample RVTome_15_FD_200260 | JGI IMG/M metagenome (GOLD analysis project Ga0268386, IMG submission 200260) | Soil microbial communities from uranium-contaminated site in the Upper Colorado River Basin, Wyoming, United States - RVT150D86... ... | reverse complement strand
GGACCGTCGTCCGTGCTCCACGCGCACCGCGCCGCCCTGCGCCTCCATCACCTGGCGCGCCACCGCGAGGCCGATCCCGGATCCGGCGATCGACGACGCCCGATCGCGATCGAGTCGGACGTACGCGTCCCAGATGCGCGCGCGCTGCCCCTCGGGAATGCCCGGACCCTCGTCCTCCACCCAGAGGAGCACGCGCCGCGAGTCGCGGACGACGCCGACCTCGATCACCTGGCCCGCCGGGCCGTACTTCACCGCGTTGTCGAGGATGTTGAGGAGCGCCTGCCTGGTCGCGTCGGGATCCGCGAAGCACCAGACGTCCGGCTCGGCCTCGACCCGGATCGTCGCGCCCTCGGACTCGGCCAGGGGGGCGAAGGCCTCCACCACTTCGCCCGCCAGCTCTCCCACGTCGAGCTCCACCGGATCGAGCCGGAGCGCGTGGCGCTCGCCGCGGGAGAACATCAGCACGTTCTCGACCTGGTGCGTCAGGCGCGTCGCCTCGTCCACGATGATCTCGGTGGCTCGGGTGCGCTCCTCCTCGTTTCGCACCCGCCCGAGCATCAACATCTCGGCGAACATCCGGATCTGAGTGAGCGGGGTCCGCAGCTCGTGCGACACGCTCGACACGAAGTCCTCCCTCAACTCCGCGAGCTCGGCCTCCCGGTGGAGCTGCCAGACCGCGGTGCCGAGCAGCCCGGACGTGAGCACGAGCAACGCGACGATGAACGGGAGCCGCGACGGGGGCAGCCCCCCGCTCACGAGCAGGGCGATCGCCTCGTCGCGCACGCCGAGCCGGATCGTCATCTCGGACAGCTCGGACGTCAGAGGATGCCGGACGACGATGTCCGAAGTCGGATCCGGCGAGGACTCGTAGAGCAACCGCTCATCCGGCCCGAAGACCCGGGCCACGAACATGCGGTCATTACGGAGCCCTCCCATCGAGACCTCCGGCAGCAGCCGCTCGCCCCGGAACGCGTCGTCGAACGCGTCGCCGAGAGCGGCGGGCGCGAGCGCGACGCCGTAGACAACGGCCTCATCGCGACCGGGAAAGGAGAGATCGTAGACGAGCACCTCCTCGCGCTTCGGCGAGAACTCGACACGGACGTCGTCGTCGGAGCGCCGCGCGGCCAGCTCGGAGCTGCTGGTCCGCGCCCACTCGACGAGGTCGGCATCTTCGGGCCCCAACCAGGCGAAGTCGCCTTCGGGGAGCCGCAGGCGGTAGTACAGGCGGGCGTGTTCGGACGCGCGCCACCGGTTCGAGCGTACGGATTGACGAATCCGGTCAGAGGTCAGGCGACGGTCACCATCGCGGCCCGACGCGTCCTCCACCACCTCGACACCGTCCTCGAACAGGTCGAAGAGCACCTCGTCGCGGGCCTCCCGGGCGAAGTTGGTCGCGGCGAACACGGCCTGTTCTCTGACGCTCGACCGTGCGAGGGCCCGATGGGAGCGGCTCGCGTCCCAGGCCTCGTATCCCAATCCCGCGGCCAGGAGCGCGGTGAGGGCCAGCAAGACGATCGTGAACGTCTGCCGGCGCCGGCTCGCCCCGTGCATACCTGCCATGTCGGAAGGTAGGGCCGCCGGTGGACTCCCCTCAACGCGGTGCGTGCAAGGGAGTTGTCAGGAACGGCCGCCCGCCCGCCCGCGCCCGGGAGATCGGTCCGCGCGGCGGCCAACCCGTCGGCTAGTGTGCCGTCCGACAAATCCGGTGAGCACCGAGGGCGTCGAGCGGATGCAGCGGCGCACGAATGCCATCGTATTTGTCGGACGGTACACTATGAGATCGGGCGGGTCGTCGGCCGCACCTTCACCGACCAGAGGCCGGAGTTGAAGTCGCTGAAGAAGAGATTGCCCTTGTACGGCTGCGGGCCCCACGCCATCGGCGCGTTCGCCACGTATCCGTTGGGGTCGAAGGCCTTGTAGACGGCCACCTCACGGCCCTGCGTCGCGAGGTTGCCCATGAGCTCGCCCGACACGTCGACCGTGCGAACGCCGCCCTCGTAGTACGCCACGTATAGCATGTCGTCCTCGACCCACAGGTTGTGCGTCCCGAACTCGGAGGCCTCGTAGCGGGCCACGTCCTGTGGGTTCTCGGGGTCCGTGAAGTCGATGATGTGGACGTAACCGCGCGTCACCGAAGGCGTCCCGCCCGGCTCGGGGATGCCCGCCAGGCCCTCGCCACTCCACGCGGCTCCGCGCCGGTTCATGATCTCGTCGCCGAGGAAGAGGTAGAACCTGCCGGTCGATTCCTGAAAGTACGGGAAGGCCGCGTGCGTCGCGCCAACGGGGTAGGGCACGTTCGTGACGTACACGGGATTGTCGATCGAGCCGCCCCAGCGGCCATTGCCGACGTCGACCACGACGACGCCGTTCTGCCACTCCGACGAGTAGGCCACGCCGTCGTGCACCCACACGTCGTGGATGCGGCTGTCAGGATGGTTGTACTCGCTCACGTAGCGCGGGTTGGCCAGATCGGTGACGTCGATGATGACGTACTTGTCGCCGCCCGCGAGCGCGAAGAGGTGGTCCTCCGTCGCGAACATGTTGTGGACGCCCCCGGTCACGCCGTTGGTGTCGAACGTCGAGGCGATCACCGGATGCGCGGGGTCCGCCAGATCCAGGATGACCGCGCCGTTGTTACGGTTCGACGCGCCCTCGCGCGACAGCGCGGCGTAGCGCGCATCGGGCGAGACCTTCACGTCGTTGACCGTCCGGGCGTCGACATGGATCGAGTCGGTCTTGAACACGTTCGTCGGGTCGGTGACGTCCCAGAAGTACGCCCATCCGCTAGCGCCCCAGGTTCCGGTCACCGCGTAGTCGCGGCCGTCGTTGCCCTCGTAGATCCACAGGTCCGACGTATGGGCGTCGTTGACCGAGCCCTGGCCCAGGATCTCGATCTCCTGGACCGCTTCCCGGGGGTGCACGTCGACCATCGTGCGGGCGACGAGGTCCCCCGCCGAGGCGGTGATGGTGTACAGGCCGGGCACCTCGCCGACGAACTTGCCGTCCCGGATGAGCCCCGCGGCGCCGGGCGCGTTGATCGAGTCGTCCGGCTGGAACGAGACGCCCCACGCGACCGGGACGTCCGTGAGCGCCCCGGATCCGGAGGACACGACCGCGTCGAACGTGAGCACGTCACCCTGCAGGGCCTCGTCGGCGCCCCCGTCGATCCGCAGGGAAGTCGCCGGCAGCGTGGCGACCGTGAGCGCTGTCGAGCCGCGCGCGCCGTCGAACGACGCGGAGATGGTGACGGCGCCCGGCGCGTGCGCGGTCACGTTCCCTCGCGCGTTCACCGTCGCGACCGAAGGATCGGAGGTGGACCACGAAAAGGACGGGCCGCCGTGCTCCCCGCCGCTGGCGAAGAAGGCGCGCGCACCGAAGCGGACGCCCGTGCCGGCGTAGAGGGTCCCGTCGCCGAGTTGCTCAACGTCTATGCGCACGACCGCGGGCCATGTGATGGTGACCGGGACGGTGAGGGTCGCGGGCTCCTGCGTCGCATCGGCGGGGAGGACCACGGACGCCATCAACTGGCCCTGGCCGCCCTCGCTCGCGGTGATCACGCCGTCCTCGTACGTGATGCCCCGCCCGAAGACGCGGATCTGGGCGTCGACCGGCTGACCGGAGGAATCCAGCGCCTGGATCTCGACGCGGGCCATCGTTCCCGCCTCGAAGGTGACGTGGGCGGGGCTGGCCACCAGCCGGGCCACGCGCAGGCCGGCCTCGAGGGAAGCGTCCTGGGCGGTCGCGGGGGTCGCGATCGAGCAGAGGGCCGTGATCGTCCACACGAGATTCCGTCGCATCGTGCTCGAGCTCCGTTGGTGGGTACCGTCCCGTGCAGCCTTTTAGACCTGCTCGAGTCGCCGTATTGTTGAGCGGCTCCTCTCCGGGAACGAGAAGAATGCTCCCGGGAGCGACCCACCGCAAACCCGCGGCGACCGAGCTCACCGGACGCACCGATCCATGAACCTCCGACTCGCTCCTCTCGTCACGCTCGTCGCGACCGCGGCGTGCGGCTCCGGCGCGGCCGGTCCGGCCTCGGCGCCGTCCCCAGCGTCGGCGTCGTCCCCCGCGGCCGCCGCGTACTACGTGTACGTGGGCGCCGAGTCCGCCGACCTGATCCACCGCATTCGACTGGACGCCGGCGGCGTCGTCGTCGATCGAACGACGCCCGTCGGCGAGATGGCGGTCGAGAACGAGGGGCCCCACGGGCTCAACGTGTCGCCCGACGGCCGCTACCTGTACATGACCACGGCGCACGGCATCCCGGACGGCAAGCTCTGGAAGTTCGAGGCCGGGCCGGACACCCTCGTCGCCGCCCCGATCCTGCTGGGCAACTTCCCGGCCACCCTGGATCTGACTCCGGATGGGCTCTACGTGTTCGTGGCGAACTTCAACCTCCACGGCGAGCACGTGCCCTCCACGGTCTCGGTGGTCTACACGCCCGACCTGGTCGAGGTCGATCAGATCCCGACGTGCACGATGCCCCACGGCCTGCGCATGGCCCCGGACGGCCTGTACGCGTACTCGATGTGCATGATGGACGATCAACTGGTCGAGATCGACACCCGCTCGTTCGAGGTCTCGCGTCGGTTCTCCGTCGCCAAGGGACACGAGGGCGCGATCACGGACTACGCGGTCCCGGAGATCGTGACCGGCCCCAACGGGGTCTCGCGGCCGCTCACGGGCGCGCGGCCGGCGATGCACATGCAGCCGAGCTGCTCACCCACGTGGGCGCAGCCCTCGCCGGACGGCGCCTCCGTGTACGTGGCCTGCAACGTCTCCGACGAAATCCTGGTCGTCGATCGCGAGACGTGGACGCTGGAGCGGCGGTTTCCAGCGGGTCGGGCGCCGTACAACCTGGGAATCACGGAGGACGGCGCGATCCTGGTCGCCTCCCTGAAGGGCGCGGGGCAGGTCCAGTTCTTCGACGCCGCGACCGGCGAGAGCCGGGCCGTCGTTCCGTCGACGACCACCGTCACGCACGGCGTCGCGCTGACCCCCGATTCGCGCTACGCGTTCGTCAGCGTCGAGGGAAAGGGAGCCGAGCCCGGTAAGGTCGACGTGTACGATCTGGGTACGTTCGAGCTCGTGGGATCAGTGGGCGTGGGCCAGCAGGCCGGCGGGATCGTGTTCTGGAAGATGGACCCCGCGGGGTCGTAGTTGGAGCCCGCGCGGCCATAGGAGCCGACGGGCTCTTTCCCGCTCCCCGGGCCGCGAGGGGCCCCTCGCCGCTCGTCGGCGCGCGGGCCCCTGCGAGCGCCTACGCCAGCCTGGCCCCGAGCTCTTCGGCCACCGTCGAGGGAATCGTCGGCAACGCCGCGAGGTCCGCCACGGAGGCGCGCCGGAGATCCCACAGGCGGGGGTAGCGGTCCGCGATCGCTGTGCGGCGCTTCGGGCCGAGCCCGGCCACACCGGCCTGCTCGAGGAAGTCCAGGACGCGCCGGCGCTCCAATTCGAGCCCTAGCCGATCCGAGTCGGCCACGTCGTGCCCGATTTCGGCGAGCGTGGCGAGAAGGCGGCTCCAGTCGTCATGGGACCAGCCGGTCCGGTGGTCCTGCACGAATTCGTCGAGCGTGCGTTCGAAGTCGGTTTCAGCCATGGTGTATCATCCAATCCCCGATCCCGCGTGACAACCTTGCCGGGGCGCTCCAATCGCGCGCGTCCCCGGTGTAACTTCAGTGGTCCGTCCTCGAAGTCTGTCGGAATTCGTGCACCGCCGCATCCGATTTGGCGGACCACTGCCAACCGAACTCTAAGGTCACACGATCGGCCGCGCCAAACGCGGTCGGTTCCGTCACGGATACGCATCGCCATGCTGCACGCCTCGGGCAAGATCCCCTATCTGCCTGATCGCCTCCGGGGGCTGGAGCGCATCGTCCTCAACCTCTGGTGGCGGTGGGACCGGGAATGTCGCCTCATGCTGCGCGCGATCGACCCCGTCGTCTGGTCGGGAACGCGGCACAACCCGATCGCCATGTTGCGGCTCGTCGACCCCGCGCGCCTGGCCCACTGCGCGCGCGATCCGGAGTTCCTCGACCGTTTCGACCGGGTCGTCGCGTCGTTCGAGGAGGCGATGACCAGGGACGACACCTGGTTCTCGCGCACCTTTCCCGACGCCGGTCCGGCCCCCATCGCATATTTCTGCGCCGAGTTCGGGCTCCATAACTCGATCCCGATCTACTCCGGTGGGTTGGGCGTCCTCGCGGGGGACCACTGCAAGGGAGCCTCCGATCTGGGCGTGCCTCTGATCGGCGTGGGGTTGCTCTACTCGAAGGGATACTTCGACCAGAAGCTGAACCTCGAGGGCTGGCAGGAGAGCTCCAACGAGGTCTTCGATCCGCAGATCATGCCGCTCGTGAAGCTGGCCGCGCCGGACGGCCGGCACAGCCTGACCGTGCTCGGCACGTCCGGGCGTCCCGTCCACGTCGGTGCGTGGACGCTCGACGTGGGTCGCGTGCGCCTCTACCTGCTCGACACGAACCTTCCCGAGAACCATCCCGAGGACCGCGAGCTCACGTATCAGCTTTACGGCGGCGGTCGGGAGCACCGACTCAAGCAGGAGTGGATCCTCGGCGTGGCCGGGGTGCGCGTGCTGCGCGCCCTGGGCATCCATCCCGGTGCGTGGCACGCCAACGAAGGCCACGCGACGTTCATGATGGTCGAGCGCGTGCGGGAGGCTCTGGCGGAGGGCTCATCCTTCTCCCACGCGGTCGCCGGGGTGCGGTCGCGCACGGTGTTCACGACCCACACGCCGGTGCCGGCCGGCCACGACGTCTTCCCTCCGGAGCTCATCGATCACGTCGCGGGCGAGTACTACGAGGAGAGCGGTATCGCCCGCGAGGGTTTCTCCGCGCTGGGGCATCACCCCGAGATCGACCACGGTCGCTTCCACATGACCGCGGCGGCGGTGCGCCTGTCGCGGTACGTGAACGCCGTGTCGAAGGAGCACGGTCGGGTGACGCGCGAGCTCTGGACCGGGCTCTGGCCAGGCCGAGATCCCGACGAGATTCCGATCGGGGCCATCACGAACGGGGTCCATCTCGAGAGCTGGATCGCGCACCGCTACATGGCGCTGTTCGACGAGGTGCTCGGGCGCGGGTGGGAGGATCGGGCCGGCGATGCCGAGATGTGGGACAAGGTCCTGGAGCTCGACGACCGACGGGTCTGGGAGGTCCACCAGGAGCTCAAGGCGAGCCTTCTGGGCTTCTGTCGCGAGCAGGCACGAATCCGATGGAAGACCCTGTGGCGCGAGGCAGCCCATCTGATCGGGGCCGGAACGCTGCTGAGCCCCGAGCCGCTCACGATCGGCTTCGCGCGCCGCTTCGCCACCTACAAGCGAGCGCACCTGCTCTTTCAGGACGAGGAGCGCCTGCAGCGCCTCCTGACCGATCCGTGGAGGCCCGTCCAGATCGTCTTCGCGGGCAAGGCACACCCGGCCGACGACGACGCGAAGCACATCCTGCAGCGGGTGTGGGCCGCGACGCGCGACGCCCGCTTCGAGGGACGCATCGCCTTCGTCGAGGACTACGAGCTCCACGTCGCGCACCGCCTCGTGCAGGGCGTCGACCTCTGGCTGAACGTTCCTCGTGTGCCGCTCGAGGCGTCGGGAACCAGCGGAATGAAGGCGGCGCTCAACGGCGTGCCGCAGCTCAGCACGCTCGATGGCTGGTGGGCCGAGGGCTTCGAGGGAGACAACGGGTGGGCGATCCCCCTGGCGGAAGGCGAGGATTCCGCCGTCGATCGCCAGGATCACGACGCGTTGTTCACGATGATGGAGCGCGAGATCGTTCCGCTCTACTACGAGCGCGACGACGAGGGGGTGCCTCGCGCCTGGGTCGCCCGCATGAAGCAAGCGATGCGCGTCGCGGGGCGGGCGTTCACCGCGCGGCGTATGGTCTCGGACTACGCGGCCCGATACTACGTGCCCGCGCTACGCGGAAGCCTCGAGGGCGACGACCCGCCCACCGTGCCCGCCCCGGCCGAGGTGGCGGCTCGCGCGGTGGCCGAGGAGTAGGTGGCCGAGGAGTAGGGGGCGGAGGGAAGCGAGACCGATGGAAGGGAAGCCGAGGAAGAGGCCGCGGACCAGGACGGGCGCTCAGCCCTCCGCGCGCTCCAGATACAGCACCGAGAGGCCCGGAAGCGGCAGCTCGAGGAATTGTCCCCGATCGCGCAATGGGCCCGGGGTGGTCCAGAGCTCCCGAGGCACGACGGCCCCGTGCCCGCCGTACTCCGGCGCGTCCGTGTTGAGGACGACGAGGTAGCGGCCGGGGAAGGGGACCGGCATCCGATGGTGATCCCGATGCACGGGGGTGAGGTTGGCGGCGACGATGATCGACGTCTCCCACCCGGCCGACCAGCGCACGAACGAGAGCGTCGTCCCCTCGGCGTCCTGGCAGTCCAGCCACTCGAAGCCCTCGGGCCGGAAATCGGCCTCATGAAGCGCCGGGCGGTCGCGGTGCAACCGATTCAGGTCTCCCACGAGCAACCGGAGGCCGGCGTGCTCCGGAACCTCGAGGAGCGGCCAGTCGAGCGACGCGTCGGCGTTCCACTCGCTTGGCTGACCCAGCTCGCCGCCCATGAAGAGGAGCTTCTTGCCCGGGTGCGCCCAGAGGTAGCCGAGGAGCGCGCGCGCGTTGGCGAGCTGGTCGCCGCGCGCCCCCGGCATCCTGGACAGCAGCGACCCCTTCCCGTGCACGACCTCGTCGTGGGAGAGCGGTAGGACGAATCGCTCCGAGTGCGCGTAGATCAGCGAGAAGGTGAGCTGCCCGTAGTGGTGCTTGCGAAAGAGCGGATCGACCTCGAAGAACGCGAGGGTGTCGTTCATCCACCCCATGTTCCACTTGCGGTCGAATCCGAGGCCGTCGCGGTCGGTGCCGTGCGACACCCTCGGCCACGAAGTCGACTCCTCGGCGATCATGAGGACGTCGGGGCACTCCTCGTGCACCGCGTCGTTGAGCTCCTTCAGGAACTGGACGGCGTGGAGGTTCTCGCGCCCGCCGAGCTCGTTGGGCGTCCACTCGCCCTCGCGCCGCGAGTAGTCGAGGTAGAGCATCGACGCCACCGCGTCCACGCGCAGACCGTCGAGATGATAGTCCTCCAGCCAGTGGATTGCGCTCGACACCAAGAAGGAGCGGACGGCCGGCTTGGCGTAGTCGAAGACGAGGGTGCCCCAGTCGGGGTGCAGGGCCTGCTGAGGATCGGCGAGCTCGTACAGCTGCGTGCCGTCGAAGCTCGCGAGGCCGTGCGGGTCCTGCGGAAAATGTCCGGGCACCCAGTCGAGGATCACGCCGAGCCCGAGTCGATGCGCTTCGTCTACGAAGTGGCGGAAGTCGTCGGGGTTGCCGAAGCGGGACGTCGGGGCGAAGAAGCCGACCGGCTGGTACCCCCAGCTCTGATCGAGCGGGTGCTCGAGGATCGGGAGCAGCTCCACGTGGGTGAAGCCCATCTCCTGGACGTAGGGGAGCAGGTCCGCGGCCAGCTCCCGGTACGTGGGCCATCCAGGTGTGTCGCCCGGGGGGTCGCGCTTCCACGAGCTGAGGTGGACCTCGTACACGCTCATGGGCGCCTCGTCCGCGTGCGCGGTACCGCGGTTCGCCATCCATGCATCGTCGGCCCACTCGTAGCCGCGGGCGTCCCAGACCTCCGACGCGGTGGCCGGCCGGAGCTCCATCGCGCGCCCGCACGGGTCGGCCTTCTCGAGCACCTCACCGGAGCGTGTGACGACCTGGTACTTGTATCGAGAGCCGGAGCCGACACCCGGGACGAAGAGCTCCCGGATCCCGGTCGCGCCGCGTGGACGCATGGGATGGCAGCGCGCGTCCCACCCGTTCAGGTCGCCCATGATGTTGACGGCGAGGGCGTGCGGCGCCCAGACGGCGAAGAGCGTCCCGACGACACCCTCGTGCTTGGTGACCATCGCACCCAGCACCTCGTGCACGCGTCGCTCGCGGCCGGTCAGGAACCCGCGCACGCGCTCCTCGTCCACGGCGGGTCCGAACCGATACGGGTCGTCGATGACCCATTCGATGCCCTCGCGGTCCACGACCCTGAGACGATACGCAAAGTAGTCGCGGGCGTCCGGGAAGGAGCACGTGAACAGCCCTCCGCCACCGGCCCGCTCCATCCGGGTCTCGCTCGGCATTTCGCCGGAGGGCTTGCGCGGGGTCTCGCGGTCGGTCGCGGGAGTCGTTCCGCCCGAGCGTCGATCGTGGTCCCGGAGCACCGCGACCGAGTCGGCCCAGGGGATGAAGACGCGCACCACGCGCCCCGGCTGTGCGGCCGACCCCATGGCGTGGATTCCCAGGAGGTCGAACGGCGCCTCACAGCGACCTTCCAGCAGGCTGGTGATCCGTCGGTCCAGTTCGGCGTCGATGATGGCCTCTTGGGCTCTGGGCGCCGCGGCGCTCTCGGAGCTCGACTCACCCGTTGAAGACCGCCGGGGATTCGAGCGGGGATGGTGGTCGCCGCGTGACCCTCTATTTTGTTGGACGTCGTCCGTCCCGTCCACCGGTCGCA
>Ga0268386_10004250_pt1 | contig 10514 bp, 9 predicted proteins | sample RVTome_15_FD_200260 | JGI IMG/M metagenome (GOLD analysis project Ga0268386, IMG submission 200260) | Soil microbial communities from uranium-contaminated site in the Upper Colorado River Basin, Wyoming, United States - RVT150D86... ... | reverse complement strand
TGATGTTGAGCCTGTCCATGGATCACGTCGCGATGTTCATTTTGTGGCCGATGGGCCCGGAAATGACTCGCGTCGATTGCCGCCTGCTCTTTCATCCCGACGCGATCAATCAGCCTGACTTCGATCCTTCAGATGCCGCGGATTTCTGGGACCTCGTCAATCGCCAGGACTGGGACATCTGCGAACGCGTGCAGCGAGGCATGCACGCGCGGCCATTCAGGCACGGTTTCTATGCTCCGATGGAAGACCTTAGCCTCGACATCCGCAACTACATTGCCGCACGTCTCGGCGACGATCTTCCGAACGATTGAAATGCCGAAAGTCGAACTGGAGACCATCGGCAGCGTCGCCCATATCACGCTGAATCGACCCGAAAAGCTCAATGCAATCGATGCCGATATGCTCGATGAACTCGAGCATGCTCTCGACATGGCCGAAAAAACGGACGAGATCCGCGTTGTTCTGATTGACGGCAACGGGCAGGCCTTTTCCGCGGGTTTCGACATACAGTCCCTCGATGAGTCGTCAGCCGAACCCGGCAACGATCGCGTGCGCCGTGAGCTGACGCGGGACTTCGAGGTCATCATGCGATTCTGGGACTGCCCAAAACCAACCGTCGCCTCGGTACACGGTTATTGCCTCGGCAGTTCGATGGAAATAACAGCCGTCTGCGACGTCACGATCGCGGCAGACGACAGCCGCTTCGGCGCGCCTGAAGTAAAGTATGGCAGCGGCATCGTTTGCCTGGTGCTGCCCTGGATTGTCGGTGTCAAGAACGCGAATGAATTGTTGCTGGCCGGCGCGAACGACATCGACGCTTCACGCGCGGCTGCCATGGGCCTGGTCAACAGGGTCGTGCCCGCTGCGGAGTTACGCAGTGAATCCCTTGCACTGGCGCAGCAAATCGCCGCCAATGACTCGTTGGCAGTTCGTTTGACCAAAAGAGCTATACATCAGACCCTGGACATCGCCGGATTTCGACAGTCGCTCCGGGACGCATTGGACATCGACATCCAGATAGAAACGACAACCACCCCCGAATCGCAAGCCTTCAATGACATCCTCAGGAAAGAGGGACTCAAGGCGGCGCTTAGACGTCGAGGAACTTGAGTTAATGGCCAAAGGCAAAAACATTTCGGGCACCCCGGAACTTCGAACGTTCATGAAGGCTTTTCCCGACACGGATGTAATGGAGCTGCTGATCGCCGATCTCTCCGGCGTCCTGCGGAGCAAGCGGATACGCGGCAAGGAGTTCGACAAGACATTCGGCGACGGTTTCTGCATTCCGGGCGGCGCGCTTCTGCTGGATACCCTCGGCAACGTCGTCTCAGGCATCGCCTTTACCGCCGACGACGGCGATCCGGACGTCGATGCCCGGATTGTGCCTGGCAGCCTGGCACCGATCCCCTGGGCAACCCGCGCGGGCGCGCAAGCCCTGTTCAGGCTGTATGCCAGATCGGGCAAGCCGTTCTTCGCCGACCCGCGCCATGTTCTGGAGCGCGCCGCAGCGCCATTGCGCGCGATGAAACTGGAGATCGTCGTGGCCGCCGAGCTCGAGTTCTACCTGCTCGATGCGAAGACGGATCGGCCCACCGCTCGCGTCTCGAAGGTCCCCGGCATCGGCCGGCCGCAGGTTGGCCCTCAGGTATATCACCCGGACGATCTATGGGATATCGACGACTTCCTGCACGACATCAACGACACCTGCAAGGCGCAGAACATTCCCGTCGGAACCACAACCTCGGAGTTCGCTCCGGGGCAATTCGAGATCAACCTGCATCACGTGAACGACCCGGTGCTGGCCTGCGATCACGCCATTTTGTTGAAGCGGGCAGTCAAGGCGGTCGCGCGGAAGCACGGATTCGTTGCCTGCTTCATGGCGAAGCCCTTCGAGGAAGGAGCCGGGTCGGGGCTGCACATCCACCTGAGCCTTGTCGACCACAACGGCAGGAATTACTTCTCCGGCGGCAAGGAAAGTGCTGCCGTTCCGCCCTACGGAGCCAGGTTTCGGCATGCCATAGGCGGACTTGCGCAAACGATGGCGGAAGCCACGGCGATATTCGCGCCCAACGCGAATTCCTACCGCCGCCTGCGGCCGGACATGTTCGCGCCGGTGGAACCGAACTGGGGCGCGAACCATCGCAATGTCTCACTGCGAGTGCCGCTGTCGAACGCCGCGAATCTGCGCATCGAGCACCGCACCTCCGGCGCCGACGCGAATCCGTACCTCGTCACCGCCGCCATCCTCGCGGGCGTGCACTATGGGCTTAAGAATCGCTGCGACCCCGGGCGCATGGTGCGCGAGAACGAGGTCATCAGCCTGAAGCGAAAACTGCCGGCTCGATGGGACGCGGCCATCGACAAATTCGCACGCAGCCGCATCCTCCCCGAGTACCTCGGCGCCGAGTATTGCCGCTCCTATGCAATCAACCGCCGCGTGGAAGCCGAGCGCTTCCACAATGTTGTGAGCAATGTCGATTTCGACTGGTACATGCGCGCGGTGTAGTAGTCGACCGCATTGTTCATGAACGAATGGGGTGGCGTTGCTGCGGGAGGCGATTGTGGCGCGTTTTCGGCATCACCGGCGGGCGGGCTGCCTTATGAAGGAATGGCTCCCTTCGGTCCGCTTTATTTCCTTCATAAGGCAGCCCGCCCACCGGTGATACCTCGGGTCGTCAGGACGTTGGTGGTTAGCGGAGTCCTCGCCCCTCCAGGGGTTGGCACTACGCAGTCTTTACGGACGGGCACGAGCTATCCGAGGAGCTGAGGCGTCGTGCCTGTCCGTAAAGACGGCCAATCGTCACTGAATCACCCTTCGTCGGACCGTGCGAGGTCACCTTCAATGTGCCGGCCGGCCGCGAGATAGTGAAACGCCGACCACGGCCCGATGACCACGGCCACGAACAGCAGGCTGTAGCGCATCGAGTCGTCGGCGAACGTGCCCTCCAGTATGTCGCTCAGTACTCCGGCGAAGAGCGGGCCAAGGCCAAGTCCCACCGAGTTCAGGATAAAAAGCAGGAGCGCCGATGCGACGGCGCGCATCCGCAGGCCTACCAGGCCCTGTATCTGCGCGAATGTCGTTGCAAGATAGAAGTTTGCAAAGATCGCCGGGATGACGAAGACGCCCAGCACGAGGTAGGCGTTGTCGATCAAAAAGACCGGGAAATGGAACAGCCAGGCGAACATCGTCGCGGCAGCGACGCCCCACAGCGCGAAGCGCTGGCCGCGCCTGCCGAGCCTGTCCGACACGTAGCCGCCGCCGGCAAAACCCAGCCCGCCCGCGATCCCGAGGATGAGTCCCAGCCAGACACCGATCTCCGACAGGGACATGCCGTGCGACCGGTACAGAAACGTCGGAAAGAAGCTGATGACGGCATAACCGTTGAACGCTGCCAGGCCGGAACCGATCGCCAGGTGCAGGAACGATTTGCGCTCGAGCAGGAACCGGGCGACTGTGACGATGCCGGGCCGGGCTGCGCTGTCCCGTTTGCCGTCCGACTGTCCTCGGACCGGCTCTTTGATCGTGAATCTCACCAGCAGCGCAAGCACGAGTCCCGGCAGGCCGACAATGAGGAATGCTTCCCGCCAGCCGATGTTCTCCGCGACCCATCCGCCCGCGAGGTAGGCGATCATGATTCCGCCAGAGATGCCGAGCGTGAAGATCCCCATCGCCGTGGACCGTTCTTGCGGTGCGTAGAGGTCCGAAATGATCGAGTGGGCTGGCGGACTGCAGCCTGCCTCACCGACGCCGACGCCAATGCGCGCAAGCGTCAGCTGTACGATGTTCGTCGCGATGCCGGACAACGCGGTCATGCCGCTCCAGATGGCCAACGCCAGCGCGATCAGGTTGCGGCGATTCCAGCGATCCGCGAGCAACGCGATCGGTACGCCCAGCGTCGCGTAGAAAAGTGCAAATGCGGATCCGGCAAGGAAGCCGAGTATGGTGTCGTTTACGCCGAACTCTGCCTTGATTGCCGGCAAAAGGATTGCCAGTATCTGACGGTCGATGAAGTTGAAGGTGTAGACAACGACGAGAAGTGCGAGAACGTAACGTCTCACGGCGGTGGTGCGTCCGCCTGGCGCCACATCGACTCCGACGCGTTCAACCATCGACTGATATCTTCAAGGCAATACCGCCTTCAAGAGATAGAAAAAGATGATGGAGAGCAGCGCCCCGATCGGCACCGTGATAAGCCAGGAAGCGAAAATCCTCCCGACAACTCTGAGATCGATTGCCTCGATGCCGCGCGCCATTCCTACGCCCAGTATCGCGCCCACCAGGGTATGCGTTGTCGAGACCGGCAGCCCGGTGCCGGAAGCAATGACGATCGTCGTTGCTGCGGCCAGTTCGGCGGCGAATCCACGGCTCGGAGTCAATTGCGTAATCTTTTCGCCGACCGTTGCGATGACATGCCGGCCGAAAGTGGCGAGTCCAACGACAATCCCGGTCCCCCCGAGCACCAGTACCCAAATCGGAAGAGCCGCTTTGCTGCCGACGATGCCGCTTTGCGCAACGGTAATGACGGCGGCCAGAGGTCCTATCGCGTTCGCGACGTCGTTCGATCCGTGTGCAAAAGCCATTGAGCAGGCGGTCACCATCATCAAAATGCCGAATACCCGTTCGACCGTATAGAAATGCTGCTTCTTGTCGATTTTGCGCACCGGCTGAATTCGTTGTATGGCGATCCCGCCGACCACGGCAATTGAAGCGGCAATTGCAGTGGCGATCAGGTAGCTGTTCGAGGTGCTCAGATCCAGCCCGACGTGTTTGAGCCCTTTGAGAATCGTTACGAGTGTGACCGTGAAGGCGGCGAAAAAAATGTAATACGGGACGTAGCGCTTAGCTTTTGCCAGCGGGTCCTCCTGCCGCAGGATCAGACGTTGCACGCTCGAAAAGATGAGGTAGGCAATGAGGCCGGCGGACAGCGGCGAGATGACCCAGCTCAGTACGATCGTGCCGACCTGTCGCCAGTGCACAGTGTCGAAACCGACACCGACTGCAGCGAATCCGACAATCGCGCCGACTATCGAATGCGTCGTCGACACCGGCCAGCCCTTACGGGACGCGATCAGCAGCCAGGTACCCGCGGCAAGCAGCGATGCCAGCATGCCGTAGATCAGCAACTCCGCTCTGTCGGTGAAGTGATCGACGTCCACGATTCCCTGGCGGATGGTCGAGGTAACCTCGCCGCCGGCTAGCACCGCGCCGAGAAACTCGAACACCGCAGCAACCAGGATAGCCTGTTTGATGGTTAATACTTTCGAGCCGACGGAGGTCGCCATCGCGTTGGCAACATCGTTCGCGCCGATTCCCCATGCCATGAAGAGGCCGAACACGGCGGCGAGGCCGATATAGACTAGCTGTGCCTCCACTAGGCCCTACACCCCGTTTGTTGTTTGGTATTCTGTCAGCTTAATGGGAGAGCAGAAGTTCCAGTCGGCGCCCTACCCTTTCGGCCATGTCAGCGATCTCGCCGGTCAGTTCGATGATCCGGTAAAGAAACATGACATCGACCGGTTTCAGGTTGCCTTCAACCGCGTACAGTGCGGCCCGCAATTCCGCCTGGCGATCATCGGTATCCGTCTCGATCTGGTCGAGTTCTTCGATCATGGACGACACCAGCGATACTTCGGCCCCGCGAAATCCGGCAGTGAACAGTTCGTCCAGCTCACGCACGCTCTTTCTCGCCTGCTTCGCGGCGTCGACACAGCGTTGCACGTAGTCCAGAAACTTGTCGGAAATCTCCGGCGGGATGGCCATCTTCCGGCCAAGAACGAGACCTGAAACATCCTTCGCGCGATTGGCCATTTTGTCCTGCACGAGCAGGAGTTCGAGCAAATCTTCCCGTGGTACGGGCATGAACAGGCTCTTCGGCAAGTGCAGGCGGATCTCTTTCTTCAGATCGTCCGCTTCGTGCTCCAACTGCTCGATTGCTTCTCGAATCGCCCGCGCCTCGTCCCAGTTCCCGGCGATCGCAGCCTCGAAAAACCCAACGAGCTCACGCGTGCAACGATAGGCTATATCGACGTGCTTCTCGAGCGGCATGACAGGCGATGAGCCGAAAATATTCGCGAGCAGATTGGCCATCCCGTACCTCTGGAATTGTCGGTCACCGGCGGAGCCTTTTCTGCGCCTTGTGCAGGAAGCACGGCCGCTTTCGTTGCATCGCAATGTTAACACCGGTGCCGTCCCGGAGGCACCGGAAATCGCAGGTCATGCTAAACTCGGATGCGCAACTGCCCACCTGACGGAACGCCCCGTGACTTACTGGCTGATCAAATCCGAGCCCGACACTTACAGCATCGACGATCTCGAACGAGATCGCATGGAGCCCTGGGACGGTATTCGAAACTACCAGGCGCGCAACATGATCCGCGACGAGATGACACCGGGTGACGAGGCTTTCTTTTATCATTCCAGTTGCGAGACGCCGGCGATCGTCGGCATAGCGAAAATCGCCAGCCGTGCCTACACCGATCCGACGCAGTACGATTCGCGATCAAAGTATTTCGATCCGAAGAGTACGGAGGATAAACCACGCTGGTATCTTGTCGACGTTGCTTTCGTGCGCAAGTTGCAGCGTCCCGTCACGCTTCGGGAAATGAAAGACCATCCGGGACTGAAGGATTTCCGCCTTACTCAACGCGGCAATCGCCTTTCGGTCCTGCCCGTCAGCGAATCGCATTGGAAGCTGATCCTTTCGCTGGAATAGCCTGCGGCGACGCCAAATCCCAACTGCCTGGACAGATCCTGATCAACCGCTGTGGACATTGGTTATAATTCCGGGCTTTATCAAAGATCGACGCCGGCCCCGTGCCGGAAGTGGGGAAATCCGATGAAAAAAGGTCATTTGCTTACACTCATTGCCGCGCTCGCGGTCAGCGCACTGAGCGCCTGCAAAGGAGACGTCTCTCCGGAGACGGCAGCAAGCAACACGGCTGAAACGAAAAACGAACTCGCGGCACGTGCGGGCGCGCCGCTGTTCGATGGGATGGGCGACCATCATCACCCGATCACGACCTCGGACCCTGATGCCCAGAGGTATTTCGATCAGGGCCTGACGATCGACTTTGCTTTCAACCACGCGGAATCCGTCCGCTCGTTTCGCGCCGCGCAGCGCCTCGATCCCGAGTGCGCCATGTGCTACTGGGGTGAGGCTCTCGCCCTCGGGCCGAATATCAATGTGACCAGCAACGGCAAGGTCGTCATGTCGGATGAGGACCGTGTTGCAGCGTATGCTGCCATGCGGAAGGCACGGGAACTGAAGGACGGAGCGACCGACAAAGAGCGCGACTACATCGACGCGCTCGCCACCCGTTATAACGGGGACCCTTCGACTCCTCGTGAACCGCTGGACGAAGCGTACGCCGACGCCATGCGCGTGCTTTACGAGAAGTATCCGGATGACGACGACGTGGCGTCACTCTTCGCGGAATCATTGATGAACACGATGCCCTGGGACTACTGGGTGGACGCCGATAATCCGAAACCGCGAACCGTCGAGGTCCTGGACGCCCTGGAGACGGTGCTGGCCAGAACGCCGGACCACCCCATGGCGATACATCTTTATATACATGCGGTCGAAGCTTCGTCGAAGCCCGAACGCGCGGAGGGCCCCGCCGATACTCTCGCGAACCTGGTTCCTGGCGCGGGCCATCTCGTGCACATGCCGGGGCACATCTACTGGCGCGTGGGGCGTTACCACGACGCCTCCGAAGCAAACGTCAGGGCTGCCGCCGTCGACGAGTCCTATATAGAGCAATGCAACGCGCAGGGCTTCTATCCCGCGATGTACTACCCCCACAACATCCACTTCCTGTGGGCCGCGTCGAGCATGGAGGGCCGCAGCGAGGTGGCGCTGGATGCCGCGCGACGAGTGGCCGCAAACGTCAAGCTTGAAATGATCGACGAGTTTCCCGGCGTCGAGTTCTTTCACACGATCCCACTGCTCGCCCTTACCCAGTTCGGCAGGTGGGACGAGGTTCTGGCAGAGCCGCAACCCCGCAAGGATCTGGAATATTCGAACGGCATCTGGCATTACGTTCGCGCGACCGCCTATGCCCGCAAAAATGACATCGAGGCAGCGCGCGCGGAACACGCGAAGCTGGTGCCGTTGAAGGATGCAACGGACGTGCACTTCCTCGATACGATTTACTATCCGGCGACGTCCCTGCTGGCGATCGCGGATGCGCTGGCGCTGGGAGAAATCGCGATGGCCGAAGAAGATATGGAAGCGGCTGTCCGACATTTCCGCGTCGCCGTCGATACCCAGGATGAATTGCCCTACACGGAGCCGCCATTTTGGTATTACCCGACGCGCCACTCGCTTGGCAGGGCCCTCCTGGCGAAAGGAGATGCTGCAGCGGCCGAAGAGGTATACCGGAAGGACCTTGAAGATTATCCGCACAACGGCTGGGCTATGTACGGCCTGTTACAGAGCCTGAAGGAACAGGGCAAGGATGCGTCGGAGATGCAACACATGTTCGAAAAGGCCTGGTCGCAAGCCGACGTAACGCTGACGGCATCGACCTTCTGAAGCTGTGCGACCGGCCAGCCCCGATCCTCGGCCCGGATACCGCAGGCTGCAGGATCCGCCGTGGCGTTGATCTGATGGAGCCGTTATGCCGGTGACGACATCGCTAGGCAAAAACGTCGAAATTCCGAGTCGCTACACGCGTGATGTGCTGTGTCCCTTGCCGCGCGCGGACGACAGGCGGACGTTTGGCGTGCATGATGCGCTGCCTTTCCACGGCGAAGATATCTGGAATGCCTACGAACTGACCTGGTTGGATAAGAACGGAAAGCCTGTGGTCGCGGCGGCGTTACTACGCGTGGATGCGGCCTCGAGCAAGCTCGTCGAATCGAAATCGCTCAAGCTTTACCTGAATTCACTTGCGATGGAGCGCTTTGCGGCGACGGACGACGTCGCGGCCCTGGTTTCGTCTGATCTGTCGTCAATCACGGAGAGCAATGTTCGCGTCAAGCTTTCGACACCCGCTGCAATCGTGACCGCAGGGCTCGAGGACCTGCCGGGAGATTGCATAGACGATCTGGATATCGGATGCCAGGTCTGGCAGGTCGAGCCGGCGTTGCTGGGGTGCGAAAGTAGCGAGGTCGTGCGCGAGGAACTACATTCGCATTTGATGCGCAGCAATTGCCCGGTGACGGGCCAGCCTGACTTTGGCAGTGTCCTTGTGCGGTACCGGGGTGCGCGGATCGCGCGCGCCGGTTTGCTTCGCTATCTCGTATCCTATCGGAACCATAATGCCTTCCACGAGAGTTGCATCGAGCGAATCTTCGTCGACCTTAAGACGCGATGCGCGCCCACCGAACTCACCGTGTACGGTCGATTCAACCGGCGCGGCGGGCTGGACATCAATCCCTTTCGTTCTGATTTCGAACAAAGCGCGAACAACCCGAGGCAGTGGCGCCAGTGATCCCGGTCCGCGCTGCTATTTGATGATCAGGTCATCGGGCACGAGCTGATGGCCCCAGTCCCGTTTTGCGGTGAGGTACCTGCGATTCGCATCATTGACGCCGATTACATGCTTCACAGGCGTTATGTTGGCGACACCGTAATTATTGAGGTCGGTGATTTTCTTCGGGTTGTTGGTCAGCAGGCGGAATGGCTTGTCCTTCAGGAAATACTTGAGCAGCGCGGCTGCATCGCTGAAGTCGCGGGAGTCATCCGGTAACCCGAGCGACCGGTTGGCCTGGTAGGTATCCTCCCCTGCATCCTGCAGTACGTAGGTCGCTGCCTTCGCCCACAATCCGATACCCCGGCCCTCGTGGCCGGACATGTACACGAGGATTCCGCCCGTTGCCTCGTCGGCGATTCGTTCGAGCGCCGCCATGAACTGTGGACCGCATTCGCAGCGCAACGATCCGAAAACGTCGCCGGTAAGGCAACTCGAGTGCACGCGCACGAGCGGGTCCGGCCGGTTTACCGGGTCCCCGATGACCAACACGCTGTTAACGGCCATCGACGACGCGAGGATTGCGAACGACTGCTGCCCGTCGCGCTGGCGCAGTTCTTCCGCCAACTCCTCGACCTTGCTCAGCTCGGTGTGACGCACGCTGGCATACCAGTCCACGCACAATTTGCGCTCGTTCTTTTCGATGGGTAGCGGGATGGGTCCCAGGATGCTGATCGTCTTCTCGCCGGCGGTGGGCGGCGCGTCGGGGGCGATAACAGTGCCGCCAGCGTCGATACGCACGAGCTTGCCCTGCGAGCGCAGCCGCTCGCGGACGGTGGGATCCAGGTAGGTGAACATGGGCCGAGAGCCTACCACTTCGGCGGGCGTTTAATTGATGGATGTCCCCGATCTACGCCCGATCTACGCCCGATCTGCGCTGGTTGGTGGGTGTCCCGAATTGGAGCTTGATGACCGAGAGGTCAGTAATTATACTTACTGACCTCTGAGTCAGTAATGGTGAGAGGGTCATGGCGAAGCCGAGGTTCAGGCGAAGAAAGGAAGACAGACCGCAGGAGATCACCAAGGCGGCCCTGGAG
>Ga0268386_10004249_pt1 | contig 10515 bp, 10 predicted proteins | sample RVTome_15_FD_200260 | JGI IMG/M metagenome (GOLD analysis project Ga0268386, IMG submission 200260) | Soil microbial communities from uranium-contaminated site in the Upper Colorado River Basin, Wyoming, United States - RVT150D86... ... | reverse complement strand
GATCGGCGAGATCGTGGGCGGGATCGGCAGGAAGACCGGCGGCGAGCTGTCGATGTCGTACCGCCGGGCCGCGGTGTAATGGCCGAGCTCGTGCACCAGAAGAATCGTCAGGAGCGGAACCCCGAAGGTCCACCCGGCCAGAAACAGGCGCCAGTCGCCGGCCACGAAGTCCACGAGGAACTGCGTGGCCCCGCGCAGCATCCCGCCGAAGCCCGGAGGCGAGAACGGGAACCAGAGGCCGGCCAGAGCGGTCCCGGCGGCCAGGGTGCAGATGATCGTGAGCAGGAAGAGCGCGGTATGGAGGCGCCAGCTGGGCCGCCGCGCGCCGGGGAGGGGACGGACCAGGGTAAGCTGGGCGTGGGTGCGGTCGCTCCAGTACCAGGCGCCCCCCCACCGGGACAGCACCTGGCGGAGCGCGAGGGAGGGGCCCCGATGATCCGGTGCCACGAGCCCGTCGACGACCTCCCTCGTCCCCATATGCATGACCCGCCACGCGGAGAAGAACGGGATGAGCTCGTCCATCGCGCCTCTTGACTTGCACCTTACGAATCGGTAAGATCAGCGAGTCCCGCCGTAACCCCTAAGCCTTCGATCTCGACGATCTCTTAACTTTCACGTGTTGTCCGTCTGACCTGACCGTCGGCAAGCCCTGCTGGCCGGCCGCCCCCGAGGCCCCCTCCGTGGACATCTCAGAACTCAAGCAGAAATCCGTCGCCGAGCTTCATGCGCTTGCGCAGCAGCTCAACATCACCAACTACTCAGGGCTGCGCAAGCAGGATCTGATCTTCAAGATCGAACAGTCGCTGCTCGAATCGGACACGGTGATTCGCGGCGAAGGCGTCCTCGAAATCCTCCCCGAGGGCTATGGATTCCTGCGGAGCCAGGACTGGAATTATCTCTACGGGCCCGACGACATCTACGTGAGCCCGAGCCAGATCAAGCGGTTCGATCTGCGCACCGGCGATACGGTGCTGGGCCAGGTGCGCCCGCCCAAGGAGGGTGAGCGGTATCTCGCGCTGCTCAAGGTCGAGAGCGTCAACTTCGAAGAGCCGGAAAAGACCAAGCACCGGATCGCGTTCGACAACCTGCGCCCGCGCTACCCGGACACGCGGCTCCGGCTGGAGACCAAGAAGAGCGACCTCTCCATGCGGGTCGTCGATCTCCTGGCGCCGATCGGCAAGGGCCAGCGCGGCCTGATCGTGGCGCAGCCCAAGGCCGGCAAGACGATCCTCATGCAGAAGCTGGCCAACGCGATCTCGGAGAACCACCCCGAGGTGATCCTCATCGTGCTGCTGATCGACGAGCGGCCCGAGGAGGTCACCGACATGCAGGAGAACGTGAAGGCGGAGGTCATCTCGTCCACCTTCGACGAGCCCGCGGACCGGCACGTGCAGGTGGCCGACATGGTCATCGAGAAATCCAAGCGGCTCACCGAGCACGGCCGCGACGTGGTCATCCTGCTCGACTCGATCACCCGGCTGGCGCGCGCGCACAACGTCGTGGTGCCCCACTCGGGCAAGATTCTCTCCGGCGGCGTCGACGCCAACGCGCTCCAGAAGCCCAAGCGCTTCTTCGGCGCCGCGCGCAACATCGAGGGCGGCGGCTCGCTCACCATCATCGCGACCGCGCTGATCGACACCGGCTCGCGGATGGACGAAGTCATCTTCGAGGAGTTCAAGGGCACCGGCAACAGCGAGCTGGTGCTCGACCGGCGCCTGGCCGACCGGCGCATCTGGCCCGCCATCGACATCCAGAAGTCGGGCACCCGCAAGGAAGAGCTCCTCATGGACAAGGACGAGCTCAACCGCATCTACCTGCTCCGGAACTTCCTGGCGGACATGCCGCCGGTGGAAGCGATGGAGTTCCTCATCGAGCGGATGAAGCGCACCAAGTCCAACAAGGAATTCTTCGCTACGATGAATCAGTAGGAACCGTGGCTATCCCGCCGTCCGGCCGAATCCTGGCCGTGGATTGGGGCCAGGTGCGTATCGGCCTCGCCCGCTCCGATGAATCCCAGACCATCGCGTTTCCGCTGGCTACCCTGGTGCGCCGAGCCGGCCGCCGGTTTCCCATGCCGGGGTTTCTGGCGCACGTCGAGCGGGAGAGTCCGGTGGGCGTCGTGGTCGGCCTCCCCTTGACACCCGAGGGGACCGAAGGTGCCGCCGCGGCCGCCGCGCGAGGAGTGGCGGACCTCATCGAGCGGCGCACCAGCCTGGCCGTCGAGCTGGTCGACGAGCGGATGACCACGGCGCGCACCCACGCCGCGATCCGGGAGCAGGAAGGCTCGACCCGCGGCAGAAAAGAGGAGGTGGACGCCCTCGCGGCCGCGGTCCTGCTGCAGCATTTCCTGGAAACCCGCCGCCACGCCTCGGCGGGTCCGGCCGTCCCGTGATACGCGGGGCACCGGTGCTCGTGGCGCTGGCCGTGCTCGGCTGCGGCGGACCGGCGCAGAACGCGCCTCGCGAGCAGGTCTACCTGGAGGACGGCATTTCGTTCCGCGCCGTCACCGACAGCCTCGTCGCGCACGGCATCGTGGAGAATCGGGCCTGGTTCCGCCTGGTGGCCCGCCTGGGCAAGTACGACCGCCGGGTGCGGAGCGGGCTGTACGAGTTCCCCCGCGGCGAGCGCTCCCGGACCGTGCTCCGGACCCTGGCGGAGGGACGTGCGGTCACCATCCGGCTCACCATACCCGAAGGCTACACCCTCATCGACATCGCGGAGGCCGCGGAGCGCACCCTCCGGATCCCGCGCGATTCCGTGCTGGCCGCAGCGCGCGATACCGCGCTTCTGCGGGAGCTGGGCGTCGAGGCACCGAGCCTCGAGGGCTACCTCATGGCCGACACCTATCACTGGAGCGGGGCCGTCACTGCGGAGGCGATGCTGCGCCGGCTGGCGGCCACGCTCCGGGAACGCTGGAGCCCCGCCTGGGACGCGCGGGCGCAGGAGCTCGGCCTCGACCGGCACGGGCTGCTGACGCTGGCGTCGATCGTGGAGGGAGAAGCGCAGGTCGACGAGGATCGGCCGGTAGTGGCGGCGGTCTACCGCAACCGGCTCCGGATCGGCATGGCGCTCCAGGCCGACCCCACGGTGCAGTACGCGATCCAGCTCGCCACGGGGGAGCGGAAGAAGCGACTCTACGAGAAGGACTACAAATTCGAGTCGCCCTACAACACGTATCTCCACCCCGGGCTTCCGCCCGGGCCGGTGGGCGCGGCCAGTCGCGAAAGCATCGACGCGGTGCTCGCCGCGACGCCGGCGCCGTACCTGTATTTCGTGGCCGGTCCGGGAGGGAAGCACATCTTCAGCCGCACCTACGACGAGCACTTGCGTGCCATTCGTTCCATCAGGCGTGCCGGCCGGAACCCGCGGCTTCGTCGCGCCAAGCGCCTGACGCGGGAACGCGGGAAATGATGACCGGTGCGGTGATCGATGCACCGGCGATACCCGTGGAGCCCCCTCAAGAAGCAGCGCGTCCGCGAACCGTCCTGGTCATCTGGCTCATCCTTGCCCTCGCACTTCCGGCCTTCGCCCCGCATCGCTACCTGCTGTCCGGCGACCCCGACAAGTACGTGCTGCTCGCCGGGGCGATGTCTCACGGCGAGCCGTATGAGGTTGACGGGCGACCGGAGACGAAGTTCTCGCCCGGATTTCCGGCCCTCCTGGTACCCGCAGCAGTGCTTGCCCGCGACGACTTCGGCGTTGCCTCGAGATGGGCCGCCTTCCTTTCCGCATTCGTCTTCCCTCTGACGTACTGGTGGGCGGCACGAAGGGGCAGTCGTTTTCCCCTGGCCATCGCGGTCGCTACCGTTTCGTCCACGACCTTCCTTCAGCTGGCGACGGGGAATCCGATGGCAGATCCCGCGTTCACGGCGGTTTCGCTCGCGTTCCTGGGGTGGGCCGATACCGGAAAGTCGGAGCCAGGACGGGAATCGTGGTGGAACGCAGTGCTCGGCGCCGTCCTCCTCACCGCGGCCGTGGCGATTCGAAGCGCCGGCATCGCGTTGATCGCGGCGTACGCCGTCGTGGTCGCGGTACGTGCCATCACGGTCAGACAGGGGGCCCGCCGAGTGATCCAGCGCGCGCTTCCACTGCTCGCGTCGATCGCGTACCTCGCGACATGGTCCTGGTGGGCGAACCAAGTCCACCGACCGTTGTACCCCGGCGATGCCGCGAACTCCTACTTTCAGTATGTGACTTTGCAGGACGCCCATCAAGCGGGGCTCGGCCGGGTTTCGATGGTGGAGGTATTCGGGCGGCTCCTGCCGGGACTCAAGACTCAGGCGGCTCACGCAGGAGAATTGCTCACGCAGATCCCGTGGATAGCGCCGGTGTGGTTCTCGCCGCTGCTGGCGCTGCCGCTACTCCTGGTGCTGGCCGGACTCGCCCAAGACCTCCGTCGAGGCAGGTTTCTCGGCCCGGCCTACCTGGTCGGGTACGGAGTCATGGTCGCCCTCTGGCCGTTCGACGAAGGTGCTCGATTCCTGTTTCCACTGCTGCCGCTGCTGTTTTTCTATGTTGGACGAGGTCTGGTCCGGCTTACCAACGCCATGCGCGCGGGCGACCCTCGGGTTCGACGAGGGCTGATAGTGTTGGGATCGGTCTGTCTGGTGGGCGTGCTCATCATGCTTCTCCGCCAGCCGACAGCGCCCTCCCGTCAGCAGCTCTTTTCGGTGGTGGTCTGGTCGACGCTGCTCGTGCTGGCGGTGTTCGCGCGTGGCCTCGTGGCGGCAAGGTGGTCGCGGATCGTGTGGGACCGGAGCGCAGTCTGGGTGACGGGTCTGACGATCGCCTTCACGGTGGCCGGCATCGGGCAAATCGCGCCTGCGTTGGCCGCCAATGCGAAGGGCGGCGGACCGAGAGAAATCACGGCGGCGGCGCTCGACCGAGCGGCGACGTGGCTCCTGTCGAACTCCTCCGACTCGGCCATCGTACAGGCGACATGGTCGAGCCGGCTTCACGCCGCCACACAGCGTCGAGTCGTTCCCTTCCCGACCGAGCCGGAGGCGTTCACTGAGATTGATCGGAAATTCAATCCGCGGTATCTGGTCGTTCTCGATTCCACCGTGAATCCCTACAGGCGACCAACCGATCCGGAGCGCCTGACCGCGCTGCGGGCCGCGCTGGGAACCGAGCCGGCGCTGGTCCACACGTTTGCCGGCGGATCGATCTATGCACTCAGGTGACGGGAGCACCGAGAGGTTGGCCCCGATCCGCGTGGTGGAGGTGGGGCCCCGCGACGGCCTCCAGAACGAGGCCCGTTCGGTCCCGACCGACGCAAAGATCCGATTCATCGACGCGCTCTCGGAAACCGGGCTCGAGGAGATCGAGGTGTCCTCATTCGTGAGCCCGAAATGGGTGCCGCAGCTCGCCGACGCCGCAGAGGTATTTGCGGGCATCCGCCGCGCGAAGGGCGTGGCGTATTCCGCGCTCGTGCCCAACCGGCAGGGTCTCGAGGGCGCGATCGCCGCGCGCGCCGACAAGGTGGCGGTGTTCACCGCCGCCAGCGAGACCTTCAGCCTCCGGAACACCAACGCGACCATCGCCGAATCGCTCGAGTGGTTCGGGCTCTTCCTTGGGGCAATCCCCTGGGGACGACGCCTCGCGGCCGGTATCGGCGGGGCATTCGTCGCTCATCAGGCCAGGTGGGTGGCTGCGCTTACCTTGGCCTTTGCCGTTGTCGGCATCACCCAAGTCGGGCCGGAACTGGTGTCACAGGCCAGGGGCGCAGCGCCGAGCGAGCCCACTGCGGCGGCCCTCGATCAGGCCACACGCTGGCTGCGCGAACACACGCCCGATTCCGCTGTGATCCAGGCCACCTTCGAAAGCCGGGTGCACGTCGCCTTGCAGCGGCGGGCCGTCCCGCTCCCCCTGTCCACCGATCCCGAGGTATACAGGGAGATCGACCGGGTGTACAAGCCGACCTACGTGGTGGTGGTGGATTCCACGGAATTCCCCTACTACCGGGCGACCGACCCGGAACGGTTCGCCGTGCTGCGCGCGGCGCTGGGGAGTGAGCCGGCGGTGGTCCATGCCTTTCCGGGCGGATGGATCTATGCGCTGCGGTAACGAGGAGCCTGGCTGATGCCTCCGCCCGGCGGCAAGATCGAGCACCGGGCCACCTCGCCGGCCGCGTCGATCCGTCTCGTCGAGGTCGGCCCGCGGGACGGACTGCAAAACGAAGCCCGCACCGTCCCCACCGACGCGAAGATTCGATTCATCGACGCGCTCTCGGTGACGGGGCTCACGGAGATCGAAGTCTCCTCGTTCGTGAGTCCGAAATGGGTGCCGCAGCTGGCGGATGCGGCAGAGGTGTTCGCCGGAATCCACCGTGCCGAAGGCGTGACCTACTCGGCCCTCGTGCCCAACCGCCAGGGCCTGGATCGCGCCATGGCGGCACGGGCCGACAAAGTTGCCGTGTTCACCGCCGCGAGCGAGACCTTCAGCCTTCGCAACACCAACGCCTCCATCGCGGAATCGCTCGATCGATTCCGGCCCGTTCTCCGCGATGCGGCCGTGCCGGTCCGGGGTTACGTCTCCACGGCCTTTCACTGTCCGTTCGAAGGGCCGATTGCCCCGGCGCAGGTGGTTCCGGTGGTCGGAGCGCTGTTCGAGATGGGCTGCGTGGAGGTTTCGATCGGTGATACGATCGGCAAGGCCACGGCAGATGATGTGAGCCTGTTGCTGGAGCTGCTGCTCGTCGAATGGCCCGCCGACCGCCTCGCCCTCCACTTCCACGACACCTTCGGCCAGGCGGCGGACAATGCGCGGGTGGGCGCCGGGATGGGGATCACCGCATTCGATTCGAGCGCGGGCGGCATCGGCGGCTGCCCCTATGCCCCCGGCGCGCCGGGCAACGTCGCGACCCAGGCCCTGGTCGCCGCGTTTTCGGGTAGAACCGGGGTGGATCCCGAGCGACTGGAAGCGGCGGCGGCCCTGGTGCGGCCCCATCTTTCGGTCCGGTCCTGACTCCTGGGCCCGCCCCGCGCGTAACCCGCTCGCCCCGCCTGCCGCCCGGCGGAGGCGGGGGCTATCTTGCCAACCCACGCTTGCCCAAGAGACCCTGCCCTCGTGAACAAGGTATTTCCTGATGCTCGGTCGGCCTGCGCCGACATCCCGAACGGCGCGCTGATCCTGGTGGGAGGGTTCGGCCTGTGCGGCGTGCCGGAGGAGGCCATCTTCGCGGTCCGGGACCTCGGCCCCCGGGACCTCACGCTGGTGTCGAACAATGCGGGCACGACGGAGCACGGCCTGGTGCACCTGCTCAAGAACGGCCAGGTGAAGAAGATGATGTCGAGCTACGTCGGCGAGAACGCCGTCTTCGAGGAGCAGATGTTGTCCGGAAAGCTCGAGGTCGAGCTGATGCCCCAGGGAACCCTCGCCGAGCGGATCCGCGCCGCCGGACACGGGATCCCGGCGTTCTTCACGCCCGCCGGGGTCGGGACCGTCGTAGCGGAAGGAAAGGAAGTCCGGGAGTTCGACGGCCGGCGGTACGTGATGGAGCGCGGGATCCGGGGCGACTTCGCACTGGTTCGCGCGTGGAAGGGCGACAGCCAGGGAAATTTGGTGTACCGGAAGACCTCCCGGAACTTCAATCCCATGATGGCCGCCGCCGCCCACGTGACCATCGCCGAAGTCGAGCACCTGGTCGAGCCGGGGGAGATCGATCCCGATCTGGTCCACACGCCGGCCATCTTCGTGCAGCGGGTCTTCCAAGCCTCCCGCACCTCGGGCTTCATCGAGCGCCGGACCGTGAGGAAGCGCGCATGAGCGGCGATATCCGCGAAGTGATCGTACGCCGTGCCGCCCAGGAGCTGCTCTCGCTCACCGAGGAGACCGGCTACTACGTCAATCTCGGGATCGGAATGCCGACGATGGTGGCCGACTGCGTCCCACCCGGAATCCCGGTCGTCCTCCAGTCCGAGAACGGCATGCTTGGCGTCGGCCCCTACCCGTGGGAGGGCGAAGAGGATCCCAATCTGATCAACGCCGGCAAGGAGACGGTGAGCGAGCTGCCCGGTACCAGCTATTTCGACAGCGCCACCTCGTTCGGCATGATCCGCGGCGGACACGTCGCCCTGACCATTCTGGGCGGCATGCAGGTGTCCGAACAGGGCGACCTCGCCAACTGGATGATTCCCGGCAAGATGGTGAAAGGGATGGGTGGGGCGATGGACCTGGTAGCTGGGGCCCGCCGGGTGATCGTGATCATGGAGCACGCGGCGAAAGGCGGCGCCCCGAAGATCCTGTCCCGGTGCACCCTCCCGCTCACGGGCGAGCGCTGCGTTCATCGCGTCATCACCGAGCGAGTGGTGCTCGATGTCGCGCCGGATGGGCTCAAAGTGGTCGAGCTGCTTCCCGGCTGGACCCGCCCACAGGTTGAGGAATCCACGGAAGGCACCCTTGTGTGGTGAGGGGTGAGCGGTAAGCGGGAACGACCGCTCACTGCTCACTGCTCACCGCTCACGTATTTCCGGGCCGCCACTTCCGTGTCCTCCGCGCCGAGTATGCCGCTCGCGACCGCCATTCCGATCCCGCCGGCGCGCTCTATTCCGGCTCTGTCCTCAGGGCGGACTCCGCCGATCGCCACGCACGGGATGCCTCCGCCCCGGGCGGCGAGCTGCGCAAACCGCTCGGCGCCGAGCGCAGGCCCGGCATCCCCCTTGGTGCCGGTCTCCCTCCAGGGGCCGATTCCCCAATAATCCGCCCCGCGGCCGTTCTCGGCCTCGACCTCCGATCCAACCGATGCCCCGATCACAAATCCGGCCGGCGCCGCCCGGCGCGCCATGGTGACCGGCAGATCGTCGATTCCGAGATGCACGCCCGCCGCGCCGGCCGCGAGCGCCACGTCGAGCCGATCGTTGATCAGGATGGGCACCCCGGATGCCGGGATGAGCCTGCGGGCAAGCGAGACCAGCTCTCGCGGTGACGCGTGCTTGAGGCGAAGCTCCACGGCGGTGACGCCCCCGCGAATCGCCGCGGTGCACACGGCCACGGGATCGCGTCCCGACAGCAGCGCGTCGTCCGTTACCAGAACCAGCCACAGGGTCTCCGCTAGATTCAGCGCCATGCCGTCAATCAACCGCCGTTCTCCGCGGCGCGCGAGGGGATGATGCCGGCCCCGGCGCCGCAGGCCACCGTTTCCGCGAAGGGAGCGGAGCGCTGGGCGCAGGGTCATGCGTGGATTTATGCGAGCGATGTGCTCGAGGGCCCTGACGCGCCGGGCGTGGTGGCGGTGCGGGACCGCCGCGGGAAGTTCCTGGGCCAGGCGCTGTACTCACCCGCGTCCGAGATTCGGTTGAGGCTGCTGGAGCGTATCCAGCGATCCATCGACCAGTCCTGGTGGAACGAGCGGCTGGCTCGCGCGCTGGCGCGCCGGGCTCCGATCGACGCCACGGCGTACCGCGTGGTGCACGGAGAAGGCGACGGGCTCCCCTCCCTGATCGTCGACCGGTACGACCGCTGGGTCGTGGTTCAGCTCCTGTCGGCGGGCCTCGAGACCATGCGGCCGATGATCCTCGAGGCCCTCGCGACCGTGCTCTCGCCCGAGGGAATCCTCCTCCGGAACGACGCACCGGTGCGCCGTCACGAGCGGCTTCCGGAGGTAGTGGAGCTCGCCTCGGGGACGGTGCCGGACGAGATCGAGGTTCGGGAGCGGGAGATCCGCTACCTCGTGGCCCCGTGGACCGGACAGAAGACCGGCGCGTTTCTCGATCAGCGTCGAAGCCGCCTGCGCGCCGGAGAGCTGGCTGTTCCGGGCGGAAGAGCGCTCGACTGCTTTGCGTACCACGGTTCGTTCGCGCTCCACCTGGCCCGGCGATCGGCCGAGGTCGTGGCGCTCGACACCAGCGCCGAGGCGCTCGCTCGAGGCGCGCGGAACGCGGCGCTCAATGGACTGACCAACATTCGGTGGCAGGAGGGCGACGCCTTCGATGTCCTGCGGGCCCTGGAGCGGGCGCGCACCCGGTTCGACACGGTGGTGGTGGATCCCCCCGCCTTTGCCAAGTCCAAGAGCAGCGTTCCGCAGGCGCTGCGCGGGTATCGGGAGATGAACCTGCGCGCCATGCGCCTGCTCACCCCGGGCGGCGTCCTGCTGACGGCGTCGTGCTCGTTTCACGTCGGGCGGGCCCGGTTCGAGGAGACGATCGCCGCCGCGGCTCGAGACAGCGGCCGCACGCTCCGCCTGGTGGAGTACTTGCCCCAGGGGGAAGATCATCCGGAGATCATGACGATTCCGGAAACCGGGTACCTGAAGGGATTGGTGCTCGAGGATGTGACTGGATGACGGCGTCCTGCGCCGCGTCCTGAAGCAGCAGCTAGGCCCGCCCCCCGGTATCCTCGAACTTGCGAGAAGAGCGTCGCTGCCGCGGCGGCCGGGCTCGTTCGCGCGGCCCGGTACCACTCGACGGTCAGCGAAATGCCGTCGTCGAGAGACAATATCGGACGCCAGCCCAGCACCGCGGCGGCTTTCCCGGCATCGAGCCGCAGCTGATGCGCCTCGTGGGTCTCCGACGGAGC
>Ga0268386_10004248_pt1 | contig 10520 bp, 6 predicted proteins | sample RVTome_15_FD_200260 | JGI IMG/M metagenome (GOLD analysis project Ga0268386, IMG submission 200260) | Soil microbial communities from uranium-contaminated site in the Upper Colorado River Basin, Wyoming, United States - RVT150D86... ... | reverse complement strand
ACCGCGGTCGCCGCGAAGGAGCCTCGGGAAGGCGCCGACTTCTTCCCGCTCACCATCGACTACGAGGAGCGGATGTATGCCGCGGGCAAGATCCCCGGCGGCTTCATCAAGCGCGAGTCGCGCCCGTCCGAGGCGGCCATCCTGGCCATGCGCCTGACTGACCGCCCGCTGCGGCCGCTCTTCCCGAAGGGCTACCTCAACGACGTCCAGGTCGTCCTCACCGTTCTCTCCACCGACATGGAGAACGATCCCGACATCCTGGCCCTCAACGGCGCCTCCGCGGCGCTGTCGATCAGCCACATCCCGTTCATGGGTCCCGTGGGCGCCGTGCGGGTCGGCCGCATGAACGGCGAGTTCGTCACCAACCCGACGAACAGCGAGCTCGACGAAAGCGAGCTCGACCTCGTGGTTGCCGGAACGCGCGACGCGGTGATGATGGTCGAGGCGGGCGCCAAGATCCTCCCCGAGTCGGTCATGGCCGATGCGATCGCGTACGGTCACCAGGAGCTCCAGAAGTCGATCGAGCTGCAGGACAGGCTCGTGGCGTCGGTCGGCACCCCGAAGAAGATGCCGTTCGTCGGCCCCAAGGCCGCATCGGTCGCGCAGCTCGGCAAGCTCCTCGCCGAGGGCAAGTCCGAGTTCGTCATCTTCGACCTCGAGACCACCTCGATGAAGCCGGAGAACGGCTACATCGTCGACATCGCGGCGCTCCGCGTGCGGGACGGCCAGGTCGTCGACCGCTTCGAGTCGCTCGTCAACCCCGGTCGCCCGATCGTCGGGCACCAGGTCCACGGCATCAGCACCGATGACGTCGCCAACGCCCCGACCGCGTCCGAGGTCCTGACCAACTTCGTGCAGTGGGTCGGCGACGCTCCCGTGGTCGCGCACAACATCGCCTTCGACCTCCCGTACGTCATGCGGCACCTGCCAAACGACGTGCAGTGGGAGCCGAAGGTCTTCGATACCCTGGAGCTCGGTTACCAGCTCTACCCGGACGCGGGCGCCTGGAAGCTCGGCGACCTCGTCCGTTTCGTGTTCGGCCGCGACCACGCCGCCGCCCATCGTGCGATGCCGGACGCCGAAGCCACCGCCGAGCTGTTCCTGCACTTCACCCAGGGTCTCGCCGAGCGCCTCGACGCGCTGCGCCAGGACATCGCCACCGAGGTGCGCCGCGCTCGCGAGCACTACGACCGCTCGGAGCAGGGCGACCGGCTCGAGGACATCCGTCGCCGCCACGGCATCGGCTCTGCGCTCATGGACGTGGTCACGAAGTCGACGGTCCGGGAGCTCGTGCTGAGCGAAAACATCCGGATCGACGGCCGCGACACCTCGACCGTCCGCCCGATCAGCGTGGAGGTCGGCTTCCTGCCGCGCACCCACGGCTCCGGGCTCTTCCAGCGCGGCCAGACCCAGGCGCTGTCGATCGCGACCCTCGGCCCGTCGAGCGACGTCCAGCGCATGGACACGATCTCGCCGGACACCGAGAAGCGCTACATGCACCACTACAACATGCCGCCGTACTCGGTCGGCGAGGCTCGCTTCATGCGCGGGCCCGGCCGTCGCGAGATCGGCCACGGTGCGCTCGCCGAGCGAGCCCTCATGCCGGTGCTGCCGAGCGCCGAGGAGTTCCCGTACGTCATTCGCGTCGTGAGCGAGGTCGTCAGCTCCAACGGCTCGACCTCGATGGCCTCCACCTGCGGCTCGACCCTCGCCCTCATGGACGCCGGCGTGCCGATCAAGGCACCGGTCGCCGGCGCGGCGATGGGGCTGATCACCGACAAGGAGACTGGCCGCTACGCCGTCCTGACCGACATCACCGGCAAGGAAGACGCCTATGGCGACATGGACTTCAAGGTGACCGGCACCGCCGAAGGCGTCACGGCGCTCCAGATGGACATCAAGGTGAGCGGGATCACCACCGAGATCATGCGCGACGCGCTGCAGCAGGCCCACGCGGCCCGCATGCACATCCTGGGCAAGATGAACGAGGTCATCAGCACCAGCCGCGATGAGCTCAGCCAGTACGCCCCGCGCATCACGACCCTGAAGATCCCCGTCGACAAGATCCGCGACGTCATCGGCGCCGGCGGCAAGGTGATCCGCCAGATCACCGCCGAGACCGGGACGCAGATCAACGTCGAGGACGACGGCACGATCCAGATCGCCGCGACGAGCGGCGAGGCCGCCCAGAAGGCGATCGCCTGGATCGAGGGCCTGACCAAGGACGTCGAGGTCGGCAAGGAGTACCTCGGCAAGGTCACCCGGATCATGAACTTCGGCGCCTTCGTCGAGATCCTGCCCGGCAAGGAGGGACTGGTCCACATCAGCCAGCTCGCCGACTACCGGGTGCCGCGGGTCGAGGACGTGGTCAGCATCGGCGACGAGCTGATGGTCGTCGTCACCGAGATCGACCGCATGGGACGCGTCAACCTGAGCCGCCGCGCGGCGATGGAGCGTCACATGGCCAAGGCCGGCACGAGCAGCTGAACCGCATCGGCCGCGCGCGATGGGCACCGCGAGCGAGCCGGCCGGAGGCACGGCGGCGCTGGCGCAGGTCGCGGACGAGGTCCGTGGCTGCACGCGCTGTCCGCTCGCCGCGCGTCGTGCCCGCACGGTCCCTGGCGAGGGCAACGTCCTGAGCGACGTCCTCCTCGTCGGGGAGGGACCGGGCGCCCGCGAGGACGCCACCGGCCGGCCGTTCGTCGGACCGGCCGGGCAGCTCCTCGACGAGCTGCTCGCGTCCATCGGCTGGCAGCGTGGCGACGTGTTCATCACCAACGTGGTGAAGTGCCGGCCCCCGGGCAACCGCGACCCGGAGCCCGGGGAGATCGCCGCCTGCGGCGCCTACCTCGCCCGGCAGGAAGCGGCGCTGGATCCGGCGGTGGTGGTCACGCTCGGTCGCCATTCGCTCCAGCGCTATCTGCCCGGCTCCCGGATCGGCGCCGTCCATGGCGGGCTCCGTCGCTCCTACTCAGGCCTCCACGTCTTCCCGATGTACCATCCTGCTGCGGCACTGCACCAGGCCTCGCTGCGTGAAACGCTGTTCAACGACATGCGAGGGCTGCCCGCGGCGCTGCTGGCAGCCCGCCAGGCGCTCGAGGAGGAGCGCACGGCAGCCGTCCAGGTGGAAGCGGCGGTGAGCCCGGTCGAACCTCGTCCGGTCCCCGTCGACGACGCCCAACAGATGACCCTCTTCCAGGAGCACTGAATGTCCGGATCTCTGCGCATCATCCCGCTCGGCGGGCTCGGCGAGGTCGGCAAGAACATCACCCTCATCGAGGTCGACGGCGAGATCCTCGTCGTCGACTGCGGCCTCGCGTTCCCCGAGCCTGAGATGCTCGGGATCGATCTCGTCATCCCCGACGCGACCTACCTCGCGGAACACCGCGACCGGGTGAGCGGGATCGTGCTGACCCACGGACACGAGGATCACACCGGATCGCTGCCGTACGTCCTGCCCAAGATCCCCGGCACCCCGATCTACGCCACGCGCCTCACACAGGGACTCGTTCAGGGCAAGCTCCGCGAGCACAAGCTCCTCGACTCGACGCCGCTCCACGTGGTCGAGCCCGGGGTCGAGTTCTCGGTCGGCTCGTTCCGCATCACGCCGTTCCGCGTGAACCACTCGATCCCGGACGGGGTCGGGTACGCCATCGAGACGGCGTACGGCACCATCGTGCACACCGGCGACTTCAAGTTCGACCACACCCCGCCCGACGGGCGGCGCGCCGACCTCGGCCTCATCGCTGCTATCGGGAACAAGGGGGTCGACTTCCTCCTCTCCGACTCGACGCGTGCCGAGAAGGACGGCTACACGCTGTCAGAGTCGACAGTGGGGGAGAGCCTCCATCGGCTCGTCGGCGAGGCGCCGGGACGCGTCATCGTCGCCACCTTCGCCAGCAATATTGGCCGCGTCCAGCAGGTGATCGACGCCGCCTGGGCACACGGCCGCAAGATGGTCGCGCTCGGTCGGAGCATGGAGCAGAACACCGCCATCGCCCTCGACCTGGGCTATCTCGACGCGCGCGACGGGACGCTCGTCAAGAAGGAGCAGCTCCAGCGGCTCCACAAGGAGGAGCTGGTGGTGATGACCACCGGCTCGCAGGGTGAGCCGATGAGCGGCCTGACCCGAATGAGCAACCGCGACCACCGCAACATCAACATCGAGCCCGGCGACACGGTGATCGTCTCGGCCAGCCCGATCCCCGGCAACGAGGAGGCGGTCGCCAAGACGATCGACAACCTCTTCAAGGAAGGCGCGATGGTGCACTACGAGCCGATCGTGCACTGTCACGTCTCCGGGCACGCGTCGCGCGAGGAGCTCAAGCTCATGCTCGGCCTCGTCAGGCCGAAGCACTTCATCCCGATCCACGGCGAGTACCGGATGCTCGTGCAGCACGCGCTCCTCGCCGAGGGAGCCGGCGTCGACGTCGACAAGATCTTCGTGCTCGAGAATGGCCAGGTCGTCGAGCACGACGGCGACCGCGCACGGATGTCCGGGACGGTGCAGGCCGGGGCGGTCCTGGTCGACGGGATCGCCGCGATCGACGGGATCGACGGCGTCGTGCTCCGCGATCGGCGCATGCTCGCCTCGGACGGGGTGGTGATGGTCGCCCTCACGGTCGACGTCAAGACCGGCCAGCTCATCGGCCATCCGGACCTCGTCAGCCGCGGATTCCTGTCCGATCCCGAGGATCCGATGATGGCTCGCGCCCGCGATCACCTGGTCCAGGCCCTTCAGCAGTCCCGCGAGGACCAGCACACGGCCGAGCCGGGCTTCGTGAAGACGAAGACCCGCGACACGCTCAGCCGGTTCTTCCACCAGCAGACCAAGCGTCGGCCGATGATCCTGCCGATCGTCCTGGAGGTCTGACCGGCTCGTGGCCACTCGACGACGAACGACGCCTCGTCGCCGGACCACGCGGCGCCGGACGAGGAAGACGCCCCTCGTCCTGAGCGGGCGCTTCCTCCGGGAGGGGCTCGCCCTCGTCCTGCTGTTCCTCGCGATCATCAGTGTCATCGCCCTGTTCGCACCGGACGCCGGCGCGATCGTGCGGCCGTGGGAGAAAGTGCTGTCGTGGCTGCTCGGGTGGGGGATCGCCTTCGCCGCGCCGCTGCTCGCCGGCTTCGCCGTCATGCTGTGGATGAAGACGATGCCCGCCGAGCGCTGGATGGCCGCATCGGGCGCCGCGCTCGTGGCGCTGGCCTTCCTCGGCATGTTCCACCTTGCGGTCGGGGGGAGCTCGGAGGCCGTCGAGACCGGAGAGGGCGGCGGTGCCCTCGGCTTCGCGGTGAGCAGCGTGATCTCGACCGCGGTCGGGGGCGTCGGCGCCTGGATCGTGCTCTTGCTGCTGGCTGTCGTCGGCCTGCTGCTCTACTTCAACATGACGATCGGCGACCTCATCGCCGGCTACCTGGCCGATCGCGACGAGCGTGTCGCGCGCGAGGCCGAGGCGGCACGGCGTGCCGCGGGCCGTCGTCCGCGCGCCGTCCCGGAGCCGCCTGGCGTGGCGAGCACCGAGATGGAGGCGCGTCACGGCCTCATCGACCGCATGCGCGACCGGCTCGCCGGGGCGCACGACGCCGAGGAGGAGCCGCCGCTCATCGTCCGCCGCGAGCGCCCCGCCACGAATGGCAACGGCAGGCCGCGGCCCACCGCGCCGACAGCCATGGCCCAGGAGCCGGACCTCGACGGCGGTGACGCCTCGACGGTCGCCAAGCCGTCGATCGAGGAGCTCGAGCACGAGGAGGTTGCCCATCTCGCCGAGGCGGCCGCTGGGGAGGTGGCCGATGCGGCGCTCGAGACCGTCGAGCGCGTCTGGGAGCTGCCGCCGATCGACCTGCTGGAGGATGCGCCGGAGTCATCGGCCGCCCAGCTCGACCTGAGCGCCAAGGGCCGGCGGATCCGGGAGACGCTCGCGCACTTCGGCATCGGCGTGAAGGTGGCCCGCATTCAGGAGGGCCCGGTGGTGACCCAGTACGCGCTGGACGTGGATCCGGGCATCAAGCTGAGCCGGATCGAGGGGCTGGCCGACAACCTGGCGCTCGCGCTCTCGGCGCGCAGCATCCGGATCGAGGCGCCGATCCCCGGCGAGCCGTACGTCGGCGTCGAGATTCCGAATGCGGCCTTCGACCTCGTGACGCTCAAGGAGGTGCTGGCGAGCCGTAACTTCGCGGAGATGAGCGAGCGTTCCAAGCTCGCCTTCGCCCTCGGGCAGGACGTGGCCGGGCAGCCGTTCAGCGCAGACCTGTCGAAGATGCCGCACCTGCTCATCGCCGGCGCCACAGGCTCGGGGAAGAGCGTCTGCGTCAACGCGATCATCGACAGCTTCCTGATGAACGCGACGCCGGCCGAGGTGAAGCTCATCCTCATCGACCCGAAGCGCGTCGAGCTGGCCCAGTACAAGGGCATCCCGCACCTGCTGTGCGAGGTGATCGTGGAGACGGACAAGGCCGTCAACGCCCTGAAGTGGACGGTCGGGACCATGGAGAGCCGTTATGCGGAGTTCGCGGCTCGCGGCGTGCGCAACATCGCCGGCTATAACGAGGCGCTGCGCCCCGGCCAGCCGCGGATGCCGTACATCGTCATCGTCATCGACGAGCTCGCCGACCTGATGATGGTGTCGGCCTACGAGGTGGAGTCGACGATCACTCGCATCGCCCAGCTGGCGCGGGCGACCGGCATCCACCTCGTCGTCGCCACCCAGCGGCCATCGGTCCAGGTGATCACCGGCCTGATCAAGGCGAACATCCCGAGCCGCATCGCCTTCGCCATGACGTCGGGCATCGACTCGCGCACGATCCTCGACACCATCGGCGCCGAGGACCTGCTGGGGCGCGGCGACATGCTCTACCAGCCGATCGACGCGCCGCGCGCCGTCCGCCTCCAGGGCGTCCTCGTGACCGACCCGGAGATCGAGTCCGTCGCGCGCCACTGGCGGGGGCAGGGCGGTCCGCAGTACCGGCCCGAGATCACCGCCGTCAAGCGGGGCGGCAAGGGCGGCGGCACGCCCGGCGAGGATGACGAGGACGACGACGCCGATGCGCTCTTCAGCCAGGCGGTGGACATCGTTCGCCGCAGTGACAAGGCGTCGGCCTCGCTCCTCCAGCGACGCCTGCGGATCGGCTACGCCCGCGCGGCGCGCATCCTCGACCAGATGGAGGACCGCGGGATCGTGGGGCCGGCCGATGGCAGCCGATTCCGCGAGGTCCTCGTCACCAGCGACGGCTGGGGCGGGGACATCGCCCCGGACGAGGACGAGGGGTGACCGACCAGGCCCATCGGCTCGGGGAGGTGCTTCGCGCCGCCCGCGAGGCCAAGGGCGTCGACCTGCCGCGGGTCGAGCGCGAGACCAAGATTCGCGAGCGCTACCTCTCGGCGCTCGAGCGCGGCGAGTATCGGGAGCTCCCGGGATCGGTCTACACCAAGGGCTTCCTGCGCAACTACGGGGCGTACCTCGGGCTCGACCCGGAGTACCTCATCGACCTCTATCGGCTCGAGACGACCGCCGCCGCCGAGCGCCCATCGGCGCCGACCCCGCCACGACCCCTCGCCGGTCGTCGTTCGCGTGCGTTCGTCGTCACTCCCGGCGCCGTGGTGGCGGGCATACTCACCATCCTCGTCGGCGCGTTCATCGCCTATCTCGGCTATGGGCTCGTCAACTTCGCCCGAACGCCCGAGCTGCGGATCACCGATCCGGCCGGAAATGTCAGCAACCATCGAGACCTGTCGATCACGATCCGGGGCATCACCGCGGCAAACGCCACCGTGAGGGTGAGCAACCTGACCGAGAACCCGACGGTGCTGGCCGACGACGCTGGCGCATTCGAGGTCACCGTGCGTCTCCTGCCCGGGTCGAATGTGGCCCGCCTCACCGCGCACGACCCGGTCACCGGCCGCGACTCGGAGATCGAGGAGCGCACGATCGTGGTGGCCACCGACCCGGAGTCCTCGCCCTCGGCCCCCGCCGCGGCCCTGGAGGTGAGCGAACCGGCCGATGGGGCGAGCGTCGGCGGCGAGGTGGCCATCGGCGGCAGTGCCCGGGCCGGCGCGGCCGTGACCGTCAACGCGGTCCTCGTCGAGGCGCCGAGCCTCACCTTCGCCATCACCGACGCCGCGGGCCAGGCGATCGACCTCGACCCGGCCGACCCGGCGCCCCCGGACCCGGTGACGGTCACCGCCGACCCCGCCGGCGCCTTCGCCGCCATCCTGTCGCTCGCCCCGGGCACGTGGGAGCTCACCATCGTCACCGACGGATCCGCGCCGGTGGTGCACACGGTCATCGTGGGCCAGCCGGCCGGCCTGCGCGCCACGCTCTCGATCGACGGAGCCGACTCGTACGTCGAGCTCGACGAGGACGGCAGCGCGGCCGAGGAATCGGGCTCGATCGCCTCCGACGGCGACGAGATCACCCTGGAGGCGGAGGAGGCCCTGCGGATCCGAGTCGGCAACGCCGGCGCGGTGCGTCTCACCGTCAACGGCGTCGCGCTGGGCGTCATCGGCGGCGACGGCGCGGTCGTGGAGTGGCGCATCCAGCGGGTCGGTGGCTGAGACGGCCGCCCGGAGCACGCAGAGAAGCACGAAGATGGGGACGACATGGCAGCTGATTCATCGTTCGACGTGGTGAGCGACTTCGACCAGCAGGAGCTGGTCAATGCGCTCGATCAGGCGCGACGCGAGATCGCGACGCGCTACGACTTCAAGGGCAGCAAGGTCGGCTTCGAGCTGGGCAAGGAGGCGATCATCCTGACCGCCGACGACGACTACCGGGCCGGCTCCGCGAAGGACCTCCTCGAGTCGAAGGCGGTTCGCCGCGGGCTGAGCCTGAAGATCTTCGACTGGGGCAAGATCGAACCGGCCGGCGGGTCGACGGTTCGCCAGGAGGTCAAGCTCCGCCGCGGACTGACAAGCGAGCAGGCGAAGGAGCTCTCGAAGCGTATCCGCGAGCAGTTCCCGAAGACGAAGCCGACCATCCAGGGCGACGCCGTCCGCGTCTCGGCGAAGTCGAAGGACGAGCTCCAGGCGGTGATCGCCGACCTCAAGGCGCTCGACTACCCGGTCGCGCTCCAGTTCCAGAACTACCGCTGAGTGCGTCGGGGCCGATGAGACCACCGACCGATGACCAGCTCGTCGCGGCGGCTCGGCGGCTCGGGCGGAACCTCACCGAGCGCGGGTGGCAGATGGCCACCGCTGAGTCGTGCACCGGCGGGATGGTCGGCCACGTCATCACCCAGGTGCCGAAGTCGAGCGACCACTTCCTGGGCGGGATCGTCAGCTACTCCGATGCCGTGAAGGAGGAGCTGCTCGGCGTCTCGCCCGCGCTGATCGGCCAGGCGGGTGCCGTCTCGGCCGAGGTGGCCGAGGCGATGACCCTCGGCGTCCTCGCGCGGTTCCCGATCGCTCGGCTGGCGGTGGGGGTCACCGGCATCGCCGGGCCTGACGGGGGATCCGACGAGAAGCCGGTCGGCCTCACCTACATCGCCGCCGCTCTGCGCCACGGCCCGGCCACGGTCGAGCGGCACCTCTGGTCGCACGACCGCGACGGGAACAAGCGCGCCTCCGTGCTCGCGGCGCTCGAGCTCGCCGCGCGGCTGGCGGCGAAGGCACCGGAATGATCCGGGCCGGAGAGCGCATCCACGTCATCGGCATCGCCGGGTCCGGAGCGGCGGGCGCCGCCATCCTGCTCCACCACGCCGGCGCGATCGTCGACGGGTGCGACCTCGACGCGCCGTCGCCGTACACCCCACCGCTCGACGCGGCCGGCATCCGGTACGCGCTCGGCCACGATCCCGCCCACCTCGCCGGGGTCGATCGCGTGGCCATCAGCCCGGCGCTGCGCGCGGTACCCGACCACCAGGAGCTGCTGGCCGCCACGGCCGCCGGCACCCCGGTTCTCACCTGGCAGGCGCTCCTCGGCGAGCTCATGGCCGCTCCGGGGCGGATCGGCCTGGGGGTCACCGGCACCCACGGGAAGTCGACCACGACCGCCCTGCTGGGGCATCTCCTCGTCACCGCCGGCCTGGATCCGACCGTGGAGGTCGGAGCCTTCATCGATGGCTGGGGCGCATCGGTCCGGGTCGGTCGTGGCGCGCCGCTGCTGGTCGAGGCGGACGAGTTCGGCGACAACTTCCTCAACTACCACCCGGCCGCCGCCATCGTCACCAACGTGGAGATGGACCATCCCGACTATTTCGCCGATGCGGGGGCCGTAACCGACTCGTTCGAGCGCTTCGTGCGCGGCATGGGAACGCACCCTGCCCTCAACGGCCGCCAGCTCGTCATCAGCGCCGATGATGCGGGCGCGACCGAGCTCGTCGGCCGCCTGCGCGGCTGGGAGGGCCGCATCCTGCGCTACGGGCCCGGTGGCGAGCTCGAGGCCACCGCGATCGAGCTGGGCCGGCTGGGAACGAGCTTCACCCTGTTCGACCGGCGGTGGACGAGCACGCTCGCCGGCATGCACAACGTGAAGAACGCGACCGCCGCGCTCATCCTGGGGCGCACGCTCGGGGCCGATCTCGAC
>Ga0268386_10004247_pt1 | contig 10520 bp, 11 predicted proteins | sample RVTome_15_FD_200260 | JGI IMG/M metagenome (GOLD analysis project Ga0268386, IMG submission 200260) | Soil microbial communities from uranium-contaminated site in the Upper Colorado River Basin, Wyoming, United States - RVT150D86... ... | reverse complement strand
CCGTACCCGATGATCTCTTGGTCGCTGCCGCCCCAGAATCTGCCTTCCCACATGACCCTGGATCGGTCGGACAAGATGCTCGAGATCAGCTCATCGAGCCGCTCCATGTCATCGCGGACGTCTGCCGGCAATGATGCGATGTGCTCGGCTGGGGGCCTCTGCGTCTTCTCCATCGTTGTCCCTTTCGTCATGGGAATGAGAGGCTGTCATCTTCGGGTCACCGGTACCGATGCATGAACAGCCGCAACCAGTCTGTCAGGAGAGGTCACGCCCAGGTGACTGTGATCGACTGCGTGACTCCCGGCAAGGGCAGCGATGCCGCCTCGGCTTCAATTGCCTCCCGATCCCGGCGGGTCAGGGGTTGCCAGGGCTGGATGGTCATGTGGTGTTGCAAGCGTCGCCAGGTCCCGATGATCTCGCCGTCGACGAGGACGGCACCAGGCCAGACACGGGAGGTCCAGAGCTGACTCCTGTGGGCCGCATCGGGAACGAGCAGTTCGCGGTCCTCACCCTGTAACAGGTAATAAGCGTCACCGCTGGGGAGCAGCCGTGTTGAAGGCGGCACGTCTGCGGACCGGAAAGCCGACTCGTCGGTGGCGAGGATCCATGCCGCACCCATGGGTGTTCCCACTGCGATCAGTTCACGGCCGAGCGACTCGAAAACGCCAGATGCCGGCTTGGGGCGTATCCCGGCCCACCAAGCGAAGGAATTGGGTGTGGCCGGGCCGAAGATATGCAAATAGCGCCGCGCCAGCTCGAGCCGGCCGTCGAATGGGTCGACTTCCGGTGCGGATACGCTCCAGATGAGCGGTTGTCTGGCGCCATCCCAGTAGATGAGGAACCTGCCAGTCGGTGCTGCGTATCGGAGTGCGTTGGGATGGAGGCCGACGATGCGAGCAGCATCCCGACAGTCCATTTGCTCGCCACCGAGAGCTGCCTCCAATCGGTCGGCCACGTCTTCGGCTCTCAATCGGGCACTCCCCTCGACTGGTAGACGTCCAAGTGTGAACACGGCCAGGTCGCGCTGGGCGATCACAAACGCGCTGTAGCGGGGTCCCCAGACTTGAACCAGTGGCGGCTCTTCCCACGTCTCAGGACCCGTTCCCGATACACGGGCGTGAATCGACAACAACGCTGCTCTTGGCATGCTGTCCTGGAGCCCGGCGGTCGCAGCCAACTCCAGGGAACGGAATGTTCGGGGAAGCCTCTCGTCCAGAGCCGATACCTTCACCCGGTGAGTCAGGATCTGCTGACGGGAAAGTTCGAGCACTCGACTACCCGCCTAGTTTCGCCGGAATGGAAGTCGCAGCCGTCGTGGCGGCAATCCTGCTGGTCATCCTTGCAGTGTTCCAGCTCGCCCTCGCATTTGGTGCGCCAGGTGGTGCTGCCGCCTGGGGTGGAACCCATCCAGGGGTCCTCCCTGCCCGACTTCGGGTAGGGAGTGCGGTAGCGGGTCTCCTCTTCTACCCGCTGCTGATGCTGACTGTCCTCGACTCAGGTGGTGTGGTCAGTATTGGATGGGACCTCTCGCCGGTCTGGCTGTGGGTCCTCACGGGCTTCTTCGTGATCGGGACCCTGATGAATCTTCTGTCCCGATCCAAAGTTGAGCGGATCTGGGGTCCGGTGAGCCTTGTCATTGCCATCTGTTGCGGCGTCATCGCGGCAGGAATCTGAGCGACCAGAGCGCGCCAGGGTGTCGAGCTCCCCCTGAACCCCGACGTCCTTTCATTATCGTCAGTCACTCCGTGGGGCATGTCCGTCGTGATCTGGCGTGGGTCGATGATCCTCTTGAGCGCCTGGAGCTCACAATCAGTGATGAACCCGCTGCCACGGCAACAGGAAGGTCGCCTCCGGTAGCTTTCGGGGATGGATGCGGCCCTGGTCGGTGGGGACACCGAGTTAGCCGCCCTGATCACCTCGATAAAGAAGGGCCATGGGGCGGTGTTGGTGGGTCCTGCCGGCATCGGGAAGACACGTCTGGTCCTGGAAGCGACCAGCGGCCTGAAGCGACAGGTCTGGTGGATGGCAGTGTCGGTTGACTCTGCTTCGATCCCATATGGCGCTTTTCATCCACTGGTCCGCGAATTGGGTGAGGCACGTCAGCATTCTCCGTGATCCGTCACGGTTTCGCAGGAGGACCTTCTCCGGGCGTTCTTGTCGTCGACGACGCCCACCATGTCGACCAGGCCTCGGCCGCGACTTGGGTCGGGCAATGGCCGCATCCAAGAGACCGAGGTCTCTCACCGGCCCCAGGCCGAGACGACGCACCAAACCAAGGAGGTCTTCGAGGGTGGGATACTCGACTGCCGTCACCCACAGCCGAGTCGGTCGAGGACGTCACCCCACCGCTCCACCATGCTGCGACTCGAGATCGGTCTGGCCGATCTCGCGGTGCGGCTGGGCAAACGTAACAGTGCACTCACCATCATCGGATTGATCGAGAAGCGGGTCGATGGTTGCGGCGACAAGGCAGACCTGAACGACTGGATCAGGGATTGTGACGCCCAAGTCGAGTTCCGGGAGTTGCTGGCGCTCTATGAACGATGTGTGGCAACACTTCCTCTGCCCTACTCGTTCGGATCGGGGTAGGAGCACGCAACGGAGAAAGTTGTCTCCGCGCAAGGGACCGACCACGGCGATGAGAGAGCTGCGGACGCCGGACCGCTTTTCACCAACCGACAACAAGGACTCCTAGCCTCTGCCGCCTGCCACCCGTCAACACCTTGGGCACGGCGGATGGGTCAGTCGTTAACGGTCCAGACGGGATCCCCATTCTCCAGAGAGGCGCATACCCTCTTGGGTGTGCGGGAGCGGCGGCATTCGACGCCATCACGGGAGTCGTGATCTCGTAGTCAGTCGACTCGGGCTGTCCCGCCTGCGACCATGAGCCGCGACAAGCAGGGCGGCCATACACAAGCGGAGACCCCTTCGCCCCCGCGATGCCCCAAGGGGTCTCCCACCTAGACTGCCTGGGTGGCGCTCCTCGAGGTCGACGGTGTGGTCAAGCGGTTCGGAGGGGTGACCGCAGTCAACCGGTTCTCGTTGTCCGTCGAGGCGGGACAGCGGATGGCCCTGATCGGGCCCAATGGCGCCGGGAAGTCCACCCTGATGAACGTGCTCTCCGGACTGCACCACCCCGACGAGGGCGAGATCCGGTTCGACGGCCACTCGATTCACAGACTGGATCCCCCGCGTATTTCCCTCTCCGGTGTTGGGAGGACCTTTCAGATCCCCCGCATCTTTCGCCGTCTCACCGTAGGGGACAACGTGCTGGTCCCGGTTGCCCACTCCGGCGAGGTCAGCGGCCACGTGCGAAACCGGGTCAGGGAACTACTGGCACTGGTCAACCTTGAAGACAAGGCCGGACAGTACGCGAGTGAGCTGTCGGGCGGCCAGCAGAAGCTGCTCGAGTTGGCCCGGGCTCTCATGGCCCAACCGAAGCTTGTCCTCATGGATGAACCGTTCGCCGGAGTGCATCCAGAGCTGAAACGCACACTCATCGATGCCATCAGGTCCACCAACGAGGAGCAGGGGACCACGTTTCTCATCGTGAGCCATGAGATGCCGGTGGTCTCAGCGCTGTGTGAATGGGTAGTAGCGATGCACCTGGGAGCGAACTTCCTCGCCGGCGATCCCGACCAGGTGCTCGACGACGAGCGGCTGGTCGACATTTACCTGGGAGGGGAGGCAGACGATGCTGATTCGTTGTGAGAACCTCACCGTCGCCTACTACGCGGACATCCACATCCTCCTGGGTGTGAGCATGGAGGCGGAGGAAGACAGGATCACCTGCATCATCGGGCCCAACGGCGCCGGGAAGTCCACGCTCCTCAAGACGCTCTTCGGCTACCTGGTGCCCCGGTCCGGCAAGGTGTATCTCGACGGCCGAGACATCACCGCCCTTCCCGCCCAGGATCGCATGCGGATGGGGATCGGATACGTCGACCAGTTACACAGCGTCTTCCCAGAGATGTCGGTGGACGAGAACCTGGAATTGGGCGCCTGGACCTTCCGACGCGATCAAGCCCGCATCGAAGAGGCCAAGGACAGGGTCTACGAGCAGTACCAGGTGCTCTCGGAGCGTCGGCTGGTGCAAGCGGGGCTCCTCTCTGGTGGAGAGCAGAGGATGCTGGAGATCGCCCGGATCCTCATGCCCGACCCGTCGCTGATACTACTGGACGAGCCCTCGGCCGGCTTATCGCCCAAGATCACCCGGGAGATCTACGACGACATCATCAGGCTCAAGGAGATCGGCAAGACCATCCTCCTCGTCGACCAAAACCTGAGGTCGGCGGTTCCCCGTAGCGACTATCTCTATGTGATGGAGTTTGGAGAGATCAGCGCCCACGGGCCCACAGCCGAACTCGGGGACGATCTGAGGACCATCGTCTCCGACTGGCTATCCGTTACTTGAGCCTGGCCCGCAGCCAGGGCACCCGGTCTTCGACGAACCCGACGATCCCTCGGGGCATCCAAAGCACCACAATCACCAGGACCACCCCAAACATCGGCAGGTATAGATAGGGGAAACGCACCCAGAGGAAGTCACGCACCAGGTAGAGCACTCCCCCGCCCAGGATCGGCCCGATGACGGTGCCTGCCCCACCGAGGAATACGCCGGCCACCATTTCCACAGTCACGACGTTGGCGAACACGAGCTCGTTCGAGGTGAAAGCGACGAACCAGTAGTCGATCGACCCGGCGGTAGCGGCGACATATGCCGATACGGCGAAGGCGGCCAGCTTGTATCGCGTGGTGCGCACGCCCATCACCGACGCCGCCACCTCGTCGTCGCGGATGGACTTGAGCCCCACACCGAAGCGGGAGTTCCCCAGCCACACGGTGAAGGCGATCACCACCAACAGCAGCCCGACCATGCCGTAGTAGGCGGTGTGCGGGTCGTAGATCTCGGGACTAGGGATGCCAAAGGCGCCGCCGGCGAAGTCACGGGGGAGGTTGAGGACGATCAGACGGGTGGCGGCATTGAACGAGAGCATGGCGATGGCGAAGTAGGCGCCGCGCAGTCGCAGGGCGGGCAGGCCCACCACAACCGCGATCGCCGCCACCAGCAGGGGGCCGATGAAGACCCACAGCGGCACCGGAATGCCGATTCCCAGCATGCCGATTGCAATTCCGGCCACGTAGGTGCCGAGTCCGTAGAAGACGACGTGTCCGAAGTCGATATATCCGGTGTACCCGGTGATCAGGTTGAGACTGAGGGCGAGGACTATGGCCTTTATCAGGTTGAACCAGAACACCAGGGAGGCCCCGGGCAGCAGCGGTTGCAGCGCGAGTACGAACGCGGCGACCACCCCGGCTCCTATCAGCACCAGGTTCACGGTCCGGGCCGGGTCTCTCCCCTCGATGAGGAGCGGCCTCTCCTCGACGGTCTTCATCGGGATCGCAGCGGCTTGAACAGTCCCTGGGGACGCACAATGAGCACCAGGAACAGCAGGACGAAAGCCACCGCCGGGGATAGGGAGAAGGTGATCCAGAGGGTGGACATGCTCTCGGCCAGCCCGAGTACGATCCCCGCCACCAGGGCGCCCAGCGGATTGCCCAGGCCGCCCAAGACCACGACGGCAAATGAGCGTCCGGCGTAGGCCACCCCCAGGGATGGACTGAGCGGGCTGATCATTGCGATCAGGGCCCCGGCCACTCCGGCGTAGGCCAGGGCGATACCGAACGAGACCGCCGACACCTGGTCGGGATCGATCCCCAGGGCTCTTGCCGCATTGCGACTCTGGGCCACGGCGCGGATCGCCTTGCCCCAGTAGGTCTTCCGGAAGAACCAGAGCAACCCCAGCACCAGGCCCCCACCGATCAGGAATGCCGCCAGTCGGGTCCCGGGCACGGTCAGGCCCGCGATCTGCAATGTCGGAAGTGGGATGGGCAGGGAGCGGAAGTCCGAGCCCCAGAAGTAGGCGGCGATGCCATAGACGATGGCGGAGATCCCGAAGAAGAGGACCAGGGACATCAACTCGACCTCGCTACGGCGGATGAGATGGCGGACGAGGAATCGGTACAATCCCATGCCGAGGAGGAATCCCACCGGGATGAGCAGTACGAGCGCCAGGAACGGGGGCAGGGTCTGCAAGGACACCATCACCCAGGTCATGTAGGCGAAGAAGATGAGCATGTCGCCATGTGCAACGTTCACCACCGACATGACCCCCCATACCAGGCCCAAGCCGAGGGCGGCTATCCCGTAGACGCCCCCGATGAGGAGGCCGTTGAGGAGGACTTGAGCTTCCATCGGCGCCTAGTCCACAAGTCTCGCCTCAAGGCCCTCTGCTCATCTATTCGTTCGCCGGGTAGACCGCCTCGGCATTGGCGAACTCGGTTGGAGCCACGATCACCTTCTTCCCGTCCTGCCACTGGATCGTCACCATGTCGTGACCGACCTGGATGAGGGTCTCCGGGTCGATTGCATATCCGCCACCGAATGTTTGGATGTCCAGCTCTTTGAAGGCATCGATCACCGCCGCCGTGTCCAGGGTGCCGGCGTTTTCGATCGCCTGCATCAAGGCAAGCCCTGCGTGGAACACCAGGCCGCCGCGGTAGTCGGGCTCGTATCCGAACTCGTCAGCGAACTGCTGGGTGAACTCCTCCGGTGTGATCTTGGGGCCGACCCAGTTGTCCGCATCGAAAGCCGCCGGGTCCACAGCCTGTGAGGTCTCCCATTGGGCTGGACCGAAGGTGGCCCGAGCAGACTCACCCAGCTCGTCCCACCAATCGGTGGTGGCCGCACCCGAGCCGAACGATGCTGCCATCGGGGTGATGCCCAGCTCGTCCATCTGACGGGCGGCGAGAGCGCCGTCTTGGAAATGAGCCGAGACCAGGATGACGTCAGGGTCGGTGGCCCAAGCCTGGGTCAGGATGGGGGAGAGGTCGGTGGCTTCGACCGGGTACTTGTCGAAAAACACAACCTCCAGCCCCAAGTCCTCCGCCTTGGCCTTGGCCCCTTCCGCCTCGGACACTGTGAACGGGTCGTCCTTGTACACGATGGCCACGGTCTCGGCGGCGGGCTCGGCCTCCGCCACGAAGTCGAGCAGGCTGTGGTCGTACTGGCTGGCTGGGGTGTAGACACCGACCACCCGGGTGAATCCCTGAGTCCAGATGTCGTCGGAGCTGGCACCCCAGGCCATCGTCGCCACGTCGAGTTGTTCCATCAGCGGTGCCTGAGCGAGGGTCAATCCCGAGGAATACGAAGCGAACATGAAGTGCGCGCCATCCTCTTGGACCAGCTTCTCGAAGAGACGTAGGGCGGTGTCCTTGTCACTGCGGTCGTCGCCATAGACGATCCGCACCGGGAGCAATGTGCCGCCGACGTCGATTCCGCCCTTCTCGTCGTTCACCCAGTCGGCCCACATGTTGAGGCCGTCGAGTCCCTGCTTGCCCAAGGCCTCATACTGACCCGTCAGTGACGCGGGGATACCGATCACAATCTCCTCGGGCAGCTCCTCGGCCTCCCCGGCAGTGGTGGTAGCCCCCTCCCCGGCAGTGGTGGTAGCCCCCTCCCCGGCAGTGGTCGTAGGAGCCTCGGGCAGCTCCTGTCCGCCGTCTTCCCCGCACGCGGCTATCAGCATGGAGAGGGCGAGGAAGATGGCCAGCGACGTCCGACTCATGACTCAAACCTTTCGCTCGTGTTCGAAGCTCATGGCTTCGAAGATGGCAACTATACGCGGGTCCCTCGTCGGCGTGCCTGGGGATCTTCTGATGTGTGATGCCATACTCGGCGCATGAAGATCGCGGTCCTCGGCGGCGACGGCATCGGGCCAGAGGTCACCGCCGAAGCAGTCCGGGTGCTTCGAGCGGTGGCCGGAGCAAGCGGGTTCGAAGCCGAGATCACAGATTTCTCCTGGGGCAGCACCTGGTACCTCGAGCACGGGGAGATGATGCCTGCCGACGCTTTGGACCAGCTCCAGCAGTTCGATGCCATTCTCCTCGGAGCCGTGGGTTCACCGCTGGTACTCGACCACATCAGCCTGCGGGAGATGCTGTTGCGGATCAGGTTCGGCTTCGACCAGTATGTCAATTTGAGGCCGGTCCGGCTGTTGCCCGGAGCCGTCTCGCCGTTGGCCGGGAACCATCGGATCGACGTCGTTTTCGTCCGGGAGAACTGCGAGGGTGAGTATGCGGGGCTGGGAGACCGCCTCTACCCGGGCACCTCCGAAGAGGTTGCCCTGCAGACTTCGGTGTTCTCCCGCCGGGGTGTGGAGCGTGTGATCAGATGGGCGTTCGATCACGCCCGCGATACCGGCCGCAACCGGGTAACCAGCGTCAGCAAGGGAAACGCTCTCAACTACAGCGCCGTCCTTTGGGACGAGATCTTCGCCCAAGTGGCCGCAGATCATCCCGACATCGAGGCAGACTCGGTGCTCGTCGACGCCGCTGCCATGTATCTGATAACCCGGCCGGAACGTTTCGACGTCGTGGTCGCCTCGAATCTCTTCGCCGACATCCTCACTGAGATTGGAGCGGCTCTCCAGGGAGGGCTGGGGCTCGCGGCCAGCGCCAATCTCAACCCGGAACGGGTATTTCCATCCATGTTCGAGCCCGTGCACGGCTCCGCCCCTGACATCGCCGGGAAGGGGATCGCCAACCCCGTGGGAGCCATCTGGAGCACAGCGTTGCTGCTCGCTCATTGTGGGTATCCGAGGGCGGCGGAGGCGGTGCTGGCGGGAATCGAGCATGTACTCGGCGAGAGCAGACTTGGCACGCCGGACATGGGCGGAACTTCCACCACCACTGAGGTGGGCAGCGCAGTGGCCGACAGGGCCGGTGAGCTCGTTTCTGCCTCGTCCTGAGACCTGAGGGCCAAACCCAAGGTACGGGACTAATTCGCAAGGTCAGATCCGTTCGGGCATTGATCGTCCATCTCCCGGGGGTCGACGCGAATCTCACGAGGGCGCCGTCTTCAACTACGATTTCCCAGGACGCCCAGGTTGGTTCTTTGGTCGGCGACCCTTGACCAACGCCGACGAATAGGGCAGAGTCCGCAATGGTGGCGTACCGGATGAATTGGGATCGTTTAGGAGCCGCGACCGGTATCGTCTTCGTCGTTCTCTTCGTCGTGGCACTCATCATCGGTGGACAGCCTGTAGATGAGGATGTCGTCGACTTCTTCCTGACCAACAGACAGCCACTCCTCACCCAGGCCTACCTGTACGGGCTGTCGATAGTCTTCCTCATCTGGTTCCTCGGTTCCGTACGTAGCCATCTGCGCCTCTCGGAAGGCGGAACCGGACGACTGTCCGCTGTCTCCTTCGCTGGCGGAATCATCTTCGTGACCGTGCTGTTGGTGAGCGGGATCGTGAACACTGCCCTTGCAGATGGGATCGCCAGGTTCTCCGATTCTGAGACGACCAGAGCGCTCTATGCCTTGGTGGTCCTCGCCAACGATGTGAACTGGTTCCCGCTGGCCGTCTTCACTGGAGCTGCGAGCCTGGTCGCCTTCCGCCACGATGCCTTTCCCCGCTGGTTGGCATGGTTGGGCGCCGCGCTTGCGCTTGCCGCGCCGGTTGGGGCTTTGGCGATAGTCGTCGACAACGGTCCGTTCACAAGTGGCGGCATCTTCAACGATATCGTCGCGCCTTTTCTCTTCCTCCTCTGGGTGGTCCTTCTGAGCATTGTTCTCATTCAAGAGGCCGGTCGCACTGACAAGCCATCCGCGCTCGACATGGGTACCTGACCCATCAAGGCAGACAACACTTGTTCATCGTCAACTCCGCACAGCCAGCGGATGAGTAGCCGCACAGCACGCGTCCTATCGCCCACGCATAACACGCGAGCGCAGCGCCTAAACGACCGATTCACCCACACCCGAGAACCGGCTGGGAGGGATGATTCCGTTAATACGGGCTCTCGGGTGATCCGGGAACACCAGCGCTAGGCCCTCCACTCCCCTCCACCCAACCTTTAGGATTCGAGTCAGTCCACGTTGACACTCGCAGTCGGTACTCACCGTGCGCGATGGTGTGGAGCACGCGGTGGACTGTGTTCAGTGGAGCTGACGGGATTTGAGCCCGTGACCCCTCGTTGCGAAGGATGCGGTCAAACGCGCTGACCTGGGGAAACGTTTCATCTTGCGGGTCCTGTTGGGCGACTGTGGGGCGAGCGACGTTAGATGTGGTGAGACATGACTTGCGCCGTCTCGGTTCCATGTTCATAGCTGACTACCCACATTGGGCCCCTTGCACCGATTCGGCATCGTCTGTTATCGAGTCGGCGCGGAGACCGTTCCTGAGGCGAAGACGACTCTGGTTCCGTCTGGTGACCAGGCTGGGAAAGTGTCATAGTCCGACCCGTCCACGAACAGACGCTCTTGGCGTGTTGAGAGGTCAATGACAATAAGGTCCACGTCGCCGAGTCCGACCTCGCGGTCGAAGACGACCCGGCTCCCATCCGGTGACCATGAGGCATGCCCACCCGCCGTCACCCGCTTCGCTCCCGAACCGTCACTGTTGGCGGTCCAGATCGTGAGAGGCTCGGTGCTGTGGTCGAAGTACATGATCTGG
>Ga0268386_10004246_pt1 | contig 10521 bp, 9 predicted proteins | sample RVTome_15_FD_200260 | JGI IMG/M metagenome (GOLD analysis project Ga0268386, IMG submission 200260) | Soil microbial communities from uranium-contaminated site in the Upper Colorado River Basin, Wyoming, United States - RVT150D86... ... | reverse complement strand
CTCCGGTGTCACTTCCGGTGACGGGCCGAGCGGCACCTCCGTGGGCGCCACGACAACCGTAGGCAGCGGTCACCAGTGACACCAGCCCCTTTATCCACCAAATGCGCTCCGCCTTCGCCGGCCATCCACCGCCCATCCACAGCCCGAACCATCACCTGGTAGGCGAACAAGCGAAGACGCTCCCCGCAGCGCGGAGGTGTGCGTGAGGGGAAGGCGGCCATCGCCGACGCAGCTCAGGTTGCCTGGCTCAAACTTTCACAACTTACGAAGTCTGAAAGTCTCCATCCCTGGCCCCCTGTGGACGCCAACGCGCGCCGACGAGCATCTGATTATCGGTACGGCGCTCGCCAGGAAGCGCGGATTGAGATCGGCTGCGACCGGCGAGCATCTGACTCGGGACAGGTGCTGCGCCAAGCTTCTGACACGTTTGCCCCAATATCTTGGGGTACAGCAGCCTGAGATCCGCTATGTGGTATGGCGCGCCCGGAGGGATTCGAACCCCCGACCTGCTGATCCGAAGTCCGATGCCCGCGGAAGCCGCCTCGCTCCCCCATTTCGTGCTTAGCCGCGCCGCCCAGACGGCTCGGATCGGGTTGAGATTTCGAGTGAGTATGGTGCTCGCGTCCCGGAGGAGTCTGGTGCCCACGCTCGCTACAACAAGAGTCAGATGCACTCTCGATCGTCGAGTGTCTGGTGCTCGCCTGCTCCGCGCGTCGGCAGCACCCAGTGTTTCTCGTCCGGCGGTCAGGTCGATGCGAGGTAGCCGCCATTGGCTGACGCGGGCCTCCGGCCGGTCCTGAGGTCTGGACGCGCTGGAGCATGGCAGCAGCGCCGCTGGGAACAGCGCGGTAGAGCGCCCGATCGGCGGCTGGACCACCGAGTAGCAACTCATGGGATCCGGGTGGTGGCGGCTGGGTCGCGTTGACCGTTCTGGCGTCACTGCCTACGCTCCCGACATCGTGGCCCATTCCTCAGGCCCACAGCGGGAACTCACGACCTTCGTGGGACGGCGGCGAGAGCTGCGTGAGGTCAAGGAGGCGTTGTCCGCCGCCCCCCTACTCACGTTGGTCGGTCCGGCCGGGGTGGGAAAGACGCGTCTAGCTCTGCGTACGTCGTCCAGCGTTCGGCGAGCCTTCGCTGATGGCGTGTGGGTGGCCGAGCTGGCCGACCTTGGCGACCCCGCCCTCCTCGCTGAGACGGTGGCGAGCGCATTGGGCCTTCGAGATGTTTCCACCCGATGGCTGGTGAGCACGCTGGCCGACTTCATGGAGAGCAGGCACCTGCTCCTCGTTCTCGACAACTGCGAGCACCTTCTCGATGCATGCGCCGTACTTGCAGACACCCTGCTGCGCGCCTGTCCTGACCTGAAGATCCTCTCGACGAGCCGCGAGCCTCTGGGCGTCGGTGGAGAGACCGTCCTGGAGGTGACGCCGTTGCCGCTTCCAGAAGATGATCGAGCCACTTCCCCGGAAGCGCTCGTCCAGTACGATGCCGTTCGCCTGTTCGTCGAGCGAGCCCGCGCCGCCTGGCCGAAGTTCGAGGTCACGCCATCGAATGCAGCGCAGGTGTCGGCGTTGTGCCGCCATCTCGATGGTCTTCCCCTTGCGATCGAGCTGGCCGCCGGACGACTGCGCGCCTTCACCGTCGGCCAGATCCTCGAGCAGATAGACCGGCGGTTCCGACTCCTGTCGACGGGCAGCCGCGTGGGGAGCGTTCGGCATCAGAGCCTGAAGGCGGCGATCGATTGGAGCTTCGGCCTGCTTTCGACAGAGGAGCAGATCGTCTGGCGGCGGCTCTCGGTGTTCGCCGGCAGCTTTGATCTCGCGGGCGCCGATGCCATTTGCGCCGGCAAGGGCGGGCCCGAGGGGACCGTGGCGGATGTGGTGGCGAGCTTGGTGGATAAGTCGATCCTGAGGAGGGAGCTCCACGGAACCATCCCCCGATATCGGATGCTGGAGACGATCCGGGAATTCGGTGGGGATCAGCTCCGCGAGTCCGACGAGGAGTCGTCCGTCACCGACGCGTACCGAGGCTGGTGCGCAAACCTGGCTGCCGGCGTTTTCGAGCATAGCTGGGGCCCGGATCAGGTGGACTGGTGGGACCGGGCGCATCTCGAGCTTTCCAACTTCCGGGAAGCGTTCCGCTCCTGGCTGGCGGACTCGGACGAGGCGGACGCGGGCCTCGAGGCTGCTGCCGACCTCCTGTACTACTGGCTGACCAGAGGAAACATGAGCGAAGGCCGCCGCTGGCTGGATGCGCTCCTCGAGGTGGCCCCGCGCCCCACGAAAGGGCGAGCGATGGCTCTCGGGGTGGATGGGTGGCTGACCCAGCTCCAGGGAGACATTCCCAGGGGTCTCGAGCTCTTCGTCGAAAGTGAGCGGGTTGCAGCGGACGTCGGGGACCAGACGACATTGTGCTTGGCCTGCACGGCACTCGGCGGAGGCCTGATGTTTGAAGGAGATCTGGATGGGGCCGAGGGACTGTTCGACCGATGTCTGGACCTCCAGCAAGCCCTCCCGGACCGGCGATGGGCCGCGAATGCGCTCGGCTCACTGGGGGGAGTCTGGTCGCTGCGCGGAGACCATGCTCGGTCGTTCGATCTCTTCGCACAGGCCATCGATCTCAGTCGGACGGGCGGCGATCGGTACTTCCAGACCTGGATGCTTTTCGGCCAGGCCCTTGAGGCCTTGTACATGGCCGACCCCACTGGTGCCGGCCGCATCATGACCCAGACCCTCCGCCTGAGCCACGCCGTGGACAACAAGGTTGGGATGGGCCTTGCCGTCGAGGGCCTCGCCTGGGTCGCGAGCTCAACGGATCGGCCGGAGCGAGCGGCGCGGCTCCTCGGAGGTGTGCAGACCTTTTGGCAGACCATCCCGGCCAAGCTCCAACCACACCTCGTCGGGTATCACGACGCGTGCCTTGCCGACGTCCGGTCGGCCCTCGGCGACCGAGAGTTCGACCGCGTGTATCGAGTCGGTCAGGAGATGAGTGACGACCAGCTCGTGTCAGTAGCCCTGGAAGAGAGGGAGACCGCTGTTCCGCAACACGCGCGCAGGGATCATCCGGCCGACCTGACTCCCCGCGAGAGCGAGATCGCCGGTCTCGTGGCCCAGGGCCTGAGCAACAAGGGCATCGCGTCCAAGCTCGTCATCTCACAGCGGACCGCCGAGACCCACGTCGAGCACATCCTCATGAAGCTCGGCTTCACCTCGCGGGCGCAGATCGCGGCCTGGGTGGTTGGGGAAGAAGCCTCGACCACGTCCGGCTCCTCCGGCTAAGGCCAGGAAGACTCCATCCCGCCCTTGCTCTGGATTTCGCGTACTCCGAACTAGGGGATCAGGACATCTGTCCCCCGGTGTCATGGGTGGCGCCAGGATCCTCGAAGTGGAGCGCTTCAACGATCCTGTCGAAGGGGACCTGTGCCACCTCGTTCACGCGCCGCACGAGGTCGAGGCTGTTCGCCTCGAACATGCAGACGCATCGCCCGCCTGCGGGGAAAAACGTGCTTCGCAGGTAACGGACGGAGTCGCCGCCCATCGAGATCCTCCGGGAGCTGTCCGCAAGTGCCCGCTGAGCCATGATCAGGTGCTCAAGGCTCAGCTCCGGCAGTCTGCGCTCGACGATGAAGATGGCCACGATCCTCCTCTTCCTTGGCCACAGGGATCCGGGTCCCCGACCTACATCCGCTGAGAAGTCGATGGTTGTTGCCGCTGGTCGAGGAGGCATCGGGAGGAACCCGTACGGGGATGCGTATCTCCGTGACGAATCGCTGCGGAAATACGTGCGCCCCTACGTAGTTGTCCCGACGCGCCGCACCGCCAGGAGCCCGACGATCGGCCACGGCGGCGAAAGAAGCCGACCGTGGACGACAGGAAAGGGCTCTTGCAATGACGGCGCGACGGGCATTCACCGCATCACGGATCGTCGCCCTGGCGGTGATCGGGATCCTGGTCCTTGGCCTCGCCTACCTGCGGCTTGCACCTGGTGACGGATCGGTCGTCGTGCCCGCAAGCGCTCAGGCCGGCGATCTGATCTTGGAGCCATGCACCTACCCCACCGAGGACGGCGGCTACGAGGCCGACTGCGGCACTCTCGTCGTGCCCGAGAACCGAGCGGATCCGGAATCGCGCCTGATCGCGCTGCCGGTGGCGCGCATTCGCGCTCGCTCAGCCGACGCGGAGCAGCCAATCTTCCGGCTCGAAGGCGGTCCCGGTGTCACGAACGTGACGTTCGAGAGGGCCAGCCGATTCGCCGATAAGCACGATGTCGTCCTCGTCGGATACCGCGGCGTGGATGGTTCATCGGTGCTCGACTGCCCCGAGGTCGATTCGGCGCTGAAGCACTCCGGTGACTTTCTCGGCGAGCAGTCGTTGCAGGCGTACGGTGACGCCCTCCGTGCCTGCGCGGACCGGCTGCAGGAAGACGGCGTCGATCTCGCCGGCTACACGCTCCCACAGCGGGTCGATGACCTCGAGGCTGCGCGAATCGCCCTGGGCTATGAGCGCATCGACCTCATCAGCGAGAGCGTCGGGAGCCGCACCGCGATGATCTACTCCTGGCGATACCCGGAGAGCATCCACCGGTCGGTGATGATCGGCGTCAATCCTCCAGGCCACTTCCTCTGGGATGCGCAGACGACCGACGAGCAGATCGGCCGCTACGCAGATCTCTGCGCCGAGGACACAAGTTGCCGCGACCGAACCGATGACCTCGCCGTCACGCTGCGGCGCATGTCCACCGAGATCCCCGATCGCTGGTGGTTCCTGCCGATCAAGGAGGGCAACGTGCGCATCGAGTCCTTCTACGGTCTCATGGAGTCAAGGTCGGACGCTGGGGTGCTGTCGGCCCCCCTGACCTTCGACTCGTGGCTCTCGGCGGCTGAGGGCGACTCGAGCGGTTTCTGGTTCCAGTCGCTGCTGGCCGATCTTGTCTTCCCCGTCTCATTCGTCTGGGGCGAGACGGCCGCGACGGGGATGCAGGACGCGCTCGCCGCGCAGGCCTACTACTCGGCCGGAGGGGACCAAGGCTCGAACCTGGGCAAGGCGGCGACAGCCTTCACCTGGGGCGGAGGGGAAATGATCGATGCGTGGCCGGCCAACCCGAGCGAGGACCGGTATGAGCAGGCGCAGACGACACAAGTGGAGACGCTCCTGATCGGGGGGACGCTGGACTTTTCGACGCCGCCCCAGATCGCCACCGACGAGCTGCTCCCCCACCTTCCCAACGGCCAGCAGCTGGTGCTGTCCGAGCTGGGTCACACGACCGACTTCTGGACCTACCAGCCGGAGGCCAGCAGCCGGCTGGTCCTTGGCTTCTTCGACAGGGGCGAAGTCGACGACTCCTTGTACACGCCCGCGAGCGTCGACTTCACGCCCGACGCCACCTACACGGCGCTGGCGAAGGGCACCGCCGGCGCGATGGTGGCCCTTGCGCTTCTGACCGTCGTCTCGCTGCTCTGGATGGCTCGCCGCGTTCGTACGCGAGGCGGATTCGGACCCAAGGCCAGCGCGACGCTCAGGTCTGTGTACCCGATCGTCCTCGGGTTGGGCGGGTGGTTCCTCGGAGCGTTGATCGTGCTGACGACGCTACCCACCGTACCCCTCGACGACCCACTCCTCGCGGTTCTCGCGATCGGCGGACCCATCGGACTCGGGATCTATTGGGCCTGGATCCAACCTGACGCGCCCGCAAAGACCAAGCGCCGGGGGTTCGTGGCGGCGCTCGGAGGCGCCCTCGTGGGTGCGTGGTTGGGATTCAACGCGACCGTCGGACTCGTGGCGCTTGTCACAACGATCGTGGGGGCCGCAGTGGGGGCAAACCTGATCCTCATTGTCCTCGACATCGCAGGGGCTCGATCGGGTGGTGACCGGTTGGCTCAATCCGGCCCCAGCGAACCAGTTATGCGACAAGAGATCGGTACAGCGAGGTCGTCCTCATGACTGCAGTCACACTCCCACTCCCCGGACGGTGGGCCAAAGTGGTCGTACCCGGCTCACTGCTCGCGTGGCTGGGCTTCATGGCCTACCTTGTCGTGGTCAAGCTCGCGCTCGACCTTTTCCTGCCCGCCGCGTTCAGTGACCCAGGACAAGCCGAAGCGTTCGGTTGGATACCGGTTGGGGTCGTGGCCGTCCTCGGCGCGGTGGGAGCCCTCCTGTCGACCCGAACCGGGTTCCCCGACGCCCTGTCGCCGCGGATCTCGCGTTGGCAGCGGGTCTACCTACCAGCGCTGATCGGCCTGGGCTTCGCCATCGTGCTCGTCACCTTCGACCTGGTCAGCGGCTACTCCAGGTTGGCCGCGGCACACTTCGGCGTCGAGCAGCAATACAGCGACCCCCTTTCGATGCTGCTCATCTTCACGGCGGCGCCGGCGTACGTCGAGGCCGTCTACCGCCTCTTCCCCATCCCGTTGATGCTGCTCCTCATCTCGAACCTCGCGTTGCGAGGGCGGTGGCAGGTGCCGATCTTCTGGGTGTTGGCGGCCCTGACCTCTCTCATCGAGCCACTCAGCCAAACGACCTGGGCGCTCGCCGTGAGCGCACCCATCTTTGCTGTCGTGTTCGCGCACGGCTTCGCCCTCAATTTCGCCCAGGCCGCCCTGTTCCGCCGCTACGGCTTCGTCGCATCCATCGTGCTGCGACTGGGGTTCTACCTAGTGTGGCACGTGGCCTACGTGCACTGATCATCGGCTCAGCTCACGGCATCGTCAGAAGGAGACGGACCATGGAGTCACAGAAGCGGCGCTCGTGGAGAGATCGCCTCACAAGCGTTTATTGGGTGATCGTCGGCGTGTTTGGATTCGGACGGCCCATCGTCGATCGCCGCGCGATGTACGGCGACGATCCCAAGAACGATCCCTACAGCATCGAATACGACCCGACCCGTGACGCCAAGGGTTAGGGGTGGCTCGTCCGTCACCGAGATGAGTGACGCCGGGCCGTCAAAAGTGCTCTCGCGACCAGCCCGACTTCCCACCGCGGAGTCGGTGGTGCTGCTCATGCTGGTGGCCTTTGCCGCGACCGTCATCGGCACGCGATGGTTCCTGGCATGGACCGGCTTCCCGAAGATCGGCGGAGGCGACCTTCACATCGCCCATGCCCTGTGGGGAGGTGGGCTGCTGTTCGTCGGAGCGCTTCTGCCGCTGATCTGGTTCGGCCGGCGGCTGCACCTCGCCGCTGCCGTTCTGAGCGGGATGGGAATGGGCCTCTTCATCGACGAGGTTGGCAAGTTCATCACCACTCGCAACGACTACTTCTACCCCGCCGCCGCACCAATCATTTACTCCACGTTCCTGCTATCGGTCCTGCTCTTCCTCTGGATCCGCCGATTGCGACCCAACGATCCCGGTGACGGGCGGCGGGAGCTCGCCTCACTGCTGCGCGGTGTCGCCGACGCGGCGGGGGCACGCGTCTCCTTCCCTCCAGATGGCGGCGCAGGTCCGTCCCTCAGCTCAGCGACTACCGCGCCAGAGTCGGTCAAGCCTCTCACGGCCACGTTCGATCTGGATCCCGGAGTCATGGGCCACCCAGGCCCAAGTGTCGCCACAGTGATTCGACCGTGGCTATCGCGCCGGGAGCCGTTCTGGCTCGGCGGGCGCGGACTTCGCGTAGCGACCGTCCTCGCGCTCCTCGTCGCCGGACTCGGATCTTTCGCCGCCCTCATCTTCTTCAGCCTAATCGTTGCGTTCGTCATCCCCGCGTCGGATGTGCCGCTCCTGGGGCTCATGCTCACTCACGTCGTGGTGGACGGCGTCAGCGGCGTTCTCATGCTTGTCGGCGGGGTCGCGCTCCTCATGGGCAGGGTGAACGCCGGCGCGACGCTGGCCTCCGCCGGACTGCTGGTCGCTCTGGCGCTTGGAGACGTCCTCTCCTTCTACCTCCGCCAGTTCGACTCGATCGGTGTGGCGCTGTTCCATCTCGCCCTGCTGTACGCGGTCTCGACGTTGCGTCGATCAGCGTCGACGAACTCTTCCGTTCCTAGTGATTGACAGCCACCAAGGAGACCGAGCCATGAGGACCCGCTTCACCATCTTCGCAGCGCTTACCGTGCCGCTGATCATCGCCGCGCCGGCCGCCGCCCATGCGCCCCTCGACTTCACGGAGGATGCGACGTCCGTGGCGTGCGAGGCGGTCACCAGCGAGGCCGGGACGGTTCGCCTGACCGCATCAGTCAGCTCACCGTCCGGCCCGGCCGGCTTCCTGCTCTTCTGGGCCGCGCCGACAGACCCGGCGTTCGCCCCACCGACGCTGGTCAGCTTGGGCATGGACGCCAGCGTTGAGGCCGATGGGTCCTTGGTGGCGACCTACGACATGTTCATCCCCGGCGACCTTGGGATCACCGCCGGTGAGCCCGTCTTCGTCGGCACCGCCGAGCTCACCACCAAGCTGTCCCCCATCGGCCCAGCGCAGGTGATCGACGAGATCACCCGCAACGGGAACAGCCAATTTCGGATCCAGGGCACAAGCCAGGCGCTGGCGGTGGTTGGAAGCCTGACGATACCGATCGGCGGCACCTTCGAGCTCGCCGGCTGCATGGGAGAACGCGAGGTCTTGGCCTTCTTCGCCACCCAGCCCGACGCCGACGTGTCGACGATCGATCGCACGCGGGTCGAATGCTTCTGGGTCACCGATGATGGCTTCGTGGCGTTGGAGGCCCAGGCCGACGAGGACGATGTCTTCGCACAGGTCCTGGTCATCGACGGCAGCGGTGCCTACTTCGGGCTGGGGGTCCCATCCCTCTCACCCGACGGCATCGACGCCATCGTTGCGCTCGATTCGGCAGGAAGCGCCGAGATCTCAGCTGACTTCACATCCTTCGAGCGCATCAAGTTCAAGGACAAGAGCGAGAACCACTGGGTCATGGTCACCCTGAATCTGCTGTCCGTCGACGGCACGATCTCGATCGACACGCCCGGCGGCCAGCAGGCCATTGCCATGGACGATGCGAGCTGCCTGGCCGACTCAAGGAAGGTGATCTCGCTGACGACAACGCCGGGCAGATAGGGCCCGAACTGGCGGAATGTGGCGAGTAGGCCCGGTTCCGCACCCCTTCGCCTCGAAGGAGTCCAGACATGAACCGTGATCAGGTGGCTCGAACCGTTGGTGCATCGACAGGTGTTGCCGCGATCGTCTTTGCACTGTCCACGATGACGGCGTTCGGGCCGACGCGAGGTGCTGAGGTCGTGCTTCCGGTCGCCCTCGGCCTCGCCGCAGCCGTCGGCACGATCGGGATCTGGCGCTTGCAGGCGTGGGGTGCCAGTTTCATGGCCGTCTCGGCGGTGGCGGCCCTGGCGCGCGGGGTGCTCACATCCGGATGGAGCCTGGAGTGAATCACATGAACGAGCCCCTCCCCTTGCCTAGTGGGGCCATCGATGTCGACCAGCACTCCCTCGGCAAAGCGGCGCTGCTGCACCTCGCTCCAGGGGCAGCGATCGCCTCCGTCTTCTTCGGGACAGCTCCTGTGTTCGATGAGCTCAACCTGCCGCCCCTTATGGCGCTCGTGCTGGCCGACGCCGTCGTCTTGCCGGTGATCCTCGGGTACCTGCTGCTGCTGGGATACCGGCGGAATGGGCGGGCGTCGCTCGATGGCATCGTCCTGTACCGAGAGTCCATGCCGCTCAGCCGGTGGCTGTGGCTGGTGCCGGTGCTGCTCGTGCTTGCCGGACTGATGATGGCTGCCTTCTCGCCGATCAGCGAGCTGCTTTTCGGCGCGTTCTTCGCGTGGCTTCCCGCGAGCTCTGTGCTCGGCCACGACCTGGCCGGCTACGACCGCGGGACGCTGGCCATCTCGCTCCTCGTGTTCACGCTGGTCGTCGTCGTGATGGCCTCGACCGTGGAAGAGCTGTATTTCCGTGGGTATCTCCTGCCCAGGCTGTCCCGATTCGGTGTCGGGGCGCCGATGATCAATACCGTCCTGTTCGCGATGTACCACCTTTGGACCCCGTGGTTGGCGGTGGCTCGAGTCTTCGCATTCTTCCCCCTGGCGTTCGCGGTCTTTCGGACGCGCAGCGTCGTGCTGGCCGTCGTCGTCCACCTGATCGGAAACGCCGTCGACGTAGTCGGCTGGCTGACACTGGTGCTCTGAGCACCGGCTCGGCCTCTCCTCAAGCGAGGATCGCCTGTGCAAGGGTCTTCGCCGTGGCGCCCTATGCGTCGACGAAGATTCCCTCGATCGGACGGTCGACCAGCCGGGCATGGGCCGTGATCAGATCTGCGAGGATTCCGCTCCGACGCGATCCAGACCGGTCTGGCTTCGGCATCACCGTGCCAACTCAGGGCGCAAGCTGCGCGCTCAGCGATGAGCACCTGATTAGGTGTCTGGAGCTCACTTTGAGATCGGCCGGGCCCCCGACCGTCTGACCCTCGACAGATGTTGTGGCGAGCACCTTACTCATTTGCCCCTAGATGCTGTGCCGCCCGATCAGCACACCACAGCATGTTGTGTGGCGCGCCCGGAGGGATTCGAACCCCCGACCTGCTGATCCGAAGTCCGATGCCCGCGGAAGCGTCCTCGCTCCCCTAT
>Ga0268386_10004244_pt1 | contig 10522 bp, 7 predicted proteins | sample RVTome_15_FD_200260 | JGI IMG/M metagenome (GOLD analysis project Ga0268386, IMG submission 200260) | Soil microbial communities from uranium-contaminated site in the Upper Colorado River Basin, Wyoming, United States - RVT150D86... ... | reverse complement strand
CAGGGCGGCGGCGCCGGTGGCAAAGGCTGCGCCAATCGCCAGCCCTTCGCCCAGGTTATGCAATCCGATGCCCAGGGCAATCAGCGTGGCAATACTTATAGGCGTATTTAGCTGCCGCCGTTGCCCGACCGCCAGCAGAATGCCCAGACTTAGCAGCGTGCCTAAGAAGACGAGAGGCACGCCCTGGAAAACGCCCGGCACTTCTCCGGCCAATTCCAGAGCTTCCAGCAGCGTGTCCACAAACAGGAAGAGCAGCAGACCGACCGTCAGCGCCAGGATGGCGTTCATCCACTTGCGGTCAACCTGGCGCATGAAAGGATACCAGAGCATCCCCAGGGCCACGGGTATCACGCCAACGTATATCCCTAGCAGACCATAGGCCAGGAATGTCGTCACATTCACCGGCGGCGATTCGACGGCAACGTCAACCTCGGCCTCAAAAGTCACGCCCGTGGACGAGATGAGGGTAATGGGCAAAGGTTCGCCGTCTACCCAGGGATAAGGAATGTCGATGGTGGCCCGTTCCAGCCGGTCCAGGCTGGCCGCAGGCGTGATGGCAAATTGCCAGTAAGCGTCATCGACCAGCACCTGGGCGATGGTAACCGGATCGGGCCCGCCGTTGACGACATGCAGTTGAATGCGGCCGTCTTCGGGGAACAACACGCGCTGCACGGCCAGCTCTTCCAGCGGCGGAAACTTGCCCGTGAAAAATGCCAGCGGCTCCAGCGCCAGGAAGGCCGCGACCAGCGCCAAGAGTAAAAGCAAAGGTATCAGGGCCAGAACCCATCTGGGTAGAGTAACGGTGGTAGTCTTTCTCGCTTCTTGCATCTTCATACTCCTATTCAACGAGACAAGGGAATTAGCCTGGAACCAGGCAATCTCCAATCCCTAATCTCCAATCTCCAATCCCCGATCTCCAATCTTTATTCAACGACCTCAAAGAAACTCATCCAGCCCAGTTCGACGAACTCGCTCTGGTGGGCGTGGAACATGTAAAGACCCGGCTCAAAACCCGCAAACGAGATTTCCAGGATGCCCCGCTGCGCCTGGCACTGCATGACGGTGTCTATCGTTTTCAGCGTCGGCGCCAGCGTTGTGCCGTGATCGTAGTAATTGAAGAAATTGGCGTGGAGATGGAGAGAATTGATAGGATCAAACTCGGTGATATTGACCAGGTAGAGTCGCTGAAGCTGGTCGCGCTGAATTCGGATAGGCTCGTTCATATAGGCAAAGGCGATGGAGTTAGCCGCGTACACCTCATTCTCGCCGTCAAAATTGGTATCGAAAGCGTTCATGACAATGACCATTTCGTTGACATCTCGGTTTTCGGCATACTGGTGGTTGCGACTCATGGCTACCTCGCGTTCCTCGCCGCTGTACTTCTCCGGGTCCGGATCAATAATAAATGCGCCGTACAGCCCTTTGTGAATGTGGCGTTTGAGGGGAATGGCGTGGCAATGGTACAGGTGGCAGCCAAAGGGCCGGGCTTCAAATTCGTAGGTGAAGCGTTGGCCGGTGGCGATCATACCGGGGCCGACACCGGGCACGCCGTCCATACGCGCCGAGTGGATGCCGTGAAAGTGAATCGTATGCGGATGCGTTCCGGCATTGGTGAAGTGGAGGCGCAGCAAATCGCCCTCAACACAGCGGAAGGTAGGGCCTGGCACCTGACCTACTGTCTGACCGGCTCGGCGCGAAGCGGCCGAGGTGGCGCTGCCGTATACCCAGCCGGGGAAGTAGACGCCGGGTGCGATCTCAAACTCCTTGTCCACGGCCAGGATTTGCCACTCGCGAACGGTACGGCCGTTTTCCTCGCTCACCTCACCGTAGTCAAAGTCATAGAGGATTTCCAGCGGGTGGAAGCCGTTGGCTTCATAATCCACCTGGCCTACCGTGCCCATCTGGCCATGATCGTGGCCCGTCTCATTCTGATACCGGGATAAGCGAGTAGCCGCGTTTGTCTCCGGCGAGGACAGGCCGCGCCAGCCAACCAGGCCCGCCAGCCCGGCCATGCCCGCGCTCCCAGCCTTGAGAAAATTCCGTCTCGACAACCCCCACTGTTTATCGGACATCCAAAACCTCCTTGTTTGGCAATGAAGACAGTAGCCGGCCGCCTGGCTCAGTTGACTCTCGTTTTTACCTGCCCAATTTACCAGATTGATACTATAAATTTATATTTTAGCTATACCTAAATTCTATTGAACAAGAGGCTTTGTGTCAAGGAGCAAATGCCCGATTCCCCGACGCCAAAAAAGTTGACATACCGGTCATAATAGTGTACGTTTGGAAAATGGTTTCTGCGCTGGCGTGGACGAGAAGGCCGTCAAGTCAACCCTCAAAACTACGATGTCCTGCTCGAACAGCTTAGCCATAGTTCACCTGTTTTCACGCAAGTGCTCACCTTCCATCCTGAATTGATCGTATGTGAGTCCTCGGGGCTACCTTAACAACAAGCACTCTATGACAACCACAGGGCATCCTCGGATGCCGCTGCTGGCCAGTTGCGAAGGAGGTGATGAAGCAATAGCCCTGGTTGCAGGGCTGTCTATGTGAATTGCCCTACAACTTCACCCGTTTTTACTGAGCGAATGATGGTATCGGGTATAGAGTACCTGAGGAGGAAGAAATGAGACGCAGATTTTGGATAATACTGATCGTGCTACTGGCCTTCGCCGTTATCGTGATCGGTTGTAGCCCACCGCCGGAAGCGGCTGTGCCAGAGCAGGCTACGGAAGCCGCCGAGCCGGACGTTCAGCCCGCGCCGGAGGAAGAGGTGCCTGCGGAGGCGCCGGCCGGCGAGATTGATCGGAACAGTACCGTCATCTTTGACATTGACGGTGGCCAGGTGGCAAACCCTGAATTATGGAACCAATTTGTCCCTGGCGCTCGCCGGGATCAGGGTTACCACCAGGCGTTAGCAGAGCCGCTCTTCATTCTCAACTATGAAACCGGCGAGATTGAACCGTGGCTAGGTGAAAGCATGACCTCCAATGACGCCCTGGACGTCTGGACGCTCACGTTGCGCGACGGCGTCACGTGGAGTGACGGGGAAGCTTTCAACGCCGATGACGTCGTGTTTACCGTCAATATGCTGCTGGACAATGCGCCGGAACTGACTGATTCGGCCGCACTTGCGCAGTGGATCGACAGCGTTGAAAAGGTAGATGATCTGACCGTCCAGTTCAACTTGACCCAACCGAATCCGCGCTTCCAGTTGGACTATTGGTCCGTGCGCATCTGGGGTGGTCCCAGTATCGTGCCTGAGCACATCTGGAACGATCAGGATCCCTTGACCTTCACCAACTATGATCCGGAGCAGGGCTGGCCGGTCTTTACCGGCCCCTATACCCTGGAAAGCGTCGGCGCAACGGAGTTCGTTTACGTGCGCGACGACGACTGGTGGGGCGCGGCCGCCGATTTCAAACCGTTGCCCCAGCCCGAGAGACTGGTTTGGGTCTGGTATGGTCCGGAAGAAACACGGGCGGCGGCCATGGCCGATAATGAATTGGACAGCCTGATGGACATCACCGTGGGCGCTTTGCTGGCTCTGCAGCAGCGCAACCCCAACGTCGTTGCTCACTTCAATGAACCGCCTCATGCCTGGGTACCCGACCCCTGCTCGCGTACGTTTGAGTTCAACCACACGGTAGAGCCGTGGAATGACAAGGATATGCGCTGGGCCATCAATTTTGCCATTGACCGGGATGAGATTGTAGCTATTTCTTACGAAGGCTCGACCTTCCCATCGCGCCATTTCTTCCCGGCTTACCCGCCGCTAGACCGCTACGTGGACCTGCTGGAAGAGGCCGGACTGTACGAGGAGTACCCGCTCCTGGAGCACAATCCTGATCGGGCTAAAGAGATCATCGAGTCCAAGGGCTACACGATGAACGACAGCACGGGCTACTATGAGATCGATGGCGAGGAGTTAACCATCGACATTGCGACGCACGAAGCCTTCATTGAGAAGCAGCGCATCGCCCAGGTCGTTGTGGAACAATTGCAGCGGATCGGCATCAACGCCAGCACGCGCAATGAGGCCGGGGGTACCTGGGGTGATAACTTCCAGTTCGGTAACTTCGAGACCCGTGTTGGCTGGCAAACCTGCGCGTCGGTCAACGAGCCCTGGGCTTCGATGGATACCTTCAACGTCAGTTGGCTCAAGCCGGTGGGTGAGCGGACGCAAGATAGCCAGAACGCCTGGCGCTGGTCGGGCGAAGCGGCCGAGGCGTATGGCGCCATCGTCGATGAGATGGGCACGCTACCCCTCGGCGATCCCAGGATTGACGAGCTGGTCGTCGAGGCCATGGGATACTGGATGGACGAGTTACCCGTCATTCCCGTCACCCAGGCCAAGAAGATTATCCCCTTCGACACCACATACTGGACTGGCTGGCCCACGGCCGAGAACAACTACATGCATCCGCCAACCTGGTGGCAAAGCACGCATGCGATCATCCACAATCTCCAGCCTGCACAACCGTAGGTTGATCAGATAAAATGGTGGCTGCGGACGAACTGCATCCGCAGCCACTATTTCCGAAAGGTGCGTCATGGGCGGATTGACAAGAGAGTATTTGTTGAAGCGGGTGGGAATGTTCCTTCTGACAGTCTGGTTGGGCACCACCTTGATCTTCATTATTCCCCGCCTGGCGCCGGGCGATCCAATATCGGCGATGGTCAGCCGCATGAGCGCTCAAGCCGGCCGCGTTGAGAACAGCGACCAGATTATCGAGGCCTGGCGCGCTCGCTTTGGTCTGGACGCGCCAGCGCACATCCAGTATCTGCGCTACCTGCGCAATGTTCTCACCTTTGATCTGGGCTACTCCCTGGCCTTCTTCCCAACCGAGGTTGGCGAGATGATCCGCCGCAGCCTGCCCTGGACGCTTGGACTGCTTGGATTGGCCACGTCCATTTCCTTTGTGGCCGGGAATGCGGTGGGGGCGCTGCTGGCCTGGCGCCGCACCCCAGGCCTGGCCAGAGCGCTCCTACCGCTAGCGCTAACGTTCACGGCCATTCCCCCTTTCATGCTGGGTATTCTACTCTTGTACCTCCTCGCCTTTGGCCTGGACTGGCTACCCTTTGCCGGCGCCTATGAACGTGGTGTGACGCCCGGCGTAAACCTGGCGTTCATTCTGAGTGTGATCAAGCACGGAACGCTGCCCTCCCTGGCTATTGTCGTGACCACCATGGGTTTCTGGGCGTTGGGGATGCGGGGCATGATGATTACCACCGACGGCGAGGATTATATGATCCTGGCGCAGGCCAAGGGTCTGCGACCAGGCCGAATTTTCTGGCTTTACGGCGTGCGCAATTCCATTCTGCCCCAGGTGACGGCGCTGGCGCTGAGCCTGGGCAGCATAGCCGGTGGGACGGTGATCGTCGAATATATTTTTACTTACCCTGGTATGGGCTACTTGCTTTACCAGGGCATTATCAACACCGATTACGCCCTGATACAGGGGATTGTGTTTATGCTCATCGTCGGCGTGGCGATAGCTGTGTTGATCCTTGATCTGCTTTATCCCCTGATTGATCCCCGGATCTCCTATCAAAAGGGGTAATAAGCGATGGCGACAATAACGGCCGAACAGAGTGATCTTGAGAAAAAGGGTATCGATCTAAACCGATGGGATTCTCCCTGGCTGAATCCCAAATTTGTCATCGGGGCCTTTATGATTCTCCTGGTCGTGCTGATAGAAATCATCGGCCCTGTGTTTTGGGACGTGAGCATGGCCAACACAGCCTCTGCTCCTCTGAACCTGCCGCCGGTCTGGGCGGAGGTAACGCCGGGTTTTGGCTTCGGCCAACCTGATCTGGCGCACCCCCTGGGAACGGAAAGTAACGGCCGGGATATGCTGGCATTACTGATTGCGGCCACGCCCCGGTCGCTGCGCGTTGGGCTGATTGCCGCGGGCATCGGCATGACTGTAGGCATCATCCTGGGCTTTACGGCCGGCTTTTTAGGCGGCTGGGTTGACAACCTGATCCGCATCCTGTCTGACGCCTTCATTACCATTCCGGCCCTGGCCGTCCTGATCGTCATTTCCGCCTTCGTGCGCCAGATCACGATTGAGAATATGGCTTTGCTCCTGGCCCTTTTCGCCTGGCCCGGCCCCACCCGGCTTATTCGTGCCCAGGTGTTAAGTATGCGGGAGCACGGCTACGTTCGAATGGCCCGGCTCTCGGGGGCTTCCTCCCTCGACATCATGTTCAAGGAAATGATGCCTAATTTACTCCCCTACCTGGCGGCTAGTTTTACCGGGAACGTGTCCATCAATATTTTGGCGGCTACCAGCCTGGAGGCCCTGGGGCTCGGACCCACCCGCGTCCCCACTCTGGGAATGACAATATTTTACGCCATTCGGGCAGCAGCAATCCTGCGCGGCATGTGGTGGTGGTGGGGTTTTCCCATCCTCATGCTGACCGTTATTTTCGTCGGTCTCTTCTTGATGACGGTTGGCCTGGATGAAATTGCAAACCCGCGCCTCAGGGGAGCACAAGCCCAATGATTGAGACACAAGACGCCGCCAGGCGCGTTCAATTGGACGCCACTACCACACAAAGGCCAAACAATCAGGATAACGTAGTGCTGCAGGTCAGAGACCTGCGGGTGCACTATTCCACGCCGTCAGGCGACGTCATTGCCGTCAATGGCATTACTTTTGACGTTTACCAGGGTGAGTTGATTGGCCTGGTAGGCGAGTCCGGTTGTGGCAAGACGACGGCGGCGATGGCCCTTTTGCGCCTGGTACAGCCCCCCGGCCGGATCCTGGATGGCCAGGTCGTCATCAATGGCACGGATCTGCTTTCGCTGAACGAGCAGGAGCTGCGCCAGGTGCGCTGGCGCGAGCTTGCCCTCATTCCACAGGGAGCAATGAACTCCCTCAACCCGGTGATGCGAATCAAAAACCAGATTGCCGATGGCATCGAGACCCACGAAGGTAAGCAGCCGCCGGCCGCTCTGAAAGAGCGAATCTTGAAGCTGCTGACCATGGTTGGTCTGCCCGGCCGGGTTTACAACATGTATCCCCATGAGTTAAGCGGGGGGATGAAGCAACGCGTCTGCATCGCCATGGCCATCGCTCTCAATCCTTCGCTCATTATCGCCGATGAACCCACCAGCGCCCTGGATGTCATCGTGCAGCGCATCGTCGCCCAGACGCTTCTGGATGTCAAGAAGCGGCTGGGCGTGTCCATGATCCTGATCGGCCACGATATGGGCCTACTGGCCCAATTAGTGGACCGTATTGCCGTGATGTACGCCGGCAACATCGTGGAGATTGCGCCGGTCAAAGAAATCTTCGCCGAACCGCTGCATCCTTACACGCAGCTTCTCATTGCATCGATACCATCCGTTAAAGAGCGGAAGCCGCTGGTGATTACCGGGGGCCTGACCCACGACCTGCGTAACCCGCCACCCGGTTGCATTTTTCAACTTCGCTGCCCATACGTGATGGACATTTGCCGGCAAGTGACGCCACCTTTGCGCGAATTAAGGCCTAACCACTACGTGGCCTGCCATCTATATGAGCAGGAATAGCAGAGGATTCATGTCTCAGCCCCTTCTGGAAATCCGCGATGCGACCAAGGTCTACGGCGGTGGCTTTTTCCAATCTAGCCATCAGGTAGTCGCACTGCAAAACTTCAACTTGACGATTCCTGCAAAACCGGCGAAATTAACGACCATTGCCGGGGAGAGCGGCAGCGGTAAGACGACCCTGGCCAATGCCGTCCTCGGCTTTATTGGTCTGACCTCCGGGCAGATCCTGTTTCAGGGTCACGATATTGCCGGGCTGGACAGGCAGCAAGTGCTTGCGTACCGCCGTCAAGTCCAGGCTGTTTTTCAGGATCCCTATGCCGTCTACAATCCATTTTACCGGGTCAAACATATCTTCGACCTGGTGATTCGCAACTTCAAGCTGGCTCAAAAGAAGCAAGAGGCGCGTGACATGATTGAGGAGGCCCTCCAGGTCGTTGGCATGCGCGGCGAGGAGGTGCTGGAAAAATATCCGCACCAGCTTAGCGGCGGCCAACGCCAGCGAATGATGGTCGCCCGGGCCTACCTGTTGAAACCCAGCCTGATCGTGGCCGATGAGCCTTGTTCCATGGTGGATGCCTCGCTGCGGGCCATGCTCCTGGACATCATGATGCGTCTGCGTGATGAGTACAACATCTCTTTTCTATATATTACCCATGACCTGAGCACCGCCTATCAGGTTGGCGATGAGATTTACTTGCTTTATCAAGGGGCCGTGGCCGAAACGGGTGACACGGTAAAGGTCATTGAAAACCCCAAGCACCCTTACGTCCAGGCCCTGATTGACTCCGTCCCCGTTCCCGATCCAACCCAAAAATGGGGCACGGATATTGTCCTGCCGGACGAAGAGGAACTTCGCATTCAGGTTGATAGCGGCTGCCGCTTCTATCCCCGCTGCCCCTACCGGATGGACCGTTGCCTGGTTAAGCAGCCTCCACTTTATCACATTGACGGCGCCGATCATCGAGCGGCCTGCTACCTTTATGACGACAGACCCTACGACGGCGATTTGAGTGCGCCCTGATCTATTATGGCCAAACCTGTACGTGTTGCCGCTCTGCAGATGAATTGCCAGTTGGCCGACCCGGCCGTTAACCTGACCCAGGCCGAATCGCTTCTAGCCGAGGTCGCCGGCCAGGCCGACATTGCCTGTTTGCCGGAATTGTTTACCACCGGCTACAACCTGGGTGCCCTTGGCAATACTCTTTTCGACCTGGCCGAAATCGTTCCGGCGACGGCTGAGGACGCCGCCGGGCCGACGGTGACACGTTTGTGTGATCTGGCGGCCGAACTGAACGTAGCTATTCTGGCCGGCCTGCCTGAACGCGATCCCGTGGTCACCGGTTTGCTTTTTGATACGGTCGTACTTATCAATCGCCACGGCCGGCTCTGCGGGCGCTACCGTAAGTCCCATCTTTATCCAGACGAACACCGCTATTTCCAGCCCGGCCAGGACCTGTCTGTCTTTGAGCTAGACGGTGTGCGCGTGGGCCTGGCCATCTGCTTCGAGGCTGCCTTCCCACCCATTTTTAGCACCCTGGCCCTGCAGGGCGCCCACATTGTGTTCAATCCTTCGGCCGTGCCCGTCGGTTATGGCTATTTACAAGAGTTGCGCACCCGCGCTCGCGCCCAGGACAACCAATACTTTGTGGTGGCTGTCAACCACGTGGGTCCCGAAGGCAACGTGACTTACTGCGGGCAGAGCCAGATAGCTGATCCCCGTGGTGACGTCGTGGCTATAGCCCCGGCCGATAGACCGGCAGCAGTCGTGGCCGAACTTAACTTCGACCTGATTGGCCAGCAGCGTCTGCAGGAGCCTATTTTGCGTGGCTTTCGGCCCGAGTTCTATCACTTTCGTAGCTAGCGGCTAGCCGCTGGCTAAATATCCGACTATTTAACAGGCTGAGGTAAATGTGAGTCACAAGATTCGTTGGACAGGGCTCAAAATCGCCCAACGACTGCGGCTGATTGAACCACTCGTATATCGCCGCACCCACTTTTTGGCACCCTTTCGTTACGCCAGCCTGGCCGGCCCTCTTGACGCGCCGCCCGTTGGCTTTGACGTCAACGATGCTAACTGGCCGGCAATTGAATCCTTCAGCTACTGGGGTAAGTTTATAACAGACTTCATCCTCAGAGGGCAGTTCCAGGTTCCGGCCGACTGGGACCCCGCTCTCCAGGTTGCCCTTTACCTGCCCCTCGGCGACGCCGGCGATTTCAGCCACCCTGAAGCCCTGGCCTACGTGGATGGGACGCCTTACGCCACCTGCGACCGCCGCCATCAGGAAATCTTGCTGCCAGCACAGTGGCGGGATGGACAATCCCACCTGCTGGCCCTGCACGGTTGGACCGGCCTGGGTGGCCAGCTTGATAACCTGGGCATGGAGCCGGGCAAAAAACTCTTTATGCGGCCGTGCGCGGTCGTCCAGATTGACCAACCCACCCGAGATTTTATCGCCACCGCCCGGGTTGCTCTGGGTGTTGCCGAGAGTGTTCCCGAGGGTGAGCCGGCCGGGAGCTACCTGCTCAACGCTTTAGACGCCGCCTTCAAAATCCTGGATACGCGAGAACCTTTCGACGAGCGCTTCTATGCCAGCGTCGCGCCAGCCCACGCCGCCCTGCGCGCCGGCATTGAGAAAGCGGGCCGGCCGCTCGACGTGACCCTTTTCGCCACGGGCCACGCTCATATTGACGTAGCCTGGCTGTGGACGCTAGGCCAGACACGACGCAAGGCCGGCCGGACCTTCTACAACGTCCTACGCCTGATGGAGCAGTTCCCCGACTATCACTTTACTCAGAGCCAGCCACAACTGTACGAATACGTGTACCACGACTATCCCGGCCTGCTTGAGGCGATTCAAGAGCGTGTGGCCGAGGGGCGCTGGGAGCCAATCGGCGGCATGTGGGTGGAAGCAGATTGCAACCTGAGCGGCCATGAGTCCCTGGCGCGCCAATTTCTGCTCGGCCGGACCTATTTCCGGG
>Ga0268386_10004243_pt1 | contig 10524 bp, 9 predicted proteins | sample RVTome_15_FD_200260 | JGI IMG/M metagenome (GOLD analysis project Ga0268386, IMG submission 200260) | Soil microbial communities from uranium-contaminated site in the Upper Colorado River Basin, Wyoming, United States - RVT150D86... ... | reverse complement strand
AAGGCCATTTTCCGTCTCATCCGCTGCTTCCCGGCGTCATGCTGCTCGAGACGATGAACCACGCCTCGGGATATCTCCTGATGGCAATCAACCGTCTAACCCGGTTGCCGCTGTTTACCGGGGTAAAGAAGGGCAAGTTTCGCAAGTATGTCACGCCCGGCATGGTGCTCGAGGTCAGCGCCGATTTGGTACACGACGGGTCCGGCTTCGGCGTCACCAGCGCCAAGGTTGAGATCGACGGTCAACGGATTGCCGACGCCGAAATTACCATGTCGCTGATCCCGTTTCCCACCGAGGAGCTTGCCGCCGAAATCCGGCGGCGGGCGCAACATATCGGCGTGACGTTGCCCGTGAGCGTCTGAACCGGATCGTTCGATGGCACGCGAGGTCTGGATTACCGGCATCGGGCTGACTTCAAGCCTCGGCGAGGGTATTGATGCCCACTGGCACGCTATGGCGGAAGTCGACCAGCCGCAGCCGGTCATCGACCTCGTCAGCGCGGCGCCGTTCGCCTTCCATCCGATGGTCCCGCTCGACCTCGATCAGCAGATCCCCAGAAAAGCCGACCAGCGCCAGATGGAGTTCTGGCAGCGTCTCGGCACCTACACCGCCGGACTGGCACTCGCCGATGCCGGATTGGTCGGCGACAGCGAGCAGCTCAGCCAGACGCATATGGTCGTCGCCGCCGGCGCCGGCGAGCGCGACGCCGCTGCTGACGAGGGGATCCTGACAGGCATCTCCTCGGCGACTAACCCGGAGAATTTTCTTAATGAGCGGTTGAGCAGCGACCTCAGACCGACCCTGTTCCTCGCCCAGCTTCCCAACCTGCTCGCCGGCAACATCTCGATCGTCCACAAGGTCACCGGCTCTTCGCGAACCTTTCTCGGCGAGGAAATTTCCGGCGTCAGCGCGGTCGAGATCGTCTTTCGACGCATCCGCGCCGGACAAGGAGACATCTTTCTGGTCGGCGGCGCTTCGGTCGCCGGACGCAAGGACATGATGCTGCAGCGGGCGATCGGAGGTACGCTATGGGCTGGCGAACCGGTATCTGTGTGGGCGCGTCCCGAACGGGGCGGCGGAACGGTGCTCGGCTCGCTCGGCGCCTTCCTGGTAATTGAATCACGCGACCACGCCGAGGCGCGCGGCCGCAAACCCTATGCCCGAATCGGTGCGGTACTGTCGCAGCAGACTCGCCGGCGGCCGGGGGCGGCGGCAGCGGCGGCGCAGCGCCAGTTCGACGAAATCGCAGAAGTCGGCGGCGGCCGCCCTCCTCCCGTGTTGTCCGGCGCCACGGGCATGGCCCAGGCAACCGCAGAGGAGCAAGGTCTCCTTGCCGCATTGATCGACCAGGGTCGGGTCTCTACCGTCAGGGGCAGCGCCAACATACTCGGCAGCGGTATCGAGGCAACATTTCCGGCGCTGATGGGGCTTGGGGCGCTCGCGCTTTCGCGCAAGGGGTTCTTCCGGCCGGTTGACGAAACCGGCTTCGAGCAGCCCCAGTCGGAGATGCCCGAACGTATCGTGACGACGACTTGGGGGATCTGGCGCGGCGAAGGTATGGGTGTGGTCGAGGCGGTCGACTAGCGTGATGATCGAGAAGTTCGCTACAGTAACCAAGCACATACCAGAGCGAACTTTTCGATCCGAATCACACTAGCAACATACAAAATCTAGTTACGAATCCGAAGTTCGTTCTGGAGAATGCCGAGAGGGACTTCGGAATCGGGACGCTAGTGTGGTGGAATTGACATTCGTATCAGTATTTGCAGCAGGCGCAGGAACGAATGTCGATTCCAAAACCACACTAGATTCATATAGTTGCTAGTGCCCTTTCGACTCCGACATTCGTACGGAGCCTGCCTGAAACAGATACGAATGTCGGAGTCGGGACACTAGAGGGACGAAGGAGGAAGGGTAATGAGCCAATCCTTGCAGGATCACCGCGGTCGCCCGGTGGTGGCCGTCACTGGAATCGGGGTCGTCACGTCGCTGGGCGAAGGCCTCGACGACAACTGGGCCGCGCTGACCGCCGGGAAATCCGGCATCCACCGCATCAATCGCTTTCCGATCGAACATCTCAGGACGACAATTGCCGGGACCATCGACTTCATCCCCTATGCCCCCAAGACAGCTCCGGCGCTGACGCTCGCGACCGGCGAGACGGCGACGGAGGAGGCCATCGCCATGGCCGGGATCGGCAGCCCCGGCGATTTTCCGGGACAGCTCTTCACCGCGATCCCGCCGGTCGAGATGGAGTGGCCGCGGCGGCGCGCGCTGTTCGACGCAGCCGACCCGGAGATCACCGACACCTACGACCGTATGATTGACATCGCCTGCCGCACCAACGACGACTACGAATACCGCTCGACGCTTTACGGCTTCGTCGCCGAGTGTCTGGCCGAACGGTTCGGCACCAAGGGAGCCCCGATCTCGCTGACCACGGCTTGCGCTTCCGGCGCCACCGCCATCCAACTCGGCGTCGAGGCCATCCGGCGCGGCGACAGCGACGCGGCGTTGTGCGTCGGTACCGATTGCTCGGTCACCGCCGAAGCGGTCATCCGCTTCTCGCTGCTTTCGGCGCTCTCCGGCGCCAACGACGTTCCCGAGCAAGCATCCAAGCCGTTCTCGAAGGATCGCGACGGTTTCGTGATTGCCGAAGGTGCGGCCGCGCTGGTCTTGGAAAACTACGACGCTGCGCGCGCCCGCGGCGCCAAGATCCTCGCCACCATCCGCGGCATCGCCGAGAAAGCCGACGACTTCCACCGGACACGGTCGAAGCCCGACGGTTCCGCGGTGATCGGCGCCATTCGCAACACCATCGAAGACGCCGGCGTTGAGCCGGATCAGATCGACTACATCAACGCCCACGGCACCGGCACGCCGGAGAACGACAAGATGGAGGCGATGTCGCTCGAAGCGGTTCTCGGCGAAAGGGTAAAGCAGACTCCGATCAGTTCGAACAAGTCGATGATAGGCCACACGCTGACGGCAGCCGGCGCGATCGAGGCGGCGTTTTCCATTCAGACCATCCAAACCGGACGAATACCCCCGACGATCAACTATCGGATGCCCGATCCCACCATCGAGCTCGATGTTGTCCCGAATGAGCCGCGCGACGAAAGCGTCTCGATCGTCTTGTCCAATTCCTTCGGCTTCGGCGGTCAGAACGCCTGCCTGGTGATCTCGGCGGAGCCGGCGTGAATATGGTCGCGGCTAGAGCTCGGAAAAGCCGCTGATGCGTGCCTTGCAGTTGCGCGGCGACCGCGATCTGGCGATCGTCGAATTGGACAATCCACCACCGCCGGGTCACGACGAGGTCCAGATCAGCATCGGCGCGGTGGCGCTCAACCACATCGACGTTTGGGGCTGGCGCGGCATGGCCTTCGCCAGACGCAAGCTACCGATCGTGGTCGGCGTCGAGGCCGCCGGCACGGTCACTGCGGTCGGCGACGGCGTCAGCGACCTTGCCGTCGGAGACATCGTCGCACTCTACGGCGCCGAAACCTGCGGGACCTGCGCTGCCTGCTTGGCTGGCCGCGACAATCTCTGCGAAAATGTGCGCGGCATCCGCGGCTTTCACATCGACGGCCTCGCCCGCGAGGTGGTCAACGTCCCGGCGCGCCTGGCGATCAAGGCGCCGGAGGGGGTTCCCATGACCTCTGCCGCCTGCGCCCCGGTCACCTACGGAACGCCGGAGCACATGCTGTTCGACAACGCCAAGCTCGCCGCCGGACAAACCATATTGATCCAGGCCGGCGGCAGCGGCATCGGCACGGCCGCCATCCAGCTGTCGAAAGCGGTCGAAGCGACGGTCATCACGACTGTCGGCAGCGCCGACAAGGTCGACAAGGCTAAGGCGCTCGGTGCTGATCACGTCATCAACTACCGCGAGGAACGCTTCGAGGGCGTTGTCCGCAAGCTTACCCAGAAACGTGGGGTCGACGTCGTCTTCGAGCACGTCGGTCCCGATACATTCCAGCCGAGCATGTTTTGCCTGAAGCGCGGCGGCGTACTGGTCACCTGCGGCTCGACCACCGGCGTCTCGTCGGAGATCAATCTGTTCCAGCTCTACCAACAGCAGCTGCGCCTGATCGGCAGTTTCGGCTGCACAATCCGGAACCTGCGTCGATCTCTCGAAAAAATGTCCGAAGGCATCGCCCGGCCCGTTATCGATTCAACGGTTACGCTCGACGACATCGGTAGCGCCCTCCACCGGATCGAATCGCGGCAGGTCTTCGGCAAGTTCATCGTGACGTTGTGAACGTGCCTGCATACGAGAAGTCCCCACGGCCCCTGCCCAAAGACCGGCCAATGCGACGGCCGCGTACATTCCGTCGCCGGCTTCTTGAATCGAGAGCCGTTACCTGGATCTCCGCCTGGTACGTTCGTTTCGCGATCGGATTCGCCCGTTTGCTCGGCAGGCGCCGCGCGACGGCGCTCGCCGCCTGGTTTACTTGCCTGATCGCGCCGCTTATCCGGGAGAACCGCATAGCCGCCGCCAATCTTGCCGCCGCTTTCCCCGAGAAATCCGAGGAGGAGCGCCGTCGGATCCTGCGAGGCGTGTGGGACAACGTGGCGCGCACTGCCATCGAATACGCCTTTCTTCACGAAATCCTCGCCGAGTTCCGCCTCCACCGGTTGGACAAAGGACCGTTTACCGCGACCGGGATCGAAGATTTCCTGAGAATCCGTGAGGATGGCAAACCGGCGTTGATCTTCTCCGCCCATCTCGCCAACTGGGAACTGCCCGCAATCCTCGCCGAGCGATTCCGGCTGAACCTCACGATCATGTACCGCGCGCCAAGAAACGCGATGATCGCCGCGGATCTGATGAAGGTACGCAACGAAATGATGGGAGAGCTGATTCCAGCCCGTTTCAGCTCGGCCTTTGAGATAGCCGGAATCGTCGCCAAAGGCGGCCATGTCGGCCTTCTGGTCGACCAGCGCCGGACCGGCAGTCCGCTGTTGCCGTTTTTCGGCCGGCCGGCGCTGACCAGCACCTTCTTGGCCACGCTCGCCCGCCAGTACGACTGCCCGGTCCACGGGGTCAGGGCGATTCGGCTTCCCGGCGACCGCTTTCACGTCGAAATGACCCCGCCGATCGACCTGCCGCGCGACGACGAAGGCCTGATCGACGTGATCGCGGCGACTCAGAAAATCAGCGCCATCGTCGAGGGGTGGATCCGCGAGCATCCCGAGCAGTGGCTGTGGCTGCACGACCGCTGGCGAATGACTTATCTTACCCGGCGGTAGAGACTCCGCCGGTTCATTTACCTCAAAGGAACCTTGCGCTCAGAAGCGTTTGGCGAATGGCAAGATTCACACGACCGGGGTATAGGCGATGGCGCGCCCGATCTTCGCTGGTATAGGCTGTTTCAACAGCCGGGACGGCCGCGCTCGACGGCATCGACCGCCCACCGGATCGAGCCGCGGCAGATATTCGGCAACCTAATTGTGACGTTGTGAACGCGCCGACATCCCAGCAAACCAGACGATGGAGACGGAGAGGCCGGAAATCCGTGTCGCCGCGTAGAATGGCGCTTCGTCGCCGGCTTACCAAATCGAAAACCTTCGGCTGGTTCATCGGATGGTATGTGCGTGTCCTGATCTTTTGGGTACGGCTGATCGGTCGGCGGCGGGCGTCGGCATTTGCCGGCTGGTTCACCTGTCTGGTCGCGCCGCTCATCCGGGAGAACCGACTGGGCGCCGCCAACCTCGCTGCAGCCTTCCCTGAAAAATCAGAGGACGAGCGCAGCCGCATCCTGCGGGGGGTGTGGGACAACCTGGCGCGCACCGCTGTCGAATACGCCTTTCTCGACGAAATTCTCGCCGATTTGCGCGTTCACCGGCTGGATGGGGGACCACTGACGGCGGCCGGACTCGAGAATTTCCTCAGCATCCGCGAGGACGGCAAGCCGGCGCTGATCTTCTCCGCTCACCTCGCCAACTGGGAGCTGCCGGCAACAATCGCCAAGCGGTTCTGGCTGAACTTGAGGATCATGTTCAACGTGCCGAAGAACTCGATAATCGCCGAGGACTTGATAAAGGCCCGCGGCGAGATGATGGGCGAGTTGGTTCCAACACGGTTCGGCTCGGCGTTTGAGATCGCCGAAACCGTCGCCAACGGCGGCCACGTCGGCCTCCTGGTCGACCAGCGCCGGCCCGGGAGTCCGCCGCTGCGGTTCTTCGGCCGGCCGGCGCTGACCAGCACTTTCCTTGCCACGCTTGCCCGCCAGTACGACTGTCCGGTCTATGGGGTCAGGGCGATACGGCTTCCTGGCGATCGCTTTCACGTTGAACTAACCTCGCCGATAGACCTGCCGCGTGACGCCGACGGGCTGATCAACGTGATGGCGGCGACCCAGAAGATCAACGACATCATCGAGAGCTGGATCCGCGAGCACCCGGAGCAGTGGCTATGGCTGCACGACCGCTGGCGAATGACCTATTATGTCCGCCGGTAGAACCTTTCCCGAGGGCGCGCTTCATGGCAGGGTCCGCCGATGTCGAATAGTCTATTGCATGTCGTGCCGCCTGCCGACGGCCGGCAGTCGGAGACAGCGCTCGCCATCCAGCGCGGCGTCGGCCGCCTGATCCGCCAGCAACGCTTCGCGATGGTCACCGAACTGCCGCTTCCCACCGGCCGGCGCGCCGACGTGGTGGCGCTCGGGCCAGCCGGAGAGATCTGGATCGTCGAGATCAAGTCATCGGTAGAGGATTTCGGGATCGACATGAAATGGCCGGACTACCGGCTGTCTTGCGACCGCTTCCTGTTCGCCACTCATGCCGGGGTGCCGCTCGACATTTTTCCCCAGGACGCCGGGCTCATCCTCGCAGACGGCTACGGGGCTGAGATCATCCGCACCGCGCCCGAGCACCGGCTCGCCGGGGCGACGCGCAAGGCCATGCTCCTGCGCCTCGGCCAAACCGCTGCCAACCGTTTGCATGGGCTGGTCGATCCGTCGGTGGACGAGGCCTGGTAGGCCGGCCGCCAGTTTGTTGCCGGACTGCAAACCCGGTTCTCGCCAGATCGGCGAGGAACAGACAAGGCAAACGGAGATGCAGCCTTACCGCGGAGCCCGCTTGGCGAGGATGCGCTGCAGGGTACGGCGATGCATGTTGAGCCGCCGCGCCGTCTCCGAGACGTTGCGATCACACAACTCGTAGACCCGCTGGATGTGCTCCCAGCGGACCCGGTCGGCCGACATCGGGTTCTCCGGCGGCGGCGGCTTGTCGCTCGGCTCACGTGTAAGCGCGGCATAGACGTCGTCGGCATCGGCCGGTTTGGCCAGGTAGTCGACGGCACCAAGCTTGACCGCCGTCACCGCCGTGGCGATGTTACCATATCCGGTGAGCACGACCATGCGCGAATCCGGCCGCTTGCGACGGATGAGGTCGATCACGTCGAGGCCGTTGCCGTCCTCGAGCCGCATGTCGACCACCGCATAGGCGGGTGGGCTGGATTCAGCCATTTTCAGGCCTTCGGCGACCGTATCGGCGGTGTTTACGGTGAAGCCGCGCGATTCCATGGCGCGCGCAAGCCTTTGCAGGAAGGGTTTGTCGTCGTCGACAAGAAGTAGTGTCATGTCTCGGGATTCGCCTGATTGCTCGCTTTCGGTCATCAAAAGCAGTCTCCGATCCTCCCAGATCTGCGGAAATGCAAATTTCGAAGGGGTTATAGGGATTTGACAGGCTCACGCCAAGTCGTCTTGGCGCGAGCGGCCTGCGGCTCGGGGTCAGCAGCGGAGGCGACATCAACGTCCATGACTAGGCGCGGCCACACCACCCGCACGACCGCGCCGGTCACCGGGGCGCTGCGGTTGGCGAAATGCAGGCGGGCGCCGGTCCGCTCGAGCAGGGTCTTGGCAATGAAGAAGCCGAGCCCGAGGCCGCCAGCCTCGACGTCGGCGGCGGCCGACGGTCCGCGCGAGGTGACGTAAGGCTCGCCGATTCGATCGATAATGCCCGGGGCAAAACCTGGCCCGTCGTCGGCGATGGTGACGGCGACTTCGGTGTCGGTCCACTCGCTGGTGATGTCGACCTGCGACCGCGCGAAGTCGACCGCGTTCTCGACAAGATTGGCGAGGCCATAGACAATCGCCGGATTGCGTGGGCCGACCGGTTGCGGACCTGCGCCCTGCGGCGGCGCTATGGCGATGGTAACGCCGAACACCCGATACGGCGCAACCACCTCCTCGAGCAGGTGGGAAAGCGGCACCCTGGCGAGCATATGGTCCGGCTGTCCCGACAGCGACGTCAGCTTGGCAAGGATGTCTCGGCAACGCTCCGACTGACTCTTCAGCAAGGCAACGTCTTCGGCGTAGGCGCTGTCCGCCGGGAGTTCGCGCTCGAGCTCTTTGGCAACTAGCGCAATCGTCGCCAAAGGCGTGCCGAGTTCGTGGGCGGCTGCCGCGGCAAGGCCGTCGAGCGCCGAAAGATGCTGCTCGCGGGCAAGGACCAGCTCGGTGGCGTTCAGGGCGGTCGCCAGGCGGCGTGCCTCCTTGGCGACGCGGTAGGTGTAGACGCCGATGAAGATACAGGCCGAAACCAGCGCCACCCAAACGCCCGAGACATAGACCAGCGGCAACGGCAGGCTCTCGCCGGGATACCAGGGTAACGGTTGATGGCGAACGGCAAGCAGGCTGGCCAGGGCGATCACCAGGAAGCCGAGGAGGATGGTCGGGCGCGAGCCTAGTGCAGTTGCGGAAACGATGACCGGAACCAGCAGCAGGAGCGCGAACGGATTCTCGAGTCCACCGGTCAGGTAGAGCAGACCCGCGAGTTGGAGAGCATCGTAGGCCAGCAGCGCCAGCGCCGGCCGGTTGCCGAAACGCAGGCTGGCCGAGAAGCGCAGACGCAACGCAATGTTGAGCAGCGCCGACACGGCGATCAGCGCAAAGCACTGGCCGATCGGCAGCGGAAAACGGAGGCCGTTATAGACGAACAGGACCGCGACGGTCTGCCCGGCAACGGCAAGCCAACGCAGCCTGACGAGCGTCTCGAGGCGAAGGCTGCGCGACGCAAAGTCGGCGGCCGCGGCCGGCGTTCGGTCTGGCATCTTCATCTTCTAGTCAATCCCGGATGCTGATCCTATAACAGGATTGCCCGATTTGCGCTGCCTTGCGGCGCGGTTTCCGTTCGCCCAGGCGCCTTCATGACTCAAACCGCCGAAACGCCAGCGATTTCCGTCGAGAATCTGACCAAAATCTATGGGGCGGTGACGGCGGTCGACGGCATCTGCTTCTCGGTGGCGCGCGGATCGATCACAGGGCTTCTGGGCGGCAACGGCGCCGGCAAGACAACCACGATCGGGATGATCCTCGGCTTGGTCCTGCCGACCAAGGGGAAGATCGACGTGCTTGGCCAGGATATCGCGCATCACCGCCATCGCATCCTGCACAGGATGAATTTCGAGAGTCCCTACGTCTCTCTGCCCAACCGGTTGACTGTCCGCCAGAACCTGCGCATCTTCGCGCGACTCTACGGGGTGCCCAACGTCGAGGCGCGCATCGTCGAGCTTGCCGACGAGCTCGATCTTCAGTCCTTTCTCGACCGTCAGACCGGAGATCTGTCGGCAGGCCAGAAGACACGTGTCCTGCTGGCTAAGGCGCTGGTCAATGCACCGGAGATCCTGCTGCTCGACGAGCCCACCGCGTCGCTCGATCCCGACACCGGCGACTGGATCCGTTCGCGGCTTGAAGCCTTCAGCCGGACCCGCGGTGCCACCATCCTGCTTGCTTCGCACAACATGCCCGAGGTCGAGCGTCTTTGCGACGACGTCATCATGATGAAGGAAGGATGCATCGTCGACCGGGCCGCGCCGGAAGCGTTGATCGACAAGTACGGCCGCACGACGCTGGAGGACGTCTTTCTCGACGTGGCGCGGGGCCGTGGGCGCGCCAGCCTGATGTCGGTATCGCCGTGAACGCGCCGTTCGTACCGACCGCCGAACCGGTGTACCGCGCGGTCTCGCCGGCGCGGGTCGGGGCTATGGTGCTTCGACATTTCTATCTGATGCGCTCGTCCTGGCCGCGCCTGCTCGAGCTGATCTACTGGCCTCTCGTCCAAATGCTCATGTGGGGCTTTCTGCAAACCTGGCTGCTGCAGCAGCGTGGCCTGACGGCAATGGCCGGCGGCACGCTGATCGGCGCCATCCTGCTGTGGGACGTGCTCATCCGCGGTCAGCAAGGCGTGTCGATCTCGTTCCTCGAGGAAATGTGGTCGCGCAATCTCGCCAACCTTTTCATAAGTCCATTGAGGCCCGGCGAATTCCTTGCCGCGCTGATGGTGATGAGCATCGTGCGCCTGTTCGTCGGCGTGATTCCGGTGACGCTTCTGGCGATCTGGTTCTTTGGCTTCAACCTGTGGAGCCTCGGCCTGGCGCTCGGCGCATTCTTTGCCAATCTGCTTTTGACCGCCTGGGCGGTCGGCGCCACGGTCAGCGGTTTGATCCTTCGCAACGGGCTTGGTGCGGAAGGTCTCGCCTGGACGCTGATGTTCCTGATCCTTCCGCTGTGCGCGGTG
>Ga0268386_10004242_pt1 | contig 10527 bp, 7 predicted proteins | sample RVTome_15_FD_200260 | JGI IMG/M metagenome (GOLD analysis project Ga0268386, IMG submission 200260) | Soil microbial communities from uranium-contaminated site in the Upper Colorado River Basin, Wyoming, United States - RVT150D86... ... | reverse complement strand
CGGCAGTGGCCCGGAGTTCATCCTGGTCCTCCAGAACCTGAATAATCAGACCAGGATCATTGGATAATAATATCCTGGTGGCCTGTAGTTGGTTAGGATCTGGCTGAAGCGTAAGTTCGAGCAGGTCCTTATTGTACTGCTGCAAGTGGTATTTCTGTATGGTGAGCAGGAACTCTTCAGTACCGCGGTAACTTTCGGTTACCTCAACCAACTGTTTTTTCAGGGACGGGGAGTTTAATACATATTCGGGATCCAGGTGTCTGAACGCCAATTCAAGATATTCCTGCTGCCGGGGCCCTGCTTGGGTTAACAATGATTCGATGATCTGATTTTTAGCATTTGAACGGTGAAAGTCAAGAGCCCTGAAGTAGCGGTTTACCAAGGCAGTGTCTGTTGAATTCAGTATCAGTTCTGCCAGGTATGGTAATGCCTGTTCAGAACGGATGCGCCAGATGATGTCCTTATGGTAGCCCTGATTCCAATCATCCGCAACCCTGGCCTTCCATGCTTCAAAGCGCGCATCGGCATCCTGGTCAGAGGCAATACCCAACGCTTCCAGAAACCATCTGTCTCCCTGATATTTTGAGGCCAATTCTGCCCACAATTCCGAGGCTTCCCGGCCGGTTTGAAATCTCAATGCCACCGCCAGTTCCCTCAAAACCTGCGAAGAATTCGTTCCCCGGAATTGTGCTAACTTTTCCAGCAGGGTATCTTTCAGATGTTGCCGGGCTATTCTAATGGCGGTTATTTGCAGGTCTTCATTGTGGCTGTTCCTGCCCAATTCAAAAGATTCCTCCGCATCCAATTGTGCCAGCAGCCACAAGGCCCGGGCTTTTAAAACCGGGTTTTCCTGTTGATATAATTCCAACAATGCCGGTTTGGCCTGTTCCCCCAGCTTATTAAGTCCATCCCATGCCATAAACCTGATGGCCTGATTGGGACTCTTCAGGGCTTCTATCAGGCCCTCTGTCGATTCGAAATCGTTACCGGGAACCTGGTAGCTAACACCCTTGGGAGCGATTCTGAAAATACGTCCTTTCTGCTGGTCACCCACCAAATGTCCGCCCACTCCGGGGTCATACCAATCTGACACAAAAAGCGAACCATCCGGTGCAATACAAACATCGGAAGGCCTGAACCAGGGGTCATCTGTAGCTTTCATCATTTCCAGTAAACCGGCTTTGTAACCCGCTCCTGATTTATCAACAGGGTAGGAACGTATGACGTTAGCCCCTGCCTCAGCATGGATCAAGCCGCCCTGGTAAATTTCAGGTAACAAAGCGCCCTCATAAAACAATATACCGGTTGGCGACCCTGCATAGAGCTGAAGCAGGTTGGGTACCACCCCCGGATCATTAAGGTGCCAGTGTCTTAGCGGGATCTCTTCAGCCATGCCGGTGCGTTTGGTACGCCATCCGGCTCCGGTCATCTCATCGCTATAACCATAGTTGCCAAATTCCATCACGAAATTTAACCTGGTGCCCCGGTTGCCGTCATCGTCATTGTCCGACTGCCAGACATTGCCATACGAATCGAGCGCCAGTTCATAAGGATTCCTGAAATTCCATCCGATGGTTTCAATTTGCGAACCGTCCAGGTTACATCTGAATGCCATTCCCTGCCGATAGGGGTTTCCGGAATCATTTACTTCATTTCCAGCCTGATCGACCACCGGGGTACTATCGGCATTTAACATTTGATGAGTATCATTGCCGACATTGAAATACAATTTACCATCAGGTCCAAACACCATTGAATGAACTCCATGGTCGTGATCGATGCCTTCCATGCCGGTAAACAAGATCTCTTTGGAATCTGCTTTATCGTCACCATCGGTATCGGTGAATATCATGATATCAGGGCTTCTTGATACGATGACTTTGTTGCCTAATACACAGATACCCAGGGCAGAATTGACATCATTTCCCTGGTAAAATACTGTTTGTTTATCGGCCTCTCCATCAAGATCAGTGTCCTCTAAAATCAAAATGCGATCGCCTTCCGGTTTTTCCTGCTTGTCCGGATTGAGCGACAGTCGATAATTTTGACCTTCACAAACCCAAACCCGGCCGCGATGGTCAATATCGATGTTGGTAGGATTCACCAGCATGGGTTCATGCGCAAACAAACTTACTTCCAGTCCCTCGGCCAGCTGCATAGAGGACAGGCTGAATTGATAGGACCGTTTTTGCTCTTCGCTAAGCTGTGAAGGATCGGATGGCGGCTGAGAACATCCAAAGATCAACAGAGCCGGTATGGTGAACTTCAGGAATTTCATAGGTCAATTTTAGATAAATTTCCAGCACTTTCAAATTTTATCAGGTTAATGGAAGTACGTAAGATACATCCTTTTTATATTGGGATGAACAATATCGACATAATGAAAGTACTGGTTTCGCTGAATATCCCGGAGGCAGGAATTGAAATGCTCAAACAGGAAGGGCTGGAAGTGGAGGTCTGGAGGTATGAACAGCCAATGAGCAACCAGGAACTGGTGGAACGATGTCAAAATGTCCAGGCATTGATCTCCACCGGAAGTAATAGCATAGATAAAGATTTTCTACACCAGTGCAAACACCTGGAGATAATCAGCCAGTTTGGAGCGGGTTACGATAACGTCGACGTGCATACCGCCAGGGAACTGGGTATTCATGTAGGTAATGCTCCCGATGCCATGAGTGACGCCACCGCAGACATGGCTTTCATTTTAATGCTGGCGGCCTCCAGGAAGGTTTGTTACCTGAACAGGTCAATCTCCAGAGGGGATTGGGGGGTATTCAAGCCCCGGGCAAACCTGGGGTTGGAATTGAAGGGCAAGACCCTGGGTGTTTTCGGGCTGGGACGTATTGGAATAGAAATGGCCAAAAGGTGCAGAGGCGCCTACCATATGAAAGTTATCTATTGCAGCCGCACTGTAAAATCAGGCGCTGAAGAAGAATTAGCTGCGGAGAAGGTGAGTTTTGATGAATTATTGGCCCAAAGCGATGTCATATCCGTTCATTGCGCGCTGAATGAGCAAACCAAGGGAATTTTTGATGCGAACGCATTCATCAAAATGAAGCAAACTGCCTTGTTCATAAACACATCAAGGGGACCGGTTCATAATCAGGCCGATCTTTACCAGGCCCTGGTAAGCGGTAAAATCTGGGGTGCCGGGCTTGATGTTACCGATCCTGAGCCCATGAAACAGGATGACCCTTTGTTCGGATTGGAAAATGTAGCCATTACTCCGCATATCGGATCGGCTACGGTGGAGGCGCGTGATGAAATGTCCAGGCTGGTGGCCATGAACATAATTCAATACTTCCGCGGAGAAACCATTGAGAATCTGGTAAACTGATACTAAGACAAAAAATGGGATAAATGTCAGACGTAACGAAGGTCAAGACCCAGTTGGGGCCATAAGGTATTTTATGTTAGTGAAAAATTTAAGTAAACCATATCTTGCACTACATTTAAATGATCAAGAATTGAAATGAACAACATCAAGAAAATCCTGGTGCCCATAGATTTCTCTGAAACTGCCCATAATGCCTTGCAGTATGTCGCCGGATTAATAAGAAGCAGCCAGGAAATAGAAGTTACCCTGTTGCATATTTCTTCTTCGGATCTTTCGCAGGAATCAAAAGAGGCCATTGAAAGTCAGTTGGCTGACCTTATTAACCAATATAGTGAGCTCATACCTAATTGTAAGCCCCGGGTTGAAAGTGGTAGTCTGGTAGAAACGATCATAAGTGTTCATAGCGATCAGGACTCAGAACTTATCATTATGGGGACCCAGGGCTCACAGGATGAAAACAGAGAAACCAACACTTCGAAACTGGTACTGGAGGCTGACTGCCCGGTGCTGGTAATTCCCGATAACCAGAAGGGTTTTAGTATCAAGAATATTGCTCTGGCCCTGGGCAGCAGTACAATAGACAATTCAGAAGGTCTTCAGGCATTGCATGATATAGCCAGGACCTTCGATGCTACCGTGCATGTATTAACTATCAACCGGAATGGGGAAGGTCTAACTGTAAAGGAAGAGAATCAGGAAGTGCTGGAGTATTACCTGGAATCTCTACTATACTTTTATGCATTCCCTCAAAATTCCGATATTGAGCTGGGCATATCTGATTATGTGGAGGAACATAATATCGATATGCTGGCAATACTGCCCAGAAACCATACCAGAACTACCAAACCCAGCGAGGGCAGGCTGACCAAACTTTTAACCATGCATACAAAGGTCCCTCTGCTGACAATTGATTAGAAATCGGTATCCGGGTTGGCTAAATCCAATTCCTTAATCCAGATATTACGGTATAGCACCGGATAACCTTCCGCTTGCAGTTTAATCCCTCCAGGTACATCAGTGATCCCCATACCATCATCATTTCCACCGTCCAAACCTGAATTCGCACCTCCCCAAACTTTGGTGATAGATTGATTGGTGTGAACTTTCTTGCCGTTGAAATAGACTGTAGCCAGGGCTTTTTCAATTCGTTTGCCGTCCTTAAACCGGGCAGCCCGGAAAACCACGTCATATGAATTCCATTTACCTACCCCATTGTAGACTTGATAAGGTGATTCCGTTTCGTTGATTATGGCAGCCATGCCATGCATAGTTGAATCTCCATCCAGAATTTGGATTTCATAACGATTCTGCAGGTATACTCCGCTGTTTCCGCCCGGCACACCCACCAGGAACTCCACATGAAACCGGAAATCCCTGAATTCCTGTTTGGTAACGATATCTGCGGACCCGTACTTACCGCCGGCTGCAGCAGGGTCATTGCTGTTCATTACAGTACCATTACCTGCCGGATCATCCTGAATCTCCCATTTAACAGGCATTTTGGCGGAAAACCTTGGCCCTTCCCAGTAGGTCCAATTATCGTGAAGTGATTGCCGGGAGCCATCGAAAAGGACCTTGGCATCCGCCGGTGCGGAAGCGCCCACTCCAACCTGTGCCGTTAAGGGTAAACTCATCAAAAAGACCAGGGATCCCACCATGACACATCTGGTCCTGGTTCTGGCGGGCTTAGGGTTTGCGTCGTTCATAATTGATACATAGTTAATGATGAAAAATAACCGTTATATTTACTAAAATAAAGACAAACAATCTGTTAATATGAAGGAATTGGTACTATTATTTTATGCAGTGCTGATTTTTCCTTTTCCAGGGAATGCCCAGGTTACCGAGCTCAACCTGGCGTCAGACGTCTGGCCTCCATTCACCAATGTAGAGCCTCACCGGGCTTTTGCCTCCGAACTGGTCAAGGAATCACTTGGCAGGGCAGGTATTAAATCCACCACCCAGATATTGGAATTTGAAGATGTAATACAAGGAATACGATCTGGTAAATACCATGGCAGTGCAGCTTTATGGTACAATGAGGAACGTGATGAATTTCTTTTGTTTTCAGCGCCCTATCTTCAAAATCGTCTGATTGTAGTGGGCCGCAAGGGAGCTGATGTCAGTATGAAATCCTTTGCAGACCTGGCTGGGATGAGGGTGGCAGTGGTTGGGAATTATGCCTATGGTTCGGAAGTAGACCAGGCCTGGGAAGTAATTCTGGTAACGGGCAATAATGACCAGCAAAACCTGGAGCGCCTGCTTAAAGAGGAGGTGGATTACATGCTGGTAGACGCTTTACTCATGGAGTATTTACTAACACATCAGGGAGATGAAGTTGCCAGATATCTGGAAATTGGCTCGACACCGCTCTTTAAACGATCATTACATTTTGCAGTCAGAAAGGATGTTGAAGGAGCTCAATCGATTATTGACAGGTTCAACCAGGGCATCATTAAGATGATCTCCGATGGCTCTTACAACCGCATTCTCAAGCTTAACTGGATACAGGCCGATGTCGACGGCGACGGCAAATTAGAAATGGTAGGAGGAAATCATGCCGGGGAAGAAGCTCCCACCAGCAGTTACAACGTTTGGTTTGAGAATCCGGACCAGGGACTTTCTACCAACAGGTTTTATGTAAACGGTCAGATTTACCAGGGATGGGATACTGTACCTCAGCAGTACAAGGTGCAGCCAGTGTCGGAACGTCCGGAGGATTTTAAGCTGATGAAGTTTAGTTTTTAAGATTAACCCCGCCGACACCAGGAAAGATTTTTTATGACCGAAAAAATTGCTATTATGGCGTTGTCTAAAACTTAAATACTATACCAATGTCAATTAAAGTTATCGGGGCCGGATTTCCCAGAACAGGCACCAACAGCCTTAAAAGGTCTCTTGAAATGTTGGGTGTTACCAAGTGCTATCATATGAAGGAACTTTTGACCCACCCCGATCAGCTTCCCTTGTGGCTGCAACTGGAAACTACCGGGACCACTGACTGGGATACCTTGTATAACGGATTCCAGGGCACGGTTGATTTCCCCTGTTATCCATTCTACAAACAACACCTCGAGCGCTATCCGGATGCTAAGGTAATTTTAACAGTAAGAGATTTCGACTCCTGGTATAAAAGTGTGAAAAGCACTATTTGGACAGCAGGTCCTCAAACCCTTGGTCAGAAACTGATGATGATGGGACGTATGCTAACGGACTCACGGGTTAGAAAAGTTATCGGATGCATCAAATTCGTAAAAAGAGAGTTCTGGGGTAGGCAATTCCAGAACCGATTTGAGGATGAAGCATTTGCTAAAGAGGTGTTCGAAAGACATATCGAGGAGGTTAAGGCTTATGTACCGTCGGACCAACTACTGGTCTATGATGTGCGCCAGGGTTGGGCGCCATTGTGTGACTTTCTGGGAGTTCCTGAACCCACTGAAGAACTACCGCATCTCAATAAAAGGGAAAATTTCAAAACCATGCTGCAGGGTCTTATTAAGACCGGAAAGATGGCGGAAGCATAGCAAGATCTCTGATCTTTGATGTCTGATCTCGGATTTGAGATCTGTGATCTATGGTCTATGATCTCTGGGATTGGTGAGCAATCCGTGAACTAAGCCGGGTGCAGAAACCGGTACCACAGAGATCAGATATCTGCGAACTGAGATATAATCAGAGATCAGATATCTGCGAACTGAGATGTAATCAGAGATCAGATATCAAAGATCAGAGATCTTGATAAGTGTCTTAAAAAATTATAGATTACTATAATTAATATTCTGAAAACTGGCCTATACTGGATGTAGGCAGGGTTTTTGAGTAAGGCCGCAGATGAGACGCAAACAAAGCACCGGAGAGGCTAGCCTTCGGCTGGATTTCGATAGTAACCGGCAGACAGCATCAACTATTAAAAAAATTGTTCAGGAATCAGTTCAGTACTCTATGGATGAAGTACTTAAAGCAACTTCCGGGTACTTTGATGGTGATGAACTGGCAGCTAAAGTATGGGTAAGCAAATATGCCCTCAAAGATGCCCAGGGCAATGTTTATGAAAGGACTCCGGATGATATGCACCATCGAATGGCCCGTGAGCTGGCCAGGATTGAGAAAAAATACCCGGAGAGTTTGACAGAGGAAGAGATTTACCTGGTACTTAAGGAATTCAGATATATAGTACCTCAGGGCGGATCAATGGCGGGCATCGGAAATGAATTCCAGGTAGTTTCCTTATCGAACTGTTTCGTTATCGGTCAACCTAACCAGGGGGATTCTTATGGCGCCATCATGGAAACGGACCAGGAGCAGGTCCAGCTGATGAAACGCCGGGGTGGAGTGGGGCATGACCTGTCCCAGTTAAGGCCCAAGGGAAGCCCGGTAAATAACAGTGCCATTACTTCCACCGGGGTAGTCCCGTTTATGGAACGTTACTCCAATTCCACCAGGGAAGTGGCCCAGGATGGTCGCAGGGGGGCATTGATGCTTACCTTGTCAGTTAAACACCCGGATGTAGAAGATTTCATAAACGCCAAAACCGATACTTCCAAAGTTACCGGGGCTAATGTGTCCATCAGGATTGACGATAACTTTATGGAAGCGGTCAGGCAGCACAAGAACTTTCAGCTCCAATTCCCGGTCAATTCAGATTTACCGGTGCATCAGAAGAGCATCAAGGCGCAGGACCTGTGGAAAAAAATCACTCATAATGCCTGGAAATCCGCAGAACCGGGCATTTTATTCTGGGATACCATCATGCGCGAGTCGGTCCCTGACTGTTATCAGGTACATGGTTTTAAAACAGTTTCTACCAATCCATGCGGTGAAATTCCGCTTTGTCCCTATGACAGCTGCCGGCTACTGGCTATTAATCTATTGGGTTATGTAAAAAAGCCTTTCACCAAAGATGCGGCTTTTGATTTTAAATTGTTCGAAGAGCATGCAGCGGTGGCACAGCGTATCATGGACGATATCGTGGACCTGGAGATTGAAAAAATTGACAGCATACTTAAAAAAATAGAGTCGGACCCTGAAGCTGCAGAAATAAAGGGTGTTGAAGAAAAACTTTGGCTCAAGATCAGGTCGAAATGCATAGAAGGCAGACGCACCGGAATGGGTGTTACTGCAGAGGGTGATATGCTGGCGGCCCTGGGAATTCAATATGGCTCTGACCGGGCTATAAAGTTCGCAGTGAAAGTGCACAAAATCCTGGCCCTGGCTGCTTACAGGTCCTCTGTTAAATTGGCCCAGCAAAGAGGTGCATTTCCTGTTTTCGATGCCAATAAGGAAAGGCAGAACCCTTTCATCAACCGGATCAAAAAGGCGGACCCGGATTTATATCGCCGGATGGTGAAACATGGCCGCCGGAACATTGCCTTGCTGACCGTCGCCCCTACCGGTACTACCAGCCTGATGACCCAGACTACTTCCGGAATTGAGCCGTTGTTCAGTGTTTCATATATGAGACGGAGAAAAATAAACCCCCGGGATGATCAGAATAGGTCAGATTTTGTGGACAAACTGGGAGACAACTGGGAGGAGTACCGGGTATTTCATCGACAGTTCACCACCTGGTTGAAAAATTATGGCTTTGATACCGGTCAGGTTTGCAGGCTGCCGGAGCGGGAGCTTATTGAACTCATTAAAAAATCGCCTTACCATAAGGCCACTGCCAATGACATCGACTGGGTAAAAAAAGTGGAAATGCAGGGGGCAATACAGGCATGGGTGGACCATTCGATCAGTGTAACCGTGAATGTTCCCAGGGAAACCCCTGAGGAGTTGATCGAGAAGATCTATTTCAAAGCCTGGGAAAGCGGTTGCAAAGGGGTAACTGTTTACCGCGAAGGTTCCAGGGATGGGGTTCTGGTTTCAGGGTCAAGCCAGGGCAATGATGAAGTTTCGGGTGCGGAAGTCCGGGCCGCTCCACCAAGACCGCAATCATTACCTGCCAGGATTATCCGGTTCCGCAATCGCGATGAGAAATGGATCGCTGTGGTGGGAATGTTAAATGGCAAACCATATGAGATCTTTACCGGTTGTGCAGAAGATTCTTTTCTGATACCGACCTATATCAATGAAGGACTGGTAATAAAAAACAGGGCCGAGGATGGCAAAAGTCGTTACGATTTCCAATACCAGGACAAGGATGGCTATAAGATCACTTTTGAAGGATTGTCAAGATCGTTCAATGAAGAATACTGGAATTTAGCCAAACTTATATCCGGAGTTTTAAGGCATGGAATGCCCATCAGGTCAGTGGTAGAGGTAGTATCGAATCTGCACCTGGACGACGAGTCGTTAAACACCTGGAAAAACGGTGTGATTCGGGCGCTGTCCCAGTTTATTCCCGACGGCACTAAGGCCAAAGACAGCGGTTGCCCCCAGTGCCAACAACAGACCCTGGAATATCAGGAGGGATGCCTGACCTGTAAGAATTGCGGTTATACCAAATGCAGTTAGGTGCAATAAGGCAGGAGCAGTGATAGCTATGTGCGTTGAACCTGACTTTATTGGTTATACCTAAAATATTACGCCTGAAAGCTGCAGAACAGTTATGATTGGATAATTTACAATATTATGGCTAATATGCTGTCGTATAAAAATTTTTCAGAATGCGACGAATCATATTTTTTTGCTTAACCATAATACTGTTCCATATCAGTCCGGCTATTGCCCAGTATAACACCGGAAGTGATGATCTTAACCAGACATTGGTCAGGATTGATGCAGACGCCAGTGTTAATTTCAGTGCCTTTAAAACGGACATCAGCGGATCCTATGATGTTTCCAACCACAAAATAGATTACCTGGCAATAAAGATTGGTATGTCGGCCGGGGATATTTATATGACAGTGGAAATCGCAAAAATCGCCAGAGTCAGTATCGACCGGGTGGTAGAAGTTTATCAGATCAACCGAGGTAAAGGTTGGGGTGCAATTGCCAAAGAGCTTGGCATCAAACCAGGTTCTGCAGAATTCCATGCATTAAAGGGAAATGCCGGTAACGGCAACCATAAGGGGTATAATGGTAAAAGTAAGAAGGGATAGGCACTCCAAATCTGTTGCCCCCTGCAAGTGGCCGGAGTAGCGGTAAGTTTGGGTTATTAACTTCTGAAATTAAGTATAGCCCATAGTTAATTTTACTATATTAAAGCGGTTTGCCTACGCGGGCTGTCACTTAATTATAGTCGT